>Ga0315905_10000284_pt1 | contig 55413 bp, 48 predicted proteins | sample LakEriMetagenome_5_FD_203522 | JGI IMG/M metagenome (GOLD analysis project Ga0315905, IMG submission 203522) | Freshwater fungal communities from buoy surface, Lake Erie, Ohio, United States - Buoy 4 MA121 | ecosystem: Environmental > Aquatic > Freshwater > Lake | place: USA: Lake Erie, Ohio...
CGAGCTGCGCGCCGGTCGCCAGCGAGAAGCTGTCGAAGCCGGCGGCCTCGCCCAGCTGCGCGCATAGCGTGGAGAGGGCGGCGACCGCGTCGCCTGCCGCGTTGACGCGCAGATGGCGCGCGCGGGCGTCTTTCGCCAGGTCGAACTCCACGAGCGTGTTCGACAGATGCGCAAGGCCTGCGCGGCTCTCGTGCGTCTCCACGATGGTGGCGCGCGCGCCGGGCTCCAGCCGCACGCGCAGGCGCCGCGCGAAGGCGGCGGGCGCCTCGTGCAGGTCACGGAACGCCACATGGATCGCAGCCTCGCCCGCATCCGCGCCGATCACGATCTCGCAGGCGTGGGTGACGAAGGCCGCGTTGAGCGCGGCGAGCGCGTCATCGGCTTCCGCCAGCAGGGGCGCCGCGTTCGCGTCAAGCGGGGCGATGCGCACGCCGGCGGGCAGGGCGCCTGCGCGCATGTTTGCGCCCGAGAAGACGATCTGCGCCTGCGGGCCGATGCGCAGCATCGCGCCGTCCTCCTGCGCGCCGGCGTCGCTGCGCGCGGGCGCGCCCTTGAGCAGGCTGCGCAGGTCCGTGTAATGCCAGGGCTCGTCGCGCCGGCCGGGCAGGCCGAGCGTGGCGAAACGCGCCATGGCCGCCGCGCGCGCCGGCTCGTTCGCGCCCGCGCTGTTGGCGAAGGCGTCGAGAAGGGCGGTCTCGCCTGCGGTTCTGACGGGGGTTGCGAGCGTCATCGCATCCTCACGCGGCGTCCGCGACGTAATCGCGGTAGCCGTTTTTCTCGAGCTCCAGCGCGAGCTCCGGTCCGCCGGACTTCACGATCCGACCGCCGGCGAGCACGTGCACGCTGTCGGGTTTGATGTAGTCGAGCAGGCGCTGGTAATGAGTGATCACGAGGAAGCCGCGCTCAGGCGAACGCAGCGCGTTCACGCCTTCCGCCACGATGCGCAGCGCGTCGATGTCGAGGCCGGAATCGGTCTCGTCGAGAATGGCGAAGCGCGGTTCGAGCAGCGCCATCTGCAACACTTCCATGCGCTTCTTCTCGCCGCCCGAGAAGCCCACGTTAAGCGGGCGGCGCAGCATGTCCTGGCTGACGCCCAGCTTGTCGGCGGCCGTGCGCACGCGCTTCATGAAGTCGGGCGTGGAGAGCTCGTCCTCGCCGCGCTGCTTGCGCTGCGCGTTCATGGCGGCCTTGAGGAAGGTCATCGTCGTGACGCCGGGAATCTCCAGCGGATATTGGAAGGCGAGGAACAGGCCCTTGGCCGCGCGCTCGTTCGCCTCCAGCTCCAGAAGGCTTTCGCCGTCGAGAGAGATGTCGCCCGCCGTCGCCTCATAGCCCTCGCGGCCCGCGGCCACATAGGACAGCGTGGATTTGCCGGCGCCGTTCGGGCCCATGATTGCGGCGACCTCGCCGGCCTTCACGCTCAGCGTGAGGCCCTTGATGATTTCCTTGTCTTCCACGCGGGCGTGAAGATCCTTGATCGAGAACATGTCGTCTCCTGATGTCCCTGCGCCGCGTCAGCCGACCGAGCCTTCGAGGCTCACGGCGATGAGTTTCTGCGCCTCCACGGCGAACTCCATCGGCAATTGCTGGAGCACGTCGCGCACGAAGCCGTTGACGATGAGGGCGGTCGCCTCCTCGCCCGACAGGCCGCGCTGCATGCAGTAGAACAGCTGGTCGTCGGAGATTTTGGAGGTCGTCGCCTCGTGTTCGAACACGGCGCTGGCGTTGCGGCTTTCGATATAGGGCACGGTGTGGGCGCCGCTGTCCTGCCCGATCAGCAGCGAGTCGCAATTGGTGAAATTGCGCGCGTTCTTCGCCTTGCGATGGGCGAACACCTGTCCGCGATAGGTGTTGTTCGAGCGGCCCGCCGAAATGCCCTTGGAGATGATGCGGCTCGACGTGTTCTTGCCGAGGTGCAGCATTTTGGTGCCGCTGTCCACCTGCTGGCGTCCGTTCGAAATCGCGATCGAATAGAACTCGCCGCGCGACTCGTCGCCGCGCAGGATGCAGGAGGGATACTTCCAGGTGATGGCCGAGCCGGTCTCCACCTGCGTCCAGGAGATCTTCGAGCGCGCGCCGCGGCAGTCGCCGCGCTTGGTGACGAAGTTGTAGATGCCGCCCTTGCCTTCGCTGTCGCCGGGATACCAGTTCTGCACCGTGGAGTATTTGATCTCCGCGTCGTCGAGCGCGACCAGCTCAACGACGGCGGCGTGCAATTGGTTCTCATCGCGCATGGGCGCTGTGCAGCCTTCAAGATAGCTCACATAGGAGCCCTTGTCGGCGATGATGAGCGTGCGCTCGAACTGACCCGTGTTGCGCTCGTTGATGCGGAAATAGGTCGACAATTCCATCGGGCAGCGCACGCCCGGGGGAATGTAGACGAAGGAGCCGTCGGAGAAGACCGCGCTGTTGAGCGTGGCGAAGTAATTGTCCGTCACCGGCACCACGGTTCCCAGATATTGCTTCACAAGCTCGGGATGGGTCTGCAGCGCCTCGGAGATGGGGCAGAAGATCACGCCCGCTTTCGCCAGCTCCGCCTTGAACGTGGTGGCGACGGAGACGGAGTCGAACACGGCGTCCACGGCGACCTTCGCGCCCTGCACGCCGGCGAGGATCTCGCGCTCGCGCAGCGGGATGCCGAGCTTCTCATAGGTCTTGAGCAGTTCGGGATCGACCTCGTCGAGCGACTTCGGCCCCTCCGCCGATTTCGGCGCGGAATAATAATAGAGGTCCTGATAGTCGATCGCGGGATAATCGACGCGCGCCCATTTCGGCTCGCGCATGGTCAGCCAGCGGCGATAGGCGTCGAGACGCCATTGCGTCATCCACTCCGGCTCGTTCTTCTTGGCGGAGATGAATCGAACGATGTCCTCGTTGAGGCCCTTGGGGGCCTTCTCGGACTCGATCTGCGTGACGAAGCCGTATTTGTAGGCGTCAACGTCAACGGACTTGACCGTCTGAACGGTCTCATGGACTGCCGGCATATCCTCTTCCCCCCTTGGCGGCTTCAAGGACCGCTGGTTGGACTTGAAACGCATACGCGCCGGTCGCCCGGCCTGATCACTTCCTGCGGCCTCACGCCGCGTCTGCTTGCGGCCTCACGCCGCGTCTTGTCCTCGCCGCGCTATCCGCGCCGCCGCCGTCGCGAAGGCGTCAGCGAAGGCCTCCAGCTCCGGCGCGCCCGTGTCGCGTCCGATGCTCACCCGGATCGCGCCCTGCGCGAGCCCCGGCTCGACCCCCATCGCGGCCAGCACGTGGGAAGGCTTCACCTTGCCCGACGAACAGGCCGACCCAGAGGACAATGCGAAGCCCTCGAGATCAAGTGCGATCAGGAGAGTCGCCGCCGCCGATCCAGATAGCGCGAAAGCGCTGGTGTTCGATAGTCTGGGGGCGCCCTGTCCGAAAAACACGAGGTCCGGCAGGGCCGCCTTGAGCCTGGCCTCCAGCCCGTCGCGCAGGCCGCGCTGCCGGGGAATATCGTCAAGGCTATGTTCCCGCACGGTTTTCGCCGCCGCCCCGAAGGCCGCGAGGCCGGCGGCGTTTTCGGTGCCGGCGCGCGCGCCGCGCTCCTGTCCGCCGCCCCTGATCTGCATGGACTCGATATTGGCCGCGGGGTCGCGCAGCACAAGGGCGCCGGAGCCCTTGGGGGCGCCGATCTTGTGGCCGGAGAGGGCGAGGGCGTCGGCGGGCAGGGCGTCGAAGCCGCAGGCAATGCGCCCGGCCGCCTGCACGGCGTCGCAGATCACGATCCCGCCGCGCGCCTGCACCTGCGCGCAGGCTTGCGCGACGGGCTGGAGAACGCCGGTCTCGTTATTGGCCGCCTGCAGGGCGAGCATGGGGCGAAGGTCGCCCAGCTCCGCGAGCAGGGCTTCGAGGGCGGCGAGATCGAGCCGGCCCTCGCCGTCGAGGGGGGCGATGCGCACGCGCTCCTGCGCAAAGCGATGGCCCTCCAGCGCGCAGGCGTGTTCGCCGGCGGAGAGGATCAGCACATCGGCCGGGCGCCGGTCGGCGGGCAGGAAGCCGGGGGTGAGGGCGAGGTTCATCGCCTCGGTGCCGCCGGAGGTGAAGATCACCCGGTCGGGCCGCGCGCCCACAAGGGCGGCGACCTGCGCGCGGGCCTCCTCCACCAGCGCGCGGGCGGCGCGCCCTTCCTGATGGATCGAGGAGGGATTGCCGACGATCTCGAGCGCCTCGATCAGGGCCGCGCGCGCCGCCGGCAGCAGCGGCGACGAGGCGTTCCAGTCAAGATAGACGCGAGGGCGCGCCATGCCTGGCTCCCGGTTGAGGCGAAAATGCTTGCAAATCGCACCGGCTCGCGTGCTAGAAGCCGCTTTCCGCAGAGCGGGAGCCGAGGTCGGCGACATTCGCTTTTCGGGTCGCGCAAGTCAAGGAAACCGCTGGCGCTCCGGCAGGTTTCAGAAAGTTCGCGCGGGCTGCGCCGGACATACGCCTGGGAGTCACGATGCCTGAAGTCATCTTCACCGGTCCCGCCGGACGCCTGGAAGGGCGTTTTCACCCCTCCAAGCAGCGCGGCGCGCCGATCGCGGTGATCCTGCATCCGCACCCGCAGTTCGGCGGAACGATGAACAACCAGATCGTGTACCAGATGTATTACGCCTTCGCGGAGCGCGGCTTCTCGGTGCTGCGCTTCAATTTCCGCGGCGTGGGCCGCAGTCAGGGCGCGTTCGACCACGGGTCGGGCGAATTGTCGGACGCCGCCGCCGCGCTCGACTGGGTGCAGTCGATCAATCCCGAAGCGCGCGCCTGCTGGATCGCCGGCGTCTCCTTCGGCTCGTGGATCGGCATGCAGCTGCTCATGCGCCGGCCCGAGATCGAGGGCTTCATTTCGGTGGCGCCGCCGGCGAACCGGTTCGATTTCTCCTTCCTCGCCCCTTGCCCGTCGTCGGGCCTGTTCGTCCACGGCGACCAGGACCGCGTCGCGCCGCTCAAGGAGGTCATGGGCCTGATCGAGAAGCTCAAGACGCAGAAGGGCATCGTCATCGAACACGCGGTCGTGAAGGGTGCGAACCATTTCTTCGAGGATTGCGTGGACGATCTGATCGTCGAGGTCGGCGCCTATCTCGACAAGCGTCTCGACAATCCCGTGAAGCGTCCCACGCCCACGCGCGCGCTCAAGGGCCCGGCCGCCGAGGCCTGAGGCGCGGCGGGTTGGCGTCGGCCCTCACGGGCGGGATATTCTGCCGCCTGTCATTGGCGCAGGGACTCCGGTCGTCGTGGGAAAGGTGAGCGGCAGGCCGCGTTGCGCGCGCACGGCGAGAAAAGCGAAGGCCTGAGCCTCCATGGCGGCGGCGTTCCAGCCGATCTCGTCGGCGGTGGAGAGCGCGAGGCCCAACGCCTCGCCCAGCATTCTCATCAGCGTGGGATTATGCGCGCCGCCGCCGCATATGATGACGCGGCGTGGGCGCGCCGGCAGAAGCGCGAAGGCGCGCGCGATCGAGCGGGCGGTGAAGGCGGTCAGGGTGGCGGCCGCGTCCTCGGTCGAGAGCGCTGCGACGGGCGCGCGCGAGAAAGCGTTGCGGTCCAGCGATTTCGGCGCTGGCGCCGCGAAATAGGGATGGGCGAGCAATTCCGCCAGCGCCGCCTCGTCGACCTTTCCCATCGCCGCCGCCATGCCGTCCACGTCGCAGGCGATCTGCGTGCGCTCCAGCATGAGGTCGTCGAGCAGCGCGTTGCCCGGCCCGGTGTCGAAGGCGATCGGGTCCTCGCCCTCCGCCACGAATGTGAGATTGCCCACGCCGCCGATGTTGACTGCGACAAGCGGTGTTTCCAGCCCCGCGTCGAGCGCCAGCGCGCGATGCCATACGGGCACAAGCGGCGCGCCCTGTCCGCCGGCGGCCACATCGGCCGCGCGCATTTCCCAGGCCACGGGAAGCGCCAGCGCGCAGGCAAGCGCCGCCCCGTCGCCGATCTGGACCGTGAGGCGCTGTTGCGGACGGTGCAGGACGGTCTGGCCGTGGAAGCCCACGAGGTCCACGCTCGCGCGGTCGATGCGATGATGGGCGAGAAAGGCCTCCACCGCCTGCGCATGGCGGGCGACGATCATCCGGTCGGCGGGTTCGAGGGCGCCGGGCCGGGCCGTGCGATCGCTCAGCGTCTCCGCCTCCTTGATGGCGGCGCGCAGGAGCGCCCCGTCCTCCTCCGAATAGGCCTGAAAGCCCGTCGGCCCCAGCCGGATCGCGCGTTCCCCGTCGGTCTCCACGAGCGCCACGTCCACGCCGTCCATGGACGTGCCGGACATGAGGCCGATGGCGCGGACGAGGGGCATGGGGCGGGGATCCTGTACTGATCCCCGGTCCATAACATGGGCCCGGGCCCGGCGGCTGTCGCCAAAGGGATACGCCGACGCGTTTTCCGCCGCCGGCCTTTCTGGACCCGGCGGCCCGGCCCGCGCTAAACAGGCGGCACGATTCCGAAACGGCGCAAGGGTTTCTCCATGTACGACATCCGCTGGATCCGCGAGAACGAGGCCGTGTTCGAGGAGGGCCGCCGCCGCCGCGGGCTCGCCCCGCTCGCGCCCGCGCTGTTCGCCCTCGACGATGCGCGCCGCGCCGCCATCGCCAAACTGCAGGCTGCGCAGGAGCGCCGCAACGCCGCCTCCAAGGAGATCGGCCAGGCGATGAAGGACAAGGACCAGGCCCGCGCCGACGCGCTGAAGGCCGAGGTCGCCGCCCTCAAGGACCAGATGGCCGGCTGGGAGGAGGAGGAGCGCGCCGCCGTGCGCGCGCTCGAGGAGGCGCTGCTCAAGGAGCCCAACACGCCGGCGCCCGACGTTCCCCTCGGCAAGGACGAGCACGACAATGTGGAGACGCGCGTCGTCGGCGAGAAGCCGAAGATGGATTTCGCGCCCCGCGAGCATTTCGAGATCGGCGAGGCGCTGGGCCTGATGGATTTCGAGACCGCGGGCAAGATTTCGGGCGCGCGCTTCGTCATCCTCAAGGGCGCGCTCGCGCGCATGGAGCGCGCGCTGATGCAGTTCATGCTCGACCTGCATGCGGACGAGCACGGATATGTCGAGGTCGATCCGCCGCTGCTGGTGCGCGACGACGCCATGTACGGCACCGCGCAATTGCCGAAGTTCCGCGAGGATCAGTTCGCCGCCGGCGAGGGTTTTTGGCTCATTCCCACCGCGGAAGTGCCGCTCACCAATCTTGTGCGCGAGACGATCCTCGAGGACAAGCAATTGCCGATGCGGCTCACCGCCGGCACGGCCTGCTTCCGCGCCGAGGCGGGCGCGGCGGGGCGCGACACGCGCGGCATGATCCGCCAGCACCAGTTTCAGAAAGTGGAGCTCGTCTCCATCACCACGCCGGAGCAATCGGGCGAGGAGCATGAGCGCATGACGCGCTGTGCGGAGGAGGTGCTCAAGCGCCTCGGCCTGCATTATCGCGTCGTCACCCTGTGCACGGGCGACATGGGGTTCGCCTCGCAGAAGACGTATGACATCGAAGTGTGGCTGCCGGGGCAGGGCAAGTATCGCGAGATCTCGTCCTGCTCGGTCTGCGGGGATTTTCAGGCGCGCCGCATGAACGCGCGCTACCGCTCGCCCGACTCGAAGAGCCCGCGTTTCGTTCACACGCTCAATGGTTCGGGCGTGGCGGTGGGCCGCGCGCTGGTCGCCGTTCTGGAGAACTTCCAGCAGGCGGACGGATCGGTCGTCGTGCCGCCGGCGCTGCGCAAATATATGGGCGGACTCGAGATCATCCGCCCGGCGTGAGGCCGCGCGCGTCTATTCGTCGAGAAAGTCGCGCGTGCGCGCGCGCCACAAGGCGGCGGCGCTGAGGGCCTCCATGCGGCTTGCGTCCGCAAGCGGGGGCAGCGGCGCGCCCGCGCGCAGCGCGCGCATGGTCGCCTCGATGGCCGCGAGCGCGGCGGCGATCGGCTGATGGCCTTGCAGGGCTATGCGCACGCCATGGGCCGCGAGAAAGGGCCGGTCGAGGAGATCGCCGGGAACGTCGCCCAGCAGGATCGGGACGCGCGCTGCTTTCGCCAGCGCCTCGATCTGCGCGCGTTGCGTCGCGCCGGTGAGGAACACGCCGTCCACGCCGAGATCCTGAAACGCCTTCAGTCGATCCACCGCGTCCGCAAGCCCTGTGACCGCCAGCGCGCCGGTGCGGCCGAACACGCAAAGGCCCGGATCGCTGCGCCCCGCCAGCGCCGCCTTCAGCTTGCCGACCGCCTCGGCCCGCGAGACGAGGCGCGTCTCCCGCTCGCCGAAGGGCCGGGGCAGGGCTGTGTCCTCGATGGTGAGGCCGGCAACGCCCGCCGTCTCCAGCTCCTCCACCGTGCGCAGCGCGTTCAGCGCATTGCCGTAGCCGTGGTCCGCGTCGGCGATGACAGGCAGGCCGCAGGCGCGCGAAATGCGCCGCGCGGTTTCGGCGAATTCGCTGAGCGTCAGAAGAATGAGGTCGGGCGCGCCGAGCGCGGCGAGCGAGGCGACCGATCCTGCAAGCATGCCGCATTCGAAGCCTGCGTCCTGCGCGATGCGCGCGGAGAGCGGGTCCCACGTCGAGGCGGGGTGCACGCAGTCCGGGCCTGCCAGAATGGCGCGCAGGCGCGCGCGGCGCTGGGCGGCGTTCGCGATCGGGCGCGGGTGATCGGATAAGGGATCGGACAAGGCGTCAGTCATGGGCGCTCCTCGCCGCCCAGTTTCTGAGCCCGCGGGCGCATGCGCAAGCGGAAGCGGGCGCTTTTGGGGCGCTTAACGAAGCGTTCACCATTTGGAGCCAAGCATCGCGGCATGGTCAAACGTCGCCGTCTGCGCGCAATTCTAATTCCTCTGGTCCTGTACTGCGTCTCCGGCGCGGTCTCCTCCTATTTCGTCTGGCATGCGGTGCATGGAAACCGCGGCCTGAAGACCAAGGAGGAATACCGCGTGCAGATGAACGCGCTGCAGGCCGAGCGCAATGAGCTGACGGGCGAACGCAAGGCGCTGGAGCGCCGCATCGCCATGCTGCGGGCCGAATCGGTCGAGCGCGACATCCTCGAGGAGGAGGCGCGGGTTCTTCTGGGCCGCGTCCACCGCAACGACGTGGTGGTTTTCCTGCCCCGCTGACGATCCGCCGATGGCTTTTGCGGCGCAAGCGCGGCGGCTGCGACAAATCGAATAACCAGATTCCGGTTAATTTGCTATAGTCTTTGTTGAATCAGCGCATTAACCGCTATCTTAGCACCCTCGGACGCGCTCTCGATTTCCCCTCCGGCCTCCGCTATGCTCGCCCCGCTTATACCTTCGTAGGGATAGGGCTGAGGCTCTCAAGGGGACCGCATATGGCCGCATCACGCACGACCGCCCGCAGCGCCGCGAAGGGCGGCGCGAAAGCAGCCGCCAAAGGGGGCAAGGCCCCGGCGCGCAGCGGCGCGAACACGCTTCAATTCACGCGCGAACAGGAGCTGGCGGCTTACGAATCCATGCTGCTGATCCGCCGCTTCGAGGAGAAGTCCGGCCAGATGTACGGCATGGGGCTCATCGGCGGTTTCTGCCACCTCTACATCGGCCAGGAGGCCGTGGTGGTGGGCGTGCAGATGGCGTCCAAGGACGGCGACGCGATCATCACCGGCTATCGCGACCACGGCCACATGCTGGCCTGCGGCATGGACCCCAAGGGCGTGATGGCGGAGCTCACCGGACGCCAGGGCGGCCTGTCGAAAGGCAAGGGCGGCTCCATGCACATGTTCTCCAAGGAGAAGCATTTTTACGGCGGCCACGGCATCGTGGGCGCGCAGGTCTCGCTGGGCACCGGGCTCGGCTTCGCGAACAAATATCGCGGCAACGACAATGTGAGCCTGACCTATTTCGGCGACGGCGCCGCCAACCAGGGCCAGGTCTACGAGAGCTTCAACATGGCGCAGCTCTGGAAGCTGCCCGTGATCTACATCATCGAGAACAACCGCTACGCCATGGGCACGGCGGTGAGCCGCGCCTCCGCGCAGCAGGATTTCTCCAAGCGCGGCCTGTCCTTCAACATTCCCGGCGAACAGGTGGACGGCATGGACGTGCGCGCGGTGAAGGCCGCCGCCGACCACGCGATCAAATGGTGCCGCGAGGGCAATGGCCCCTACATCCTCGAGATGCAGACCTATCGCTATCGCGGCCATTCCATGTCGGACCCCGCGAAATACCGCTCGAAGGAGGAAGTGCAGCGCGTGCGCGACGAGCACGACCCCATCGAGCAGGTGCGCGCGCGCCTTCTCAAGGGCAAGCTCGCGACCGAGGACGATCTGAAGAAGATCGACGCGGGCGTGCGCGCCATCGTGGCGGAAGCCGCCGAATTCGCCACCAACGATCCCGAGCCCGATCCGTCCGAATTGTGGACGGACGTGCTCGTCTGATTTTCGCCATTCGCCAGAGCGCCTGCGCCACAACGCGCGCAGGGCTTCCGGGGTCGACTCTTTCGAGTTCGAGGATCACATGCCCACTAACGTTTTGATGCCCGCCCTTTCGCCGACGATGGAACAGGGCAAGCTCGCCAAATGGCTCAAGAAGGAAGGCGACGTCGTGAAGTCCGGCGACGTGCTCGCCGAGATCGAGACCGACAAGGCCACCATGGAGGTGGAGGCGGTGGACGAGGGCGTGCTCGCGCTCATTCTCATCGCTGACGGCACAGAGAACGTGGCGGTGAACACGCCGATCGCCGTGATCGCCGCCGATGGCGAGGACGCCTCCGCCGCGCCTGCCGCGCCCGCCGCGCCCGCCGCCGCCGCGCCCGCGCAGCCGAAGGACGCATCGCCGTCGTCCGCCGCAGCGCCCGTCGCCGCGCCCGCTGTGCAAGCGCCCGCCACGCCGGAGATTCCCGAAGGCGTCACGATGACGACGATGACCGTGCGCGAAGCCCTGCGCGACGCCATGGCGGAAGAAATGCGCCGCGACGGCGACGTGTTCGTGATGGGCGAGGAAGTGGCCGAATATCAGGGCGCCTATAAGGTGACGCAGGGCCTGTTGCAGGAGTTCGGCGCCCGCCGCGTCGTGGACACGCCGATCACCGAACACGGCTTCGCAGGCCTTGGCGTCGGCGCCGCCTTTGCGGGCCTCAAGCCGGTCGTCGAGTTCATGACTTTCAACTTCTCGATGCAGGCCATCGACCAGATCGTGAACTCCGCCGCCAAGACGTTGTACATGTCGGGCGGGCAGATGGGTTGCCCCATCGTGTTCCGCGGACCCAATGGCGCGGCCGCGCGCGTGGCCGCCCAGCACAGCCAGGATTTCGCGGCCTGGTATTCGCACATCCCCGGCCTCAAGGTCGTCTCGCCCTATACGGCGGCCGACGCCAAGGGCCTTCTCAAGGCGGCCATCCGCGATCCCAATCCGGTGGTGTTCCTTGAGAACGAGATCCTTTACGGCCAGAGCTTCGACGTGCCGGTGATGGACGATTTCATCGTGCCGATCGGCAAGGCGCGCATCCACCGCACGGGCAAGGACGTGACGCTCGTCTCTTATTCGATCGGCATGACCTATGCGCTCAAGGCCGCCGCCGAGCTTGAAAAGGAAGGCATCGAGGCGGAAGTGATCGACCTGCGCACGCTGCGGCCGATGGACACCGAGACGATCATCCGCTCCGTCATGAAGACGGGTCGCTGCGTGACCATTGACGAGGGCTATCGCCAGTGCGGCATGGGCGCGGAGATCGCCGCGCGCATCATGGAGGGCGCGTTCGACCATCTCGACGCGCCGGTGGCGCGCGTGACCGGCAAGGACGTGCCGATGCCCTACGCCGCCAATCTCGAGAAGCTGGCTCTGCCCAGCGTCGCCGAAGTGGTGGAAGCCGCGAAGGCGGTTCTCTACCGCTGATCCCGAAGCGGGGGCTTCTGCACAGGACCAGTCCCATGGCCAATGAAAATCTGCATGAGCTCCCGGTTCCTCCCGATGCGCAGGAGGCAGGCGGCCACGAAGTGCTGCGCGCCTTCGTCGTCGACGGCGGCCTGTCGGTCAGCCTGCAGCGCGCGTTCGACGAGCCCCAGACCTGGGGCGTGTTGCTCGTCGATCTCGCCCGCCACGTGGCGCGCATCTACGAGGAAGAAACCGACATGAGCTTCGAAGACGCGATGCGGGAGATCCGCGGCATGTTCGAGGCCGAATGGGACCGCTCCGGCGTTCCCGGCCAGTCCGATCCGATCAACTGAGGCTTTCGCAATGCCCATCAACATCCTCATGCCCGCGCTGTCGCCCACGATGGAGAAGGGCAATCTCGCCCGCTGGCTCAAGAAGGAAGGCGATTCCATCAAGTCCGGCGACGTGCTCGCCGAGATCGAGACCGACAAGGCGACGATGGAAGTCGAGGCGGTGGACGAGGGCGTGCTCGCGAAGATCGTCGTGCCCGCCGGCACGCAGGACGTGAAGGTGAACGAGCTGATCGGCGTGATCGCCGGCGAGGGCGAGGACGCGAAATCCGTGGCGGCCTCCGGCGGCGCGAAGGCGCCTGCGCCTGCTGCTCCCGCTGCGCCAGCGGCTCCCGCAGCCGCAGCCGCGCCTGTCGCTGCGCCTGCGCAAGTCGCCGCGCCTGTCGCGAAATCCGCCAATGGCCGCACGCCGTCCTCGCCGCTCGCGCGTCGGCTCGCGAAGGAGGCGGGGATCGACATCGCCTCTATCGCCGGCACGGGGCCTCATGGCCGCGTGGTCGAGCGCGACGTGAAGGCGGCGCTCGCCGGCGGGGGCGCGCGCAGCGCCGCGCCGCAGGCGGCCAAGGGCGCGCCGGCGCTCGCGCCCGGCATGTCGGACGAAACCATCAAGAAGATGTACGAGCCCGGCACGTATGAGGAAGTGGCGCATGATTCCATGCGCAAGGTGATCGCGCGTCGTCTCGTGGAGGCGAAGCAGACGATCCCGCATTTCTATCTGAGCGTGGATTGCAAGCTCGACGCGCTGCTCGCCGCGCGCGAGGCGATCAACGCCGCCGCGCCGAAGAACAAGGACAAGCAGCCCGCCTATAAGATCTCGGTCAATGATTTCGTGATCAAGGCCTTCGCCATGGCGCTGCAGCGCGTGCCCGAAGCCAATGTCACCTACACCGAGAACACGATGCTGAAACATCGCCACTCCGACGTGGCGGTGGCGGTGTCGATCCCCGGCGGGCTCATCACGCCCGTGGTGCGCAAGGCGGAGACGAAGGGCCTCGCCGCCATCTCCAACGAGATGAAGGATCTTGCGACGCGCGCGCGCGCCCGCAAGCTCGCGCCGGAGGAATATCAGGGCGGCTCGGCCGCCGTGTCCAATCTCGGCATGTTCGGCATCAAGAACTTCTCCGCCGTGATCAATCCGCCCCACGCCACCATTCTCGCGGTGGGCGCGGGCGAGGAGCGCGTGATCGTGGAGAAGGGGCAGATGAAGGTCGCCAACGTGATGAGCGTGACGCTCTCCACGGATCATCGCGCCGTGGACGGCGCGCTGGGCGCGGAGCTGATCGCCGCTTTCAAGGACCTGATCGAAAACCCGGTCGGCATGCTGGTGTGATGCGCGCGGCGGGCGAAGTTCATGTGCGAACGGAGCGGCCACGCGGCCGCTCACGCGCCCCTGAACAGATCGAGTTCAAAGACAAGGTCGTCCCACGTCGCCGGCTGTCTCTGCTTTTCGAACACGCTGTATTCGATATGGTCGTCGAAGAAATCCAGCTCCACGAGCGTCGTCGGCGTGAGAAACGTCAGCATGACGGTGTCGTCCCGTTGCTGTTCAAGCGCGCGGGGGGCGCCGCCAAGCGCGTGCATCGTAGCTGCGAGATCGAGGATCGAACTCGGCGCTTCCGTGGCTTTCGCGCCGGCGTCCCGCATTTGAGCAAGCAGGATCGCGGGATCGCCGAGCACATATTCGTCGCCGCGGTAGAACGTCAGCGACAGGTTTTCTCGATCGACTTCAGCGACGATCCGGAGCCCGACCGTGGTCACCACGAGCCTCAGGGGCGCTGGCGCTTTTCTGTCTCCGGCGGGCAAGCGTGTCCAGGCCATGCGATAAGAGGCCAGGAGGTCCATCAGTCGCCACATTGAATCAGCGGGGTGTGCGTGCTGAGTGGTCATTTGCGATAGTCGTCCCGTCCCAAGAGCTTCAAACACCTACGAGCAGCCCAATTGCCTGACTTTGCAATCGTCATTACGTCGATGATCGGCATCTCTAAGAACTGCCCGGGTAGAACGGAGTATATGCTTGCGTGGCATTTCTCCGAGATAAACGCTTGTACGGACTTGCGCCGATCAGCAGGATCTATGCCGCCAATCAAAGTGATGTCTGCGCCAACCCACTGTCCGCCGTTCGGATCGCCGGCAGGAACCCGGGGTTGGGAAGGGGAGAATTTGATCGCACTGCCTAACGCCAGAAGGCGGGCTTCAAGCTGGCGAGCGGCTGTCAGCCATGCCGCACGCGTGCGCTGGATCGACGGCGAGGGGAACGATGCGTACATCAACAAACCTCTCAACCAAGACATTGTGTTCCCTTTTTGTTCCAAATTCAAGGCCACGCCTGTTCCGGCCGCCAACACGAAAGTCTGACCCATGAGCAATTCCTATGACGTTCTCATCATCGGCGGCGGTCCGGGCGGCTATGTGGCCGCGATCCGCGCCGCGCAACTGGGCTTCCGCACCGCCGTGGTGGAGCGCGAGCATCTGGGCGGCATCTGCCTCAACTGGGGCTGCATTCCCACCAAGGCGCTGTTGCGCTCGGCTGAGATCTATCATTACGCCCAGCACGCCAAGGATTACGGCCTGACGCTTGAAGGCAAGATGACCTTCGATCCCGCCGCCGTGGTGAAGCGCTCGCGCGGCGTCTCCGCGCAGCTCAACGGCGGCGTCGCCTTCCTCATGAAGAAGAACAAGATCGACGTGATCTGGGGCGAGGCGACCATTTCCAAAGTCGGCGAGGTCGTCGTCACGGAGACAAAGAAGCCCGCCGTGCAGCCGCAGAACCCCGTGCCGAAAGGCGTGCTGGGGGCGGGGACCTATGGCGCGAAGCACATCATCGTCGCCACCGGCGCGCGCCCGCGCGTGCTGCCGGGCGTGGAGCCTGACGGCAAGCTCATCTGGACCTATTTCGAGGCGATGAAGCCGGAGGCTTTCCCCAAGAGCCTCGTGGTCATGGGCTCGGGCGCCATCGGCATCGAGTTCGCGAGCTTCTATCGCACCATGGGCGCGGAGGTGACGGTCGTCGAAGTCCTGCCGCAGATCATGCCCGTGGAGGACGCCGAGATCGCGGCCCATGCGCGCAAGCGTTTCGAGAAACAGGGCATTAAGATCCTCACCTCCACCAAAGTGGTGAAGGTGGACAAGAAGGCGAATTCCGTCGTGTGCACGCTCGAGGACGACAAGGGCGGGCGCCAGACCATCGAGGCCGAGCGCATGATCTCCGCCGTCGGCGTCGTGTGCAACACGGAAGGGCTCGGGCTTGAAAAGCTCGGCGTGAAGATCGACCGCGGCGCCATCGTCACCGACGGTCTCGGCAAGACGAACGTGCCCGGCGTCTATGCTATCGGCGACGTCGCCGGCCCGCCCATGCTCGCGCACAAGGCCGAGCACGAGGGCGTGCTGTGCGTCGAGGCGATCAAGGGGCTCCATCCGCATGCGATGGAGAAGACGATGATCCCCGGCTGCACCTATTGCCATCCGCAGGTCGCCAGCGTCGGCCTTACCGAGGCGAAGGCGAAGGAGGCGGGCTATCAGGTGAAGGTCGGCCGCTTCCCCTTCCAGGGCAACGGCAAGGCGATCGCGCTGGGCGAGCCGGAGGGCCTCGTGAAGACGATCTTCGACGCCAAGACCGGCAAGCTTCTCGGCGCGCATATGGTGGGCGCGGAAGTCACGGAGCTCATCCAGGGCTATGTCGTCGCGATGAATTGCGAGACCACCGAGGAGGAGCTGATCCACACGGTCTTCCCGCATCCCACCCTGTCGGAGATGATGCACGAGAGCGTGATGGACGCTTATGGACGCGTCGTTCACAGCTGACGTGGCGCGGTGATCCCCTGGGTTCAGCTCGACGCGGCGCCGCTGCCTGACGGCGGGACGCTGCGCCTTGCGCGCCGGGGGGATGAATATTCCATCCGGCTCGACGGCGCGGAGCTGATGAACAGCCGGCTCAGCGGGTCGGAGGAGGCGCTCGCGACGCTCGCCTGCGCGCGTCTTGCGGGGCGCCCTGCGCCGCGGGTGCTGATCGGCGGGCTCGGCATGGGGTTCACGCTGCGCGCCGCGCTCGCCGCCCTGCCGGCGCATGCGCAGGTCGTCGTCGGCGAGCTTCTGCCCTGCGTGCTCGCCTGGGCGCGCGGGCCGATGGCGGAGCTCTTCGCCGGCTGCCTCGATGATCCGCGCGTGCGCGTGGATCTGCGCAACGTCGCGCAATGCTATGGCGAGGCGCCCGCATGGGATGCGATCCTGCTGGACGTGGACAACGGCCCCGAGGGCCTCACCCAATCGGCCAATGACGCGCTTTATGGCGCGGCCGGGCTTGCGCGGGCGCGGCGCGCGTTGCGGGCCGGCGGCCTGTTCGGCGTCTGGTCGGAAAAGCCGGATGCGGCCTTCGCCGCACGGCTCGCGCGGGCTGGTTTCCGCGTGGAGGAGACGCGCGTGCGCGCCCATCGCGGCAAGAGCGGGCGCCGCCATGTGGTGTGGCTGGGCGTGCGCTAGGATGTGCGCGCGAGGACGCGCGCGGTCCAGCCGGGCGCCGCTTTAGATCACGCGCATCCCCGCGCGCCCTGCAATAGCCCGCGCGACCCGACCCGCCGCGATTGCCGGAGCGCCCGGCTTGGCTTACATGAAGGCCGTGGAGGCGGCGGGCCGGCCCGCCGCAGCGCCAGTGGAGCCGACATGGCCGTCGTCATCGACACGCTCAACAACGACCCGCGCAAGAAGAAGGACGCCGCCGCCCTTCGTCATCCCGAGAAGGCGCACCGCCCCGATCAGGAGGTGGCGCGCAAGCCTGACTGGATCCGCGTGAAGGCGCCGGGCTCCTCCCAGTACAACGCCACCCGCGCCATCGTGAAGGAGCACAAGCTCGTCACCGTGTGCGAGGAGGCCGGCTGCCCCAACATCGGCGAATGCTGGGAGAAGAAGCACGCCACCTTCATGATCATGGGCGACACCTGCACGCGCGCCTGCTCCTTCTGCAATGTGAAGACCGGCCGGCCCGACGCGCTCGACGCGCACGAGCCCGACAACGTCGCCGATTCCGTCGCCAAGCTCGGGCTCTCCCATGTGGTCATCACGTCGGTGGACCGCGACGATCTGGAGGACGGCGGCGCTGAGCATTTCGCGCGCACGATCCGCGCCATCCGCGAGCGCTCGCCCGGCACGACGATTGAGATTCTCACCCCCGACTTCCTGCGCAAGCCCGGCGCGCTGGAGATCGTGGTGGCGGCGCGGCCCGACGTGTTCAACCACAATCTCGAGACCGTGCCCTCGAATTATCTCACCGTGCGCCCCGGCGCGCGCTATTTCCATTCCGTGCGGCTGCTGCAGCGGGTGAAGGAGCTCGACCCGACGATCTTCACCAAGTCGGGCATCATGGTGGGGCTGGGCGAGGAGCGCAACGAAGTGCTCCAGCTCATGGACGACCTGCGCTCCGCCGAGGTCGATTTCCTCACCATCGGCCAATATCTGCAGCCCACCCGCAAGCATCATCGCGTGGTGAGCTTCGTCACGCCCGACGAGTTCAAGGCCTATGAGGAGGTGGCGATGGCGAAGGGCTTTCTGCTCGTGTCCGCCACCCCGCTCACCCGCTCGTCCCATCACGCAGGAGAGGATTTCGCGCGCCTGAAGGCCGCGCGCCTCGCCCGCCTGCAAAGCGCCTCCTGAAGGACACGCCATGACCGCCCAGCCGCTTTTCCATCTCGCTTTCCCCGTGAAGGACATCGCCGAGGCGCGCCGCTTTTACGGCGAGCTTCTGGGCTGTCCCGAGGGACGCAGCGCGCCCAATTGGGTCGATTTCGACTTCTACGGCCATCAGGTCGTGGCGCATCTCGCGCCGGAGGAATGCGGCCATCGCAAGACCAGCGCGGTGGACGGGCATGATGTGCCCGTGCGCCATTTCGGCGCGATCCTGCCAATGGGCGAATGGGAGGCGCTCGCCCAAAAGCTTACAAGCGCGGGGATCGATTTCATCATCGAGCCCCATGTGCGCTTCAAGGGCGAGGTGGGCGAGCAGGCGACGATGTTCTTCCTCGATCCCTCGGGCAATGCGCTGGAGTTCAAATCCTTCGCCGACATGAGCCAAGTTTTCGCTAAATAAGTTTTCGCGAAGTAAGTTTTCGCAAAATTAGTTTTCGCGAAACAGGCGCCCGCGTCTTCGCATGTGAGGCATGAAAAAGGGGCGGCTGCATGGCCGCCCCTTTCGCATGTCAAGCCTGCGCCGCGCGTCAGCCGTAGAGGACTTTCGGCAGCCAGAGCGCGATCTGCGGGAAGATGTAGACGAAGGCCATGGCGATGATGACGATCATCTGGAACGGCATCACGCCCGCGAAGATCTCGTTGATCGTCACGTGCTTCGGCGCCACGCCCTTCAGATAGAAAGGCGCCATGGCGACGGGCGGCGAGAGGAACGAGGTCTGGATGTTGAGCGCGATCAGAATGCCGAAGAACAGCGGATCGATGCCGTATTGCTGCAGAAGCGGCAGGAAGATCGGCACGAAGATCACGATGATCTCGGTCCATTCCAGCGGCCAGCCAAGCACGAAGATGATGATCTGCGTGAGCAGCAGGAAGGTGAGCGGCGAGGGGTTGATCCAGTCCACGAATTGCTTGATCGGCTCGTGCCCGCCCAGATAGGCGAAGATCGAGGAGAAGATGAAGGAGCCCACGAACAGCCAGCACACCATGGCCGACGTGCGCGCCGTCAGATAGACGGATTCCTGCACCTTCTGGAACGACAGCGAGCGATAGGCGGCTGCGAGGATCAGCGCGCCCAGCGAGCCGATGGCGGCGGCCTCCGTCGGCGTGGCGAAGCCGAAGAAGATCGCGCCCAGCACCGCCAGGATCAGCAGCGTGAGCGGGAAAAAGCTCGTGAGCAGGGCGATCGCGATTTGCAGGCGCGGAACATTGCGCTCCTCGGGCGGCAATCTGGGCGCGAGCGAGGGGTTGAGGATGCAGCGCCCGATCACATAGATCATGTAGAGGCCCGCCAGCAGCAGGCCCGGCAGGAGCGCGCCCGCATAGAGCTTGGGCACCGAAACGCCCGCAGTCGCGCCATACAGGATCAGCATCACGCTCGGCGGGATCAGAATGCCGAGGCAGCCGCCGGCGCAGACGACGCCCGCGGACAATTTGCTGTCGTAGCCCGCGCGTAACATGGCGGGATAGGCGAGCAGGCCCATCAGCGTCACGACCGCGCCCACGATGCCCGTGGCGGTGGCGAAGATCGCGCAGGTGGCGAGCGTGGCGACGGCCAGCGCGCCGGGCACCCAGTGCAGGGCGAGCTGCAGCGAGTTGAACAATCGGTCGAGAATGTTCGCGCGCTCGATGATGTACCCCATGAAGACGAACAGCGGGATCGAGACCAGAACGTCGTTGGTCATCACCGAATAGGTGCGTTGCACGACGAGCTGGAACACCGTGTCGCCCATGGCGAGGTAGCCGAAGCCCACGCCAAGCGCCATCAGCGTGAAGGCGATGGGGAAGCCGAACATGATGAACACAATGAACAGAGCGAGCATCAGCACGCCGAGTTCAGGATTGGTGAGACCGAACATCACGCGGCTCCCTGTTCGCGCTGCTGCGCCTGTTCAAGGATGAGCTTTTCGGTCTCCTCCACGTCCGAGAGGCGCTGCGGCCATGCGCCTGTCTTGAGGCACAGGACGCAGCGCGCCACCTCCACCACGCCTTGCAGCGCGAGCATCGCGCCGACGATGGGGATCAGCGTCTTGAAATGGTAGAGCGGCGGGCCGTTCGGCGAATTGGATGAATGTTCGTTGATCATCCAGGAGAACTTGGCGAAGCCATAGCCCGCCCAGGCGAGCGCCAGAATGCCGGGAAAGAAGAAAAGAACGTAGAGCACGATGTCGAACGCAGCCTGTCGGCGTTCGGACCAGGTGCGATACATGAAGTCGCCGCGCACATGGGCGTTGCGCGCCAGCGCATAGGGTCCGGCCAGCATGAACAGCACGCCGTAGAGCATATAGCTCGCATCGAACGCCCATTCCGTCGGGCTGCGCAGGAAATAGCGCATGAAGACTTCGTAGCTGATCGCCAGCGTGAGCGCGAGGATCGCCCATCCCGCGAGCTTCCCAACCATGGTGTGGAAATATTCGACGGCGAAGCGGAAGCGTTCAGACAGGAGCGACAGGACGAGCGCGAGCACAATCGCGCCGATCGCAAGCATCACGATCGTCGGCGTGAGGGGAGTCATCATGGGCGCGGACCGGTTTCAGAAAATGCGCAAGCCCCGCCCGGTGAGGGGCGGGGCTGATGGATCGGTGACGATTGCTATCACGCCTTGAAGAAGTGGTCGTAGGCGACGCCCGCGTCAACCTCGTTGATGCGCTCAAAGGCGATAGTGCGCTTGCACCAGGCCTTCTGCGACTCAACTACTTTCTTGAAGAAGGCGTCCTTGGAGAGGTCGTCGATCACCTTGTTCCACGCCGCGAGCTGCGCGTCGAGGACGGGCTTGGGCGTGGGGATCACGTTCACGCCGCGCGCGCGCAGGGCGTCGAGGTCCTTCGAATAACGGTCGAGCGCCTTCCACAGCATGTCGGAGGAGGCGGACTCGGCCGCATATTTCAAGATCGCCTTCAGCTCCGCGGGCAGCGAGTCGAACTTGCCCTTGTTGAAGAGGATCTCGAAGCTTTCCGCCGACTGGTGGTAGCTCTTGAGCATGTAGGTCTTCGACACGTCCTGAAAGCCCAGCAGCGAGTCCGACGAGGGATTGTTGAACTCCGCGCCGTCGATCACGCCGCGCTCGAGCGCGGGCACGATTTCGCCGCCCGCCAGAATGGTGATGGCGGCGCCCATCTCCTTCATGAGGTCGGCTGCGAGACCCACGGTGCGATACTTGAGGCCCTTGAAGTCTTCCGGCTTTTCGATCGGCTTCTTGAACCAGCCGAGCGGCTGGCAGGGCATGGGGCCGGACAGGAAGCCGACGATGTTGAGCTTCAACACCTGACCGACGAGCTCGTTGTAGAGCTCATAGCCGCCGCCGTAATTCATCCAGGCGAGGAAGTTGTTGGCGTCCCAGCCGAAGGCCGGCGGGGTGCCGAACAGCGAGAACGCCTTGTTCTTGCCGTACCAATAGGCCGCCACGCCATGGCCGCCGTCGAGAATGCCGGCGTTGACCGCGTCCTGCATCTGGAAGGCCGGCACGACGGAGCCCGCCGCGAGCACTTCAAGGCGCATGCGGCCGCCCGACATTTCGTTCACGCGCTTGGCGAAGTCCTGCGCGAATTCGTGGAAGATGTCCTTGGTCGGCCAGGTGGACTGGAACTTCCAGCTCACCGTCTGCGCCCGCGAGACGTTGGGCGCGGCGATCACGCCGGCGCCGGCGAGGCCTGCGACCTTGATGAACTTTCTGCGGTCGGCCTTCGCGCCGCCCATGTCCTGCGTCATGCTGCAACCCTCCCTTGCAAAAACGCCGCCCCTCCGCGGACGTGCTCCGAAAGGCTGGGGCGGCGCCATGCGTTCGGCAAGGGGGGCCGTATCAAAAGTCGTATCGGAACAGTCTTACGACGAAAGTCATAGACCGGGGCGCAGGGCCCTGTGCGGGGGCGGAGAAAAGCGCTATACGGCCCGCCGGTTCAGGGAGCGCCATGCCTTCTTTCCGCACAACCCGCCGCGTGCGCCATTCCGCGTCCGACATGTTCGAACTCGTGGCCGACGTGGAGAAATATCCGCTGTTCCTGCCGCTGTGCACGGGCCTGCGGGTGCGCTCGCGCGCGCGCGACGCGCAGGGCCGCGACGTGCTCACGGCGGATATGTCGGTGGGCTACAAGGCGATCCGGGAGACCTTCACCAGCCGCGTGACCCTCGACCGGGCGGCGCTGGAGATCCATGTCGTCTATATCGACGGCCCGTTCAGCCGGCTGGACAACCGCTGGAGCTTCCGCGATCTCGAAACCCCGGCCTCGGGCGGGCGGCCTTCCTGCGAGGTCGGCTTCTTCATCGATTATGAGTTCCGCAACCGGATGCTGGGCCTGTTGATGGGCTCCATGTTCGAGACCGCGTTCCGCCGCTTCGCGGAGGCGTTCGAGGCGCGCGCCGATCTCGTTTACGGCCGTCGGCGGGAGGCCGCGCCGCCTGCGCCCTCCGCGCCGCCCGCGGTCTAGAGAGCGGCGCGCCTTCTATGTTCCTCGCCGCCCTCGTCATCCTGATCGGCTTTGGACCGGGGCAGGGCGCGGACCAGCCCCTGCGCGCGGAGAGCGCCGCCAACGCGGCCGCCCGCGCTTCCGCCGACATGAGATACGCCCAGCCGGGGCGCTCCCCCGCCCGCGGGCTTGGGCGCCATGGGCGGGGCGACGTGGGGGTGGAGCCGCGTCTGGCGCCCGGCGCGGCCGGGCTTGCGGCGGCGGCCGCCCTCGCGCGCGCGCCGGCGGATGGGGGCGTCCTCGCGCTGCTGTCGCCCAATGTGGCGCAGGCCTCCGCTCTGGGGCTCGCGGGCGGGCGGTTCGACGCGGCGCGTTTCGTGTGGATCGGGGCTGTGGCGCCGGAGGCCTGGGCCTGCGTGGCCCGGCCGGGCCTCGGGCGCGGGCCGCTCTGGTTCGCGGCCGCGGGCGCGGGGTCGCGCGCAGCCCTTCAGGCGCGCGCGCTGATTGAACTGGCTGGCGTGCAGGGGGGTGTGTTGTCGGGCTACGCCGGGCGCGGGGAGATCGCCCGCGCGCTTGAGGCGGGGGAGGCGGACGCGGCCTGCGGCTGGCCCATGCGCGACCTTGAGGCGCGCCGTCCCGACTGGCTCAAGGGCGCGATGGAGCTTCCCGCGGTCTTCGCCGGCGCCGCGCAGGGCCGCTGGATCGAGGGCGCGGAGCCGTCCGCCCGCGTCCTGCTCGACGCGCTGGCGGGGGAGGCGGATTACGCCTTCGCGCTCGCCGGCCCGCCCGGCCTGCCGGAGCCGCTGGCGCGGGGGTTCGAGTCCGCGCTTCTCGCGCTCGCCTCCGACCGGGAGGCCGTCGAGGACGCCGCTCGCGCCGGCGTCGCGCTCGACCCGCTTCCGGGGCGCCTTGTGAGCGAGCGGGTGGGCGCGTTGCACGCCCTGCCGGATGAGGCGAAGGCGCGTCTGCGGGCCGCTCTGCGCGCGCCCTGAAGAAATCTCCCGGTGTGATTTCCAGCGCTTGCGCGCGCGCGCGCGGGCGGGCAGTCTGTCGTCCAAAGCCGGCGGAAAAACACAGGTCCGACCGGCGTGAATTGGGAGGATGCGATGGGGGTTGTCTTGGCGTCGGGCGTTTTGGCGTCGGGCGCGCGCGCGGCGCGCTTGCTTGGGTTGGTTGCGGCGGCTGTGTCCGCGTCTGCGTCCTGCGCTTTCGCGCAGGAGTTTCCAACGCGTCAGATCACCGCCTATGTGGGCTTTCCCGCCGGCAGCGGCGCCGATGTGCTGGCGCGCTATTTCAGCCGCAAATTGTCCGAGCTCGCCGGCAAGCCGGTGATCGTGGAGAACAAGTCCGGCGCCACCAGCAATATCGCGCTCGGCCTGTTGCAGAAGGCCAAGCCTGACGGCCATACGATCATGTATTCGGCCAATTCCAACATGGCCGGCAGCCGCTTCCTGTTCAAGGATCTGCCCTTCGACACGCAGAAGGACTTTCTGCCGATCGCCCAGCTCACTCAGACGACCTTCCTGCTGGCGGTGGGGCCGAACTCGCCGCTGCGCTCGATCGAGGAGCTCACCAAGGCGCTGAAGGGCTCCGAGCGCGCGAAATACGCCTACACCAACCAGACCTCGCAGCTGGCGACCGAGTTCTACGTCTCGCTCGTGGGCGTGCGGCCCACGCCCGTCTCCTACCGCACCTCGGCGGACGCGGTGGGCGACCTCGCCAGCGGGGCCATCGATTTCATGGTGGTGGACGGCACGTTCGGCACCGGGCAGGTGCGGGCGGGGCGCATCCGCCCGCTGGCCGTGACCACGGCCGAACGCCACCCCGCGCTGGCCGAAGTGCCGACCATGAAGGAGGCCGGCGTGGCCGAATACGACGAATTCGCCTCCTGGTGGGCCGCCTGGGCGCCCGCCGGCACGCCCCGGCCCGTGATCGAGAAGCTCGCGGGCTGGTTTGGCGAGATCGTGCGCATGGAGGAGACCCGGACCTTCCTCGCCGGGGTGGCGGGCACGCCCCAGATCGGCGGGCCGGAGGAGACCGCCGCCCGGCTCACGCGGGAAATCGGGAAATGGGAGCGGGTCACCAAGGCCGCCGGCATCCAGCCGCAATAAAACGGCGTTTTCCGGCCGGAGGCGGGGCTGCGGCCTTGCATTCGCAGGCGGGCTCGACTAGAAGCGGCCCGCAATCCACAGACGGAGAGTTCGGCGTCCCTGATCCAAGGGCCGCTCCGGTGGCGGGTTTCCCGTCCGCGCTCCGTCGAGGCTCAACCGGAGAATAAGTCATGTCGCTGCCCGATTTCACTATGCGTCAGCTCCTCGAAGCCGGCGCCCATTTCGGCCACCAGGCTCATCGCTGGAACCCGAAGATGGGCCCCTATATCTTCGGCGCGCGCAACAACATCCACATCATCGACCTCGCCCAGACGGTGCCGCTGCTGCATCAGGCGCTGAAGGTCGTTTCCGACACGGTCGCCAAGGGCGGGCGCGTGCTGCTCGTTGGCACGAAGCGCCAGGCCGCCGACCACATCGCCGACGCCGCCAAGCGTTCGGCCCAGTACTACGTCAACTCCCGCTGGCTCGGCGGCATGCTGACGAACTGGAAGACGATCTCCGGCTCGATCCAGCGCCTGCGCAAGGTCGAGGACGCGCTGGACGCCGGCGCCGTCGGCCTCACCAAGAAAGAGCGCCTGATGCTCTCCCGCGAGCGCGACAAGCTCGAGCGCGCGCTGGGCGGCATCAAGGACATGGGCGGCGTGCCTGACCTCATCTTCGTGATCGACACGAACAAGGAGCAGCTCGCGATCAAGGAAGCCAACCGCCTTGGCATTCCCGTCGCCGCCATCCTTGACTCCAATTGCGATCCCGACGGCATCACCTATCCGGTCCCCGGCAATGACGACGCCGGCCGCGCCATCCAGCTTTACTGCGACCTGATCGCCCGCGCCGCCATCGACGGCATTTCGCGCGGCCAGGGCATGTCGGGCGTGGACGTGGGCGCCGACGAGGCTCCGGTGGACGAGGATCTGCCCGCCGAGACGTCCGCCAACGGCGCGTCCACCGACGTGTTCGAACTGCTCGCCGCTCCGCGCGGCGCGCCCGACGATCTCGCCAAACTGCCGGGCGTCGGCCCGCAGATTGTGAAGAAGCTCAACGACGCGGGCGTCTTCCACTATTGGCAGATCGCCGCGATGACCGCCGACGACGTGTCCAAGGTCGACGCCGACCTGAAGCTCGCCGGCCGCATCAGCCGCGACAACTGGGTCGATCAGGCGCGCAACCTGCTCGCCGGCTGATCCAGTCAGCACTCGCATTCCTCGACGCGCGCGGCCCTGCTGCGCGCGTCGATTCACTCCAAAACCCTTATCTTCTTCCCTGATGCGCCGCGCCGCGCGCGGCTTCGAAAGGACGATCCCATGGCCACGATCACCGCCGCGATGGTGAAGGACCTGCGCGAAAAGACCGGCGCGGGCATGATGGACTGCAAGCAGGCGCTCAACGAGGTGGACGGCGACATCGAGGCCGCCGTCGACTGGCTGCGCAAGAAGGGGCTGTCCAAGGCCGCCAAGAAGTCCGGCCGCGTGGCCGCCGAGGGCCTCGTCGCCGTGGCCGTCTCCGGCAAGCGCGGCGTCGCCGTCGAGGTGAACTCCGAGACCGACTTCGTGGCTCGCAACTCCGACTTCCAGAGCCTCGTGCGCAATGTCGCCGGCGTGGCGCTCTCGGCCGGCTCCGCCGACGTGGACGCCATTCAGGCGGCCGCCTATCCGGCGGGCGGCAAGGTGTCTGAGGCGATCGCCAACGCCATCGCCACCATCGGCGAGAACATGACCCTGCGCCGCGCGGCCATGATCGAAGTCGCCAATGGCGTCGTGGGCAGCTACGTCCACAACGCGATCTCCGACGGTCAGGGCAAGATCGGCGTGCTCGTCGCGCTGGAATCCACCGGCGACGCCGGCGCGCTTGCGGGCCTCGCCCGCCAGATCGCCCTGCACGTGGCCGCCACCGGCCCGCTCGCCCTCGACGCGGCCGGCATGGATCCGGCGGTGGTCGAGCGCGAGAAGAACGTGCTGCGCGAGAAGAACGCCGGCAAGCCCGCCAATGTGCTCGACAAGATCATCGAGTCGGGCCTGAAGTCCTATTTCAAGGAAGTCTGCCTGATCGACCAGCCGTCGATCCATGCGGAACATTCCAACAAGACCATCGGTCAGGTCGTGCAGGAGGCCGGCAAGGCCGCCGGCGCCCCCGTCACCCTGAAGGGCTATGTCCGCTTCGCGCTCGGCGAGGGCGTGGAGAAGGTCGAGTCCGACTTCGCGGCGGAAGTCGCCAGCATGACGAAGGGCTGAGCGCAGCGCGCTCGGTCAGTTCGATCAGAACATTAAGAAGGCGGCGCAAGCCGCCTTTTTTGTTGCGCGCGCGGTCCAAGATAAGCGCGGTCCAAGATAAGCGCGGTCTAAAAGATGCGCGGTCCAAAAACGCGCGGTCCAAAAAACGCGCGGTCCAAAATACGCGCGGTCCAAAAAATGCGCGGTCCAAAAAATGCGCGGTTCAAAAAGAAAACGCGCGGCTCGGGAGCCGCGCGTTTCGTGCAATGAAAACCGAAAAGGATTACTTGGGCGCGCCCGGCGGCGGGGCCGTCGGCGGGTTGATCTGGCCTTCAAGGCGCTTGCGCTCCTCCTCGGCCCGCTTCTGCAGTTCCGCCTGCAAAGCGCGCTGCTGCTCCTCGAGCACCTTGGGATCGATGGCCGGACCGTCGAAGGCCTTGGCGAAGCCCTCCAGCGGCACCGCGAACACGACTTCGTTGTTCGCCTGATTCTTCACGTTGACGTTGAGGATCGCGCCCTTCTTCATCTGGTCGAGCGTGACGCCCTTCACCCGCGCCTCGGCGAAACAGCCGTTGGGGAAGCAGATCTCGTAATTGCCCTCGAGCGCGGCGCCCTTGTCCACTGAGAAGCGGAAGCCGGGACGCAGCATGAGGCCGACCGGCAGGAGCAGGCGCACGATGCGCTGCTCGTCGCCCTTCACGTCGTAGATCGCGACCGCGAGCACCGGGGGCTGATCGGCCGCCTGACCGAAATCGCGGGTCGTGTAGCAGATCTCTTTGTTGGCCGCCTCGTCCTTGCCGCACACCTTCGTCCATTCGGGCTGGGTGGCCTTCAGCTCAACGCGATTGCTGGCGGGCGCCGCCGGCGCGGGCTGCTGCTGTTGCTGCTGGGGCTGGGCCGGCTTGCGCTGCTGGGCGGGCGCCTGGCCCTGGGCGGAGACCGGCGCGATCCCGCCCGCGAGGGCGAGGCCCGCCGCCAGGGCCGCGGCTCCGATGCGCATGGACGTGATCGGCATGAACGTTCCTTTCGAAAACCTCTGGCCCGCTTGCGCGGGCGATTCCGCTGGCGGCGTCTGCGCAGACTCGCAGGGTGAATCAACGACGCTCTTCGCCCGGGAATGAGGCGACAGATTGACCCGGGCCTCTTAACGCTTTCCGCCATCATTCGCCACAAATGATTTCGGGTCCACGGGCGCGACCTTGGGTTAAGGCGGCCGCCATGTTCGCATGGTTGACGTTCCATCGACGCGGGCGGCCCGCTCCATTAGGGTCCGGCTTATGCAGTTCCTCTCGATTCGCCTCGCCGCAGTCCGCAGGCGCGCGCCGGTCGCCGGGCTCATCGCCCTGGCCTGCGGCGCGCTGCTCGCCGCCGGGCTGACGCCGGCGGGCGCGGGGGAGGGCGGCTCCGGTCCGCGGCACGGGATCGCGATGCACGGGGAGCCGGCGCTTGCGCCCGATTTCGCCCATCTGCCCTACGCCAATCCCGACGCGCCCAAGGGCGGGCGGCTGTCGATCGGTTTTCAGGGCTCTTTCGACAGCCTCAACCCGTTCAATCTGAAAGCCGGCTCGACGGCGCAGGGTCTGAACGGCAACATCTTCCAGCCACTCATGATGCGCTCGGGCGACGAGCCCTTCACGCTCTACGGGCTGATCGCGCAAAGCGTGGAGACGGACGCCGCGCGCTCCTGGGTCACGTTCCGGCTCGATCCGCGCGCGCGCTTCTCGGACGGGACGCCGATCACGGCCGCCGACGTTCTCTTCACCTTCGAGCTGTTGAAGACGCGCGGCCGGCCCCAGCATCGCGCCGCCTTCGGTCAGGTGAAATCCGCTGCTGCGCCCGATCCGCTCACCGTGCGCTATGACCTCGCCGGGGCGGAGGATCGCGAATTGCCGCTCAATCTCGCCCTGATGCCGGTCCTGCCGAAACATGCGGTGGACGTCGCGCGCTTCGACGAGGCGAGCCTCGCCCCGCCACTGGGCTCCGGTCCCTATGTCATCCGCGAGGTGCGGCCCGGCGAGCTGATCCGCCTCGAGCGCAATCTCGATTACTGGGCGAAGGACCTGCCGATCCATCGCGGCCTGTATAATTTCGACGAGATCCGCATCGAATATTTCCGCGATTCCGCGAGCCTCTATGAGGCGCTGCGCGGCGGGCTCGTCGATTATCGCGACGAGACCAATCCCACGCGCTGGCTCACGGGCTACGATTTTCCCGCTGTGCGCGACGGGCGACTCGTGAAGGCGAGCGAGCCGGCGGGGGGCGCGAAGGGGCTTGCGGGCTTCGCCTTCAACACCCGGCGCGACCTGTTCAAGGACGTGCGCGTGCGTGAGGCGCTGGGCTTCATGTTCGATTTCGAATGGATCAACCGCAATCTGTTCGGCGGCCTTTATCGGCGCACGCGCTCTTTCTTCGACGAGACCGAATTGTCGTCCGTGGGCCGGCCTGCGGATGCGCGCGAGCGCGCCTTGCTGGCGCAATGGCCGGGCGCCGTGCGCGCCGACATTCTGGAGGGGCGCTGGTCGCCGCCTGAGAGCGACGGATCGGGCCGTGATCGCGAGAACGCGCGCAAGGCGCTCGCGCTGCTCAAACAGGCGGGCTGGACGGTGGCCGACGGCGTGCTGCGCGACCGGCGCGGCGCCGCTTTCGCGTTCGAGATCATGGTGGTGGACCGCAGCCAGGAGCGGCTTGCGCTCAATTTCTCCCACGCCCTGCGGCGCATCGGCGTCGAGGCGCGGGTGCGTCATGTGGACGAGGTGCAATATCAGCGCCGGCGCCAGAAGTTCGACTTCGACATGATGATGGGGGCGTGGGTCGCCTCCAATTCGCCCGGCAACGAACAGCGCAACCGCTGGTCCTCGGGCGCCGCGCGCATGGAATCCTCGTTCAATCTCGCCGGCGCCGCCTCGCCGGCGTTGGACGGGCTGATCGCCGCCATCGTGAAGGCGAGCGATAAGGAGGATTTCGTGGCCGCCGTGCGCGCCTTCGACCGCGCGCTTCTGTCGGGCTTCTACGTCATTCCCTTCTATCACGCCTCGGACGCATGGTTCGTCCATTCCTCGGCGCTGGCCCGGCCGGAGCGCACGGCGCGCTTCGCCGCGCCCTTGTTCGGCGCGACGCTGGACACATGGTGGCGCAAGCCACGCTGAGTCTGGATCTTCGCTTCAGTTCGGGCGCGCGGCCTTGTAGCGATAGCCGCCGTCGTCGGCGCGCACGAACAATTCGCGCACCTTGGGATGGCGCAGCGGGTCGCCGCTCTCGTCGAGCAGCAGGTTCTGCTCGGAGACATAGGCGACGTATTCCGTCTCCGCGTTCTCCGCGAGCAGGTGATAGAAGGGCTGGTCCTTGCGCGGACGGGAATCCTCCGGGATCGCCAGCCACCATTCCTCGGTGTTGGCGAACTCCGGGTCGATGTCGAACACGATCCCGCGGAATGGATATTTGCGGTGGCGCACCACCTGTCCGATGGCGAATTTGGCGGCGCGCAGCCTTGGCGGTTCCCTCATGGGCGAAGGGTTATCAAGGCGCCGCCGGGGGCGCAATGGGCGCGCGCCGGGTCCTTGCCCGCGCCGGCCGCTTGCCCCAGCATGGCGCCATGACAGCGCCTGACGAGCCGACTGAATTGCTCACCGTCGCCCAGATGGGCGAGGCCGACCGGCTTGCGATCGCCGGCGGGACCAGCGGGCTTGCGCTCATGGAGGCGGCGGGCCGGGCGGTGGCGGAGGCCGCGCGCGCCGCGCTGGCGAGCCGGGGCGGGGGGCGCGTCGTCGTCCTGTGCGGGCCGGGGAACAATGGCGGCGACGGCTTCGTGGCCGCGCGCCTCCTGCGGGAGGCCGGGATCGAGACCCTCGTCGGGCTCATGTACGACCGCAGCGGGCTGAAGGGCGACGCCCGGGCGATGGCCGAGCGCTGGACCGGCCGCACGACCTCGGCGGCTCTCGTGGATTATTCCGACGTCAGCCTCGTCGTGGACGCCATTTTCGGCGCGGGCCTGTCGCGCGACGTGGACGGGCGCGCGCGCTCCGTGATCGAGCGCCTCGACGCCTGGCGGCGGGAGACGGGCGGCTTCATTCTGACGGTGGACGTCCCCTCGGGCCTCGACGGGGACAGCGGGCGCGTGCGCGGGGTCGCGGCGGGCGCCGACGAGACGGTGACTTTCTTCCGCCTGAAGCCGGGCCATGCCCTGCTGCCCGGACGGGCGCTGTGCGGGGCGGTCCGGCTGGCCGAGATCGGCGTGCCGGCCAGCGTCCTCGCCGCGATCCGCCCGCAGACCTTCCGCAACGCGCCCGCCCTGTGGCGGGCCGCCGTCCGGCCGCCGGACTGGAGCGACCACAAATATGCGCGCGGCCATGCGCTTGTGGTCAGCGGCCCGGTTCATCGCACCGGGGCGGCCCGGCTCGCCGCCCGCGGCGCCCTGCGGGGCGGGGCGGGGCTCGTCACGCTCGCCTCCCCGCGCGAGGCGCTGGCGGTCAACGCCGCCCATCTCACCGCGATCATGCTCGCCCCCTGCGACGGCGCCGACGACCTCGCCGGCCTGCTCGCCGACCCGCGCATCGGCGCGCTCGTCATCGGCCCCGGAGGCGGGGTGGGCGAGGGCATGCGCGCCATGGTTCTGGCCGCGCTCGCAGGCGCGCCGGCCGGACGCGGGATCGTGCTGGACGCGGACGCCCTGACCTCCTTCGCCGACGCGCCCGACGCGCTGTTCGCCGCCGTCAGGGCCAGCACCGCGACGGTGGTGATGACGCCGCATGACGGCGAGTTCGTGCGCATTTTCAGTAAACAAGACGAGAAAGCTGAAGCTTTTTCTCAAGATGTTTCGCGCCTTGAGCGCGCCCGCGCCGGGGCTGCGGCGAGCGGCGCGCTCATGGTTTTGAAGGGGCCCGACTGCGTGGTCGCGGCCCCGGACGGGCGGGCTGCGATCCTCGCCGACGCGCCCGCCCATCTCGCCACGGCGGGCTCGGGCGACGTGCTCGCGGGGATCATCGCCGCGCGGCTTGTCCAGCACGGGGCGCCTGCGATCGAAGCGGCCGCCTTCGAAGCCGTTTGCGCGGGCGTTTGGCTGCATGGGGCGGCGGGGCGGGCCTGCGGGCCGGGGCTCATCGCCGAAGACCTGCCCGAGGCTTTGCCGGGCGTGTTCCGCGCGCTCTGGGGCGAGGCTGGTACCGCGCGCTAGCCGATTTCGAAAAAGCCGGAGAGGCCCGTCGCCGCATGCTCCATGATCGCGGAGCCGATGCGCCAGCGCCCCGGATTGTCCGCAAGGAAGGCGACCCGCACCGTGCGGCCGGGCGCGACGATCACGCTGTCGCGCCAATAGGGCTCCCAGCCGTCGTCGAGCTGGTGCAGCTGGCGCATCGCATGGCCGTGGACATGCACCGCCTGCGCGACGGGGGAGCGGTTCACGAAGCCGAGGCTCACCGGCGTGCCCCGCTTTACGGAGAATAGCGGCTCGCCCGCGCGCACGGGTTTGGGAGGCGCGATCCGCCACAGGGCCGGCGCGCCGGACGGACAGGCAGGGCCGACCTCTCTGGCCGCGCCCTGCGCCGGGCCGACGGCTTCGAGCGCGAGGTCGAGCCTGCGGGCGGATTGCAGGCGGATCTCCTGCGGCAGTAGCGGGTTCTGGCCCGCGGCCTCGACCGGCGGGCGCGGCGCGAGTGGGGCGCCCCGCGCGGTCAGCGTCACGAGCGGGCGATCGGCGTCGCCCTCGGCGCCCGCCAGCACCGCGCGCGCGCTTTCGCCCTCGCGCTCGGGCAGGTCGAGAACGACGTCGAAGCGCGCGCCCGGCCCGATGGGGATCGTGTCGCGCAGTGGCGGAAAGGCCCGGCAGGGCTGGCCGTCGATGGCGATGACATGAGCCCGCGCGCCTTCGAAGCGCACGGCCATGAGCCGCGCGGTCGCGGCGTTGACGAGCCGCAGCCGCACGCGCGCGCGCGGCGCCGCCTCCTGCGCCAGCGGCGCCGGCGCTCCGTTGACCGTGAGCAGCGCGCCGCGCCGGCCTGCGCCGGCGAGTTCCTCGCGCGCATGGACGAAAGCGCCGCCCGTCGGCTGGCAGGCGATGATCGCGCCCGTCTCGTCGAGGCGCCAGTCGTCGATCACGGCGAGCAGGTCATGATCGACGGGCGGCGCGTCGGGCTCCTCGACGATCAGCACGCCATAGAGCCCGCGCTCGACCTGCGCGGCGAGATCGGGCTCCGCATGGGCGTGGTAGAGAAACGTGCCCGCATCGGGCGGCGTGAAGCGGATGGGAAAGCGCGCGCCGGGCTCCACAGCTTTCTGGGTGAGCGGCGCTGCGCCGTCGAAGGCGTTGGGCGCGCGCACGCCGCGCCAGTGGATCGACGTCGGCCGCGCGAGCGCGTTGACGAGCGTCACGTCAAGCGGCTCGCCCTTGCGCAGCCGCAGGAGCGGGCCGGGCGCGCGCCCGTCATAGCCTTCGATGGCGGTGGAGGCGCCTGGAATCAATTGCATCGCGCCGGCCTTCGCCTCGATTACGCGCCCGGCGTCTTGCACGCGCAGGGCCTCTTGCGCGCGCAGGGCGGGGGCGGCGAGGCTCGCGGCTGCGCCGGCGATGAGCGCGCGTCGATCAATGCGCAGGGGATCTGGCTCCATGCGGGCGATGTTAGACTCGGACGCGACAATTGCCCATGGGGCTGGAAGTTCCGCAGGGGGCTTGCGCGCGGGGACGCGCGCGGTCCAGTCACTTGCGCGCGGGGACGCGCGCGGTCCAGTCACTTGCGCGCGCCTGAATTGGACCGCGCGCGTCCTCGCGCGCCTGAATTGGACCGCGCCCTCCCTCGCGCGCCCTCTTTCGCGCCCCCGCCGCCCGCCGCTATACTGCGCGAAAGGGAGCCGCAAACGCGGCCAAGGAGGAAACATGTCGCTGATCATCGAGAAAACGCATCCGGAAGTCGGCGCGCGCGTGCGTGGGGTCGATCTGTCGAAGCCGGTGGACGCAGCCACGGCGGCCGCCATCCGCAAGGCGTTCGACGATCACATCGTGCTCATCTTTCCCGATCAGGCGCTCGACGAGGCGCAGCATCTGCGCGCGGCGGAGATATTCGGCCGCGTCGCCTGGCGCAAGAAACCCGTGTCGGGGCCGGGGCCGGGCGGTGATTTCGACACGCCCTTCATGCTCGTCACCAATATCGTGGAGAACGGCAAGCCGATCGGCGCGTTCGGCGACGGCGAAATGTGGTTCCACCACGATACGTCCTATTATCCCGAACCGCATCGCGCGACGCTGCTCTACGCCATGAAGCTCACGAGCTGGGGCGGCGAGACATGCTTCTCCAACATGTATCGCGCCTATGAGATGATTCCGTCCGCGCTGCGCGACCGGCTCGAAGGCCGGCGCGTGCTGCAGATGCACGATTACAAGCGCCGCGAGCGGCTCAATCTCGACACGACTGATCTGTCGAAGATCCGGCACAATTGGCAGCCGCTGTTCGTGCGCCATCCCGCGACGGGTCGCAAGGCGCTCTATATCTCGCGCCTCATGTCGTCGCAGATCGAGGGCCTGTCGCGCGAGGAGAGCGAGGACGTGCTGGAGCGTCTGTTCGATCTCTCCGAGGATCCGCGCATCGTCTATGAGCACAATTGGAGCGTGGGCGATCTGGTGATCTGGGACAATTGGTGCTCGATCCATGCGCGCAAGGATTTTCCGCGCGAGGAGCCGCGCCTCATGCGCCGCCTCACCATCGAGGGGCAGGCGCTGGGGTTCTGATTGTTTTGCGCGCGGCGCGTCTTGGTTTTGCGCGCGAGGACGCGCGCGGTCCAGTCAGTTGCGCGCGGGGACGCGCGCGGTCCAGTCAGTTGCGCGCGCGTCCTCGCGTGCAAGGCCCACGCAGCGGCGCATAACAAAAAAGCCCCGGTTTCCCGGGGCTTTCTCGTATCCTGCGATCGGAGAGATCAGCAGGAGTAGTACATGTCGAACTCGACCGGGTGCGGCGTCATTTCGAAGCGCATCACGTCCTGCATCTTCAGCTCGATGTAGGAGTCGATGAAGTCGTCGTTGAACACGCCGCCGGCCTTCAGGAACGCGCGATCCTTGTCGAGGTTCTGGAGAGCCTCGCGCAGCGAGCCGCAGACGGTCGGGATCTTCTTGAGCTCCTTCGGGGGGAGATCGTAGAGGTCCTTGTCCATGGCCGCGCCCGGATCGATCTTGTTCTGGATGCCGTCGAGGCCAGCCATCAGCATCGCCGCGAAGGCGAGGTAGGGGTTGGCCGTCGGGTCGGGGAAGCGAACCTCGACGCGCTTGGCCTTCGGGTTCGTCGTCCACGGAATACGGCAGGAGGCCGAGCGGTTGCGCGCCGAATAGGCGAGCAGCACGGGCGCCTCATAGCCGGGAACCAGACGCTTGTAGGAGTTCGTCGACGGGTTGGTGAAGGCGTTGAGCGCCTTCGCGTGCTTGATGATGCCGCCGATGTACCACAGGCATTCCTGCGAGAGGTCGGCGTATTTGTTGCCAGCCATCACCGGCTTGCCGCCCTTCCAGATCGACTGATGGACGTGCATGCCCGAGCCGTTGTCGCCAAAGATCGGCTTCGGCATGAAGGTGGCCGTCTTGCCGTAGCTCTGCGCGACCTGATGGATGCAGTACTTATAGACCTGCATGTGGTCGGCCATGGTGGTCAGCGTGCCGAACTTCAGGCCGAGTTCGTGCTGCGCGGAGGCCACTTCGTGGTGGTGCTTCTCGACCACGGCGCCCATGGACTGCATGGCGGCGAGCATTTCGCCGCGCATGTCCTGCGCGGAGTCGATCGGCGGAACGGGGAAGTAGCCGCCCTTGGTGCGCACGCGGTGGCCGAGGTTGCCGCCTTCGTACTCGGTGTCCATGTTGTCAGGCAGCTCGATGGAGTCGAGCTTGAAGCCCGTGTTGTACGGGTCCGCCTTGAAGCGCACGTCGTCGAACACGAAGAACTCGGCTTCCGGGCCGAAGAAGGCCGTGTCGCCGATGCCCGTCGTCTTCAGATAGGCTTCCGCCTTCTTGGCGATGCCGCGCGGGTCGCGGTTGTAGGGCGCGCCGGTCGAGGGCTCGAGAATGTCGCAGTTGATGACCATGGTGGACGCCGCGAAGAACGGGTCCATGCAGGCCGACGTCGGGTCGGGCATGAGGATCATGTCGGACTCGTTGATCGCCTTCCAGCCGGCGATCGACGAACCGTCGAACATGGTGCCTTCCGAGAAAATCTCCTCGTCGACGAGCGACACGTCGAAGGTGACGTGCTGCCACTTGCCGCGCGGGTCGGTGAAGCGGAAGTCGACGTATTTGACGTCATTATCCTTGATCGCCTTAAGGACGTCCTTGGCGGTCTTCATGTCGTTGGCCTTTCTGGTCTGCTGGCTGAAGTGGAAGACTTCGGGTGGGACAGCGGCGCTGGATCAGCGTTGAGGTTCAGCGATGAGCAGCGGCGTTGGTTCGACGGAGGCGGACTTGCGTACGCCCGGTTGGATCAGATGGCGTCGGGCCCGGTTTCTCCGGTGCGGATCCGGATCGCGCCCTCGATGTTCGATACAAAAATCTTGCCATCGCCGATGCGCCCGGTCTGCGCCGCCTTGCGGATCGCCTCCACGGCGCGGTCGAGCATGTCGTCGTTGAGGACGACCTCGATCTTCACCTTCGGGAGAAAGTCCACCACATATTCGGCGCCGCGGTACAATTCGGTGTGGCCCTTCTGGCGACCGAACCCTTTGGCTTCGGTGACCGTGATGCCTTGCAGTCCCGCTTCTTGCAGCGCTTCCTTCACTTCGTCGAGCTTGAAAGGCTTTATGATCGCTTCGATCTTTTTCATGCGGCCCCTCGTCACGGTCAAACCCTCGGGCGGCTCATGGAGGCCGCTTCAGGGCATCGGGCTCTTAGCACCCGTCATGCCAAGATTCTATCCACAAAAAGGGCGCTGACCACAGGGGAAAGACTCGAAGGCGGGCAGGCGGGTGCCATTCTGGAGGCGTTCCGCTCATCTATTGTGCAAATATGCACAATAAATAGGCACGATGTCGATCCGGGCCTCGCGCCGCCGGAGCCCCGGATTCGCCCCTGCGTCAAAGGCGACGCTTGAGCGCTCCGGTGAGCGCGGCGCATTCCTCGGCCGTCCCGATGGTGATGCGCAGGCGGTCGGCGATGCGCGGGGCGCTGAAATGGCGCACCAGCACGCCTTCCTCCCGCAGCAGCGCCTGCAGTTCCGCTCCGCCGCGGCCGGGCAGGCGGGCGAAGACGAAATTCGCCTGCGAGGGAAGCACGTCGAAGCCCATGGCGGCGAGCTCCGCGGTGAGCTGCGCGCGGCTGGCCACGATCTTGTCGAGACAGGCCCGGGTCCAGGCCTCGTCCCGCCAGGCCGCCAGCGCGGCGGCCTGCGAGAGCATGTTGAGCGGATAGGAGTTGAAACTGTCCTTCACCCGCACCAGCGCCTCGATGAGATGCGGCTGGCCGATGGCGAAGCCCACGCGCATGCCCGCAAGGCTGTGGGATTTCGAGAAGGTGCGCACGACAAGCAGATTCGCATGGTCGCGCACGAGGGAGACGGCGCTCTGCGCGCCGAAGTCCACATAGGCTTCGTCCACCAGAACCACGCGGTCGGCGTTGGCCGCGACGAGCCGGCGCACGTCGTCAAGCGGCAAGGCGACGCCCGTGGGCGCGTTGGGATTGGCGATGACGATCGCTCCGCGCGGCCCCGTGTAATCCTCCACCCGCAGGCGCAACTCCGCGTCGAGCGGCACGGTGCGGTGCGCGATCTCGTAGAGGCGGCAATAGGTGGGATAGAAACTATAGGTGATGTCGGGAAACAGCAGCGGCTCGCCATGTTTCAGCAGCGCATGGAACGCATGGGCGAGCACTTCGTCCGAACCATTGCCGACGAACACTTCTCCCGCGCTCACGCCCAGCCGTTGCGCGATGGCGCCGCGCAGGGCCAGCGATTCCGGATCGGGATACAGGCGCAGCCGCTCGGTCGCGGCCGCGCGGATCGCCTCCAGCGTCGCCGCCGAGGGGCCGTAGGGGTTCTCGTTCGTGTTCAGCTTGACGAAGACGCCCGCGCGCGGCTGCTCGCCCGGCACATAGGGCGACAGCTTGTGGACGACCTCGCTCCAGAATTCGCTCATCTGTGGCCCGCTCCCGCTCCTTGGGCGTGGCTGCGGCCTGCGCCGCGTCGGGCGGATAGAGCACGACCGGGCGGGGCTTTGTCCAGTGCGTTGTGGCCGCATCCCTGACCGGCGTGCGCGCGAGGACGCGCACGGTCCGGGGCGCAAACCCGAACCGCGCGCGTCAGCCCCCATCGCGCCGCGCGCGACCCCGCGCGCATCACGCCCCGTCAGGCGAGGATTTTGACCTGATCTTCGCCCGGCTCGCGCAGCGCCTCGCCTTCAAGCAGGCGCGGGATCGTGACGCGCACGCCCGAGCCCAATTGCTGCAGCGAAATCTCCCGACCATTCGCGAAGCGCAGGCCGTCGCGATAGTCGCCCGCCTCCAGACGCACGAAGATCGCGGTTTCGAACGCCTGCAGGCCCAGCGCCTGGCGCAGCGCCTGCGGAATGTTCTCCAGTTCGAGACGCGTGTCGTACTGCACGCAGACAGCCGTTCCGCAATCCCCTGGCGAAGCCAGCCCCAGGCTGCCGGACGTGAAGCGCGTGGTCTGATAAAGCTCACCCTCGCGCGCAGGGCGTGAGGCGTACATTTCCAGAGAGTAATCGCACATTGGCGGACGCTCCTTCGCGAAGCCCGCCCAGCCTTTGCAAACAACTAGCGCCCGCTCGCGGCGCGGATAGGGCGCCGCAAGCGGATTCTCGTCATTTTTCGCGCCGCGCTTCACAAACAAGCGTGGCGTTTTTCGATGCGGCGCGCCTCAATCGCGTTCGACCGCGCCGCCGCGCGAGGCCCATTCCGTCCAAGAGCCGTCATAAAGGCGCGGCTGCGGCTTGCCCGCGCAGGCGAGCGCGAGATTGAGAACCGCAGCGGTCACGCCCGATCCGCAGGACGTGATCATCGGCCGGTCGGGATCGAGCCCGGCCTGCGCGAAGGCTGCGAGAATCTCCTGCGGCGCTTTCATGCGGCCCTGCGCGAGCACGCCGCCCATAGGCAGATTGCGCGCGCCGGGCATGTGGCCCGCGCTCAGGCCCGCACGCGGCTCAGGCGCCTTGCCGGCGAATCGTTCGGCCGAGCGCGCGTCCGCCACTTGCGCGGAGCCTGCGGCGAGCGCGGCGCGCACATCCTCCATCGCGGCGACGGAGCCCGCATTAAGGCGCGCGGCGAACGAAGCAGGCGCGCGCGTCACCGCGCCGCTCTCCACCGCAAGCCCCAGCGCGCGCCATGCGGGAAGGCCGCCGTCGAGCACGCGCACGTCGCGCGCGCCGAACGTGCGCAGCGTCCACCAGGCGCGGGGCGCGGAGAACAGGCCGACGGAATCATAGACGACGAGAATCATGTCGTCGGCGACGCCGAGCGCGCCCATGGCCTGCGCGAACGCCTGCGCGTCGGGCAGCATGTGCGGCAGGTCGCTCGCGCGGTCGGACAGCGCGTCGATGTCGAAGAAAGGCGCGCCGGGAATGTGCGCCTGCGCATGTTCGGCGCGCGCGTCGCGGCCCGCCGTGGGCAGATGCCAGGAGGCGTCGAGCGCGCAAACGCGCCGGTCGGCGAGCGCCTGCGCCAGCCAGCGCGGCGAGACCAGCGGCGCGGGCAGGGCGGGATCGGCCGCGGCCGGATCGACGTGAGCGGGGCTTGCGTGGGGCGATGGTGCGGCGTCGGTCATTTCGTTCGTCTCGCGCTGGCGTTCGTTTCGCCATGATGACGCAAGCGCGCGCCGCGCGCCAGCCGCGCTCATGCGGGCGCGGCCCGGGCCTTTCCTTCGCGCCGGCGATGGGCGAAAAAGCGCGAGGCGCCTTGCGCGCCGGAGCTTTGGGAGGCGGCCTTGGAGCGGGACCAGACGGCGGTCGTCGTGGGCGGGGGCATCGGCGGGCTGTGCCTGGCGATCGCGCTCGCGCGCAAGGGCTGGAGCGTGCGCGTGCTCGAACAGGCGCCGCAATTCGGCGCCATCGGCTATGGCATCCAGCTCGGGCCCAATGTGTTTCCCATGTTCGAGCGGCTCGGTCTCGCCGATGAGGTGAAGCGCAAGTCGCTCTTTCCCGAGAATGTGTGGATGTTCGACGCCTTCGACGTCGCGCCGGTCACGCGCGTGCGCACGGATGGCGCTTTCGTGAAGCGCTACGGCCATCCCTATGTCGTGATCCACCGCGTCGACCTTCACAATCTGCTCGTCGAGGCCTGCCGCAGCTATCCGCAAATCCATCTCGACGAAAACGCCGCGGTGACGAGCTTTGAGGATTTCGGCGATCACGTCGTCGTCTCCACGCAGGACGGGCGTCGCATCGCGGGGGCTTTCGTCGTCGGCGCCGACGGCATTCGCTCGCGGCTGCGCACGCTGATGATCGGCGACGGCGATCCCTCGCTGATCGGCTATGTCGCCCATCGCACCATCGTGCCGATCGAACAGGCGTCGCGCGACGTCAACCGCACGGACGTCGCGCTGTGGGGCGGGCCGGGCTTCCACATCGTTCATTATCCGCTGCGCGACCACACTCTGTTCAACATCGTCGCGGTGTTCCGCACCGACACATTTTCGCAAAAGGGCGACGTGGCGTCCTATCGCGCGGAATTGCAGGAGACCTACAAGGACGCGCATCCGATCATGCGCGAGATGATCGGCATGCTCGATCTGGAGCGGCGCTGGCCGATCGGCGACCGCGAGCCGCGGCGCGGATGGTCGCAGGGGCGCGCGGCGCTTATGGGCGACGCCGCCCACGCCACGTTGCAATCGCTCGCGCAGGGCGCGGGCATGGCGATCGAGGATGCTGTCGTGTTCGCCGAATGCGTTGCGCTGGCGCAGGGCGACCATCCGCGCGCGTTTCGCGCCTTCGAGAAGGCGCGGCTCTTGCGCACCGCGCGGGTGCAATATGAAAGCCGTTACATGTGGAACGATCTCTACCACACCGGCGGGCTTGAGAGCGAGGCGCGCAACGAGGCCTATCGCGCGCGCAGCGACGAGGATGTCTGGCGCTGCCTCGACTGGCTCTATCAGGGCGCGCAGGTTCCAACGGCGCTCTAGGGCCGCGGGCGCGGGCCTTCGATCAGCGCCCGCGCGTCATCGCGGAAGCGGGCGCGCGAGTCTTCGCGCGAATAAAACATATGCCCGCCCGGATAGACCTCGAAACGCATGCGCGCGGGATCGCCCGTGTTCGGAATCTGATCGAGCGTCATCTGCGTTTCGAAATAAGGCGTCACAAGATCCGTGAGCCCGTGCACGATCAGCGTGCGCAGGGCCGGATCGAGCGCCATGGCGCGCTGCAGGTCGCGCACGGATTCCTGCCGGCTGCGCTCGCCCCAGTCCCATTGCCGGCCCGCCTGTTCGTTCTGGAACTGGTAGCGGCCGTCGGGAACGATCCATTCCAGTCGTTCGCGATAGAGCCCGACCATGGCCTGCACGATGGGCGCGTGCAGGCCCAGCCGCATTTGGTCGTCGGCGTCGGGCCCTTCGCCGAAGGGAGAGGGATCAAGGCCCAGCACGCGCGCATCGTAGAGGCTCGGCGTCTTGGCCTGCGCCCGCGCGATCTCGTTGACGAAGGCGTCCAGCGGCAGGCGGCCGGCGTGGCGCGCGACGATCTCGACGGGCAGGCCCGTGATCTGCGCGACGCGCGCGTTCAAGCGCAAGAGCGCCTGCGGGTCGTTCACGCCGCGCATCAGGTCGGCGAGATAATCTCCGCGCGCATAGGCCTCGACGTCGGCCAGGTCCTCGCGGCGCGTGGCGTCGCGGACGGTCGCCGCATAGGCGGACAGGCGGGCGAGATGTTCAAACAGGCCGCGCCGCGCATGGAAGCGGCCGAAGTCGAGCACAGGCGAGACGAGCGCGAGCGCGCTCACGCCGACGCCCTGATCCGTCTGCAGGCGATGCGCGATCTTGGGAACGCGGAAGCCGCCATAGCTTTCGCCGACCAGCGTCACGGGCGAGGCGCCGCGTCCGCGCGCCTCCAGCCAGCGACGGATCGTGGTGGCGAGCGCGTCCACGTCGCCGTTCACGCTCCACAGCCATTTGCGCGTGTCCTCTCCGCCCAGCGCGCGGCTGTAGCCCGTGCCTGCGGGATCGAGGAACACGAGATCGGTGAAGGGCAGCCAGGTCTGCGCATTGGCCTCAAGCGACGGCGGCGCTGAGGGACGCGCGGCCTGCGCATCCATGCGCAGGCGCCATGGCCCCATCGCGCCGAGGTTGAGCCAGGCGGAGGCGTAGCCGGGCCCGCCGTTCATGGCGAAGGCCACGGGCCGGCGCGCGCGCTCCGGCGCATCCGCCTCAAACGCCAGGAACGCGATGTCGGCCACCGGCGCGCCGCTCTCGCGATTGGTGAGGCGGATTGATCCAGCGGTCGCGTTGAAGGCGAGCGTGCGCCCGTCCGGCAGGCGGATCTCGTGGCGGGTCGTCTTGTCGGCGGGCAGGGGCGCGTTCGGACCGGCGGAGGATTGCTGCGCGGCGGCCTGCTGCGCGCGCGGCGCCTCAAGCGGCGCGAAGGCGCAGGCGAGCGTCAGCGTCAGCGCGGCGACGCGGGTGATGCGCGGCATGGATGGCATGGACGTCATCGAGCCTCTCGGCGTTGTTTCGGGGTGCGAGGATCGTCGTTGCGCGGCTTGCTGTCCAGCGTCGTGTCGCGCGCCTTAAGCGCGCGGTCCTTTGGGGGTGCGCGCGGGGACGCGCGCGGTCCAGTTCGCGCATATGGACCGCGCGCGTCCTCGCGCGCAGGATTTTAAGGACCGCGCGCACCGCGCGCATGGATTCAAGGACAGCGCGCGCATGACATGTCACACGCCCGTCACGCGGCCTTGCGGCGGCGGCGCGGCGCGGCGTCCATCTGCGGCAGGGCGTCCATCACGCGTTCGGGCGGAAAGATCGCGATCGCCTCCGTGCCTACGCGCACTTCGCTGCGCAGGGTGAAGACGCCGCCATGCAATTCCACGAGGCCCTTGACGATGGGCAGGCCCAGGCCCGTGCCCTCGTCGGCGTTCTTGAGCGCCATGCTGCCGCGCCCGAACGAGGCGAGCACCACGGGGATTTCTTCCGGCGGAATGCCCGGGCCCGTGTCGCGCACCGCGAGATATTGGCCGCCGGCGGCGGTCCACCCCACTTTGACCGTCACCAGCCCGCCCGAGGGCGTGAACTTGATCGCATTGGTGAGCAGGTTCAGGGCGACCTGGCGCACCGCGCGTTCGTCGGCCCACAGGCGCGGCTGGTCCTTCTCCATCGCCTCGCGCAGGGTGACGCCGCGTTTCTGCGCGCGCAGGTCCACCAGATGCAGGCAATCCTCGACGACTGCGGCGAGCGAGATCGCATCCTCTTTCAGCTCATAGCGACCCGCCTCGACGCGCGAGAGGTCAAGGATTTCGTTGATCAGGCCGAGCAGGTGCTGGCCGCTTGCGTGGATGTCGGCGGAATATTCCTTGTAGGCGGGCGCGGCGTGGGCGCCGAACATCTCCTCCTTCATCACTTCCGAAAAGCCGAGAATGGCGTTCAGCGGCGTGCGCAGCTCATGGCTCATGGTCGCAAGGAAGCGCGATTTGGCGACGCTGGCTTCCTCTGCGCGACGGCGCGCCTCGTCGGAATTGGACTTGGCTTCGGCGAGTTCGCCGATCAGCGCGTCCTTCTCCAATTGTGATGCGAGGGAGGCGATTTTCGCTGCGTAAAGCGCGCGCACCACGAGCATCAAGAACGCGGGCGCCGCGCAGGTTGCGAGCGCAAGCGGCGCCGCGTCGGAAGGCGCGGCGTGGATGAGCGCGGCGACTGCGGCGCCGGAAGGCGCGAGCCCGATGAGGGCGACGCGCGGCACGCTCGCGCCGCTGAGCGCATGGGCGGCTGCGATCGTGAGCACGCAGAGGAAGGCCGCGGCCATGGCGGGGAAGGGCGCCTGAAGCATGGCGAGCACGGCGAGCGCGCTCCAGGCGCTCGCCTGCGCGGTCTCCGCTATGGCGAGCCGGCGGCGCCATCTTTCGAGCGGCACGCGGTCGTGGTGGGCGTGTTCAAGCCCGCGCGCGAGCCGTCGCGCGAGCCATGCGCCGGCGAGAATGGAAACGGTCGTCGCGCCATACCAGATGGCCGCCGTGCGCGGCCCGCACCATGTGAGCGCGCCTGCGCCGCACAGCGCAGCGAGCGCGAGCGACAGGCATGACGTCAGTTTGCGCGCCTGCGCGAACTGGCGCAGCAGATGGGCGGCGAAGGCGCGGGTGCCGACGCCCGATGAGGCGAGCTTCTCGCGCGCGGCGCGCAGACGCGCGGTCAGCCTTCGGCGCTGGGCGACGGCGCGGGGGTCTGGACCCCGGCCCCGCTCGATCATCGCCGCTGTGACCTCGTTCATGACACGTCCAAGCCTCGACACGCCTCGTCCGCGCCGGCGCGCGAAAAGGCCACAATGGCGTGGATTGGTTAAAGATGGCTGGAGCTCGACCGCGCGGTTTGTTCAGGCGCCGTTCAGGCGCCATAATGCCAGGTCTGAGACAGAGACGGGCTTATGCCGACGTGGAGCGCGGAATGAACGGGATCGTGCGGGCTTTCGGCCTACTTGGCGGCGTCGCAGCCGCGCTTGCCTCTGGCCTTCCCCAGCTTCAGGCCCAGCAGGCCGCCCCCGTGGGCGCGCAGGCGCGTTTCGCTTTCGTGATCGGCGCGGACGGCTATGACGGCGCCGAGCTTCCCACCGCCGCCAACGACGCGGCCCTTGTCGCCGACGCCTTCAAGACGGCGGGTTTTGAGGTGGCCGGCGCGCGCAACCTCGATCAGGAGACGTTCCGCGCCGCCTATCGCGAGTTTGTGGAGAAGGTCGCCGCCGCAGGCCCTGACGCGGTCGCCAGCGTCTATGTGTCGGGCTACGGCGTGCAGTCGGACGGCGAGAATTATTTCGTGCCGCCGGGCGCGCCCGTCCAGCGCGAGAGCGACCTTGCGCTCAACGCCATCCGTCTGTCGGACCTCACGCGCGCGCTCGCAGGCCTCCCCGCCCGCGGTCGCGTCTTCGCTTTCGACGTCGCCTATGCGCCGCCCTTCGCGCGCGACTGGCCGGGCCTTGCGCCGGGGCTTGCGCTCGTTGAGCCCGATGCGGGCGCGCTGATCGGCTTCAACGCGGCGCCGGGCGCGGTGGCCCCGACGCCCGCCGCCCCGTATGGGCCTTACGCGCAGGCGCTCGCCGAAGCCTTGCGCGAGCCGGGGCTTCCCATTGAGGAGGCGTTCGCCCGCGCCCGCGTGCGCGTGGCGGAGCTGACCCGCGGCGCGCAGGCGCCATGGAGCGCGTCGCGTCTTGGCGAGCCTCTGGTGATGTTGGAGCGTGGCGCCGATGCGCCGGCGCCGGCCGTTCCGCCCGAGCGCGTCGCCGCCCGCCGCGCGCAGGCGATCAACGCCATGGCGATGGAGGACGCCTATTCCGCCGCGCTCGAACGCGACACGATCGCCGCCTATGAGGAGTTCCTCGCGCGCTGGCCGAACTCGCCCTATGCGGCGAACGTGCGCGACATGCTCGCGACCCGGCGCGAGGCGAGCGTGTGGCGGCGCACCTTGCAGGTCAACACGCCCGAGGCCTACTGGACCTATCTCGACCGCTATCCGCGCGGGCCGCATGCGGCGGAGGCGCGCCGTCGCCTCTCGCGTCTGGCCGCAGCGCTTGAGCCGCCGCCGCGCTTCATCGTGGTGGAGCATCCCTATGCGCCGCCGCCGCCCGACGAGATCGTGATCATCGAGCGCGCGGGCCCGCGCGTGTTCGTCGTGGTGGATGCGCCCGTGGTCGTCTATGCGCCGCCGCCCGCATGGTGGCGTCCGCCGCCGCCGCCGATCTACGTGGAGGAGAATTACTTCTTCCTGCCGGCCCCCGTGCAGGTGGTCGATCGTCCGCACTGGATCGCGCCCCCGGTCTATGTGGCGCCGCCCCCGCCGCCCGTTTACGTGGGCGAGGCGCGCGGCGTGAATCCTTACGTCGCGATTCCCGCCGCGCTTGCGGCTGGCATCGTCGCCGGCAAGATCGTGAGCGACCGCCGCCGCGACCGCGAGCGCGTTCAGAACGGCGTGCAGAACGGTCTCGCGCCGCGCCCGCCGGGCCCGCCCGCGCTGCTCGCGCCGGTCGCCCAGCCGGTGCGCCCGGTCGCGAACCTGCCGATCCAGCCGCGCCAGCCTGTCGCGCCTGCGGCGGGCGTGGCGCCTGCGCCCGCGCAGGCCATCGCGCCGCAGCCCGGCGTCGCGCCGCGCCAGACGCCCGTTCCCGCGCCGGGGATTGCGCCTGCGCCTGCGCCGGCGATTGCGCCTGCGCCCGCTCCGGGGATCGCGCCTGCGCCCGCTCCCGCGCCGGGAGCCGTCGCTCCGGGGCAAAGAGCGCCCGGCGCCTTGCCGGCTCCGCCGCCCGCTCCCGCGTCCGGGATCGCCCCTGCGCCTGCGCCGGGGGTCGCCCCCGCTCAGCCAAGAGGGCCGGGCGCCTTGCCGCCCCCGCCGCCAACGGCCCCGACTCCGGGCGCGCGGCCTGGCGCTACCGGCGCTTCTGGAGCCCCGGGCGCTGCGCCGGCTCCGGCTCCGGCTCCCGCTCCCGTTCCGGGCGCGCAGGCGCCCCAGCGTCCGCAGGCGGGGCCGGGTCAGCCGCAACCGCAGACGCAGCCCGGCCTGACTCCCGCAGGCCCACAGGGCGCGCGGCCCTTGCCTGCGCCGCAGGGCGCTCCTCAAGCGCAGCCGCAACCCACGCCCGCGCCCGGCGCGCAAAGGCCGTCCGCGCCTGCGGCTGCGCCGGCTCCCGGCGTGGCGCCCGGCGCCGGCGCGAGGCCCGCGATCGCGCCTGAGGCGCCGCGCGCGGCTCCGCAGCCTGCGCAGCCGCCGCAAGCGGTTCAGCCCCTGCGTCCGCAGGTCGAGCCGCCGCGTCCCGCGCAACCTGACGCCCAGCGCCAGCAGCAGATGGAGCAGCAGCGCCAGCAGCAGATGCAGCAACAGCGTCAGCAGCAGATGGAGCAGCAACGCCAGCAACAGATGCAGCAACAGCGCCAGCAGCAGATGGAGCAGCAACGCCAGCAGCAGATGCAGCAGCAGCGCCAGCAGCAGATGGAGCAGCAACGCCAGCAACAGATGCAGCAGCAGCGCCTGCAGCAAATGGAGCAGCAGCGTCAGCAACAGATGCAGCAGCAGCGCCAGCAGCAGATGGAGCAGCAACGCCAGCAGCAGATGCAGCAACAGCGTCAGCAGCAGATGGAGCAGCAGCGCCAGCAGCAGATGATGCAGCAGCGCCAGCAGCAGATGGAGATGCAGCGTCAGCAGCAGATGATGCAGCAGCAACGCCAGCAGCAGCGCGCTTGCGGCGGGCCGGGTCAGCCGCCCTGCCGTTGAACGGCGAGGCGCCCGGCGCTGGAGCCGGGCGCATGGTCACGGGGATGTGGGCGCGCTGCCCGCGCGTTCAGCGCTTGCGGGGTTCGTCGAGCAGCGCGATCAGGCTCGACGTGTCCCAGCGTCCGCCGCCCATCGCCTGCACCTGCGCATAAAACTGGTCGACGAGCGCGGTGACGGGCAGTTTCGCGCCGTTGCGGCGGGCCTCTGCGAAGCAGATCGCGAAATCCTTGCGCATCCAGTCGACCGCGAAACCGAATTCGAATTCGCCCGCCGCCATGGTCTTGTGGCGGTTCTCCATCTGCCAGGACTGGGCGGCGCCTTTCGAGATCACTTCGATCACGGCCTGCGTGTCGAGGCCGGCGGCCTTGCCGAAGGCGATGGCCTCCGACAGCGCCTGCACAAGGCCGCCAATGCAAATCTGGTTGACCATTTTGGTGAGCTGTCCCGCGCCCGATGGCCCCATCAGCCGGCATGATTTCGCATAGGCGGCGATGACGCCTTCCACCTGCGCGTAATCGTCGGCGTCGCCGCCGCACATGACGGTGAGCTGGCCGTTCTCCGCGCCGGCCTGTCCGCCCGAGACGGGGGCGTCCACTAAGCCGAGTCCGAGCGACTTCGCCTGCGCGTGAAGTTCGCGCGCGACGTCGGCGGACGCGGTGGTGTGGTCTACGAAAACCGCGCCCGGCTTCATGCCGGCGAAGGCGCCGTCAGGCCCCAGCGTGACCGCGCGCAGATCGTCGTCGGCGCCCACGCAGGCGAACACCACGTCCTTGCCCGCGGCCGCTTCGCGCGGCGTCGGCGCCGCTTTGCCGCCATGGTCGCTGACCCAGGCCAGCGCCTTCGCGGCGCTGCGGTTGTAAACCGTCACCTGATGGCCGTGGCGCGCAAGATGGCGCGCCATGGGGCCGCCCATCACTCCAAGTCCGATGAACGCCGCCTGCGCCATGTTTCGCCTCTCTGTTCCTTAGTGAAGAAAACGCAGGCGGATTGTCGGGCGCAGGGTCGCGCAAATCAATGGCGCGGCCTTCGGCGGCTCTGCCTTGACTTCCCCCGGACTATACGAAAGGCTTATGACCCTAAGGCTGGTCGGGAGGCCGCGCGCGGTTGCAAAGCGGAGCCGGCGATGCTCCAGTCTTATCAAGGCGCCGGAGGGGCGTCGTCGCTCAGGAAAGACCCACTATGACGATCAAGCGTCGTGACTTCATCAAGACCGCCGCCGCCGGCGCCGCCGGCGTCGCAGGCGCGGCCGCCATCGCCGCGCCGGCCATCGCCCAGTCGAGCCCGGAAATCCGCTGGCGCCTGACGTCGAGCTTCCCCAAGTCGCTCGACACGATTTACGGCGCGGCTGAGGTCTTCGCCAAGGCGGTCGCGGAAGCCACCGACGGCAAGTTCCAGATTCAGTGTTTCGCGGGCGGCGAGATCGTTCCTGCGCTGCAGGCGCTCGACGCGGTGCAGAACAACACGGTCGAGGCGTGCCACACTTGCATGTATTATTATTGGGGCAAGGATCCGACCTTCGCCTTCGGCACGGCTGTGCCTTTCGGCCTCAACGGCCGTCAGATGAACTCCTGGTTCTATCACGGCGGCGGCAACCAGATGATCGACGAGTTCCTCGCCGATTACGGCACGGTGGGTTTCCCGGCCGGCAACACCGGCACGCAGATGGGCGGCTGGTTCCGGCGCGAGATCAAGACCGTCGCCGACCTCAAGGGCCTCAAGATGCGCATCGGCGGTTTCGCGGGCTCGGTGCTCACGAAGCTCGGCGTCGTGCCGCAGCTGATCGCCGGCGGCGACATCTATCCCTCGCTTGAGAAGGGCACGATCGACGCGGCCGAGTGGGTCGGCCCCTACGACGACGAGAAGCTCGGCTTCAACAAGGTTGCGCCGATCTATCACTTCCCCGGATGGTGGGAAGGCGGCGCCGCGCTTCACCTGCTCATCAGCCGGCAGAAGTTCAACGAACTGCCCAAGCACTATCAGTCGATCGTGCGTTCGGCGGCCGCGCTCGCCAATGTCGACGCGCAGGCCAAGTACGACTTCCAGAACCCGCAGGCGCTCAAGCGTCTGGTCGCCGCCGGCACGCAATTGCGTCCGTTCTCCGGCGAGGTGATGGAAGCCTGTTTCAAGGCCGCCAACGAGGTCTACGCCGAACAGTCGGCCAAGAACCCGAAGTTCAAGAAGATGCACGACGCCTACATGGCCTACCGCAACGACCAGTATCTCTGGTGGCAGGTGGCCGAGTACAATTACGACAACTTCATGATCCGCCAGCGCGCGCGCGGCGGGTGAGGCAAATCTACGCCTTCAGTCGGCGCCGCCAGTCCGGGCCGCCAGTTGCGTTGGCCTGCGAACGAGACGCGAAACCCCGGCTTCGGCCGGGGTTTTTGCTTTTCGGGCCGGGCAGGGCGTCTCTTTCATGCTTTGTTCCGGCGTCGGGGGGTAGTCCTGCTACGTGACTTGAGGCCGGCGAAGTGGCACAAGGAGCGCGGCGCGCGCCTCCGGAGAGGGCGGGCCGTGAAGCGGCGCTTCGGCGCCTCCGATCCAGGACCGACCATGAACGTCTTCGACAGCATCCGCCGCCAGCTCACCCCCATCCACCCGGAAGGCTACGTCTTCATCGTCGCCTTCGCGGTGGGATCGCTGGTCCTGCACTGGATCTGGGAGCCGCTGGGCTGGATCGGCCTCGTGCTCACGCTCTGGTGCGCCTATTTCTTCCGCGATCCCGTGCGCGTGACGCCCATGGACGAGGCGCTCGTCGTCTCGCCCGCTGACGGGATCGTCTGTTCCGTCGGCGCCTTCGTTCCCCCGCCGGAGCTGGGGCTTGGCGCCGAGCCGATGGCGCGCGTGTCGATCTTCATGTCCGTCTTCGACTGCCACGTGAACCGCACGCCGGTGAACGGACGCGTGACGCGGGTCGCCTACAAGCCCGGCCTGTTCGTCAACGCCGACCTCGACAAGGCGAGCGAGGACAATGAGCGCAACGGCCTCGTGATCGAGACGCCGCGCGGCCAGTACGGCGTCGTGCAGATCGCCGGCCTCATCGCGCGGCGCATCGTCTGTTTCGTGAAGGAAGGCGACACGCTCGCCACCGGCGACCGCGTGGGCCTGATCCGTTTCGGCTCGCGCGTTGACGTCTATATGCCCGAGGGCGCAACGCCGAGCGTGGCGCTGGGCTCCAAATGCGTCGCGGGTGAAACCATCATTGCGGAATACGCGACCGGCGAGCGCCGGCGCGCGTTCAAATCCGCCTGAGGCGGAGGGCGCGGCATGATCGAGCGCATGCAGGGAGGGGAGCCGACGAGACGCTGGCGGCGGCGGCGCAGGCCGTTCGTGCGCGTGCCGATGCGCTATGTGCTGCCCAATCTCGTCACGCTGATCGGCCTGTGCCTCGGCCTCACCGCGATCCGCTTCGCGGTCGAGGGACGTTATGAACTGGCGGTGATCTTCATCGCCGGCGCGGCCGTGCTCGACGGGCTCGACGGGCGGCTTGCGCGCGCGCTCAACGGCACGTCGCGTTTCGGCGCCGAGCTCGACTCGCTCGCCGACTTCATCGACTTCGGCGTCGCGCCCGCGATGCTGCTCTATTTCTGGACGCTGAACGAGTTCAAGAGCGCGGGCTGGTTCGCCGTCATGGTCTATGTGGTGGCCTGCGCGCTGCGGCTCGCACGTTTCAACGTGATGATCGACGATCCCAAACAGCCCGCATGGAAAGGGCAGTTCTTCGTCGGCATGCCGTCACCCGCGGGCGCCATCGTCGTCCTGCTGCCGATCTATCTCCATCTCTCCGTGGTCTCGATGCCCGAGAGCGTGATGCTGGCGCCGGCGCTGATCGCCTATGTGCTGCTCGTCGCCTTCCTCATGGTCAGCCGGATCCCGCATTTCTCCGGCAAGCAGATGGGACGCATCCCGCGCGAATGGTTCCTGCCGGTCATGCTGGGCGTGATCGCGCTTCTCCTCTTGCTGGCGACCTATCCGGCGGAGGTGCTGGTGGCGCTGACGCTGGCTTATCTCGCGCTGATTCCCTTCGCCTGGCGTCGATTCAAGCGGCTTGAAGCCGCCGACGCGCGCCTCGCGGCCGAGCAGGAAGGCTCCGCTGGGGCCAGCCAAACGCCGGAGCCGGCGCAGAAATCCCCGGAAGGGACGTGACGCGGGCGCAGGGGCGCACGCGGCGGTGGCGTCGGGCGCGGCCTTTGCGTATAGGAGCCGGGAACCGCGGCGCGCAGCCGGGCTTGACCATGAGACGGTCGCCGCCTGGCGGACGGTTCACAAAAGCCGCCGCATCCTTTAGGGTCCGCGCGATTTCATAGCGGCGGCTGTTCGCCGCTCGTCCTCACCGGACCACCAACCTTACGGGACTACATGGCCAAGGAAGAATTGCTGGAGTTTCCCGGCGTCGTGTCGGAGCTTTTGCCGAACGCCACCTTCCGCGTGAAGCTGGAGAACGATCACGAGATCATCGCCCACACGGCCGGCAAGATGCGCAAGAACCGCATCCGCGTGCTCACCGGCGACCGCGTGCTCGTTGAGATGACGCCTTACGACCTCACGAAGGGTCGCATCACTTACCGCTTCAAGTGAGCGGCTTCGCGGCCGCGACGGGGGGACTTTCCGCGTGAATGGACCCGAAGACGCATCCTCGACATGGCGTCCCCGGCTCGTGCTCGCCTCCGCCTCGCCGCGTCGGCTCGCGCTGTTGCAGCAGGTCGGCGTCGAGCCTGACGAACTTCTTCCCGCCGATCTCGATGAAACGCCGCTGCGTGGGGAAGCGCCCCGCAGCCATGCGCTGCGGCTTGCGCAGGAAAAGGCGCGCGTGGCCGCCAGCGTCGCTGCGCGCGGGGAGGGCGGCCCCGCCTTTGTGGTGGCCGCCGACACCGTGGTGAGCGTGGGCCGCCGCATCCTTCCCAAATGCGAGCTTGCGGAAGAGGCTGCCGCCTGTCTCGAGCTTCTCTCCGGCCGCAGCCATCGCGTGCATACCGCGGTCACGATGATCACGCCCAAAGGCGCGGAGCGCAGCCGTCTCGTTGAGACGCGCGTGCGCTTCAAGCGGCTGTCGGGCGCGGAGCGCTCCGCCTATCTCGCCAGCGGCGAATGGCGCGGCAAGGCGGGCGGCTATGCGATTCAGGGACTGGCCGGCTCTTTCGCGGTGAAACTCGTCGGTTCCTATTCGGGCGTCGTCGGCCTGCCGGTCTATGAGACGATGTCGCTGCTGGCGGGCGAGGGCTATCCCGTCCACCTCCTGTGGCTCAACAAGGGCTGAGCGCGGCGATGAGCGATTCCGCGGACGATGCGAAGCGCGACGCCCCGACGGGGCGCCCATGCGCGATCTGCGCCAAGCCCGCGATCGAGGCCTATCATCCGTTCTGCTCGCGCCGATGCGCGGACGTGGACCTCGGCCGCTGGCTGAGCGGCGCCTATGCCGTGCCCGCCGCGCCTGAACTCGACGAGGACGGCGAGCAGGACGAATGGGACGAGGGCCGCGAGGGCGGCGACCGCTAGGCGGGCTTTTGCGTGCGCGCGTGCGGCTGCAACGCGCGCCCCAGCGTCGCCTTCAAGATCTCGAGCACCGCGAGCAGGAGCGCGCCGCCGCCCAGCGCGATGGCGACGTCATGGGCGTGGATGGCGCCGAGCGCGAACAAGGCGCGCGCCTGCGGCCATGCGAGAATGATGGCCAGCGCCGAAGGCACGGCGATGAGGACCGCAACGAGCGCGCGGCTTGGGCGACGCACCGCGCGCCACAGCGACGACGAGAACGAGCGGTTGGCGAACATCAGCGCCACGATGCAGGTGACGAGGGTGAAGAACGTGACGGCGCGCGCTTCGTCCGCGGGCATGTCGCGCGCGAGCGCGCCCAGATAGACCGCGCCGACGACGGCGTAGGCGAGCAGGCCCTGCGCCAGCCCCCAGACGATGAGCGACCAGGAGAACAGCGGCTCCTGCGGATCGCGCGGGGGGCGCGCCATTACGTCGTCTTCCTCGCGTTCGGCTTCGAACACAAGCGAGCAGACGGGGTCGATCACCATTTCGAGAAAGGCGATGTGCACCGGCCCCAGCACGATGGGCTGGCCGAGCGCCAGCGGCAGGATGGCGAGGCCGGCGATCGGGACATGGACCGCGAGGATGTAACCCATGGCCTTGCGCAGATTGTCGTAGATGCGCCGGCCGAGACGGATCGCCTTCACGATGGAGGAGAAGTCGTCGTCCAGCAGCACGATCGCCGCGGCTTCGCGCGCCACATCGGCGCCGCGTCCGCCCATGGCGACGCCGATATGCGCGGCTTTGAGCGATGGCGCGTCGTTGACGCCGTCGCCCGTCATCGCCACCACTTCGCCCTGCGCCTTCAGCGCTTCGACGATGCGCAGCTTCTGCTCCGGCAGGATGCGGGCGAAGACGAGGCCTTCGCGCGCGCGCCGCGCCAGCGTTTGGGAATCGAGCGCGTCGAGCGCGTCGCCCGTGACGGCCTCACGCGCGGGAATGCCCGCCTGCCGGGCGATGGCGAGCGCGGTCGTGGGATGGTCGCCGGTGATCATCACGACGGCGACGCCGGCGGCGCGACATTCCGCGACCGCCTGCGCCGCGTTCGCGCGCAGGGGATCGGCGAGGCCGGCGAGACCGAGGAAGGCGAAATCGAACGCCTGCTGATCTTCAGGCGCCTGCGCGCCGTTGAAGCGCGCCTGCGCGACGCCCAGCACCCGCAGGCCCTCGCGCGCCATCTCGTCCACCTGCGCCTGCAGCGCGGCGCAGGCCGCGTCGTCGAGACGACAGAGTTTCGCAATCGGCTCCGGCGCGCCTTTGCAGCAGACGAGGAGGCCATCCTCGTGGGGCTGCGCATAGGCGTTCGACATCGCGAGCAGGTCAGGCCGCAGGCCGTAGCTCGCCGCAAGCCGCATCTCTGCGATCTGCGCGCTCAGCGCGCCGTCGCGCTCCGCCAGCGCATGAAACGCGCGCTCCATCGGATCGACCGGATTGGCTGCGCTCGCCAGCCGCGCGGCGCGCACAAGCGCGTCGAAATCCGCGCCGCCCTGCGCGTCGGCGGGATCGAAGGTCGCGCCGGCGGCGCTGCGCATCTGCGCCACGCGCATGCGGTTCTCGGTGAGCGTGCCGGTCTTGTCGGTGCACAGCACTGTCGCTGCGCCCAGCGTCTCGATCGCGGCCGCGCGCCGCGTGAGCACGCGCGCCTGCGATATGCGCCATGCGCCCATCGCCATGAAGACGGTGAGCACGACGGGAAATTCTTCGGGCAGCATCGCCATGCCCAGCGCCACGCCGGCGAGCGCGGCCTGCAGCCAGTCGCCGCGCGTCAGTCCGTAGAGCGCGACGACGAGCAGGCTGACGGCGCCGCCGAGCACGGCGAAAATGCGCACGAGGCGGCGCGTCTGGGCGGCAAGGCGAGGCGGTTCGCTTTCGAGCGCGCTCAGGCTTCGCCCGATCTTGCCGATCTCGCTGCGCGGCCCGGTGGCCTGCGCCTGCGCGAGCGCGGAGCCGCGCACGATGAGCGAGCCGGAATAGAGCGTGGGCTGGTCGTCGCCGCCCGGCCTGCCGGCGGGCGCGGCCTGCGGATCGTCCTGCGCGCGCTTGCGCACGGGCGCGGATTCGCCGGTGAGCAGGGATTCGTCGGCGAGCAGGTCTTGCGCTTGCAGGATGGTCGCGTCCGCAGGCGCGCGGTCGCCTTCCGAAAGGATGAGCACGTCGCCGCGCACCACCTCGCGGCCGGGAATGCGGATGCGCTCGCCTCCGCGCACCACCAGCGCGCGCGGACTTGAGAGTTCGCGCAGCGCCTCCAGCACGCGTTCGGTGCGGCTTTCCTGCACGATGGTGATGACGACCGAGAGCGAGGCGAAGATGAGCAGGATCACCGCTTCCGCGAGATCGCCCAGCGCGAGATAGAGCGCGCCGCCGCCGATGAGCAGAAGCATCATCGGCTCGCGCGCGACTTCGAGCGCGATGCGCAGCAGGGTGCGCCGCCCTGCGTGCGGCAATTCGTTGGGGCCTTCGAGCTGGAGACGTTCGGCGGCCTCGGCCTGCGTGAGCCCCGCCGTTTTCGGTCCCGCTTGCGTCGGTGCGTTCATGTCGCGACTCCTGCGTCAACCTAGCCGGGCGGGGCGCGCGCAGGTAGGGCGCATGCGAAGGCTGGACCTGCGCGGGACGCAGACTATATCCCGCCAAGACGCGCGCCTGCCGACTGGCAAGCGCGGCCGCAGCCGCCGGAGAGACATGTGACGAGCCTCGCGCAGACGCCGAAGCAGACGGATGCGGGTTCGCTCGCCGATCTTGCGGCGCGCTTTCCCGGCGAGAGCCTGCGCGTGATCGCCGCCGATGGTGTGATGACGCTTGCGAGCGTCAACACGACGCTCGGCTATTGCCGATACGATGCGACGGGCGAGGTGGAATATGTGTTCGTCGGCGCAGCCTTTCGCCGCAAGGGCGTCGCGTCATGGCTGCTCGCTCGCGTCGCGCAGGAGACAGGCCGCACGCTGGCGTTCCGCGAACCCATCAGCCCGCTCGGCGCCCGCCTCGTCGCGGCATGGGCGCG
>Ga0315905_10000286_pt1 | contig 55196 bp, 43 predicted proteins | sample LakEriMetagenome_5_FD_203522 | JGI IMG/M metagenome (GOLD analysis project Ga0315905, IMG submission 203522) | Freshwater fungal communities from buoy surface, Lake Erie, Ohio, United States - Buoy 4 MA121 | ecosystem: Environmental > Aquatic > Freshwater > Lake | place: USA: Lake Erie, Ohio...
AAAGTCGCATTCAGGAATTCGGAGGGTGTCTTCAAAGCCAGGATGTCGGCAACCTGCACCAAACGCTCGATCAGGCACCTGCCATCGGGATCGGACAGGCCCTGAGTGATGCGTTCATCCCTAAGGATGATTGCCAGCTGATTGCTAGTTAACATGTTCGATCCCCTGCCCTTAGGTGGAAACCCTGTTCCACCTCCCAACTTCGCAGGGGCTATAGAAAAGGCCCGGTCCGGATTCAATCCGAACCGGGTCCCAGGGAAGCCCCATCCTTTTGCGAATGGGGGGAGGATCAGGGCTCGGCCCCCACTCCCAGCCTGGCCTCCACCAACTGGGGCAAGAAACGGACCGGAACCGCCCCGACTTCCAGCACCGCCTGGTGGTAGGGCAACAGGGCAAACTTGTCACCCTGCGCGGTTTGGACTTTTTGGCGCAACCTGTGCATGGCTGTGCGGCCGACAAAATAAGTGCTCAACTGGCATGGGGACTGCTTGGATCGGACCACCTTGCCCAACGCCTCGCCCTCGCTTTGGAATGCCTTGTCCACCATGAAGCGGAGGGCCTGAGTTTCGTTCCAGTCTCCGCTATGCATGTTGTTGTCGAGAATGGCGTTGGCCACAGCGCGCAGGTACCACTTCAACTGCAATAAACGCAGGCCCAGGTCGCCGTCCCCGTATCCCTCATCGAGCATCACCTGCTCCATGTGGACCGCCCAACCTTCGATATAAACCCCCGACGCGAAAATCCGACGGACGAGGGAAGGGTTCCGGTTGGCATACTCGAGCTGGACATAATGGCCCGGATAGGCCTCGTGCAGCGTGAGAATCTGCATCATGCGGTGGTTGTACTCGTCCAGGAAGGACTCCACGCGGCGCGCATCCCAATCCTTGGGCGGCGGGGAAATGGCGTACACACTTCGGGCCTCAAAATCGAGCGGCGGGGCATTGTTGAGGTAGGCGACAGAATTACCGCGCTGAAATTCAGGCATTTCCAGAATGTCGCACCGGTCGGGCTCAGGCAATTTCAAAAGCCCGCGCTTGCGGATGAACGCCTTCAGTTTCTCGGCGCCATTTTTCGCATCCTTCACCAAAGTGTCCACCGTTCCACGGTCCCGTGAAACCTCGGCAATCACCCGGCGGGTGGTTTCCCGCCGGCCCTCGGGTGTGTCGGGCAATTGGGCCTTGCCTGGGAAAAAAGTCGGCCAAAGGGTACGGGAAAGCGCCGCCATCTCCGATTCAACCCTGGCGAACTCGCGCTCGGCTTCCGCCAAAACCTCCGGGGCGGAAATGTCGGCTTCCAATTCATACTCGAGTTTTTGGGCAAAAAGTCTGGGCCCCAGTTTCCATTGGTCTGAGGAGCGGGGAAGGACCTCTTTTTCCAGGAATTGGCGATAGCCTTCAAACAGGGGAACCAAGGCGGCGGCTTCCCGGCGGACTTCCTCCGCGCCCTCCCCTTGACCCAGGGCTTCCGCAAGACCCGATTTGTACCAAGCTATGCTTCCCGGAACCTGACGGATGGCGGTTTCGACGAAAACCCTCACTGGGGGCCTGGAACTTTTTTTGGCGCCCAAATTTGTCCGGGCCTGCTGCAACAGACGAGGGACCTCGCGTATGCGGGCCAGGCAGGCTTTGGTCACCGCCGCTTTGGGCAGGGTGGTCTGGGTGACCAGTAGGTAAGTAGAGTCGGTGGTGTATTCGTTGTAAGACCGGGGATCGGTATCGAGGGGTGCCAGGTTTTCCTCAATCCAAAGCGAGCGCTCCAATCCGGTTTTCCAGGTGGCCAAATCCACCCGGCCATCGGGGCTTAACTGTTTTGGATCGAACTCCTTGTTGAGGGAATCCAGCGTTTTACGAGTGTGGGAAACAATCTTTTCCCTGCCGGCAGGACTCAGGTCCTCGAGTTTGTTGGCAAAACGGTGGTCACCCCAGCGGGTGCCCAGGAACGGCTGCATGGCGATGTATTCATCGAGCCAACCCTTGAAGGCAACGGCAAGTCGCTGGTCAGCCTCCTGGGCGCGACCACCTGCCACCAAGGCCAAGGAAAGTGCCCATCCCAGGCAGGCAATCATCCCATTTTTGCAATTCATGGAATCACCTCAACTTTGCCCTGATTCGTCCAGCGCACACGCCAATCGCCCCATTCCACCACCGGGCACTTGCCTTGAATTGTCTCATACCACGCCTGAGCCAGGTTGGTGCGGGCCAACTTTCTCAGTCCGGAGTACGAGGTGGTGCACCTGGGGTTCAGTTCCACCACGAGGTCCTCGGAGCCATCCGGAGCGGCCCCCATCAGCATGTCCAATCCGGTCCATCCCCGGAGGCCGGGCCAACAGGCCAGCGCCTTGCGCCCCAAACGGTGGGCTCTTGCACGCAATCCCGCATCCAACGGGGACTCCCCTCCCCGATAACCCAAACCGCCATCCTCGCTGAGGAATTGCGCGCATGGCTCAAGCCAACAGGATTGGGAAGGCCCGACCAGAGCGGCTACACTCAAGGGAATACCGGCCATCAATGGCTGGACCAAAACCTCGCCCAATCCGAGTTCTTCCGCCCAATCAGAAACCTTGTCAGCATCCTCCAGGCAATCAACCACCCGGTTGCCCCAAGAGCCAGCACCACATGCCAGCTTCAAAACCGATCGGGAAGCAGGCAAAGCACCGCCCTTGCGCCAGACCCGGGTCGGGATTGAAGGCACACCGTGAGCATGCCACACCTGGGCCATCACGGCTTTATTGCCAGCTTTTGCCAGAATCTCCGGAGACGGGCCCATGGAAGGGCAGCCCGCCTGAAGTAGCCACTCTGCCGTTTTGGAAAGCGCCATCCCGACCTCTGGCGCGATGACCAACGCGATATCGCAACGGGAAGCGATGGAACGGAACTGATCCCCTTCTGGCGAAGGCACAGCCGGTTCCCAGGCGATAGAGGCGGGAAGTTCGTTCGTTCGCACCACACGCCGGTCGATGCTGGTCACCACCTGAAAACCCGGAACAGCGGCCAGGTCGGTGGCTAATGCCAGGAACATGGTCTTGCCCTCGTTGACCAGGGAAGGCAAATCCTGGTGGTGGGCCATGCCCCCCGAGCAAATCCATTCGTGAAAAAAAACCTTCACTTCTCGGCCTGCTCACCGTGGTTGGAATCCGTTCCCGTAACGCTATCGCGTGAGGCGTTGATTACCGCCGCCTTGCCGGCCAGCCACCAGCGCCAAAGGGCTTCCCCACTGAAAAGCAGGAGGGCGGCCCAAATCCAATAGAAACCAAACAGGCGGCCCTGGTCGATCGGTTCCCCCAACAGGGTCACAGCCAGAATGAATTGCATCGTGGGCGAGAGGTATTGGAAAAAGCCGAGAACCGCCAAGGGCAATGCGCGTACCCCGGCGGCAAACAGCAACAAGGGGCCCGCAGTCACGACGCCGCTCAGCATGATCAAAACCGCCTGCAGTTTGTCATCCACCTCGAGTTGACCGGCGGCGTACACCCATGCCAAGCCAACCACCCCTATGGGAAAAAGCAGGAACGTTTCGGCTGCCAGCCCGACCAAGGGATCCACCGGGGCCAACTTGCGCAGCAATCCATAAAAACCGAACGAAAAAGCCAATCCCAATCCCAGCCAAGGTGTTTGCCCAGTATTTTTGATCAGAAAAAACAAACCCACCGCGGCCAGGAGAGATGCGATCGCCTGGGCAAGCCTGAGTTTTTCACCCAGAAACACCATGGCCAAAACCACGCTGAATAACGGCGTGATGAAATATCCCAGACTGGCCTCCTGAACCCGCCTCCATTCCATGGCCAATATGTACTGAAACCAGTTGGCACAAATGAGGATGGATGACAGCACGAGGATGGAGGCCGATTTTCCGGACCGAAAAACCGCGAGAAAATCACCCCATTTGCCGAGGGTGAAAAGCAGGACAGCCATGAGGGCGGCGGTCCATATCGAACGATGCAGCACCAACTGGAAGGGAGGAACCGATCCCAGCGCCTTGAAATACAGGGGCATCAATCCCCAAGCCACAAAGGCACCCAGGGCGCAGGCAAGGCCCACGCCAGGGGAGGATGAAGGCCTGTTCGGGGATGGGGGCAAACTCACCCCTGGATCCCAAGCACATCACGCATGGAATAAGATCCCGCGGCCTTGCCAGCCAAAAAACGCGCGGCAGCCAGTGCGCCCAGGGCGTAACTATCCCGGCTGTGGCCCTTGTGAACCAGCTCCATGGTTTCACCCAGGGTGCTGAAAATCACCGTGTGTTCACCGACATTGTCCCCCACCCGAACGGCATGGACGCCGATCTCACTTAGTGGTCGCTCACCCACCAAGCCTTCACGGCCATGGACAATCCTTTCCTGCCCCATGGCTTTCTGGACGATTTCCGCGAAAGTGATGGCTGTGCCGGAGGGCGAATCTTTCTTGAACCGGTGGTGCCTTTCCACGATTTCGACATCAAAGCCCTTGCCGTTGAGCATGGAGCCGGCGACCCGGGTCAATTCGAACAGCACATTGACCACAAGGCTGAAATTGGACGCCTTGAGAATGGCCACATGGTGACTGGCGGCCGAGACGGCATCCTCCTGTTTTTTGTTCAGTCCGGTGGTTGCCAAAACCAATGGAATCTTTCGGCTAACCGCCAACTCAAGAACTCTTTCAAGAGCCTCGGGAACCGAAAAATCAATGATGGCCTCGGGCCTGGAATCCGCGGAGAGACTACCTTCCAAGGACACCCCGATCTTTCCGATTCCAGCGACCTCGCCGGCATCGAATCCCAATCGGGTATTACCTGGGGCCTCCAGGGCCGCAACCACTTTTTGCCCCGGAGTTGTGGCCGCCAAGGCCACAACCCGTTGCCCCATGCGCCCAGAAGCCCCATTCACCGCCAATCGAATGGACATGATCATTCCTTCCCAGAAATTTGGCCCGTTTGGCCACTTCCCGATCGTCACGGCAGGCCGGAGTTCATTGCTTCTTTCGGCCGGCCCCCTGCATGAGCGAATGATATTTGCCGGGCGCAAAGCTGGCCGGATCAAATGTTTCCCGGTTGCCTTCCGGCCAGTAAACCTCGATGGCATCCACACCCACAGACTGGCCTAGACCGAAGTGCAACCGCCGGTCCGGAGATGAGGCGTAACTGCCCCCTCCCTTGACCTGTCGCGACATTTCCTTTCCGCCAACCATCAGCCGGACCACTGTTCCGACCCGGCAGGCGTTTCCGGGCCGGTTGATGGAAAAACCAATCCAGCGTTTTTCCGGACCGCTCAATCCTTGAAGCAGCGTCCCTGGCACTCCCACATGGCTCACCACCAAATCCAGCGAACCATCGTTGTCCAAGTCGCCCAAGGCGGCCCCGCGCCCGCGATGGTCGGTTTCGAAGTAGCTCCCTCCCCGGTGGGAGGCCAGTTTGAATTTTCCATTTCCCTGGTTGCGGAGCAAAACTGGACGCATTTTCTGCCCCGCCTCGGTGCCCCCCGGATAACGGATGGCGTGGCCATTGACCACAAACAGGTCCTCCCAACCGTCGCAGTCAAAGTCGCCGAAACCGGTTCCCCAACTGACATTTTTCTGCCCCATGGCAGCCAGACCGGATGCGGTGGTTTTCCAACTGAAAACGGGCTTTCCATCTTTCAAGCCGTCGTTGTGGTAAAGGGCATGCGGCTCGTTCTCGTAATTGGTTACCCACAGGGAATACCTGCCTGTCCGGTCATAGTCGGCGGCATCGACACCCATACTGCCATTGGGATTACCCCGATCATCCCGGGCCACACCGGCCTCCCTGGCCCAGCTTTTCAGCCGGATATCCCCGCGTCTTGACTGGTTGAGGTACAGAAAATTTTCAACCGTGTCGTTGCAGGCGTAGATTTCCGGTTTTCCATCCCCATCCAGGTCGGCCATCAGGGCACCCAACCCCTTGGACGCCTCCTGCCCCGGCTTTTCCAAGCCGGCATCCCTTCCCACCTCACGAAAAGTGCCATCCCCCCGGTTGTGAAAAAGCAGGTGCTGCAGGCCGCGAAACTCCTTGGGCGGGCAAACATCCTTCACCTGGGTGCCGTATGAACAAGAGGGGTGTTTGGCGAACGACCAATCGGCATAACAAGCGATGTACAGGTCGGGAAATCCGTCACCATCCAGATCACCCCAGGCGGCGCTGCTGGACCAGGTGTTGGCCACCATCCCGGCGGAACGGGTGACATCCACCAGCTTCCGGCCCCTGGATGGCACCGCGGGATCCACAGGATCATTCCGTAGCAGGGCCACCCTGCCCCATCCCGTCAGCAGCAGGTCCTCCCAACCGTCCCGGTTGAAATCAGCGACAGCCACCCCATGGGTGTAAAAAGGGACTCCATCCAGTAGGATCCGGTCGCTCCAGTCCTCAAATCGCATCCCGCCCAGGTTGTGGAAAAGGCGGCAGGGAAGGCCCTGGATATTTTTGCCATCGAATTTACCGCCACCTGGCGCGAGGACATCCAGAAGTCCGTCCTGATCCAAATCAAAAAGGCCAACACCGCCGCCCAAGGATTCGAGGATGGACAAATGGTTGGATTCCTCACCGTTCTTGTAGGTGAACTGCAAGCCGGACTTGGCCGGATTCAATTCCTGGAACAGGGGCGCGCCCGGATCATCCTGCCACAAGGGAGGAGAAGGGGCGACAATATCGGGCCCGCCGGTCCGGGATTCCTTTTTTCCGCCGCCACCACAACCGGCGGTCAGAAACAGGGCCAACGCCATGCCGCCCAAAAGGATTTGGAAAGGCAATGACGGAAATTGCACCCTCATCTCACTTGGCCTTCCGCCTGTGGATGATGACATGCTGCCAGGGTAGCTCCTTGAGCGTTTCGACATATTCCAATTCGGGAATCTCCTTCAGCTCCCGGAGAACCTGCTTCTCACTCATCTTGTGAACCAACTTGATTGGCACTTCCGGGTCTTCGAGCCGAAATTCCACCAAAACCAGCCTTCCACCCGGTTTCAGGGCCTTCGCCAGGGAACGGGTCACTTCAAACGGCAGGGAAAGCTCGTGGTAAACATCCACCAGCAAAATCAAATCGGCCGAATCGGCCGGAAGCTTGGGATCATCCTCCGTATTGCGAACCAATTCAATATTCGCAAGGCCCTCGGCCATCTTCTTTCTCTCGATGATGGCGAGCATCTCTGGCTGGATATCGACCGCAACCGCCTTTCCCTTCGGAACCAAAGCCGCCATGCGCAGGGTGTAGTAGCCGCTTCCGGCGCCGAAATCGACCACCACCTGATCCGGACGAATTTTCAGAAGCTCGAGCAACCGCTTTGGATTTTCTTCCTTTTCCCTCTCGGTACGGTCGAGCCAGCCGGCCCCCTCATGGGTCATCACATGAGCGATTTCCCGCCCGAGATAAAATTTGCCAAGACCATTCGGATCGTGCCTTGGGTTGAACTCGTATCTGTTTTTCGTATCGCCCTTTTGGTTTTCCTGACGGACAGGCTCCTGGGCCAGTGAAACCCGTTCCACGGAAGCCCAGAACACCAAAGCAAACCAAACAGTAAATCGAAGCATGTTTTTCCCCCGACAGACTAATGCATTAAGCATATCCTGACGCCTTAGGGGCCGAAACGCCCCTTATCCCTTTGAGGAATTACCAATGCCCCGTTTCGGCGTGCACGCCAGCATCGCGAAAGGTTTTGACCAGGCCCTCGTGGAAGGCCAAAACCTTGGGTGCGAAAGCCTGCAGATTTTCACCAAAAGCGCCAGCCAGTGGCGGGGCAAGGCGATCGGCCAGGAATCGGTGGATCAATTCCAGAAATCCCGATCCGATCTGAAAATAGGGCCTATCGCCTCACACAACTCCTACCTGATCAACCTTGCCACGCCGGATGACGCCCTTTGGACCAAATCGGCCGGGGCTTTGCGGGAAGAACTGGAGCGAGCCGACCTTCTGGGACTGGATTTTTTGGTGATGCACCCCGGAGCCCATGTCGGGACTGGGGAGGCGGCAGGATTGAAAAGAATTCTCGAAGGGCTTGCATGGATTGCCAAGCAAGGTTTCCACGCCAAAACCCGGATCCTGTTTGAAACCACCGCAGGCCAAGGCTCAACCCTTGGAAACCGTTTTGAGCACCTTCGAACCCTGATCGATAGCAGCCCCAATGGCTGGAAAACCGGCGTTTGCCTGGACACCTGCCATATTTTGGCAGCCGGTTATCGATTCAGCACGGCCCAGGATTATCGGGACACTTTCCGGGAATTCGACCGCGTGGTTGGCCTGAAGCACCTGCATTTCTTCCACATCAATGATTCGGCCAAACCATTGGGCAGCAAGGTGGACCGCCATGCCCACTTGGGCGAGGGGCATGTGGGAATGGAGGCCCTTCGTCAGTTGGTGAACGATGCCGCGTTTACCAGCCACGGCATGGTCCTTGAAACCGCCAAGGAAAAACGGGACGGAATAACCATGGATGAAATCAACCTGAAAATCCTGCGCTCCCTGACCAGAAAACCAGGCAAGAACTTGGCAGGAAAGCCACAGGCCTGACAGCCGCTCAGGGCGATGGGGGCTCCTCCTCCAGCAATATGGGTCGGGATCCATCTATCCCGAGCCAACAGAGGAAAGCGATCACATAAACCAACGCGTTGATCATGAGATTGATGCGGAATCCCTCCTGGCTGGCTGAACGCTCCATGCTCAGGGCAACTTTGTCGACCAGTTCTTTTGCCGGTTCGTTAACGCCCTCGGCACGCAGGTTTTCCCTAGCCTTGTCAACCCATTGGATTGCGTGGGATTCAGAAATGGCAACCTGGTTCCGGGTGGCAAAGTCCGCCTGGAACCCACCTATCAGCCATCCGGTGAAAACTGTCCCCAAAAAACCGCCCAAGTTGCCGATCATGTTCATGGTTCCGGCAACGATCGCGGCCTGACGGCGCCCGATATCCTGACAAATGGCCCAGGAACTGGCCAGTGTGAGGTCATTGAAAAAGCCGGAAAAACCTACTGCCAATGCAAACAGCAAGGCACTGTTGCCCATCAGCGGAAATGTAGCCAGCAGGCAGCACAAGGCGGCCAAACCTGTCCCGATCATTCCGGGCAGGGAACGGCCGAATCGAATTCCGGCCCCCTTCCGAATGAGCCGGTCAGTAAGCCAGCCGCCAACCAGGCAGCCGATGGCCCCCAAAATGAGGGGCCCACCCTTGTAGAGGGCACCCACCACATCCCCCTTGGGGACCCCGAACTGAACGCGCATGATTTCAGGCAAATAATTCAGGTTGAAGTACCAGGAAAAACTGATGGCGCAATACTCGAAAGACAACAAAAGCACGGCGGGGTGCAGAAGGATTTTTCTCCAAGGCACGGCGGAATGGGCAGCCTCGGTAGCCCCGCCGGTTCCCTCACGAATCAGATTTTTTTCCGCCTCATTCGCCCACGGGCACTCCGATGGCCGATTTCGGAACCGAAATGCAAAGCCCACACACCAAACCAGGCCCACCAGGCCAAACACTAGAAAAATGCCCCGCCACGGCAGGCCGAAACGATCCACCAGGAACAACCAAACCAAGGGGGTGAGGCCGCCCATCAGCCGCGCCGTGGTCCACAGCAAACCCTGGGCCCAACCCCTTTCGGAATAGGGCAACCAATTGTGCAGCGCGCGGGTGATGTTGGGAAACGCACCCGCCTCGCCGATGCCAAAGAGAAACCGCACAGCCACCAGGCCCCAAAAACCCAGAAGCACCACCCCGCCGACTTTCAGGCCGGCCAGCGCGGTCAGGGCTGTGAAACAGGACCACCACAAGACGATCCGGATCAGCGTGCCGCGGGGCCCGAAGACATCGCCCAGATAGCCGGTCGGGATCTCAAACAAAGCGTAGGCCAAATTGAAGGCAGCCAATGTCCAAGCCCATTGGGAAATATCTCCACCCATTGCATCCTTGATTTGTTTTTCCGCATTCGGAAAAGCGGCCCGATCCAGGTAGGTGATCATGGCCAGGACGCAAACCCAACCCAAAACCTCGTAACGAACCCGTGTCGGGCGGATGGTTGAATCGGGTGAATTGGACGCGCCGGCGCCCATGGAACCAGGCAAACCGGACATGCGCTTCAACTCCCGAGGCCGAAAAACAAAAAGAACCCTCCCCAGCGTTTTACACCGAGGGGGAACCCGCGTCATGCGATTTCACGGCAAAAAAGGCAAATCAGTGGAACGCGGCATTGGGGAGTTCGGGTTGAAGCCTTGGCTTTGAGAGGAATTGCTTCTTGTGAGGATCGTAATCGACCCATTGACCGCCCACACGGTACAAGTAACGGCCGATGCCATATTTGACCGCGGCCCGCTTGAGCGCATCGGAAAAAGCGGCTTTTCGGCGGTCACCCTCATCCATGTGATCCGCGGCAGCTCCCACATCCATTTTGGTGATCCATTCGCCATCCAGGCGCAATTTCAGCCGGCAGGTCACCGACCCGCCGGGAAGGCATTCGTATTCATCTTGCCAGTTCCCTGGACCCAGGACCTCGTCCAACCGGTCCTCGATGACGCGAACATCCACATAAGGAAGCGCCAATGCCCTCCGCCCTGCAAACGCACCGGGTTTGAATCGAACCACCCTTTCCGGGAAAGGCGCGGCCAATCGGGCCATTAAAGAAGCCGCACCTTGGGCGGAATTTACAACTGGAACCGCGGCAACGGGTTCGAGGTGAAAAACTGCCGAATTCTCTTGTTTCAGAGGCGTTTCCGGCACGGCGGCCAAGGGCCCGATCGGCGCCAGTCGATGTGGCATGCAGCAATCCATCTTCCAACCCTCCCAACCATTTCCCCCACGGGGACGCCCCATTCCTTTCCGGGCACACCATGAGCCTTTCCACGCGCTCCCTGCACATCTTCTTGCGCGGATGAACCCAAACCTTGCAGGCCCCAAAAAAAGAAAACCGCCCGGCAGTGCGGGCGGTTTTCAAGGTTTGGTGGTGAATTTGGCCTGTCAGATCAGTTCGGGCATGGGCTGGTTGGGTGTCAGGTGCTGCGGTCGACCTGTTTGATCGATGAGGGTATTGGTCGCTGGATCCAGTCCCATCGACTTGTAGAGCGTGGCAAACACCTCGCCGAACTGGACCGGACGCTCCTTGGCATGCTCACCCAGACGATTGGTGGCCCCGACCACGGTGCCGCCCTTGATTCCGCCTCCAAACAGCAAGGCCCCGGCAACCTGGGGCCAGTGGTCGCGACCAGCATCCTTGTTGATCCGAGGAGTACGGCCAAATTCACCCCAAACCACCACGGCCACATCATCAATCATGCCGCGAAGTGTCAGATCATCTATCAGGGCACTGATTCCTTGATCGAGCTTTGCCCCATGATCACGGACCAAATCAAAGTTTTTGCCGTGGCTGTCCCAGCGCCCGTAGCTGAGGGTAACAACCCGCACTCCGGCTTCCACAAGACGGCGGGCCAACAGCAAATGCTCATTGACGGTCGGGGCGCCATCGTACTGGAACTGGTAAGGCCTTCCTGAACCGTACCGGGCCCTGGTTTTCTCGTTTTCGCAATTGAGGTCGAGTGCTTCCACCAGTTTGCTGGATGTCAGAACGCCCATCGCCTTTTCGGTGAGGGTGTCCATCCCACGGATTTGGCCAACAGTGTCGATTTCCCGGCGGAGGGAATCAAAGCGCTCCATTAATCCCTTGCGCTCGGACATGTTGCTGGCCAAGGCATTTTTCATCTTGAGATTTTCCATCCCCGGGCCATCGGGTTTGAAACAGGCATAAGACGGCCCGAGGAATCCGGCAGTGCCGGGATCTGACCATGGCACATGCTGGGTCCTGGCCGCCAACCCGACAAACGCGGGAACGGAAGGGTCGGTTGGTCCCAGCATTTTGCTGACAGCAGCGCCCATGCTGGGACGGCCACCCATGGAGGCAATAGAATTGGGAGGCCAACCAGACATGCACTGTATGGCATCGTGGCCACCCGTGGCCCCGACCAGGCTGCGAATAATGGCGCATTGTTTCATGCGGGCGGCGATTTGGGGAAACGTCTCCCCGATCTGGATGCCGGGCACCTGGGTGGAAATGGGTTTGAATTCGCCGCGAATATCGGCGGGGGCATCTGGTTTCAAATCCCACATATCCTGATGGGGAGGCCCGCCACCGAGGAAGACATTGATCACTGCCTTGTGACCGGTTGATTTCTTGCCGGTCACCTTTGCCTGGCTTTGCTCGGCACGAAGCAGGTCCACCATGTTGAATGCACCTGCCCCGACCCCAAGAGCGCCAATCCGCAGAAACTCCCTACGGGCCACACCATCGCAGTAAGCCTGTTTCTTGCCGAAAAGTGTGATCATGGAGAAATCTCCGCAGGGCTTTGCGCTCAACCAACACCCGTTCAGGCAGGACGGCCAGCAAGTACTAACCGCAGGGGGGTGTTTACCAAGCCAGGAAAGTAATGAAAGATTACATTCCTAATTGTTTTGGGTCAAGCAACTCTTTATCGACCGCAAAAAGCAGATTTACCAAAATGTTTTTATTCTAATTTTTATAACCAATTATACCAAAATAACCGGAAAACCTAATAATCCTAACTATTGGCTCTACAGGATTAAAATCAATAAGATAAAGTTTTGGTTCCACATGGACTTATCTAGAAATAAAAAATGCTATCCAAAAGAATTATTCCTTGTCTGGATGTTGATCGCGGCAGGGTGGTCAAAGGTACCAATTTTTTGAATCTCCGGGATGCCGGGGATCCTGTGGAGGTTGCCCGACGCTACGAAGCAGACGGAGCGGATGAGCTGGTTTTCCTTGACATTTCGGCCAGCCATGAAGGCCGCGAAATTTTGGTGGAAGTGGTCAAACGGGTTGCCGAGCAGGTGTTCATGCCGCTGACCGTAGGCGGGGGGATCAGAACCCTGGAAGATGCCACCAACCTTATTCAGGCCGGGGCGGAGAAGGTTTCCATCAATTCGGCGGCGGTTTCAGACCCTGGACTGGTTTCCCGAGTTTCCAAACGGTTTGGGCGGTGCGCCACGGTGGTGAACATCGACCCCAAACGGGTCAAGAAGGCGGATGGAAGCCTTTTGTGGGAAGTCCATACCCAGGGCGGAAGGAAGCCAACCGGCCTGAACGCGGTGGATTGGGCGGCCGAAGTGGAGCGATTGGGTGCCGGTGAAATCATTTTGACCAGCATGGATGCGGATGGAACCCGGGCCGGATACGATGTGGAGATGACTCGGGCTGTCGCTGAAATGGTTCGGGTGCCAGTGGTGGCAAGCGGAGGGGCAGGCCATCCAGATCACCTGTTCGAGGTTTTCCGGCAAACCAAGGCCAGCGCGGCCTTGGCCGCCAGCATTTTCCATTACGGTGAATTCCCGGTTCCGGTGACAAAAAAATACCTGGCTGACCGGGGAATCTGCATCCGCATTTGAGCTTCCGGCGCCCACACAACTCCCAAAAATATCCAGGTCGAACGAAAGGACAGTTACCAATGGCAGGCCACGGTCATTCCCCTAGCGAATCTTCCAGCGGGCCCCTGGTACCTCCTACCCCACCGGTTGCCCCGGGGGGCAAGGAACCCGAGGTGAACAAGCTATTCAGAATGGTGATGAAGCACGAGGCTTCGGACCTGCACCTGAAAGCTGGCCAACCCCCGATGATGCGTATGCGGGGTGAAATCGTGCGCATGGACATGCGCCCACTTTCCAACGAGGACATGGAACGCCTTCTCCTGCCCCTGCTGAACCCCAAACAGAAAAAAATTCTCGATGAAGAGGGGGGCGTGGATTATTCCTACGTGGTCGGCCAGGATGAATGCCGCTTCCGCGTGAGCCTGTTCCGCCAACGCGGACGGCTATCCCTCATTTCCCGCCGGGTGAACACTTCCATCCCAACCTTCGAGAAACTGGGCCTTCCAGCCACCATTGGCAGCCTTTGTAATTTTCCCGAGGGGCTGGTGATTCTAGCCGGGGTGACCGGGTCGGGCAAAAGCACAACGATCGCCTCGATGCTCGATTACATCGCCTCGCGCGAACCCCTGCACATCCTGACCGTGGAAGACCCGATTGAATTCACCTTTGTGGACAAGAAATCCTATTTCAACCAGCGTGAAATCGGGCTGGACTGCATCAGTTGGCACAAGGCCCTGAAAGACGCGGTCCGGCAGGACCCGGATGTGATCCTGGTGGGCGAGTTGCGTGATATCGAAACCTTCGAGGCGGCGATCCACGCCGCGGAAACAGGGCACCTGGTGTTCGGCACCATCCACGCCGCATCCGCCGCAACCACCATCAACCGCATTCTGGACCTGTTCCCCCCTGAAAAGCACGGCGCAATCCGTCAGGCGTTGGCAAACAACCTGAAGGCCATCGTGGCTCAAAAGCTTCTGAAAAGCATCAAGCCAGGGGTTGGCCGTGTGCCAACGAACGAGATCATGATCGTGAACCCGATCGTGCGAAAACTGATCAGCGAGGGGCGAGACAGCTCCCTTTTGGACGCCATCCGAATGGGTTACCAGGAAGGCATGGTCGACTTCACTGAAAACCTGCGGCAGTTGGTGGATCGCGGGGACATCGACAAGGCCACCGCCCTGGAAGTGGCCCCGAATCCGGAACAACTGAAAATGGCCATGAAAGGAATCAAGGTGGCCACGCCAGGCATCTTGTAATCCTATCCGGCAAATCATCTATTTTCCCAAAGGCAAACGCGGCGGATTCTGGAAAAAACCATGGATTTTCCAAGAGACCTCCACTGGGCGGTCCATCCAGTCAAGTTGGCCATGGTAATCGGCCTGCTGACTGGATGGGTCGCCACCTTGCGCTGGGTGGACGAGGATAGCCCCGAAACAGGCATGCCCCAGCATTTCTGGAACGCATGCATGCTGGGGGCCGGAGTCCTCACGCTCATCGGATTTATGATATCGCCTTTTTTCCTGGGTCTGCCGCTTGGCCTAGCCTTGGCCTTTTCCCCCGCCTTCATTTACGCCTACCTGCGCAACCAGAAGGTGCCCCCTGCCCAGCAAGTGCTCACCCCAGAACACCTGAGCCGCGTTGCCCGCGGCTTGATGGGTATGCGCGAAAAGCGTGTTGCGCGCCGGAAAGCCAGCCTCCCGCCCCTGCGATTTGTCGGCAAAACACTTTCAGGTGGCGTGGAGGACCTGGACGCGGTTGAAAAAGCCCAACAGTCGAAAGGCTACATCGCGGCCCTCAATCTCCTGTACGACGCGATCCAGCAAAAGGCCACGGATGTGCATCTGGAACCGCGTGAAAAGGAAATGTCCGTTCGTTTTCGCATCGACGGGCTGATGCAAGGCCAAGAGGCGCTGGATCGTTCCACGGGCGAATCGATCGTCAACATCTGCAAGGTACTTGGCGCGCTGGACATCACTGAAAAGCGGAAGCCCCAGGACGGAAGCTTTTCGGCCAAAGTCAATGAACAGGACGGCGGCGAAGAAAGGGAGATCGATTTCCGCATCGCCACGGCGGGGAGTCTTCAGGGCGAAAAAATGGTCCTGCGCCTGCTGGGGCGCCAAGCCTCCCTTGGCTCCCTCGCGACACTCGGTTTCACCGAAAAAATGCGAAAGCAGTTGCAGACGCTGGTTCATCAACCCCATGGCATGATTCTGGTTTGCGGCCCGACCGGCTCAGGAAAAAGCACCACGCTCTACGCCAGCCTGATGGAAATCGATCGCCGCAGTCGCAATGTGATCACGCTGGAAAACCCCGTCGAATTCAAAATCCCGTCCTGCACGCAGATTGAAATCAACGAGAAGGCCGGCAAGACTTTCGCAGGGGAGCTGAGGAGCGTATTGCGGCAAGATCCCGATGTGATCCTCATTGGAGAAATACGTGACACGGAAACGGCGGAAATCGCATGCCGGGCGGCGCAGACAGGCCACCTTGTCCTATCCACCATCCACTCCAACGACTCGGTGACAGCGCTGGCCCGATTGCTGGACCTGGGGATTCCACCGTTTTTGATCGGCAATTCAGTGGTTGGAATTTTGGCCCAGCGCCTGGTCCGGAAACTTTGCGATGACTGCAAGGAAGGCTACCCCGCAAACCCGGATGTGGTGCGCCAACTAGGCTATGACCCCAAGCAACTGACAACCCTGTACAAGGCAAGGGAGCAAAAAAACGGGACGGCCGAATCTTGCCCCACCTGCAAGGGAAGCGGGTATTCCGGAAGGATGGGTGTTTTCGAATTCCTGCCAATCAATGACGGCGTGAAGGCACTCCTCAAGGAAGACCCGGACATGGGCGCCATCCGGAAGGAAGGCCAAAAGGCCGGCCTCAGGTCTCTGCAGGAGGACGGCATGCGCCTGGCCGCCCAAGGCATCACGACGATTCAGGAGATCCTGAGGGTGGCCCAATGATCCCCCCCTTACCGGAAAAAAAAGGGGAAAACTGCCCATGGTGATCCTGGCTTGCCTTGTCCTGGTGGCCGCGGTGGCCTACTCAATGGCCATGGAAGGCCTTGCCGAGGCCCTGATTGTTCTCTTTGTGACACTCATCGCGGGTTTTATCGCCCTGGCCGTGCATCAGTCCCTCGCGAATTTCCTGGGTGGCAAATTCGCCGGTTCCATGGCGGAAGGAGCCGAGGACGCATTGGCTTTGGTGGGAATTTTTTGCCTCATCGCCGGAGGGCTGCGTTGGCTCACCCAGGCGATTTTGCCCTGGCAGGTTACCCTGCCCCCCTTGGTCAATCAAATCGGCGGGGCGGCAGTGGGAAGCCTCTCCGGGTGGCTTGCGGGGGGAATTCTGACAATCGCTTTGGCCACACTCCCTTGGCACCACGATTCATGGGGAATGGACTCCCCCGTGGCCGCCGATCAAACCCCTACCGCATTTCGCACCATTTTCCCATCCGATCTGGTTTGGCTGGCGGGCGTTCGCCGTATGTCGGCCAACAGCAAGTTGGGCCATGGCACGGCCTTTGATGATGATGGAAGCTATCTGATTCGGTTTGGCAGACACCGGACCGGGTGGAGCAACAGCAAACCGCAAGCCTACTCCGGTGAACCCTATTCCGGGCAACCGTGAAATGGATTTTTAAACCATTAGCTTCAAGCCGCCACGCAGTGCCGGGCGGCGAACCTTGCCACTTCAGCGGCCATTTGTTCCGGATGGGTGGCGAAAGCCATGTGACCGGCGCCCGATATCTCGCGGATTATTCCCGCAGGAACCCTTTTCACCAGGTCCATGCAGCAGGATTTTGAGACCATGACATCCTTGTCCCCCCTCAATGCCAATACGGGGACAGGCAATCGGTTGAGGCGCTCGCGCCAATCAAATCTTCGCGCCAAATTCAGCCTTTCGGAAATCACTCCCTGATCGGTTTGCCAGCATTGACGAACAGCCGCATCGAACAGCAGGCGATCCGGCCAATTCCTGCCAAACAGCAATTTGAAAAACTGATTGATACCCGGCTTGTTTTTGGGGAGTGGAATATTGGGAAGCACCCATTGGGCCACTTTGGGGATGAGGCCGTTTTCAAAAAAAGATCCCACACCCTGAAGAACCAACCTTCGGAACCGCCCAGGATGGCGGAGGGCAGCCTCCATGGCCAAAACCCCACCGAAAGAAACCCCCAAAACGGTCGGCGATTCCAATTTCAAATGGTCCAGCTTGGCAACAAGGTCATCGGCCAAATCGACCAAGCCATAGCACTTTCGATCTCCCAGAATCCGGTGCTCCTCACGCACCTCGACCCCAACCACCTGGAAATCCTGGGTCAATTCACGGACCAAGGGAGCCATCAAAGGCAAACCACCTGCCAAGCCGGGAACCAGGAGCAAGGGATCTCCCCTTCCCCAGCTTTGGGCTGTGACCAGTTGATTCCCCAAAGCAAAGGTCTTCTGCCAAGTTGGCCTTGGAAGTACGAATCCCTTTTGCCAGTCGAGCCAGCGGCCGGATGGTTGCATTTTCTAGATCCCAGCCTTTTGGATAATCACATTAAGTCCAAATAAACGTTCCGCAAAGTCTGTACCATTCAACCCAAAAATTATTAGTCATTTTCAACCACGAAATAATTTTCCTTAAAGTAATACCTAGATTGCACTTAGGAAATCCAAATCCATAATTGACGATAATTAACGAATAAAGCGGCGATGATTTTAAGCCTGTCTAGCGAACCTGGTTCGCCAATTTTCACTAGAAAAAAGGTTTTCAAACAAATGATCAACATTTTTCAACACATGCATATTTTTTCCGTAGAATCTAAAATCACAGAGAACTTCTAACTTTCTATTTGGAAACAACTTGGACAAAACTGCCAATAGCATTCGATTTGTTGGCGGAAGCCGCTGGCACCGTTTCACGGTGGTCGCGGGTTTCCTGCTTGCTTTGAGCTATACGCTGGGGGTTTTGATTCAAATCAGCATGGCCCCCTCCCTAGGGATCCATTGCCTTTTTTCGACCCGACTTTTAAGTCTGGATACCTCTTACCTTGACCCGGTTGACCAACCTGGCCTCCCGGAAGGTGGGCAAATTCTCAGCCTGGGCGGACAACCTGTCACCACCTGGCCCTCCTTACTGAGACTTCTTTCCAAACCCGACCAACTGACCAATGACCAAGACCTTGTTTCATTGGTTGTTGGAACCGCTTCTGGGGAAAGCCAAACCGTCACCTTGCACCCCAGGGAACCCCAACTGGCGAACCTGGCCCCCACATTGGCATGGCTGGTTCCCAAGCTTGCCCTTGTGGTGGTGGCAGGCGCCCTCCTTTGGCGATCTCCCCACTCCATTCCCAGGCAGTTTTTCCTGCTGAGCCTAAGCAGCCTGATCGCATACTTTGGCGGTTTCCATTGGACCAGGATCGCGCCAAACCCCTGGATATTTGTTCCCTTTCTGCTGGCAGCGTCTTTCTTGCCGGTGGTTAGCCTCCATTTCAACCTCATCTATCCCAGGCAAAACACGCTGTATTCCCGCTTCAGGGTTCCGACCCTTTTCGGGCTTTACCTTCCCCCAACCCTTTTTTTCGTCTACGGGATGGTGGAATACTGGCACATCAAGGGGCTTTCCCTGGCCGCGAGAGACTCCGATGGGATTTTGCTGGTTGAAGAGTCCCTAAAGCTGCTCGCCGATGCCATCCATGTCTACATGGCTTTTGGCTTCCTGTGTTTTCTTGGTGGAATCTGGGCCCTGCTCGCCTCTTTCCAAAGGGCGACAACAGAAACCGAAAAGAACCAGGTCAAATGGATTCTCTACGGGGCATTCGGTTCCTCGGTACCGCTGGCGTATTCGCTTTACCTGGTCTTCCTCGATCCGGACAAGTTCGGGCAGGGCGGGGCTATTTGGCCGATGTTCATCGCCTCGCTTGTGATGACAGTCGCCTACTCCATCAGCCTCACCGGCTACGGGTTGATGCAGATCGACCGGATGCTATCCACGGGGTTTCTCCGTTTTTTGACAAGCGCGCTGGTTGGGGCCGGTTATTACCTGGTGGTGCTGCTGACCTTCCTGATCGTGAGCCAGGTGGGGATGGTGGATCATTCCTGGCCACAAGCGATCGCCGGGGGAGTGGCGGCGCTGTTGATCGCGATATTGCTGGATATCGCGCGATCGAGGCTCAAAAGACTGCTGGATAGAAGATTGCGCAGGGACAGGCAGATCCTGGAGGAAACACTCCAGCAAATGACCCGCACCATCGACAGCCTTCTGGATGAGGGGCAATTGGCCCAAACCTTCCTGCCAATCGCGGTGGACCTGATTAGAACCAGGTCCGGCGCGGTATATCTCCTTGAACCCGGGCCCTCCGAAGGCGAAGGAGTCGGCTCCCTGGAAACCACGACAAAAGGCAACAGGCCGCGCATGCGATTGAGGGCGCGGTTCGGAAACTGGAAAGGACCTGAGGAAATCGCCCTCCTTACCGGTATTGAAACGGGGGAGCAGCGCTCCATCCCGCCAGGCCTGCTGCCTCCTTCCCGTCAGGGTAGGCCACAGGACCTTGGACTGACGCAGCCCCTGGTCCACGATGGAAGGCCCCTGGGGGCCCTTTTTCTGGCCGAGCCATCGGAAGGCCCCCTGACACGGGAAGAAAAAAACCAGGTCCAGGCGCTGGCCAAGGTCGCCTCCCTGGCATTGGCAAGCACAAGAGGCCATAGACAAATCGATGCGCTCAGCCGGGAAATGCAAAGCAAGGTGGACAAAATCGCGGAACAGCAAAGGCGCATACTGAGCCTGCAGACACAATTGCGAACGCGGACCGCCCCACCGGAAGGCACCGCCTCGACTGATGGCGAACCCGCTTCACCCCAGAAGTCCCCCAACCCCTCCGGAATACTCGGGGCCAGCCCGGGAATCCAGCGGGTCATTCACCAAATCCAGAAGGTCGCCAATAGCGGGACCACAGTCCTGATCCAGGGGGAAAGCGGGACAGGAAAGGAACTGGTGGCCCAGGCCATCCATGAAAACAGCCCGAGGTCGCAAAAACCATTCATTCGGGTGCACTGCGGGGCCTTGTCCACAGCCCTGCTGGAAAGCGAACTTTTCGGGCATGTGCGGGGAGCCTTCACCAGCGCCTTTTCCGACAAAATGGGCAGGTTCGAGGCCGCCCAGGGTGGCACGATCTTTCTGGACGAAATAGGTGACATTGGAGCCGAACTGCAGGTGAAACTGCTCCGGGTGCTGCAGGAAAAAACCATCGAGCGCGTGGGATCCAACGAACCGATCCGGGTGGATGTGCGCGTCGTGGCGGCAACGCACCGGGACCTAGAATCGATGGTGGCTTCAGGACAATTCCGGCAGGATCTTTATTACAGGCTCAGGGTTTTCCCGATTGTCGTTCCACCCCTCCGGGAACGGATCGAGGACATTCCCGAATTGGTCCAGGCGTTCGTCGAAAAGTCCGCCGCCGCGACAGGCAGGCGAATCAACGGCATCGAAGATGACGCCCTTGTCCTGTTGAAATCGCATGATTGGCCTGGCAATATCCGGGAACTGCAGCACTGTGTTGAAAGCGCGGTTGTGCTCTCGGAATTTGACCTTCTCACCGAGGAAGATTTCCAGATCCCCGGGAGCGGCCATGCCCCCGCCCCGGGTGGCCCGGGCCACCACCAGGTGGCCACGGCCGCAAAGCGCCAGGCCCCCACGGACAGCCGCCAAACCCAAGAGAAAACAACATCAATCCAGCCAGGGGAAACGGCCGAGGCCCTTCGAGCCGTGGAGGAAACCCGCCAGCGGGAAGAATTGCTGCAGGCCTTGCGACTGGCCCGGGGAAACAAATCCGCGGCGGCAAGAAGGCTTGGTGTACCGAGAAGCACCCTGGTCAGCCAATTGAAAAAGCACCAACTGGACTGACCAAAGTCCCTGAAACAGCCTTACTTGGCCAGGGAAATCCGGACGATTTCCTTGTCATTTCGCACGAACATGGACCGCATGGCAAAGGCGGGATGCGACCAGACAATTTTCCTGGGCGGCCCACCCATCGCGGCCGACCCGGTTGGATCGAGGACATGGGCGCGATCCAATTCCCGGTAACCGGCCCTCGAAAGATTCGCGATGATCAGGTCACCCTTCTCATTGAAAATAAAATAGCGGTCTTCATTGGGGACAATGAAAGCATTCGCCCAACGCTCGACCGGTTCCTTCACGGGTTTCCCCGCCTCGCTGGTGGCACGGAGGTCTGACCATAACCGTTTGCCGGTCGCCAAATCCAACCCTCGCAATTCGCCATAGGAGCAAACCCCGTAAATTTCCCCACGGTCGATCCAGGGGGTGGACATGATGGAATGGAGACCATCGGTCTGGCCCGGGCGTTCCCCGCGGCCGGCCCCCTTCCAAACCACCTTGGCCGAGGCGGCTTCCTTGCCCAATTCCAGCAACATTGAGCCGTTGTAGAACGACGAAACAAGGAGCTTGTTTCCCGCCAGGCGCGGCGTGGGAACCGAAAGGTTCGCCTTGAGACGGAACGGCACCGACCAAAACTTTTCCCCCGTTTCCGGATCAAGGCATTCCACCGCCTCGGGGTGCCAGACAACCAATCGTTTCTTGCCATCCATTTCGATCAATGTCGGCGGGCAATAGCCGATCTCATTCTGAGGGCTTTCCAGCTGAAGGTTTTTCCAATCCACCTTTCCCGTTTTGCGGTTGAAGGCAACCACCATGCTTCCCTTTTCCCTACCGCCCACCAGGCAAATAAGATGCTCCCCAAAAACCAGCGGGTGGGCCGCAAATCCCCAGACAGGGAGGGATGCCCCCCAGTCCTTTACAAAATCCGCCTGCCAGAGGAGCTTCCCGTTCAAGGCATCGAGGGCCACCAAATTGCCCATGGCACCAAGGGAGAAAACCTGCCCGTCGACGACCACAGGCGTGCACCTGGGGCCGCAGGGATACGAGATGGAATATTGGCATGGGTATTCATGCTCCCAGACCAGCTTGCCGGTCTCGGCGTCCAGACAACGCAAACGCTCGGTGCCTTGGGAATTAGCGCGTTGGAAAAGGTTTTCGGGGTCTTTGGCACCTTTTCCCAAGATTCGATCGGCAACAAAAACTTTTCCCTGCCATACCGCCGGTCCGGCATAGCCCCCTCCCAAAGGTGACCTCCACAAAGCGACAGGCCCCCCCGGGGGAAATTTTTCCAAAATCCCGGTCTCCCGCCAAACCCCGTCCCGTTTTGTTCCCAGCCATTGGGGCCAATCTTCCGCGATCAACCTGCCTGAAAAGCAGCCTGCCAACAAACTGGCCAGGAGAAACCAAGGCAATTTCATTAATATAACCCCATTGTAATTATGCAATCATTTGCAATCAGTTGCAGTTATGAATGCCTACCGGAATTACCGTTATGCACGGATTTCTTCTCTTTCGCTCCACACCTTGACGAATTAGTATGCGAAAAGACCACAGCAAGTTAGTGACGATATTGTCGGAAGCTTGCGAGTTTTTGGGTGCCGGGTATCCTGAGATTATCTCAAGATGACCCTGCATGATTGCTTTTTGGCTTAAAATTCAAGCTGGAGCGAGTTGAACCAATGCCTTTGAAGATGCGTGTGCATGATCGTGAGCCTATCGCCTTGGCTTTGCGTCGTTTCAAGAAGCTCTTGGAGCGGAGTGGAATCCAAAAGGAACTGCGCAAGCGCAAGTACTACGAAAAGCCCTGCGAAGCTCGCCGACGCGCCGAACTCCGTCGCTTGAGTTCCATCCGCAAGGCCCGGCAAGGCACCGCCGGGAAAAAGTAGCAGACTTCATCATCCTCCGCCAAATAATCGGGGGGATATTTTCTGTTGCCGCCAAAGCCCAATCCTAAGATATTAGACTTTATTGTCTGATTTTTTGGATCATTCGGGTTTCCAAGGAGGTTGCCATCAGCAGCACAACAACCGGGCGCGGGCATACCAGCGCCGCATTGGTGACGGTCGGAAAACCCGGATGGGTTCGTCCGTTCCTTCCCAGTTGGATCATGGTTGTCCCGTTTGTTTTCCTGCATTTGGCGCTGATTTCGCTGGTTTGGATCCCCTGCACCACCACATCCTTGTGCCTGTGCGCTGGATTGTACTTTGTGCGAATGTTCGGAATCACCGGGGCATACCACAGGTATTTTGCGCACCGGGCCTACAAGACAAGCCGCCCTTTCCAATTCATACTTGCCTGGATTGGTAGCTCATCCATGCAAAAAGGGCCGCTATGGTGGGCCTCCCATCACAGGGACCACCATCGTCATTCGGACACGGAAATTGATCCCCATTCTCCCCACACCACAAGCTTCTGGTGGAGCCATGTCGGGTGGATTCTTGGTAACGACTACCAACAGATTGTCTGGAAAAACATTCCTGATTTCAAAAAGTACCCCGAACTACTCTGGCTCGACCAATTCCACTGGGTCCCAGGGCTGGTTACCGCAGGCATCTGCTACATGATTGACGGGTTTAGCGGGTTGACTTGGGGATTCCTTCTCTCGACAATCCTCCTGTATCACGGGACCTTCACCATCAATTCCTTGTGTCATCTGTGGGGTAACCGAAGGTTCAAAACAACCGATGACAGTCGGAATAGTCTGTTACTGGCGTTGGTGACTTTGGGTGAGGGATGGCACAACAACCATCACCACTACCAAGGCTCGGTCAACCAGGGTTTTTACTGGTGGGAAATCGACATCTCCTACTGCATCCTCCTAGGTATGTCCAAATTGGGGCTGGTTTGGGATTTGCGGAAACCAAGTGAACGCGCCCTGAACAGTTGCCGGCTGGACAATCTGAGCCCTTCTCAGGCCTCAACCTGATCAAAAACTCATGGCGGGATCAACATCCTGGGAAACCTTAAAGGCCCAGGCCTTTAGGCACTTAACCCGCAGCAGGTGCCCCTTAGGAGCCTTTGTGAGGAAAGCGGGGCCTTGCACACTCCAGCAGGCCCCGGATTTGTTTGATTGCCTGGTTCGTTCCATCATCGCACAGTTCATTTCCACCAAGGCCGCTGAAACCATCTCAACAAGAATTTGCCAAGCCGGAGGCAAGAAACGGTTTCATCCGGATGGTATCGGCAAGATTGGACCTGATGGCCTCAGGGCGCTTGGGCTCTCCACCTCCAAATCACGGTTCCTGATTGGAGCAGCCGAACTCTGGATGGAACGCAAGGCAAAACGGCTAAAAGCTCCCAGCCCAGACCAAGCGGACATCGAGTCCACGCTGGGCGAACTTGCGGGGGTTGGCCCCTGGACTCTGGACATGCTGCGAATCTTCGCCCTTGGAAAACCTGATGTCCTGCCAGTAGGGGACTTCGGATTACGAACCGGCATTGCCGACCTTTTCAACCTGGAGGCGATGCCGGCCCCTGAGACCATGAACCGGTTAGCAATGCCATGGGCCCCCTTCCGATCCTTTGCCACCTGGTATGTGTGGCGAAGCAAGGGCCCGGTTCCCCAATCATGAAATCGAATTTTTGAATCAGGTTTTCTGGCCGGTACGGGGAACAACCATCGGGACCGGCGCAATCTGCTTGCCCAAGCTGGCACGGATTACCGGCTCCAACTTTGGGAAGATCAGAGCCACGGCACGAAAAGATTCAGGCCAGGCAGATTCGGTCACAAACCTCTTGGCCGATTGAAGCCCTTTATGTATTTCGGGAAGCGTTGCCTGCATCGCGGGCAGGTCCTTACCCGCCTGAACCAGTGCGTCCGCCTGGGAAACAAGCGCTTGAATAAAATCCGGAGACAATTTCCAGGATTCGCGGCGATGGATTTTGGCCTTGGCTGGCTCAACCACGGCCTCTTCTCCGGATTTCCCGGACAAGAGCTTGAGAACCAACCCGACAAGACCGCCAATTGTCAAAGAGGTGGCGCCAACCAAGGTCGCAATTTTCAACCCATCTAATTCTTTTTTTCTCTGGGAAATCAAATCCCAGACCTGCCAAACAAACATGGCAGCAAGCGCCAACCCGGGAGCCAGCAACCAAGGCAGAATGGACTTCAAATTAGAAAAAAGCCCCAGACCCTCCGCATGCTGGTCCGAATCCTGGGCCGGCCTTCCGGGTAATTTCACCACCTGAACAGTAATGTTGTCGGGCCCGCCCCTTAGATTGGCCAAACTGGCCAGGAAAGCGCATGCCTCCTTTGGGGGCAACAACCAGGCGGCTTGCGCTATCTCCACATCACCCACCGGGCCGGACAAGCCATCGCTGCAAAGCAGAAAAGTATCACCTGGTCGTAGCGGGTGCGGCCCCTCGATATCGACTTCAACAACCTGATCGGGCCCAAGGCAACGCATGATCTTGTTTTGCATCACATCTTTGACCCGCTCGGGCGCCACCTTGCGCAAACGGGCGGTTTCCCACAAAAAGCTGTGGTCAAAGGTTATCTGGTCGATATTTTTGGCCCGAATTCGGTAGATCCGGCTGTCACCCACATGACCAACCCAAGCCTCATCCTCCCTAAGAGCCAGGACTGAGCAGGTTGTTCCCATGTTGTAGAAATGGATCGCTTCGTTCCCGCGGCGATTGATGGTGGCGTTCGCTTCCTGTAACCCCATTCGCAACGCGACAGCAGGGCCCTGCTGGATATTTTTGGCATATGTCAGCGGGACCACCTGCACAGCCAATTCGCTGGCCTTTTCCCCACCCAAATGGCCACCCATTCCATCCGCCACAAGAAAAACATGGCCTTGGCTATGGAATTGGGTTTCCGTGGCGGCCGGAACCGCCGCCCAATTGTCCTGGTTGTTGGCACGGCGCATCCCGGTGTGGGAAACATGCCCAAACTCAACGGGATAGGCTTCCATCTAAGAAACGCCCAGGAACAACCGCTTTAGATATATAAATCAATCAAAACAAAAGATTGACCTTCAGGTCTCATCTTGACACCCCGAAGCTTAATTTTCTACGGAGCCTCAACAAGTAAATGGGTTTGCCGGGAGAATTCGAATCATTCTCCCAAACGACTTCCTCTTTGCGGGAAAAACGATGGGAAAGACCAGGATGTTGCTCACGGCTGGCACCTGTCTCCTGCTGGCAAGCGGATGCGTGGTTCGCCGTTTTACCATCGACAGTTTTCCGCAGGGCGCCACTGTTTACCGTGACGGCAAGCCGATTGGAGTGACGCCGGTCGATGATCCCTTTGTTTATTACGGGACATACCGGTTCACACTGGTCAAGGACGGCTTTGAAACACAACATGTGGACCAAAAGGTGCCGACACCCTGGCACAGTTGGCCAGGCATCGATTTTTTCACCGAAAACCTGTGGCCCTTCGAGGTTAAAGACAGCCGCAGATTCACCTACACCCTGCAACCCAAGCAGGCGGTCAACGAAAACGACGCCCTCAACCGCGCAGAAGTCCTAAGAGCCCGTGGAAGGTCCCTCCAATCCACAGGAAGCGAGGCGCCTCCCCCGATACCGGGCATGGGCCCCGCGGTTCCGGGCCCAACCCAGCCTCCTGTAGGGGGAACGCCGGGCACAGTACCGCTGCCACCGATCACTTCCGGCTCCGATGGCGCGAGCCGTTAGACAAAAGTCAGCGGGGTACTGACCGCCGAATCCGGGCAAACTCCCCGGCCCAATCCGAACGCTCTGAGAACTGGCATGAGGCGACCCAGGCCATTTTTCCACCATTGGCGGGCACCACTAGAACCAGTTCCTCGGTAACCCCGTTGACCGTTGAGCGGTACAGGTTTTCCTGCACGGCCATGGGGACCAGTTTGACAGCGGGCGCGCCATCCGGAAGTGTGCCCTGACGGCCACGCCAATTTTCCCAGGCCCGCTCCCAATCTTCAGGCTTGCCCAAAGGCCCTGTTGGCACAACGGCCTGCAAAACAGCGTTGGTTTTCAATCCGGAATCGGTGGCGGATTGCCTTTTTTTCCTTCCTTGAAGGATCGCCTCGGAATTGAGGGGACTTTTGGGCTGGCCAGGCGCAGGCTCACCCTCGAGGGATTTCAGGAAAGCCTCTTTTTCAGGGCCTTCCAAAGGACGCCAGATATCCGGATTGAGTGTTAGCGATGATCCGGCCACGGCCAATTTCAACTCGCGTTGCGGAGTAGGTTGCCAATTTTCCCGATCTGTCCCCCATTCGAGTCCTGACCAACAATCGGCGGCCTCACCCGAATTGGGAACGGGCCACAAATCGACAAACCAGTACACGTAACCGCGTCGCGCCAACACGGCAACCGAGCCAAACAAACGACCTGGAGATTCTGTTTTTTTATCCTCCGCCGAGGAAGCCACAGCCACCTCCAACTCCCAGGCGGCCATGGAAGGTTCCCCGGCAATGAGGGCCGGAGCTTCCTTTTTCTTCAAGGCCAGATTGAATTGCCCCTCCGGAAAAAAAGTATCCATCCTGGAAAGCGTCATCGCCTCAAGATCTTCAACCGCAGGGCGCAATCCGGGCAGATCCTCCACACCGACCAAAAGCCGCCCGCCACCGGGCCGGGAGAGATCATGGATCCAGCCATCCCGCACCCTCGCGTTATTGGCAATAAAACCTGTCCGTGATACATCCAATCGGATGTTTGACTGGAATGGCGCCTGGGTGGCCCTGCCACGGGAGCGCCCTTCCCCCTTGGCCAGATGCCAATAATTCAAGACCATCACCAATCCGGATGCCCCGGAAACAAAAAACAGCAGCAGACAAACCGCGAGCATCCAACCTGGCATGACAGAACTTTTGACATCGGTCACCGCCCCAGACAAGGATGCCAGGCCATTACCAGCGATTGATTTCCTTTCACCTGATTCCCTTCGATCCGTTCCGAGGGAGACCGGCTCATTGCATCTGGGACAATGAAACCGGTTGGGGGCCGGAAGCTGAATCTGCAATCGGGCCCTGCAATTCGGATTGGGACAGATCTCGGTAAGCGTCATGGCCCAATCCCCACTTCAAATCAAACCGGGCGTGAACGCCCTGGCACCATGCCGATTCATTCAGGCAATTTCCAAAAATTGTCCAATTTCTGGATTCAGCAAGCGTTAATTCCGATGAAACAAGAGAATTGGCCAGCTAAACCGGAATTCAGCATTACCGCCAGAATGCGAACATTCCCAAGCTTTGGCAAGGATATTGAACCATGCTCCCCCGCCACACCCTGCCTATCTGCTCCGCCTTGGCACTGATGTTTGGAGCCGCCTTCCCCGCTTGGGCCCAAAACGCGAAAAGCCAGCAGGCGACCTCCGGACACCGGGCTGAATCCATTCCCGGGATGGTTCGGCCGGAAAACCCAGGCAACTGCGCCGGGTGTGATGATTGCCAGCCCAAATCCAGCGGAAGCTGCCTTTCCAAGCTTTGCGATTGGATTGGGTATGTTCCCATGCGCACGGGATCCACATTTGGATATCCAAGGACCTGGAAACGCCGCCCTGACCTCTACCTGTATTTCCGCACGCCCTGCAGACCGGCTGCTCCCGCTGCCGGTATCTGTGAACCCTGCATGCGGTATGTACCGGCTACCGGCTTTTCAGGGGATGGCTTCGGCTCACAACTCCCCCAACCAACAGCTATCGGCTCCATCAAAGAATAGTAAAGATATAAGAAGAAATTTCCCTGCACATTAGGCAACTACCGGATTCAATCTGCCCTCTTCGGGGAGCTATCCATTTTATGTTCGGTCGGAAAAAATCATCGTTCGCATAGATACCGGTGGAACGGTTCATTACGCCTGAATTTTTAACCCAAATCCCCTTCCAACCACCGGCTTCCCAAAGCACCCGGCTGTCATTTCAAACATGCTTTCCTGGAAAGTTTCCAGAGAAGGTATTGGCAGCCCTGCGGGCACCCCTTAAGTTGCCCTTATCACCGGGAAGAACCAGTTCCAAACCCATCGGAACCGGATCACCAAATCCTCCTGCTCACGCTGCTTCCGACCCCACACCAGGGACGGTGAGGAGCTTGCTTTGATTATTCGGGATCTTAACACCTCGGAATTTTCACGGCTTTTAGCCGAGAGGATCGGCGAGGCCACCCACAAACTTTGGTTTGGGGACCAAATAAAACTTTTGTGGTCGCCGCCCACCCTGACGGTGGGTGTGGCAAACCGCCACTTCGTGGAATGGCTCTCCGAGCGTTACGGCAAAATCCTTGCTGACCTGGCCAAGGAACTGGCCGGTGAGGAGGCAACGGTTGTCATTCGTATCGACCAGGAACTTTTCCGCCAGTTGCGGGACCGCCTTGGCGAGCAACCTGGCAAGGTGGCCACCCAACCCAACCGAACATCCGATGCCACAAATGCCACGCCAAGCCAGTTGCCTCAGGCCCTGGCAGGAAACCTTGGCCCAACTTCCAGCAGGAAACCGGTCAAGCGGCTACGGAGTCTGGCCAGCTTTTTTCCCGGAATAACCAATCGGCAAGCCTTGACCGCAGCCAATGCCGTTGGAAAAAGGCTGATTTCTTCCGGCACGGTTTTGTTCGCAGGCCCCCACGGTGTGGGGAAAACCCATTTGCTGGAAGGAATCGCCCTGGCCAGCAGGGAGTCCCACCAATCTGGCAAAACCCTGCTTTTTTCGGCCGAGGAATTTCTCCAAAAGTTCCTGGCAAACCTGCGCTCCAATACCACAGGCCAGTGGCGCCGGTGGGTTCGGGCCCACGAGCTGTTTTTGCTGGATGATTTGCACCGACTCGCTGGCAAACGGTCCACCCAGGAGGAATTGCTTCACCACCTGGATCAGCTCCAACGCCAAGGTGGCATTTTTGTGGCTTCGACCACGGATTGGGACAAGTGCCGCACCTGCCTGATCCCAGAATTGGCGGATCGCCTTTCCTCTGGAGTCCATTCAAAGCTTGCCCTGCCTGATGGATTGTCGAAAAGCGCGATATTTCACCAATCCCTGGAATCGATGGACAGGGTTCTCATGGCAACCGAGGTTCCAGCCTGGATCGGAAATAATCTGTCGGGCACAGCCAGGGAGATTCAAGGCGCGGCGCAGACCCTATGGCTAGCCGCCAAAACGCGCGGAGTTCCAATTGATCTAGAACTTGCGCGGGAGGTTTTGGGCCACCTGACGCAAACCACCCAGTCACCCAAGCAACTGGAAGATATAGAGGCAGCCATCACCCGAATCCTTGGTTTGGACTGGGGAGCCCTCAGGGGAAAGTCGAGGGACAAGCGCCTAACCGTACCAAGATTTTTGGCCTCTTATCTGGCCCGGAAATTCACAACAGCCAGCGCGACCGAAATAGGTGCATTTCTGGGGGGAAGAAGTCATAGCACCGTTTTGGACGGCGACAAACGAATCAAAGCGTGGATGGGCCCGAAGTCCGGCAACAGCGACCGCCCCCCGGGGTTGGAAGTGCTGATTGAACGCCTTGAAAACCACCTGCAGGCCAACCAAACGGATCGTTAGCTCACCGAATCAATCCGGAGACCGAACCGAACACCGGTTGGTTACTTGAAAACCTCCTCTTCAGGCGGGTGGGGGTTCACAATGAAACGCATAACAGCTGGTTTTCCGCATTTCCAGAACACTGTTAAGGCTGCCACCCAGATATAAATTTGGGAAACCTGATTGGCCAAGAGCCAAGCCACCGTATCTTCAGCTCGATTATCAATCGCCCAAGATCTATATCTTACATAATATAAAATAAGCAACGATGCAGTAATGATTATCATTATGGTGCAAAATATTGGATAAGCATACCATTTTAAATAATCTACAAAGCCTTTGTGTTGAATCCGCTTGACCCTATTCAAAGTTCTGGTGCGGTTATTAAACCCGCAATTGAGGCAGATTACCTGATCTTCACTTTCCAATTCCTGCACGCAATTTGGGCACCGGGGAACCTCCTCTTCCACCACGGCACCGTAGGCTCCCCCCTCTTCATCATCGTCCGGCTTTGGTTTTTCCGGTTTTTTCTCAGCCGGCGCAGGTTTTGGAGGATTGGCCGGTTTGCCTTTGGGTGCCTGGGGCCCTTGGGAGGGCTCTGCGGTAAAGATTTGTTCACATCCTTTGCACCGCAGCTTGGCCCCAAGACTTTTTGCCTGGATGCGAAACTGTTTCTCGCAAAACGGGCAAGCGACCACAGTCACAGCTTCGGACATGTTGTCATCCCCAATCAGGCCAGGGTTCACCACCCACCTCCGGGCAGCGGGCCTGAAAACCGCGATGGCCCCCAGGCAAATGGCCTTTATTTTTACCTGCCTGTTTTTATACGGCAAATGGACCGAAAAGTTATCAAGTCAACCCTTGCAACGAATCAGGCTAAATTCAACCGGGGGAGTAACGAGTCTTGCAATCCAACCTAGCCCCCAAGCTTTTGGTCAGCATCGCAACCTACAACGAGGCGGATAATATCGAGGCACTGATCGGCTCGATCCGCCAATACGCAAAAAACGCGGATATTCTTGTGGTGGATGACGCTTCGCCAGACGGAACCGGAATCATCGCGGAAAGTTTGGCGGTGGCTGACCCGCGGCTTCGCGTGATCCATCGGTCCGGCAAATTGGGTCTTGGGACCGCCATGCTGCGAGCCATGGAATTCGCAGTCCAGAATCGTTACGACCTGCTTTTGACCATGGATGCGGACTTCAGTCACCATCCCTCGTACATCCCCGCTATTGTCGGCGGGATGGGAGAGAAGGATGTGATGATCGGCTCGCGATATGTCCCGGGTGGAGGTGTGCGTAATTGGCCGTTCACCCGACGCATCATGAGTTGGGGAGTTAACCTTTTGGTCCGGACCATGTTTGCAATAAGGGCCAAGGACACCAGCGGGGCATTCCGTTGCTACCGGGTGGCGATGCTTCCCTTCGCCGGCCTGAATCGAATGGAATCGCTGGGTTATTCATTTCTGGAGGAGCTGCTTCACCGTTGCAATCTGGCCGGGGCACGCATCGGTGAAACCCCCATCGTTTTTGAAAACCGTCGCAACGGGGCATCCAAAGTCAATTTTCAGGAAGCCGCCCGCTCTTTGGGAATCCTGCTTAAACTGGGGATCCATTCCCTAATTGCCAAACGCTATCCAAACAAAAGGGCTTGGGAAACAGAAATGGTCGGAATGCCCATCGCGGAAACCCTCCGTGCAGCCTGAGCCTGTCGTCTACCACTTTCCCTGGCTACCTTTGGGCTGGAGGTTTCTGAAAGCCGAATGGCTGGATGAAACACTTTCCTCACTCCAGCCTTGTCCCGCCGCAAATCACAAAAGAAAAAACGCCAGGCGGGACGAGGTCTTGGCGGAGGTTCTGTCGGGCAGAAAACCGGGCACAGCAATCGAGGTGACAGAACAAAGTAAATCGGAATGGGCCGCAAAAACTCTGGCTGCGCTTAGAACGGTCCGTTTCGGAACCACTGTGACCTACAAGGAATTAGCAACCATGGCCGGGAATCCCCTCGCGGCAAGGGCGGCGGCGAGGGTCTGCGCCAGCAATCGTGTTTGCCTGGTGGTTCCATGCCACCGGGTTATTTCGGGTACAGGGGGAGTCGGAGGCTTTTACTGGGGCCCTCCGCTCAAGGAATCTATGATCCGCTGGGAAAGAGACCAGGGCAAACCGGGAACCATCAAGCCAACCTGACATTATCCTGCCCGAGAATGGACTCGAGTTCCTCCATCGGCACCTTTTGAGGGTTGATGGTGAAACCGTTTCCCAATTTCATGGCGCACCCTTTGCCAAAACCGTCCTCGATTTTCAGGGTGACCCCCAGGGGCCCTGGGGCCTTCCGCAGGGCGCGGGCCACCAAGTCGAGGTCGGCGGAATCGTGCCGATCAATCGAGACACGGATAAACAAAGCGCGGGCAAGCTCCTTCCGCGCCAGTTCCAGATCAAGTATGCGGCTGACAATCAGGCTGGGTGCCTCGCCCCTACGCTCCAAACGCCCCTTGATGTAATAAACCGTGTCCGGCTTTGGATCCTCCTTGTGGCGCGCCAAATCATCCGGCCAGATCACGCAATCGATGCCGCCAGACATGTCTTCCAGACGAAATCGCAAAAAGCGGGAATTGCCGTTCCGGGCCTTCTTGGTGTTGGATGACCTGAGGTTTACGAGCAAACCGCCCACAATGACCTCCTCGTCGGACCCCATGCCTGAAAACTGTCCGATGGTGTGGGTGGCGAAACGGCGCAACTCCCTTTCCTGGGAAGCGAGGGGATGGCTGGAAAAATAAAAATCCAGCACCTCCTTCTCCTGCCGAAGTTTTTCCGATTCAGGCCACTTGGGCACATCGGGCAATGAAGCCAACTCGCCACCCGCCCCCGTATCGGTGACCTCCTGGGCCTCGAATAACCCCTTTTGCCCGATCTTCTTGTCCGCCTGTTTTTCCTGGGCGGCCTGCACAGCGGAAGAGATGGCCATCATGACCTGGGCGCGATGACCACCCAGTGAATCGAGTGCCCCCGCCTTGGTCAATTTTTCCAGGGCCGCCTTTGGAACCAGCTTCGGGTCCACCCGTTCCGCCAGGTCGAACAAATCCTTGAAGCGCCCCCCTTCCCTTCGGGCCCGGATAATTTCCATTGCAGCCGCCCTTCCGACCCCCTTGATCGCCAGGAGTCCAAACGAAATCCGGCCCTCCCGCGCGTCGAACTCCACCTCGCTGGAGTTGACATTCGGCTGGAGCACCTCCACACCGCTTTTCCTGGCCTCGGCAATGTGATCGACCATCACATCCCGCTTGTTCCCGTCCTCGATCTCGCTGGAAAGCAGCGCAGCCATGAACTCCGGGAGGAAATGGGCCTTCAGGTAGGCGGTCTGGTAACCGACCATCGCGTAGGCCGCGGTGTGGCTCTTGTTGAAGCCGTAGCCGCCGAAAACAACGATGAGCTGAAAGATGTCCTCGGCGATCTGCTGCGCAAGTCCGCGCTCAATGGCACCCTGGATGAATTCCTCCTTGCGCTTGTCGATGATGTCGTATTTCTTCTTGGAGATAGCCTTGATGCAGGCGTAGGCGCTGGAGAGTTCGATGCCACCCAATCGGTTGAGGATGCGCATGATCTGTTCCTGGTAGACCATGACTCCATAGGTTTCCTCCAGCACCTCCTTCATCACAGGGTGGGCGTAGGTGGGTTTTTCCCGGCCGTGCTTGCGGTTGACATAAGAGTCAACCATCCCGCCTTCCAAGGGCCCGGGGCGGTAGAGGGCCATGAGGGCGATGATGTCGCGGATGTTGTCGGGCTTCAGCTTCTTGAGCAGTTCGCGAATGCCGTTGCCTTCCAACTGGAAGACACCTTTCGCGTCCCCACGCTGGAGCAGCTTGTAAACATCGGGATCATTGAGGGGAAGCTTGCGCAAATCGATCTTTTTGCCATGGTTGCGCTCGATCATGCGGAGGGCATTCTCCAGCATGGTGAGTGTGCGCAGACCGAGAAAGTCCATCTTCAGGAGGCCGGCCTTTTCCAAATCACCCATCACCCATTGTGTGGTGATGGCAGGTTGGCCGGCCTGACCATCCTCACCCTTGCGCACCACCCGCTGCAGGGGGACATAATCCACCAAGGGACCATTCGAGATCACCACCCCGGCGGCATGGGTGCCCACATTGCGGTTGGTTCCTTCCAGCTTGAGGGCAATCTCCAGGACCCGGGCGACATCGCCACTCTCGTCCCGGGCCCGCCGCAAGTCGGGGCTTTCCTCGAGGGCCTCCTCCAGTGTCACGCCCGGCCGGTCCGGCACGAACGATGTGAGCAGGTTGACCTTTTCCAGGGGGAGGTCGTAGACACGGCCCACATCCTTGATGGCCGCTTTCGCGGCCATGGTGCCGAAGGTGCCAATCTGGGCGACGCTCGCCTCTCCGTAGCGTTGGCGCACATAGGCGATCACCTCGTCGCGGCGCTCCTTGCAGAAGTCGATATCAATATCAGGCGCCTCGGCCCGGTTGGGATCCAGGAAACGCTCGAACAGCAGGTCATATTCCAGCGGACAGACATGGCTGAGCTTCAGGACATAGCTGACCAGGGCACCGCAGGCTGATCCCCTCGCCCCGCAGGGAATGCCTTTCTCCTCCGCAAAACGGACGAAATCGCGGACCACCAGGAAGTAGCTTGCGAAACCCATCCGGCAAATGATGGAAAGTTCGTGCTCCATCCGCTCGCGGACCGGCCCCGGGACGGTTTCGCCGTAACGGTCGGAGATGCCCTCCGCGCACAGGTCGCGCAGGTACTGCTCGGGAGACTTGCCCTGGGGAGGCAAATAGACGGGGAAATGGCGTTTTTTCAGATCCAGATTTATATCGATGGAATCAGCGATTTCCTGGCTGCGTTTGACGGCGGCCTCGTGGCCGGGGAACAGGGAATACATCTCCTCCGGGCCACGGACATGGAATTCCCTGGAGCCATAACGGATGCGGTTGGGATCGGAAAACAGTTTGCCGGTGTTAATGCACAAAAGCACGTCATGGGCCTGCCAATCCTCGGAGGAGAGGTAGTGAGCATCCGAGGTCGCAACCAAGGGCAAACCCAGCTTGTCCGCAACATCGACCGCGCCCTCCATGCAGAGACGCTGGATGTCCAGCCCGTTGTTCTGTATTTCGACAAAGAAGTTGTCCTTGAAATGCTTGGCGAACCAACCCGCCAACTGACGGGCCTCGTTCATCTGCTCCTTCAGGATCAGTTCGCTGAATTCGCTGGAGGCGCAGCCCGAGAGGACCACCAAACCCTCCCGATGGGCCAAGAGGGCCTCCTTGTCAATTCGGGGAACATAGTGGTACCCCTCAAGAAAAGCCAGGGAGGACAACTTGATCAGGTTCTTGAACCCGGTCTCGTTTTTCGCCAGGACCGTGAGGTGGAACCCGGCATCGCCACGCTTTCTTGCCTCGCGCTCCGTCCTGGAGGTGGGGGCCACATAGGCCTCGTAGCCGATGAGAGGGTTGACCGCCTTGGCACGGCATTCCTGGTAAAACTCCAGCGCGCCATACAGGTTGCCGTGGTCGGTTATGGCCACCGCGTTCATGCCGCGGTCCTTCACGGATTGGACCAATTCCGGAATACGGTTCGCACCGTCGAGAAGGCTGTAATGACTGTGGCAATGGAGGTGGGCGAAAGGACGGCTTGCCGCGGACATGGTCGCATCCTGCATGATGATTTGGAGGGCACGGGCCCGAGAGTAATATTACCGTGTGAAAAGAGCCCCAAACCATCAAGCCTTTTCCAAAACAGAAACCCTGACTGCGCAACCATTTGCGCCGAGGATCGAGCTATCAACGGTTGGCTGAATTGAATTTTGGATTACTGGACAGCCGGATCAGCCAAGGCCAATGTGTACCGGGCCAATGCCATCTGAACCGCCAACAATCGCTGCATGGATTGAAAATCCATCCTGGATCCCTTGGCTCCATCGCCATCCATCGCCACCGCCCCTCCTGTTGACAGGGAAAGGTTCCAATGCAGGAAATCCAACATTTCCGCCAGCCTCGCGGCCTGCAAGGGAGACAATTTTTCCGGCAGGGCTGGCAACGCGTTGGATGCGGAAAAAACCCGGCCCCCCGCGGCACTGATCTTGTCCGGGGAAAAATCCTTCCAAGGCCCCTCGGCCGGGACTGTCTCCCCCCCCCAAGGGGCAGGAAAACGGGCTTCACCTGCCTTAGGGGAGTATTCGGTCTCCTTTGAATTCGCGGGATTCAATGCTTGGCCGGCACCATCCGAGGTCGGTGGCTGGCAGAGATCTTCCAGCCGTTTCTGGATGTCCGCCGGTGATCCAAAAAGCAGGGTGGTTTTCCCGATCTGAATCCTGTCCCCGGGTAGGAGGCAGCGCATGCTACAAACCTGCCCGTTGATTCTGGTGCCGTTGGTGCTGTCGAGGTCCACCAGGATCACATGGTCCCGGTCACGATTCACCTTGGCATGGTAACGGCTCACCCGTTCATCATTGAGCCGCAGGGTGTTACCGTCTTCCCGGCCAATTGAAACGGGTGATTCCAGGTCCCGGAAAATCCGGCCTTTGTCAAAGCCCTCAAGCACCTGGAATGTGATCTCCATGAAAGTCCTACACCCTCCCGAGCCAGGCACGTATCGATGATTCGTTGGTCCCTTGGAATTCCTGGCCGGGTAGCGGAGTCAGCATACGCATCGAACGGAACCAGGTTTCCTGCCGTTTGGCCACCTGGCAGGTCCCTTCGACGATCTTCCGCTCCGCCTCCTCCAATTTCAATTCGCCTCGAAACACTCTTCGAAGGATCGCATAGCCCACCGCCTGACCGGCGGTTTTCCCCCAGGTTCCATACCTGCTTTCCAAAAACGCGACTTCCTCGAGCCAACCTCCGGTAATCATCTCGCGGGTACGGTTGGCGATGCGCTGTCGCAGCGGTTCCCTTGGCCAGCTCAACCAGACCCAATGCTCACCGCCAGTTGGACCGCAAATTGGCTCCACGGAATGCCGGTCCCATTGAGTTTGAAATTGGCTAATGCCCCGACCGGTCAATTGGAACACCTCGAGGGCTCGCACGATCCGGCGGGCATCATTGGGGTGGATGCGGGCAGCAGCAGCGGGATCGACAACCGCGAGGCGTTGGTGGAGCGCCGGCGCCCCCATTTCAACCACGCGGGCCTCCAATTCGTTCCGGGCCGCTGCGGATTTGGGTGGGGCCTCAGCCATCCCCTGAAACAACAATTGGAAATAAAGGGCAGTTCCCCCGACCAAAATGGCCTTCTTTCCCCTGGCCAAGATGGATTGCAAGGTTTCCCTGGCCAAGTCCAGCCACCACCCCGCGTTTGCATCCTCATCGGGATTGAGCAAATCAATCAAGTGATGGGGGACCTGGGCCAAATCAGAAGGAGCAGGCTTGGCGGTGCCGATATTGAAACCGCGATACAAGGTCATTGAGTCGACGCAGACAATTTCCGCGCCAGTTTCCCGGGCCAGGGCAAGCGCCAAGGCGGATTTGCCACTGCCAGTCGGACCGGCAATCACGGTGCACTGTTGGAGCAAAGGCAGGACGCTTTCCTTGGCGGTGAGCATATGGAAAGCATAGCCCACGCCGTTTTCCAGGGCGTGGATTTCGGATCAGATCATGCCGGGTCAGGCAAAGAATTCAGGCAGAATTCCGAACAGCACAGCGGGCAACAACGGTGGCCAGTCCATCCACCAAGATCGGGTCATCCAGTTTCGCCAATTCAACAGGATTGACGAGAAATGAACGCATGCTGGTGTTGCCCCGGACCATGACTTGAGGCAAAGCCAGCAGGCTCGCATCCCACAAGCTTGGTAGGCGGTATTGCTTGCCAATCGGGGGAACCGCACCGAATTCACAATCAGGAAACAGCAACCAAGCCTCCTGGCTGGTTCCGAGCCGTACGGAACCTGCGGCGATTTTTTCCAATCGGCCCATATCCAGGCGCATGCTGGCCGGAATGACCACAAGCGCTGGGCCGGTAGGCAAATGAACGAGGATGGTTTTGAGGACCGGGGCCCCCCAGCGATTCAGGACCTTTAGACTGCTCGCGGCACAATAGGCGGGGGCATGATCCACCCAAGTGTGCCTGATTCCGGATTGTTCCAGGACCACATCCAAAGAGTTTTGCATCCACATGCACATGGGGCACCCGTGGTTGTGGGAATTAGACCTGCGAAGGCAACAGAACCCTCAAACCCCTAAGTTACCCAAAATAACAGCACCCACAGCTGGAAATTGAACAAAACACCGGCATGCCTTTCCCAAATGGTCCGGATGTATGATCTTTACCAATCATTACCTTCCGATTCCCCACCCCAGGCTGCCGTCGTGACCCAGAATTCGCCCTATCCGCATCGATGGAAATGGCTTCGCAGGCCCCCAACCACCAGACCCCGCATCGCTTTTGTGGATTTCGACGGGACTTTGTCACGAATCAGGGCCGGTTGGCTGCCGGTAATGCGGGCGATGATGCTCCAGGAGTTGTGTAACCGTCTCGGGCAACCTGTCACCGATGAAATGGTCCACGAGGTGAACGATTGGATAGCGAGCAATAACGGAAAGCCCACCTGGCACCAGATGGCCTGCCTGAGATCCCAACTTTTGGAGCGAGGTTGTTTTGCAGAAGCCGTTGAAACCTATCTGGACCAATTTCATGCATTGCTGGCCGCCCAAACTCGACCCCGTTTGGAGGATTTGGCAAAAGAAAACTGCCCCCAGGACACCTGGCGGGTTCCCGGCGCAGGGGAACTTTTGAGAGAATTGGCAGACCGGGGATTTCACCTGCACCTTGCCAGCGGTACCGAAAAAGCCGCTGTGGTCCGTGAACTGGCGCTCTTAGGCCTGGACAAATGGTTTGGCACTGATGTAAGCGCCCCCCACCAAGGGGATCCCTCTTTCACCAAAGAATCGGCACTTCTTGAGACCTGCCAGAAATTGGGCACATCACCCGCGGAGGCATTGGCCATAGGCGATGGACCGGTAGAAATCGAAGTCACCAGCCGATTGGGAGGTTGGACGCTGGGGGTGGCCGGACATGAGGACAACCGCCAAGGATTTGACCCGTGGGTGGCAGGTAAGCTGGATCAATCCGGGGCTCACGCCTTGGTGGATCACTACACCCCAGCCGACCAAATGCTTAAATGGTTCCTGGCGGGGCCTTGAGTTTCCGGAATCGTTCCGTCAACTCAATTCCTCAGGAAGGCAATTTCAGCGCCTTGCACTCTCGGGAATCCCGACAGATCAGCAGGTTGTCGGCAAAGGCTGGAAGGGCGCGGGCGGACCCGTTGAGCGGTTTCGCCTTGGCTTCTATCTCGCACCGGGCCGGGTTGGCCTTCAGCAGCAGGAGATCGCCGTTTTCCTGCATGACAAGCAGGCGGTCGCGCGATCGGATTAGCCAGCCACAGCCGGTACCCGCCATGGCCCACTTCACCTTGCCGGTTTTGGAATCCACACAGCGCAATTCGGCACCTTCCTCCTGGCGCCCGTGGAAACCGTAGAGATGGCCCTCAAAATAAACCGGAGTGGAGTAATGGGATGACAGGCTTTCATCACCACTCCAGACCTTCCGTAATTCTCCATCCCGCATTTCCAGGGCAATCGCGCCTGTGTTGTAACAAGCGGTAAGAAAAACCCCGCCGGGAATCGCAACGGGTGAAGCGGCGTTTACCGAGGCATTTTGCCTCGAACGCCATCGCATTTGGTGCACAGGGGTCCCCTTAACCGGATCCAAGGCAAGGAGACCTTCGCGGGTGAAAAAGACGGCGAGTTCACTGTCGCCGAGGCGCATCACAATCCCTGAAGCGTAGCTGGCCTGCTGGGACGAGACCTTCCAAAGTTCCGACCCATCGCGGACGGAAAAAGCCACCACCCCCGCCCCGTTGCCCCCGACATTGAGCAGAACCGCCCCCCCATTCACAAGGGGTGAAACGCCGTAGCCGAAAAATCCCTTGGGAGGGTCATACGCGGCAGCCAAGTCGACGGACCAGACTTTCTTACCCGTCGCAAAATCGATCGCGACCAAAACAGCCTCAGGGGTGGTGACAAACACCTTTCCCCCGGCGATGGCGGGTGTAGCCCTGGGACCATCCCCCCTGCCCAATGGGTCCTCATAACTGGTGGGCAAGCGGCACTGCCAAACCCTTCCACCATCTTTCGCCCGCACCAATTCCACCAGATGGTCGGCACCCTGGCGGTGGAATAGCACCACCTTCCCATCCGCCACCACAGGACCACTGAAACCCTCGCCCAAGGGCATTCCCCAAGCGGCGGGGAGTCCATCCCCTTGCCATGGCCTGATTTGGGCCTCAAATGAGCCGTCCCGGGTGGGGCCCAGAAACCAAGGCCAGTCCCCGGCCCGGGAAAATGCCGAGGCGAACGGCCCCGCCATGAGGGCTGAAATCAGGCTTCTCCGAAGCATTGGCGAACCTCAAAACGAAAAAAATCAGGGAGGAAGCCAGCGCAACTGCAACCTGGTGGCCGGCTCGTCCATCCGGAGCCGTATAAGCGGTATAGGATCCCTGTAATCCAATTCCCGCTCGACCTCAACCCTGCCCGGGGAAGCCACCAATCCGGTCTGGTAATGGAAACTCAGGACCACCTGCCCACGGGAAGGAACCACATCCGCGAAAACCAGTCGGCCGGCATCCGCTGAAACCAACCTTGCCGACCCCACCAGTGCGACATTTTCACCCGGGGAGGGAAGCGCGAAGACGGCAGGTACCCCAACACCGGGGTCACCCTGAAACACACGAGTCAACCCGGGAATCCCGCTCATCCAGGCCAAGGAAGCCTCGGCACGCACGGCTACCCAGGCGATCTGATAAGTTCGGCAATAAGCCAGGAAAGATTCGGCAGTCCATTCACGAAGGGGTTTGCCCGCCAACCGGCCCTCGAAAAGCCCGGACTGCATATGCTCAATTCGGGGGACACTATCCAACCCCCCCACCAGCGAATGCCCGGTCCATTCCGGCAACAACAGGGCCCAATTCCGCTTTTCATCCTCGGGAAGCATTTCCCAAAGGATTCTGCCCTTAGCCCGATCGGTTCCCGAGAAAAACGAGACGCAGGCCGCCTCAGACTCATTCAACGGTGAGCGGATGGCAGGCATTGCCATCAAACGCCCTGTCAGACTTGGGACCAAGGCGGGATTGGCAACGCACATCACCCCCAGGAAGCCAAGCGAGAGAATTGCAGGAATTTTCCCGGCCCACATTCTTCGCACCTGTACCGACTCCGACCCTGATGCATCCAGCCGTTTCATGCGGCCGCGAATCGGCAAACAGGCCAAGACTCCCCCGGCAGGCAAACAAGCAACCATAAGGATGGCCGGCAGGAGCGAACCGGTATCCCATCTACCCAACTCCATGAATGCCTGACCGAGGCCGTAGAGCGTGAGCACTCCCCCCAAGGCGATGCTGAATACCGCAGACTGCAATCGTCGACCGCTGGCCCGTACTGTCAACCCGCCCAATAGACCCAGGCCGATGATCCATAATCCAATAAGGGTTTCCCAGGAGTCACCCCAAGAGGGGTCACGCAGCAGGGATTGAAGTATTCCCTTGGGAAAGAACGCGTTTTCCCACCGCGGGGCCACCCGGATCCACCAGTAATTTTGCCAAGCGATCAGGTAGGAGATGTTCAGCAACACTCCCAGGGAGCAGGCCACCAAGAGGCCCATATGCCAACCGGCCCCATGCTTCATTCCGGTGCGAAGGTATATCCAAAGCTGGACGGGCAAACTAACCAATGTGAGCAGCGGATCGAAAAGCCAACAAAGCGTGGTGGTGGCGCCCAGCCCAATCAGTGCCAGGGGTGAGGGATGGCGATGGTAATGGAGCAGCAGGCCGAGGTGAGCCAACACCAATGGTGCTCCGGCCAATCGGTCCACCGCACCCAACGAAAGGGACTCACGCCAGGCGGTGAGAGCCATGACCACCACCGCCAGCAGGCCGGACACCACCGAGGAAAAACGGGCCATACCAGCCCATCGGGCAGACAGCCCGATCAAAAAGGGTGTGAAAAGGACGACCGAGCCAACCAGCCATGCTTGCGCGCGAGCAGATTGGGCCAGCGAGGGGGAAGATCCCCACAGGAAAAGGGATAAAAATGCCTCCAACGGCCTCGCGGCGGAATCAAACAAAGGGGTTTTGAGGTAACCCGCATGGAATTTCGGATCGTAAGCACTGACCTTGTTGGTGGAGGCAAAAGTACCTGCGCCAATCGAGGCGTGATAAACATGGAGGGGATGGTGTCCCATCAGGACGCCTGATCTACCCCAGGCCATTTCTGTTGGAAAGGCGCTCTCCGGCTGAATTTCCTCAATCCCTGATACTTCGATGCCTTTGGCAAAGGTGAAAAATTCATCCATCACATGGGACGCCCACCAAGCGGGGCAAGCCAGCAAAATCAACATCGCCACACGGTGGGCGTACCGCTTCCATCGCCCCTTGGCGGTTTGGTGGGCAATCGCCTGGTCGGTCTGTGTCTCCGCTGGTTCCATGTGGATGCCGATCCTAAAATGGTGATGAAGGTGGCCTCAAGGCCGAATTGAAGGCGCTTAGCCAAGAAATACAAAGCTATAAAAAGACAGCGAAAGGCAACGCACTCAGAAATTTCAAGACGCCGCCGGCCCACCCGGAATTTTTTTCAGGAAAGTCTATCGTGGTGTTGGGCTAGAAGGCTCAAACGAATCGGACAGGATCACCCTGCATGAAATGTCAAAGATGCACACGCCAGGCAACGCACCACATCACCGAGATCCTTGGTGAGGATTCAATTGAGCAGGTGCATCTCTGTTCATCTTGCGCGGACACTTACCTGAAATTGCCCATCGCCTCCAAGCCGGCCCCGACCAAAACATCCTCTCCGACGGATGGGGGCCCCGAAGCCGAGGAAGGGCCCCTGGTGGCGAAGCAGTGCCCATCCTGCGGATTGCGTTTCGTGGATTACCGGAACACCAGCCGTCTGGGTTGTCCGCAGGATTACATCGAATTCCGCGAGGAACTGGTTCCACTGCTGGAAAGCATCCATGGCGAGAAGTGCCACATTGGAAAGGTTCCCTCCCGGCTGGAGGAAAACCAGCGGCTCCAGTCTGAACTGGCCAAGCTTAGGAAAGAACTCGCCAAGGCGATCTCGTCCGAAAAATACGAGGAAGCCGCCCGATTGCGGGACGCCATTCGCCAGATGGAAATGGCCTAGCCCCCTGGAGCCCCATGGCATCGCCTTGCGACAACTGCGGCGAACCAGCGACGGTCCATCTCACCAGGATTGTCGGCAAGGAGAAGCACAAGGTGCATCTTTGCCAGCAATGCGCCGACAAACAGGATCTGCTTAAAAAACAGGTGCTGCAAATCCACAATGTTCTGCACGCGCTGATGGGCCCGATGCCCCTCGCCACCTTGGCCTGCCCAGCTTGCCGGATCCAATTCATGGAATTCCGAAATATTGGGAGGCTGGGCTGCCCGCACGATTACGATTCCCTGCGGCAGGGGCTTGAAGAGATCATCCGCCGACTTCAGGGTTCCCGAAAGCATGTCGGCAAACGCCCTTCCTTTCCGACGGCCAGCGGTGAGGCCAACCGGGTTCTGGTGACCCTCAGGCGCGAGCTACAAGAGGCGATCCAGGCCGAGGATTACGCGCAGGCCGCGCTGCTGCGCGATCAAATCAAGAATTCCATGCAAACCATTCAGGAAACCCTTCCATGAACCTGGACCAATTGGCAACCACCGGCGGCGGATGGCTTTCGGCGACGGGACCTGACAGCGATATCGTCGTATCCACCCGAATCCGCCTGGCCAGGAACCTTGCCACCTTCCCATTCAGCAGCCGGGCAAGCGCGCACCAAAAATCGGAAATCGAGCAAATATTGAGGGAGCGACTGGGTCAGATCGACCTGAAAATCCCCTTGGAATACGTGCCACTGGCTGGATTGGCCCCCCTGGACCGCCAGTTTCTGGTGGAGCGGCAACTTGTCAGCCGGGAACTGGCGGGCGGAGAGGGAGCCCGCGGGGTGGCATTCGCGCCCGACGAAACGGTCAGCGTGATGGTCAACGAGGAGGATCATCTCCGAATGCAGGTCATGCGTTCGGGTTTGGCCCTGGAATCAGCCTGGGAGGCCATGGACGACCTGGACAACAGGCTTGAGAGGCGGATCGCATACGCCTTTCACGAGGAGTTCGGCTACCTGACCGCCTGCCCGACAAATGTCGGCACAGGCATGCGGGCCAGCATCATGCTGCACCTGCCCGCCCTGGAATACACCCGGCAAAGCGAGCAGGTGTTCAGGGCACTTCAGAAAATTCACCTAGAGGTACGAGGGCTCTACGGGGAGGGAAGCCGAGCATCGGGGCATTTTTACCAGATCTCCAACCAGGTAACCCTCGGCAAAAACGAGGAAACCATCCTGAAGGACATCCAGGGGGTGATACCGGCTGTCATTCGTTATGAGAAGGACGCTCGCGAGGCTTGGTCCCGCAGCGACCAGGTGGCATTGAAGGAAAGGATCCGGAGGGCACTGGAGACCCTGCGAACGGCGACGATGATGACCTCGGAGGAGGCCATGGAGCTTTTGTCCCTGGTGCGCCTGGGAGTGACGATGGGATTTGTGGAGGAACTGGATCTGCCGGTTTTGAACCAGTTGTTCATCCACACCCAACCGGCCCACCTGCAAAAGCTTGCCGGGCGGCCCCTGGACAGCGAGCAGCGCAATGCGGCCCGGGCCCGTTACCTGCAGGCGCGCCTGGAAGGCAAGGGGCCGGAAGCAACGGGCATCGACGACGAGTCGCTGGCTTGATCGGTGGAACGGGCGGGTCTACGATGAACAGGTTGGTGAAGGCGCCGGAAAACCTTGCGCTGGAACCTCCCGGAAGACGATGCTGGGCGGATGATTTGCGACCGGCCCCGGCCGGTCCCATGCCAACGGGCGAGGCGGCCGAAACAACCGGCCTGAGGATTGGGAGAGTGGTGGATGTTTGAGCGTTTCACCGACAGGGCCCGGAAGGTCATGCAGCTGGCCAATCAGGAGGCCCAGCGTTTCAATCATGAGTACATCGGAACCGAGCACATCCTCCTTGGCTTGGTCAAGGAAGGCTCCGGGGTTGCCGCTAATGTGCTGAAAAACTTGGACATCGACCTCCGAAAGGTGCGGTCGGAGGTGGAAAAACTGGTCCAAGCCGGACCAGAAATGGTGACAATCGGCAAGCTGCCGCAAACCCCGCGCGCCAAGAAGGTGATCGACTACTCCATCGAGGAGGCGCGCAACCTGAACCACAATTATGTGGGCACGGAGCACCTGCTCCTGGGTCTTTTGCGCGAGCAGGAGGGCGTGGCCGCCCAGGTGCTGATGAACCTCGGCTTGAAACTCGAGGATGTTCGCGAGGAAGTCCTGAACCTGCTGGGGCACAATTCCATGCCAACCGAGGAAGGCGGACGGGAATCCGCCGGCGGATCCTCCGATCGGCCGGCCGGCAAGAGCAAATCCAAGACGCCCGCGCTGGACAGCTTCGGTCGCGACCTGACCGAGCTGGCCCGTCAGGGCAAGCTGGATCCGGTAATCGGCAGGGCGAATGAAATCGAGCGGGTGGTGCAGGTTCTTTCCCGAAGGACCAAAAACAACCCGGTGCTTTTGGGCGAAGCCGGGGTGGGCAAAACGGCCATCGTGGAAGGCCTTGCCCAACTTGTGGTGGAAGGGAACGTTCCCGACCTGCTCCGTGACCGGCGGATCGTGGTACTTGACCTGGCCATGATGGTGGCCGGCACCAAATACCGCGGACAGTTTGAGGAGCGGATCAAGGCGGTTATGAACGAGGTGCGCCGCGCGCGGAACACCATCCTGTTCATCGACGAGTTGCACACCCTGGTTGGAGCCGGCGGCGCCGAGGGAGCCATCGACGCCTCCAATGTTCTGAAGCCCGCCCTTGCACGTGGCGAGATCCAGTGCATCGGCGCAACCACCCTGGACGAATACCGCAAGTACATCGAGAAGGACAGCGCTCTCGAACGGCGGTTCCAACAAATCATGGTGAACCCGCCCTCCAAGGCGGAGGCGGTGGAGATCCTCAAAGGATTGCGGGACCGTTACGAGGCTCACCACCGGGTCCAGATCAAGGACGAGGCCCTGATGGCAGCTGTGGAACTTTCAGACCGCTATATCTCGTCCCGTTGCCTTCCGGACAAGGCGATCGATGTCATCGACGAGGCCGGTGCTCGGGTTCGACTGAAGGCCATGACCCGCCCGCCGGACCTGAAAGAGATCGACAGCCAGATCGAAAAGCTGAACCAGGAGAAAGAGGCAGCCGTCGCGGAGCAGGACTTCGAGAAGGCAGCGCATTTGCGCGACCAAGCCGACAAGCTGAAGAAGAAGAAGGAAGGTATCCAACGGGAATGGCGGGAAAAGGCCCGCGAGATCGACGGCGTGGTGGATGAGGAAATCATCGCCGAGGTCGTCAGCAAGATGACCGGCGTGCCCTTGAAGCGCCTGGAAGACAACGAGACCCAGCGCCTGCTCGGGATGGAGAAGGAACTCCAAAAAGTCGTTGTCAGCCAAAACGAGGCGATCGAGTCGATTTCCAGGGCGGTGCGGAAGAGTCGGGCCGGCCTGAAGGATCCCAAACGCCCCATCGGTACCTTCATCTTCGCGGGGCCGACCGGCGTGGGCAAAACATTGCTCGCCAAACGGTTGGCGGCGTTCATGTTTGGCGACGAGAACGCGCTGATCCAGATCGACATGTCGGAATACTCCGAGAAGCACAATGTGAGCCGTCTGATCGGCGCGCCCCCCGGCTATGTCGGGTACGAAGAGGGTGGCCAACTCACCGAGAAGGTGCGGCGCAAACCCTATTGCGTGGTTCTTCTCGACGAGATCGAGAAGGCCCACCCCGAGGTCTGGAACATGCTGCTCCAGATCATGGAGGAGGGGCGCCTGACCGACAATGTCGGGCGGACGATCGACTTCAAGAACGCCATCATCATCATGACCACGAATGTGGGTGCCGAAGAAATCACCGGAAAGGTGGGGGGCTACGGCTTCCACAACCGACGGGATGACCAGGCGACCTACAGCAAGATGAAGGACACCCTGAAGATCGCGATGGAAAAGAATTTCCGTCCGGAGTTCCTCAACCGGGCCGATGACATCATCGTGTTCCGCGGATTGACCAAGGACAACCTCAAGCAGATCGTCGGAATCGAGCTGGAGAAGCTTGGCAAGCGTCTCAAGGAGCGCAGCCTGGAACTGGTGGTCACTGACGAGGCCCGGGATCTGCTGATCGAGAAGGGTACCAGCCTCGATTACGGCGCCCGTCCGCTTCGCCGGGCCATCGAAGGCTTCCTGGAAGATCCGCTGGCTGAAGAATTGCTCCGCGGCGCATTCCATGGCAAGGACCGGGTGATCGCCAAAGTGCATGAAGTCGATGGCGAGCAGAAGATTTTCTTTGAAGGCGAATCCTGCCCCAAACCGGAGACCAAGGAGCCGGAGGCTACCACGGCCCCGGCCTGACGGTGTTGAAAGGCCCCAAAGCGACCAGGCCGCGATCATCTGATCGCGGCCTGGTCGCTTTGGGCTTTGTTAAATTAGCGCAGGTATTTTGACTTGAGATCAGCGAGGATTTCCACGATTTCGGATGATTGGCGGCCGGATTCGGCTGAATCCCCAAAAAGTCCTCCCCCGGGAAAAAGTGGGCGCTCCCCTTCAAAGGTCTCACTCCAGCGGACTTCAGCAACCAACGGGCTGGCTAACGCAAGTTGGAAAAATTCCCGAACCCAGGCGATCCTTCCACTTGGTGTTGGCCCGTTTGCCGCATCGAGGGGCGGAGGCGAGAAATCCAGGCGAATCGGCGTTCCCATGTAGGCCAATTGCTCAAGCATCCGGGAAAGCTCGAGGGAATCGCGGGCAACCGAACCCCTTCCCGCCTGACCGAACGCCATTTCGACATCGATGGAGCCCAAACCATCCACGGACCGTGAAAGGGCCTCCGCGAACAGGAACGGATTGTGATCGCGGTGCTCATCAGCCAGCAACTCGCCCCAAGGCTGGACGATTCCGACCCCCAGGGGAATTTCAGGCCAAGCCTGACGCACCCGCAGGCAAGCGTTGAAGGTCAGGCGAAGCCATTCGGTTTCGTCCAAGTCCCCCATTTTTTCGTCGATGCAGTTTCCACCCTGCAAAACGAGCAAGGAGTCCACCCTGCCTCGAAAACGGGCGACAACCTGATCGATGTAACGGAAGATGACACTAGCGGCCTTGTTGATGTCAGCCGCGAAAGGCAAAAACCAATGCGGCAAGTCGCCTGAATTCAAATCCACCACCGGACCGAGCCCGACCCGTAGGCCCTTGGAACGGCCCCACTCCACCAGTTCATCCAGCCTGGCCCAGTCAAACCGGCCGGCCTCAGGCTCCACCAAACTCCAGGGCACCGCGACCTGCACCGCATTGAACGCCTTCAACAGGGATGCTTCCTGGCTGGCATCAGGCAGTCTTCGGCGCAAGTAAAATGATTGGAGCGTGGGTAACCGGGGAGCCTGACGCTGCTTGGCTGCCAGCAATTTTTCGCAATAGCAGGCGACCAATTCCCGGGCGGCCTGGAAGGCCGACTCGAGGGCAATCGTCCCCAGTTCCTTGGACTTGGGATCTTCCTTTTCGAGCGCGATGATCCTTCCGAAACTTTTTCCGGCAGCCAGGATGGCATCGCGGACCTTGGTTGAAATGTCCAAGCCGCGGGCTTCCCAATCAGCCACCATGCCCCGGATCTGGTTCAATTTGCCCCGGATCAGTTCCTTATCTAGTGGATACGGTTCGTCCCGCGCCATGAGTGTGGCGGTGGAACTGGCGATCATGCCCCGCTCACCCAGCCAAAGGGGTGTCACAGCCCGGACGGTCTCGTCTCCGTGCTGGCGCAGGGACAGCACAGGATCACGGAATTCACGCTGGGTAGGCACCGGATTCCCATCGGTACCCGCCAGGAAGGATTTTGCGGCGAACAATGCCTTGCGCCGCTCGTCCAACCCTGCCGGCAGCGTCAGCGAAAAAGTGGCCATTCGGTCCTTCCGGGATGCGATCGCGCCGCGTTCACCAAAAGTCAATTCTAATAAACCGGGACGAATCGCACACCTTTATGCTCCGGGGGGATCAACCCCCGCCCGCCTGGGAGGGCATGGCCAAAATGGTGATCCCCAATCGGTCCGCCGCGGCCCGGGTGGCATCGGGATCCAAAAGGATGGTTCTACCGGCCTCCACCGCCAAAACCCGGCCCCCGGCCTTGTGGATGTTTTCCACGGTATTGACACCAATGGTTGGCACATCGAATCGCATATCTTGCTGCGGCTTGGCCACCTTCACCACGGTGAAACCGCCCACCTTGCATAGTGAGCCGGCGCGGAGGATGGCCTGATCGGTTCCCTCCACGGCCTCCACGGCCAACACCGACCTTTCCTTGACCATGACACTTTGCCCGACATCCAAACGGCCCATTTCGATGGCCAACCGCCACCCGAATTCCACATCGGCCATTTCAGCCGATGTGGGCTTACGCCGGGTGAAAACACCTTCGGTTATCAGCAACTCCGGGCAAAGGTCCAATGCGGAACCCACTTTGATACCCTCCCGCTCGAAGACCCGGATCACCGCCAGCAACAGGGTGTCATCCTTGTTATCCTGACGGCGCCCGTACCAGAAGCGGATCGTGGTCCAGTCGGGGAAGAGTGTGAATAACTTCCACGGCTGGTGCATGACCCGGTGTTTGTGAACCTTGCCAGCCATCACCATGGTCTTCACGCCATGTCGCTTGAAATGGCGGATCATTGCCCCCATGCGGGTGATGCTGGTCCAATAAAACGCTTCGGAAATGTCCCTTAAATCCGAGGTTGCCGAGTCCCTCAGCGCGACAGTGATGACCGGGATACCCATGGAGCAGGCCTTGCGCGCGAAAGCCACAGGGAATTGGCCCCAACCCGCCAGAAGGCCCACCGGCTCGCGGCAATCAACGGACCCGGCCGGGTCCGGAGGCTTTGGTGCATCGGAGACCGGCGGGGCACTCATTCGGCGGCGCCCTCCCCGCCTCCGTTGGACGAATCTCCCGAACCTTTCAGGCGGCGCATCTCCTTCACCATTTCCGGAAGGCGCTCCAGGGCGATTAGAATTCTCTTGGCCTCCTTCTCAGGCCGGGCTGGAGCACCCAGAACCTTTTCGCCAGCGGGGACATCACGCATGACACCCGACTTGGCCCCCACCTGGGTGTGATCCCCCAAGGCGATATGGTCGGCCAGGCCGACCTGACCAGCAATCACGACAAAGGCACCGGTTTTACATGAACCGGCGATACCGGTTTGGCTCACGATCAGGTTGTGCGGGCCAATTTTACAATTATGGCCCACCTGGACTAGATTGTCGATTTTAGTCCCCTCACCGATACGGGTGTGACCAAACGTGGCACGGTCCACCGCGGTACCCGCGCCAATCTCGACATCGTCTCCCAATTCGACACATCCCAATTGGGGAACTTTCTGCTGGCGACCGTCAACCAACTTGTAGCCGAAGCCATCGGCACCCAGCACCGAATGGGCGTGGAGTATCACCCGTTTCCCCAAGCGTGTCCGGGGATAAAGGACCGCGTGGGGATGAATGACACATTCCTCGCCGAGGACAGAATCCTCACCCAGTACGACCCCCGGGTGCAAAACACAGCCGTCCCCGATTTGGCAACCCGCCCCGACCACGGCAAAAGGCGCGATGGTCACATTTTTTCCCAAAGTTGCCGTCGGGTGAATGGAGGCGCGAGGATCGACGGTTGCCGGATAGGCGGGACCTGGTTCCGGCAAAAAAAACCTGACCGCGGCAATGAAGGCCTTCAGGGGGTCGGCAACAAGGACCGCAGGCAATTCAAGCCCGCTCAAACCGGCCGGGGCCACCACGGCCGAAGCCCGGCAACCCGCGAGATTTCTTTGGTTTTTGGCATGGTCCAGAAAGGTGACATCGCCAGGCTCCGCTTCACTGAGCGGGCGGGCGTTTCGCAGCATTGTGGAGGGATCTCCATGCGTCTGGCCGCCCAGGACGCGGGCCAAATCCCCCAGCGTGATCTCCATTCCTCTCCCCCCGTCAGCGGTCGGGCCGGATCAAGCCACCTTGCGCGCGGCGGCTCCCCTCTGCCATTCGACCTGCCGGGCCAATCCCTCATCCAGGCCCACCCTGGGCTTCCAGCCCAAGTGGTGCAGCAGTTTGCTGGTGTCTGCGCCCGTGAAGCGCTGATCCCCCTCGCGGGCCTCGCCATGGACGACACGAGCCTTCCTGCCGGCAATGCGCTCAAGGCGGCCCAAGACATCGAGCAGGGTGGCGGTTTCACCCCCGCCAAGGTTGTAAGTCTCACCCACCGGGGCATCCATCACGGCGACCAGGGCCGACACGCAATCCTCGACGAAGGTGTTGCCACGCACCTGCTGGCCGTCGCCGAAAATGGTGATCGGCTGGTCCTCAAGCAACGCGCGGACAAACTTGTTGTAGGCCATGTCTGGCCTTTGCCGCGGGCCGTAGACGGAAAAGAAGCGCGTCACCACCAGCGGCAGGCCGCGTTCCTCCAGGTGGCTGCGGCAGAGCAGCTCTCCGGCCAGCTTGGTGACGCCGTAAGGCGAGCAGGGCCGGGTCGGCAAGGTCTCATCGCCGGAGGCGTTTTTCCCATAAACAGATGAGGTCGATCCATAAATAAACCGCCTCAGGCCTGACAGGTTGCCTGCTGCCTCCAGGAGGCGCTGGGTGGCGGTGAGATTGCATGAGTTGTAGAGGTCAAAATCCGTCCAGCTGCGAACCAATCCAGGCATGGCCGCCAGATGGACTATGGTTTCCGCCCCCTCCAAAGCCTGGTCGAGTGAATCCGTACGGAGGTCCAGCGAGTGAAAGCGGAACCGCGGGTGGGGAAGCAAACCCATGAGGTTCGCCTCCTTCAAGGGCCTTGGATAGTAAGGAATGAACGCATCAACCCCGACAACCTGATGGCCGTCACGCAGCAGAAGTTCGCACAAATGGGAACCAATAAATCCAGCCGCACCGGTGACGAGGCACTGCATGGGGAATCCTTCCCTGGGCCGAGGGCGTCCTTGCCCTGATCCGATTTGGGTCACCTCCCCAAGGGGAGGTTGCTCCAAGCGGCCGAAGTTTAACTACCCGGCCAAACCAACCGCAACCGGAACCTCCGCCGGAGGTTGGTCACAGTAGTGGCTTCGGCCAATTCCCCCCCCGCCGTCCAATCCTTCTATTTGGAAGTTTTTTTTACCTTGGCCAATTTGCCCTGAAGCATTTCCAAAGCCGCGGGAGGCAGGAATTTTTCAAGGTTTCCGCCAAAAGCGGCAATTTGCTTCAGCAATGAACTGCTTAGATGGGAGTAAATATCTTTGGCCATCAGAAAAACTGTCTCTATATCTGAATCAAGCGTCATATTTGCAAGAGACATAGTGAACTCATACTCCATATCGGAGGTGGTTCTCAATCCACGGAGCATGCAATTTGCCTTGATTTCCCGAACAAAGTGAACAGCCAAACCGGTGAAAGGCATTACTTCAACATTTTTGTGTTCCTTGACCACATCGCGGACCAACTTGACCCTTTCCTCCAGGGTGAAAAGGGGTGCCTTGTCCGGGTTGATTCCCACCGCCACAATCACCCTGTCGAAAACCCGGCTACCTCGCTCAATGATGTCCACATGGCCCAAATGGATCGGGTCAAAGGTTCCGGTGTAAACTGCGATCCGACTCATGGCCAACCTCCCCGCTTTTGAATCTTATTTCCAAAACAATCAGCGCCGCGAACCAGCCAAAATTCCGACCAGGGCTTCCGTCAAATGATCTATATCCCCTTCATTGTTGTATCCATGGGGGGAAAATCTCAGATTGCCCATTCGAAAGTTGGCGGTGATGCCACGATCGCGCAATTTTTTAAGTAGATCCGGATAGGCTTCCGCGGCGAGCCCGGGAATTCTCGACGCGACAATTCCGGACCAGGCCCCCTCCTCGCGGGGACTGACAATTTCCAATCCCAGGGATTCGAGGGCCTGAACGATTCGGTCTGTGAGGAACCGGATCCTCTGCCGCCATTCGGCAGGTCCAGCCTGACGCAAAAAAGCGACGCTGTGGCCCAACGCGGAAACCAACCCCGGATTGATGGTACCGCCCTCGTAGCGTTTGGAACTGTCGGCAAGTGGGGGGAATTCGTGTCGAAACCTGAAGGGTTCCTCCACGCTGTGCCAACCTACGGAAGAAGGCCGTACGCGGTCCCTCCAGGCAGCATCCAAATACAAAAATCCGATCCCCTGCGGCCCCATCAGCCATTTGCTGCCACCACACGCCACCCCATGAATTCCCAGTTCCCGGGGCCGCAAGGAAAAAGGACCCAATCCCTGAATGGCATCCACCATCAAGAAAAGCCCGCGACGCTCGCATAATTTCCCCAATTCCGCCAAATCGGCTTGAAAACCCGTGCCGTATTGAACCTGGCTGATTGAGACCATGCGGGTACTGGAATCGATGGCGCCCCCCAGGCGGTCCACCGGAATCCGGTTGCCAATCGACACCACCTCGCGTACCGAAACCCCGCGTGACCGGAGGTGCCTCCAGGGATGGAGGTTTGTCGGGTACTCATCGGCGGGAACCAACACGCTGTCACCTGGTTGCCACGGGAACCCTTCCGCAACCAGGGTCAATCCTTCGGTGGTGTTGCGCGTGAAACAGATCTCCCCGGCGGCGACACCCAGCCAATCACCCAATTCCATGCGGACCTGGTCCGCCCGCTGGTACCCGGAATAGGAAGTTCCGATCGGGTCGATGGCGGCTCTTTCCGCCCAATCAACGATAGCCTGGCGGGTGCGGTCCGGCCACGGGGACACACCTGCATGATCGAGGTGGAGGTTGGGCAACCGCATTTCCCGACGCATCCGTTCCCAGACCGTCTCACTCATTCCCGGCGACGATTCTTCCGTGGTAGACTGGGGCATTGGTTTTTCAGTCAGTGGAAAGGCTTTTTGTGGACAGCTACCCCCAACCAGGCGAAATCCGTTTTCGCGTTGGCAGTGTGCCCGTCATCATTCAACCATATTTCTGGCTGACGGCGGTCATCCTTTCCAGCGGTTGGTTCAACATGGAGCCCCGACCCTGGCCGGTTTTCACCTTCATTCTCGGGGTTTTCGTCTCCATTCTGATTCATGAGCTTGGACACGCCTGGGCGGGGATGATTTTTGGCGCCAGGCAAGTTTTCATCCGACTCACGGGGATGGGAGGCGAGGCCGCCGGGGCCAACATCAACCCGCAATGGTGGAAACGGATACTGGTCACCTTTGCGGGCCCTGCCGTACAACTGGTCCTTGCCGGGTTGCTTTACCTCCTGCTTTTCCACACCGAGTTCCTTGGCAAAGAGCACCCGATTTTCGCCATTTTTATTTTCCAATTGTTTCTGGTGAGTTTGCTTTGGGGGCTGATCAACCTGATCCCCATTTTCCCCCTCGATGGGGGCAGGATCGCGCAAGAGGTGCTTCTGAAGACCATACCCTCCCAAAGCGAGAAGCTGTCGGC
>Ga0315905_10000287_pt1 | contig 55092 bp, 46 predicted proteins | sample LakEriMetagenome_5_FD_203522 | JGI IMG/M metagenome (GOLD analysis project Ga0315905, IMG submission 203522) | Freshwater fungal communities from buoy surface, Lake Erie, Ohio, United States - Buoy 4 MA121 | ecosystem: Environmental > Aquatic > Freshwater > Lake | place: USA: Lake Erie, Ohio...
CAGGAGGTCGGTTGCCGGCCCTACCGCGTGGTGTATGTCGGTGACCTCAGCAGCTACCCGCTGGCGGACACCGAGTTGGATGAAGGGCGCGACCGGTTGTTCCCGCGCGGCGACCTGCGATTCCACCGCTCTGCGGATCGGGTGATCTCGGGAACGGTGATGACACGGGGCATGATTGCCGCAACGGACCTCTCGTGCAGCCCAGACGGCGCCGGCGGCATGGTTGACGGAGACGACTACGGCGTTCTACTCAGCCAGTGGACGGGGTCCGGTGCCGTAGTGTCGATCAACTGGGGCTGCTCCGGTGTGTGGGGCGAGGGGGCGGTATTGGACGCCGCGGCTGGTGCAGCGACCATGCTCGGTTTCGACGGCCTGGACGCGATGGCCGACTTTGCAACATCAGCACCCCCGGTGGAAGCTCTCGGCATGACGGAACTCGGCGCTCTCATCACGCAATCCATTCTCGGAGATGAACCATGATCATCCAAGCCGTCGGATGCGCCATTCAACTCGTCAGCGTCGCAGTCTCTGCCGCCGATGTCACGCCAACCGTGACCGCTGTGGGCACCCGTGGCTTTCAACACCTCCGTTCCATGGAGGGGGCGGTGGAGCTCGCTGCCAATGAAAACATTTCGGGGGTGCGCCGCAGCGACGGCACGATCGGTGTGTGGGGAACTAATTTCTACCTCCAGATGGTTCGTTTCCCCGCCTCAATTGGAACTGTGAAGAAGCTCAAACTGTCCCAGACGCAGGTCATCGTTCTCAGGGACGATGGAACCGTGCTGCAGTGGGGCTACACATCCAGTCACCCCCAGCAACCACCGGATCTCACAGGTGTGGTGGACATTGAGTCGAACTTCAAATCAACGTTGGTGATTCTCGCTGACGGATCGCTCGTGGGGTGGGGAAACAATCAGTCTGGTCAAGTGACGCCGCCACCGGACCTTGGACCGGTGAAGCAAGTCGCGATCGGCAACTACCACACCATCGCGCTGAAGGTTGATGGGTCTGTCCGGTGTTGGGGCAGCAACTCCAACGGTGAGTGTGATGCCCCGCCCGATCTTGGTCCCGCCGTTGCGGTTGAGGCGAACTATTGGGCGTCATACGCCCTCCTTGCTGACGGAACGGTGCGATCCTGGGGTGGGCTCGGCATCGCGAATCCGCCAGCTGGCCTGACCGACGTACGGAAGCTTTCGACCACGGCCTACCACGTGCTCGCCTTGCGAACGGATGGCTCCGTCGTGGCTTGGGGTTCCAACAATGTGAACGGCGAGCTTGTTGTCCCGCCGGGGCTCACCGGAGTGGTCGATGTTGCTGCGGGCGTGAGGCACTCGCTGGCACTGCTCGCGGATGGATCCGTGGTCGCGTGGGGCAACCAATCCCATTGCAACGGAAGCATTCCGAGTCACATTGGGGACCTTGTTGAAGTGGATGTTGGCGCGGGCATGCACTTCGTTGGGCGTCGAGCAGATGGAAGTGTGGTGGCGTGGGGCGACAACTCATACGGCGCGATGAATGTGCCAGCAGACCTTCCGCCGGCGGTGCAGGTCGTGGGCGGCTGGCGGTCCACCCTCGCTGTTCTGGCCGACGGGACCGTTCGGTGCTGGGGGGCGGATCCGTACAACTGCAGCGTGCCAGCAGGTCTTGACGAAGTTGTCCAGTTGTCGAGTTCCTACCACTCGGCGGCGGTGCGCACGGATGGCAGCGTGGTGTGTTGGGGGAGCAATACCGTCGGCCAGAGCAGTGTCCCCGTCGGCCTCCCTCCAGTGGCGAGAGTGTCAGCGGGTCCGCAGCACACCGTGGCGCTCTTGGCATCGGGCCTGCCGGTGGGACACAACCCCCCTGGACCTGCAGGCGTCGCTGCGTGGGGTTCGAATGCGGAGGGGCAGTGCACGGTGCCGGCTGGCCTCAACGACGCCGTCTCGGTCGCGGCAGGTGGAAAGCACACCGTGGCGCTCCGGGCGGATGGTTCAGTGCGTTGTTGGGGTTCGAACCAGTACGGACAGTGCAACGCACAAAGCCATGTCGGACCAGTCGTTCAAGCAACCGCGGGGTGGTTCCACACATTCCTCCTCCAGGCCGATGGGCAGGTTGTGCTGTACGGCTTGGAGGGCTCAGAGATGCCTGAGGGACTCGGTGCGATCACGAGCATCGTTCCGTCGCGCGGGGCGGACAATTCGACGAGGCTCATCGTGTCCACGCCGAGGCCGGCTTGCCCGGCCGACTTCGATCGCGACGGGATCGTGTCGGGCGCAGACCTTGCGGTCATGCTGGCGCAGTGGGACCAAGCGTCATTTGGACTTGCGTCGGACATCAACGCCGACGGGATCGTGGATCAGGCCGACCTCGGGTTGTTGCTGGCGGCGTGGGGTCCGTGCCAGGGTTGATGTTTCAGAACTGCAGGTCGCCCAGCTCGCGGTGGAGCACCATCATGATGTCGTGGCAGACATCGAGCCCGATGAAGTCCGCCAGGCGCAGCGGCCTCATCGGGAAGTTGCAGCCCAGCAGCATGATCTGATCGATGTCCGTGGGCGTCGCCACGCCTTCCATCCAGGCGTGGAAGGCTTCGTTGATCATCGGCATGAGAACGCGGGGCTGGGGTGCCGCCTGAGCCGGGGTCGATCTCGGAATTTGTCAAATTCCGCCTGATCCCCTGTCACAGAGGTTGAGCTGAGACGGTGTATGGGGTAGTGAATACGCAACATTCCATGGCTGTCCCCCGTTCCTGCACCGGGCAGGAACCCACTTCTCGGCCACCTTGGAGTGCTGAGGCTCACTGGAGTTTCATCATGCTTCGATCAGCTTGGGTGCTCCCAGTCAGCACGGTCTCGTTTCTGCCTCTCGTGGCCGTCGCGCAGGAGGTCGGTTGCCGGCCCTACCGCGTGGTGTATGTCGGTGACCTCAGCGATGAACCGCTGGGGGACACCCCGTTGGATGAGGGGGGCGACCGCCTGTTCCCGCGCGGTGACCTACGATTCCACCTCTCTGCGGATCGGGTGATCTCGGGAACCGTGATGGTGCCATGCACCGAAGGCGACCAAACCGTGATGGTGGCACGAGCGTATCTGTGGCAACCGACCGGTTCTGATGGCAGTTCGTGGGAGCGGATCGAGTTGGATCCGGAAACCGAGCCGGGAGCCCCCGCGCCGTGCCAGCGCCGATCAGCGGTGGGCGGGATGAACGACGACGGCGTCATCGTTGGCGCGCGGGGATGGCATGCGCTTCACCCCACTGACTACACGCCGACCGCTTGGCGTCGGCTCACCGACGGATCGTTGCAGATGATCCGCCTAGGCACATCAGATCAGCAGGGGGCGTGGGCGGATGGCGGCCGCAGCGGAATGCTCTGCGCTGTGGGCGGGGGAGCCATGCCTGCGGTGGGTGGGTGGGTTGCGACGGCGTGCAGATCTGGCGAACCGAGTCCGATCGCGTTGTCGCTGTCTGGGGCAGCTCAGTTCCCGGACGAATTCACCTGTGAACTGCTTGGGGCCAGTGATCCGCTGCTTGGTCGGATCAGCGCCATGGAGTGGAACGACGATGCCGAATGCGTGACTCCACTCGGGAATCTGCGAGGCGGCGGCTGTATCCCTTTCCCTTCTTTGAGCCCCTGCGAAGCCGATCCAGCAAACGCGAGCTACGCCGTTGGCTTTGCGTGTTCTGGAACAGACTGCTTTGAAGTCGAGGCTCCGCTGATTGAGCCGGGCGGCTTTGATGTGAGGATCCTCGACGCGAGTGGCGGGATGGCGGGAGGCTGGAGTCGTCGGTTCGTGGATGCGCAGCTTGACGAGTGCGAGGAGCGAGCTGCTGTGGTACGAGATCCGTTCGCCAATGGCGATGCTCCCAATGCCTTTGCCATCCACGTCACACTGCCACCGGATGAAACTCGCCCACACTCGAAGTTGGCGTCCATCGCGGGATCCGGCCCAAACAGCCTCTGGAGTGTCGTTGGAGCACGCTACGGAACGCCGCGCGACGAAGTTGCGTGCGAGTGCTTCCTCCCCACGGAGGATGACGCGCGGTGCGCGCCTCGGGGCGTGATCTGGAAGGCGCGCATGGATGGTGACACCATCGAGTGGTGCGGCGATCACATGGACTCGTTGGTGCGGGGGTTGCCGGCGGGTGTGGTCATTCACGCGTGCACAGACGTCCTACCTGGCGGCGCCGCCGTGGGATTCGGCAAGGTGAGCGAATGCAGCACCGGTCCGGACGGCGTCACCGGCTCGTCCCGGTGGGGCGCGCCCGGTGGGAAACTGATGCTGTTCACCGCAGCGGCTGATCTGAATGGGGATCTTCGTGTGGATGGTGCAGATCTCGGGCGCCTCTCGGCAGATTGGGGCATGAGCACCGCATCGGACCTCTCGTGCAGCCCGGACGGAATGGACGGCACGGTCGATGGAGACGACTACGGCATTCTGCTCAGCCAGTGGACGGGAGACGACGGCGTGGTATCGATCGACTGGGGCTGTTCCGGGCAGTGGCGGGAAGGCCAAATCCTCGGCGCAGCCGCCGTCGCGGCAACGATGCTCGGTTTCGATGGCCTGGACGCGATGGCCAACTTCGCAACATCGGCAGCCCCGGATGACGCTCTCGGCGTCACGGAACTGGGTGCAGTCATCACGCAATCCATTCTTGGAGGTGAACCATGATCGTTGGAGCCATGAGCGCAGGGTTGGCGATGGTCGCGTGCAGCATCGCCGTGCCAGACATCGAAGGCCGTGTACGCGCGATGATTGGAAACCGTGGTGCGTACAACATCTCGACCATGGAGGGCGTCACTGCGGTTGTTGCGGGCGACAGTGTGTCAGGCGTGGTGCGTGCCGATGGCTCCTTCGGTCTGTGGGGGCGCGACCGATCCGGGCAACTGCGCTTCAAAAAGGTCCTTGGCAAGCCGGTCAAGAAGATTGCCCTAAGTGGGGATCGCGTGGCGATCCTCAACGGCGATGGGACGGTGGAAGGCTGGGGGTGGGGCTACTACTACCCCGCCACTCCGCCCGCAGGATTGACGGGCGTCGTTGACATTGAAGTGTACGACCTCGCGACGCTCGCGCTGCGAGAGGATGGGACACTGGTGGGGTGGGGCAGCAGCCAAGGAGGAGTCCCCACGCCACCACCAGATCTGGGACCGGTCCGGCAGGTTGCCATGGCCAGTTACCACGTGGTCGCGCTGAAGACCGATGGTTCTGTCCGATGTTGGGGAAGCAACTCGAACGGCGAGTGTGATGTCCCATCGGACCTGGGTTCAGTAGTGGCGGTGGAAACAGGCAATGCGGCCTCGTTTGCGCTCATGGCCGATGGGACCGTCCGGCACTGGGGGCTGCCAGCCGACGCTCCGCCAGCTGGGCTCACGGATGTGCAAAAACTATCGACATTGGAGCGCCATGTGCTGGCCTTGCGCACGGATGGCACCGTCGTGGCCTTCGGTGGCTACAACACCGAGGGAGAGCTCAACGTCCCTGAGGGCCTTCGTGATGTGGTCGATGTGGCCGCGGGTGTCGCACACTCCGTGGCGCTTCGCTCGGATGGGAGCATCGTCTACTGGGGGTCGTGGAGCAACTGGAAGATGCCGGCATCCGTTGGATTGCTCGTTCAGGTGGATGCGGGAATGACGGGAGTCATGTGCGGCCGACGCGCCGATGGCAGCGTCGTGGCATGGGGGCATTCTTACTTCGGCGAGGCCGACGTCCCCGAGGATCTCCCCCCTGCGATCCATGTTGAGACTGGGTTTCGCGCCACGATGGCGCTCCTGGAAGACGGCACGATCCGATGCTGGGGCGACCCTAACGGAAACTGCGCCATCCCGCCGGGCCTCGACGATGTCGTTGCATTCTCGGCCTCGTACCACACGGCAGCAGTCCGTTCGGACGGAAGCGTCGTGTGCTGGGGAAGGAACACCGATGGCCAATGCAATGTGCCGGCGGGCGTGGATTCGGTCGTTGCGGTTTCCGCTGGGGAAGTCCATACCCTTGCGGTGTCCAGCATGGCGTCCGGGGGGCGTGTGACAGCGTGGGGGAAGAACGACTACGGGCAATGTTCTGTCCCCGGTGATCTGGAAGGGGTGGTGAGCGTATCGGCAGGCCGGAAGCACTCGGTCGCCCTCAAGGCGGACGGCAAGGTGCGGTGTTGGGGCACGAACGTCGGTGGATCGTTCAACGCAGCGCTGCATCCGGAGCCGATCAAACAGATCGGCGTGTTGGACTATGCGACGGTGCTGCTCGAAGCGGACGGTGACATCGTCTTCTACCCGCCGCTGACCATTGCTGCCGACATTGGAAAGGTTTCGATGCTCTCAACGACCCCATTGGCTTCAGACTTCAGCGTCGCCGTCATCCTCGCTTGCCCGGCCGACTTCGATCGTGACGGGATCGTGTCGGGCGCAGACCTTGCGGTCATGCTGGCGCAGTGGGGACAAGTGTCCTACGCCCTTGCGTCGGACATCAACGCCGACGGGATCGTGGATCAGGCCGACCTCGGGTTGTTGCTGGCGGCGTGGGGTGTCTGCTCGAACTGACCCCGCTCGGCGGTCGACGATGTGAGTCGTCACTCTCGCTGAGCCGCCCCGCGATCACCACTCGGGTCCGCCCGAATAGCGGCCGTAGATGTCGGCCATGGCCTGCACCATCTCGCCGAGCGTGCAGCGGTCGCTGGCAGCATCGACGAGCGCGGGCATCACGTTCTGGCCGTCGCGGCATGCGGTGCGGATCCGGTCGAGCGCACGCTTCACCCGCTCGCCGTCGCGCGTGCGGCGGAACTCGGCGAGCCGGTCGCACTGCTCGGTCTCGACCGAGTGGGGGATCTGCAGGATCTCGACCTGGTGGTCCTGGTTGCCCTCGCGGTACGCGTTCACGCCCACGATGATGCGGTCGCCGGCTTCCATCTCCTGCCCGAAGCGGTAGCTCGCCTCGGCGATCTGGCGGCGGAAGTAGCCCTTGTGGATGCCGGACACCACGCCACCCATGTCGTCGATCTCGCGGATGTAGCCGTTGGCGTCCTGCTCCATCTGGTCGGTCAGGCTCTCGACGAACCACGAACCGCCCAGCGGGTCGACGGTGCGGTGCACGCCGGTCTCGTGCGCGAGGATCTGCTGCGTGCGCAGCGCCACGCGCACGGCCTGCTCGGTCGGCAGGCCGAGCGTCTCGTCCATGCTGTCGGTGTGGAGGCTCTGGCAGCCGCCGAGCACGCCGGCCATGGCCTGGTAGGCCACGCGCACGATGTTGTTGAGCGGCTGCTGCTCGGTCAGGCTGCAGCCGGCGGTCTGCACGTGCGTGCGCATGAGCCAGGAGCGCTCCTGCTTCGCCCCGAACCGGTCGCGCATCGCGTGCGCCCAGATCCGGCGCGCCGCGCGCAGCTTGCAGATCTCCTCGAAGAACTCGTTGTGGCTGTTGAAGAAGAACGAGAGCCGCGGGCCGAAGGCATCCACGTCGAGCCCGCGCTTCATGCACGCCTCCACGTACTCCATGCCGTCGCGCAGCGTGAAGGCCAGTTCCTGCGTGGCGGTCGAGCCGGCCTCGCGGATGTGGTAGCCGCTCACCGAGACCGAGTTCCACTTGGGAAGGTGCTGGCTCGCGAACTCGATCGTGTCGACCACCAGCTTCACGCTGGCCTCGGGCGGGTAGATGAACTCGTTCTGGCTGTGGAACTCCTTGAGGATGTCGTTCTGCAGCGTTCCGCCCAGGCTCGACCAGGGGATGCCGCGGTCGCGCGCCATCGCCAGGTACATCGCCCAGATCACGGCAGCGGGGCCGTTGATCGTCTGGCTCACGGTCACGTCGCCGATCGGGATGTCGGCATAGAGCCGGTGCATGTCGTCGACGGTGCTGATCGCCACGCCGCAGCGGCCGACCTCGCCCACGCTGAGCGCGTCGTCGCTGTCGCGGCCCATCAGGGTCGGCAGGTCGAACGCGGTCGAGAGCCCGGTGTTGGCCTTCGTGCCCTTGGCGTTCTCGAGCAGGTACTTGAAGCGACGGTTGGTGTCGTCGGCGCTGCCGAAGCCCGCGAACTGCCGCATCGTCCACAGGCGCGAGCGGTACATCGTGCGGTGCACGCCGCGCGTGAAGGGGAACTGCCCGGGCTCGCCGATCCGCACATCCACGCGGTCGGCATCGCGGCGGTCGGTCGTGGGGGCGTCGACCGGGCCGTAGGTCTCCTGGAGCACGTACCCGGAGAGGGTCACGGTCTCGGGATCGACCCGGTCGGGCGTTGCGTTGGCGGCAGGCTTGGTGGTGGCGGGCGTGGACATGGCTCCCCGATTCTAGTCAGGGTGCGCCGCCGCCCAAGCCGTCCGGGAACTCACTTCGCCGGGTACTCGAACACCCCGCGGCCGGTCTTGTCGCCCAGGCGTCCGGCCTGCACGAGCTGCCGCAGCAGCGGGCAGGGGAAGAACTTCGGGTCGCCCAGCTCGCGGTGGAGCACCATCATGATGTCGTGGCAGACATCGAGCCCGATGAAGTCCGCCAGGCGCAGCGGCCCCATCGGGAAGTTGCAGCCCAGCAGCATGATCTGATCGATGTCCGCGGGCGTCGCCACGCCTTCCATCCAGGCGTGGAAGGCTTCGTTGATCATCGGCATGAGCACGCGGTTGCTCACGAAGCCGGCGCGGTCGTTGGCGGGCACCGGCGTCTTGCCCATCGCCTTGGCCAGCGCGATCGTGCGCTGCGTGGTCTCCTCGCTCGTGGCGATCCCCTTGATGACCTCGACCAGCTTCATGATCGGCACCGGGTTGAAGAAGTGCATGCCGATGACGCGGTGTGCGTCGGCACCGACGGCGCTGGCGATGTCGGTGATCGAGATGCTGCTCGTGTTCGTGGCCAGCACGCAGGTGGGCCCGAAGGTCGACTGCATGGCCTTGAAGAGCTTCTTCTTGATCTCCACGTTCTCGGTGGCGGCCTCGACGGCCCACTCGGCATCCTTCGCCTGCGCCATCTCGGTGCAGTAGGTGATCCGCGCGAGCGCCGCGTCGGCATCACCCTGCTGGAGCTTGCCCTTCTCGACCAGTCGGCCGAGGCTCTTGGCGTGGCTGGCCTTCGCCTTGTCGAGCGCGGCCTGGCTCAGGTCGATCTGGAACGCCTTGATGCCCGACTGGGCCGCGGTGAGGGCGATGCCGGAACCCATGGTGCCGGCGCCGATGACAGCAATGCTGGTGACGCTCATAGGAGGGGGAATGCTAGTCAGGCTGCGGCAGGCCTGACGGATTCCCCGGACCGACCATTCAGCGATACGCCGGCACCACGACGCCCACGGTGGCGTCGTCGAAACGGTCCTCGCGGCGCATCTCCCCGAACAATTCGTGCAGCCGTTCGGCCCGCCAGACGCGCTTGGCCGCGCCCTGCAGCGTGCTCTTGCCGCTGCCGTTGGTGTCGATGACGATCGTCCACGATCCCGTGGCCAACTCGAGGTTGACCGAGCGCAGCGCGCGGACTTCGCCCGGCGTGTCGGGGAAGAAGGTCTTGCTCACACCCTCAAGCCGCAGCACGCGGGGCCTCCTTGCGGCGCAGTGCGTGCATCGTGCTCGCACGGTGCCTTGCAATGAGTACATGACACGCTGTGGTGCCTCATGAGCCTGCCTGAGCTTGGCAAGGAGCTCCTCAGGACGATGCCGCTTCCTTTTCATCGGACGCTTCATCGGAGACGCCTCACGGCCCTGTGGGGCGCGAGAATCTCTCGAAAGGCATGGGCCCGTTCAACACACCTGTCAGCCTCGTGCCGTACACTGCGGCGAATCCGCAACGGATGGGGTCGGGACGCTGCGCGACCGCAGGACCGTATATCGGTGGGTGAGCGGGTTCCCGAGGTCCCGTCGACAAGGAGACGTCCCGTGAATCACAAAGTAACGAGCGTTTCGGGCGGCATCGCGGCAGCGCTCATGATCGCGTCGGCGGCGATGGGCCAGGAATGCGACTGCATTCCGGAGGGGGCGGAGTGGCCGGACGACGGCGGCATCTGCCTCTGTTCGTTCTCCGGCTGCCCCACCGGCTGGCTTCCGAACGTCACGGTGGACGGCGTGACATATGCCTGCCTTCCCGCATGCGAGGGCTGGGGCACGATGTCGTGCGACGGCTTCCTCCAGAAGTATCTCCGCGAGGCGGAGTGCGAGCGGATCGCCTGCCTGCCCGAGTGGATCAACACGCCCGACAAGGCGAAGGCTGGCTACTGCGACTGGATCGTTCACTGCGCTTCGCAGTCGATCGACTGCGACGACGACAACGACGGCGACATCGACTGCGTAGACATGGCCGCATTCGTCAACGAGACGGCAGCGCTCGTCGCCGACTGCTGCGACACGCCAGCGTTCAGGCGGAAGCTCCTCTGCGCCTTCGTCGCGGAGTGTGCGGTTTCCGGCTCGCTCGACGGCGGCGCGTGCGTCGACGCGATGGAGTGCGGCGCTGCGCTCATCGGCGACGATCCCGAGCAGATCGCGATCCTCGCGGCTTGCCTCGGCGCCATCTGCGAGGCGCCGCGCCAGGACGAGGACAACCCGAAGCTCCGGCCCGGCCCGATCCCCGCGCCTTGGCAGCCCGGCGTCCCCTGTGGCGGGTCGCTCCTGCCGGGGATGGACGGCTTCCGCAACATCTCGCCGCCATTGACCTTCGCGCCAGTCGACGTCGCGTACGGCGACAAGGCGGACTCGGCGGTCGACCTCGTCCTGCAGCTTGCCGGTCCGCCGTTCTCGATCGCCCGCGAGTACACGAGCGATCCCGCGTATTCGAGCAGCGCGCCCGTCGGAAACAACTGGACCGCCTCGGTCCTCAGGTTCGTCGACTTCGAGGTGACGGGCTCGGGGCCCACCCTCTGCTGCAGCGCGACCGCGGGCGGCATGGCCGGAGGCTCGGTTTCGAACACCGGGTGCGTCTGCGAGAGCGGCGGCTTCGGCAGCACGCTGCAGGTGCCCGGACCGACGGCGCAGCGCTTCGACAAGACGACGCTCGTCGTCGGCGGAAAGACCTACGCCACGTGGCGTCTCGTCGAGCCCGGCGAGTGGGAGGTGGACTTCTACCGCGAGGCGTCGGGCACGGAGCCGATCGACACCGGACTCGTCGGCAAGATCCTCCAAGCTCGGGACGTCTACGGGAACCGCCACGAGTACCAGTACACGCTCCTCCCGGTCTCGAACCCGGGCGGCGGCAACGACGGCCGCCTCACGCAGGTGATCTGCCGGACCTCCGACGGCGAGCTGCAGGCACGAATCCTCTTCTTCTGGCATCTTGGCCCAGGCAGCGATCTCGCGGGCAAGCTCGCGGCGGTGACGGTCCTGCGTCCGCACCCGACGCTCGACGTCGACGTCCCGACGCAGCGCGTGACGTACATCTATCTTGAGGACGACTCGACGCCGCACCTCGGCCTCACCGGAGACCTCGTCGAGGTCCGCACGGACGAGCGCGTCGATCCGGCGCCTGGGGCGACCGACCTGTCGCCCGTCTGGCGTACGAAGGTCACCCAGTACCGCTACCACACCGGCGCAAACAACGAGACGAGCGACTCGACCGGCTCCGGCGGCGACGGCGACGGATACGTCGAGAAGGGCAACGCCCACCAGCTCAAGCTCGTGATCCTGCCCGAGCAGGTCGAGTTCTACGCGCAGAAGAAGGCCGAGGCCGCGACCGGCACGCACGCGGTCGTCGAGTTCGCCGAAGACCTCCGCGCGCTCGCGGACGGCGCGTCGGAGTCCGGGATCGGGCTGAAGCCGGTCGACCTCGCGGCGAAGGTGGTCGAGCAGTACGAGACGGGATCGGGGACCGAGGGCCGCGTCCTCACCGAGTATCTCCTCACGGGGTGCGGTTGCTCCGGCGGAGCCACCCAAGGACTCAAGTGCGCGTTCGAGTACCTCACCTACTCCGGCGGCCGGACGACCAAGGTCACGGAGTCGCGGAAGGACGGGACGAGTTGGACGGCGCATCGCGTCCGCTATGCCGACATGAAGCTCATCGGCTCGGCCCCGTCGTCGGGGCCCGACGGACGCGGCTGGTACCTCGTCAACAACGTCGTGGCGGATCCGACGCGCTCGGGGCTCTGGTGGGTCACGCACTACGAGCGGTCGGACGACGCCGACCAGACGCTCGACCGCATCTTCACCCCTGCGGCGATGTCCAGCTACCAGCCTGCCGACCGGCAGTCGCCTGCGGTCGCTCCGACCTACTCGGCAAGCGCCACGGACGGCCTCGTCTACGCGTTCGCCTACTCCGACGCCGCCTACCGCTCCGAGGTACGGGTCAGGAAGGGCAAGCCCTCCACGGACACCCTCGCGAACTACTGGCTGGTCTCGCAGACGACCTTCCGGACGACCAGCGGCGAGCGGCACCTCCCGGCGACCGTGAAGCGGGTGCGCACCGAGGGCCAGACCTCGCTCCCATCCGCCGGCGACGTCGAGCAGGTCGACTTCGACTACGGGTTCTTCGCGGGCACGAACAAGGCGATCGCCTGGACGAAGACCACGGTCGAGGCCGAGGCGACCGCGGAGAACGGCCCCGGCGGGACATACTCTAGCTGGGAGGTGTTCGACAGCCGCGGCCTGAACGTCTGGAGCGTCGCGGCGGACGGTTCGAGCACGAAGCGCGTCTTCGACAACGACGAGGACGTCACGGGGGGCCTGAGCGTCTCGCGCACCGGCTCCGTCGTGAAGTCGATTCGCAACGCGAGCCGATCGTCCGACGGCTTCCCGGGCTCGAACGTGCCGACGGGCCTGCCCTCCGACCGTAACGGCGACGGCGGATCGCTGGCGACGACGGTGCGCCGGGACATCCTCGGCCGAGAGCAGGAGACGTCGAGCCCCGGCGGCGTGACGCACGTCACGACGCGCGAGATGCGGACGAGCCCGGAACGCCCGAACCTCCGCTACTACGCCGAGGTGTCGCTGCCCTATTCGCTGGGCGGCGGCGTCTTCGACGGCCCGGCGGTCGTCGACTGGCGCACCGCCTCGGGCGCGACGTTCGAGTCGCGTGGCCACAAGCTGACCGCCGCGTACGCGGCCGCCGACCCGGACGAGCCGTACCGCCAGATCTATGCCAACTACTCGCTCGACACGTCGACCACGGGGCTGCTGTCCCGGTCGTCCGTCGAGCAGCATCCATCCGGCCTCGTCCAGTCCGAGCGTCGATGGCACGATCCGAACGCGACCAGCGGAGGCTTCTATGAAACCTCTTACACCTACGACGTGCTCGGCCGCGTCGACGAGGTGACGGGCCCGACGGGCAACATCACGAAGGCGGGACGCCCGGCGGAGGGCGCGTTCAGCGCCGAGGCGGGCTACGACTTCCTCGACCGGCCGAAGGTGCGGAGCGTCTCGACCACCGGCGCGACCGGCACCCCGAAGTGGACGGTCGTCTCGCGCAGCTTCTACGACAGCACGCTCGTCGGCTCGACCGAGACCGACGGCGTCGGCAACGGAAACCTGACTGTCACGCAGCTCCCCGTCGACGGCGCCTCCACGAACGACCGCGTGTATCGCCACAGCTACGACTACCGCAGCCGGCGGATCGCGACGAAGGAGCCGACCTCGCCGCATGAGATCCTCGGCTACGACAACCTCGACCGCGTCACGCAGAAGGCGCTGGTCGCAGGCGTCGCGCCGCCGAGCACGATCGACTTCGGCGCGGCCGACACGTCGCGAAGGTCCTACGTGCGGACGACGTATGGCCAGCGCGGCGCGGCGATCCGGCAGGAAGTCGCGATCAATCCGGAGCTCGACGATCAGTCCACGGGCCGGACCTATCTCGCGACCAATACCTGGCTCGATGCGATCGGCCGCGTCGTGGCCACGTGGTCGCCGACGGCGCCCGCCACGAAGACGACCTACGACGGCCTCGGCCGGACCACGACGACCTATGTGACCGATCGGGGCGGTGACACGGCCTACTCCGACGTGCACGCGTCGAACGCGTCGGTTCTGACAGGCGACACGGTCTTCGAGGAGATTTCGCAGCGATACATCACGGAGACGGGACTCCGCAAGGGCCTGCCCGACCTTGTCACGGTCCGGCGCCGCGCGCACGGCGACACGTCGACCGGGGCGATCACGAGTTCGTCGACCGCGGTCGCCTCGTACGCGATGACCTTCTACGACGCCGCCGAGCGCGTCTCCCGGACCGCCGACTACGGGACGGCCAAGCCGGTCTTCGAGGCCGGTGGAACCGCTCCCACCGACACACAGGCGTCGCCGCCGAGTTCGAGCGACACGGTGCTCGTGACGATCACCGGGTATGACGAGCGGGGCCTCGTGGGGACGGTCACGGACCCGGACGGCCACGTCACGAAGCACCTCCACGACGGTCTGAACAGGACCTACGCGACGATCGAGAACTTCGTCGACGCCACGGTGTCCTGGAGCACGGTGCCGAGCCCCGCGCGGTGGATCGCCAACGGCGTCGGCACGACCGACGGCACCGATCGCGTCACCAGCATGGTCTACGACGGCATCGACAACGTCGTCCAGCTCGTCGCCCACCAGGCGAAGGTGTCGCAGGACGGCGACCGAGATCAGGTGACGCAGTACGTCTACGGCGTCTCGATCGGCGCAGTGTCCGGCACGCAGGTGCAGTCGGACCTGTGGTCGAACGACCTCCTCCTCAAGACGATCTATCCCGACGAGCGGGTGTCGGGCGGCGCGACCGAGGCGGAGCGGAGCGTCTGGCAGGGCCACAACCGCCAAGGCGACGTGATCTCGGTCGAGGACCAGAACGACACACTGCATGTCTATGCCCTCGATCCTGCGGGTCGGGTCACGAGCGACACGGTGACGCTCGCCTCGGGAAGCCCGATCGACGGGACGATCACGAAGGTCGAGACGGCCTACGACGACGCGGGCCGGCCTTCGACCGTGCGGTCGCGATCCTCGGCCTCCGGCAATCCGATCGTCAACGAGGTCGAGTTCGGATACACGAAGCTCTGGCAGATCGACCGGCTCTGGCAGCACGCAAAGGGCGAGGTCGACTACGACGGCAGCGGCGATCCGACCGGCGACACCAGGCTCGTGCGGCAGACCTGGGTCTCGACGGCGGTGACGGCGTCGGGCTCGAGCGTCAACCACTCGAGGATGACCGAACTCAAGTACCCGCGCAACGTGAACACCGGCACGCCGGTGACCGCGACGCTCACGTATGAGTACGGCTCGTCATCCAGCCCTGGCAACATCATCTCGCGCGTCGCGGGACTCTCGCTCGACTCGACGGCAATCGTCAGCTATGAGCATGTGGGTGCCGGGCTTGTCACGCTCGTTGACTACGCGGTGCCCGACGTGCAGCTCGACCGGACGCTCTCGGCCGACGGCAAGCGGCGCTTCGACACGTACACGACGCAGGCGGCGGGCATCTATCCGGGCCTCGACCGTTTCGGCCGGATCATCCGGCAAGAATGGGCCGACGGATCGCTGACGACGCATGGCTCGCTCACGACCGTGCCGAACAAGCCGCCGATTGTCGAGACGGGCTACACCTACGACCGCGTTGGTAGCAGGACCGCGGCGCTCGACCTGCGGCCGGGCAACCAGTGGAAGATGAGCTGGGAGTACCACTACGACGGGCTGCACCGGCTCACCGTCGCCGACCGAGGGACGTACGACCCGAACGGAAGCGGCACATCGCTGGCCAATCCCAAGGGCGGGCAGCAGTGGACGCTCGACCTCCTCGGCAATTGGAATCAGTGGAAGTTCGACGCTGACTTTGGCGGGAGCTTCAGTGCGGCCGAGACGGAAGACCGCACGCACAACGGCGTGAACGAACTACTTGATCGCAACCAAGGGACGGGCGGCACCGATGAGACGCTGACCTATGACCTCGCTGGCAACCTCCGCACGCGCGTCGCGAACTCGGTCACGACGACCTACACCCACGACGCCTGGAACCGCCTCGTCAAGGTCGTCGCGGGCAGCGCGACCTTGCTGGAGCAGCAGCACAACGGCCTCTCCTGGCGCACATGGAAGCGTGCCGACACGAACGCGGACGGGACCCTCGACGAGGAGCGGACCTTCGCGTACGACCCGTCGTGGCGGCTGCTGGAGGAGCGCATCGACGCGAGCTACGTGTCGAGCCCGGGGCTCGACAAGCGCGTCCAGCACGTCTGGGGCAAGCGTTACATCGACGACGCGGTCCTGCATCGCCGCGACCGAAACAACGACGGCGACTACGTCGACTCGACCGAGGGGACGTGGTACCACCTGACCGACGCGATGTACTCGACGGTGGCGCTCTTCAGCGGGGCGTCGGTGATCGAGCGCGTGACGTACACGCCCTACGGCGAGGCGCGGCACCACTTCGGCAACGACGTCACGGGCGACGGCGGGACGGATGGCGCGGACCAGGCGGTAATCCTCGGCGCGTGGGGAACGACGATCGGCGGCACGGGCTACCTCGCCGAGGCCGACCTGAACCGCGACGGCGTGATCGACGGCGGCGACCTCGGGATCGTCATCAACTACGTCACCCCGCTCTCACCCGGGTTGATCTCGAGCACGTCATCGATGGGGCCGGACAATTCGATCGGGTGGGACGGATATGTGTTCAACCCGGAGACGCGGACCTACACGGCGCGGAACCGGACGTATCTGCCGGTGCTGGGGCGCTGGGGGCAGCGAGATCCGAAGGGCTACTCAGATGGCAGCTCCCTTTACGCGTACACGCGAGGATCCCCCCTCTCGCGCGCTGACCCTCGCGGCACGCAATCTGCGATTCCAGATGAGACTTGGGAAGCCCTTGAAGATTGGGTCTTTGGGCCGATACGAGAGAACGTGCTCGAGCCCGTCCGTTCCGGAGCTTGCTGGACTTGTGCAAGTTCCGCTGGCGCGAATGTGCTGCTACAGCTGAAGCTGGAGGGAATCGACGGGACTGACGATTTCGGAGGAGGGAATGCCTTCAGGCATTGCTTGGCGGCATGCCAGTCCTCAAAGGCGTGCGGACGTAACTGCGCCCAGTGGTTCTGGGATGGCCGTGAAACGCCAGGCAAGCCCGCCGACGACCAAGACCTCAGTAACAACAGTGTGGGCTATGCGTGCGCGGCAGCGTCAAGTTGCTGGTCGTGCTGCATGAACGCGTGGAACAACGGCGGTCTGACTTGCCGAATTGCCGATCCGAAAGATCCGGAGCGGCGAGGGCCCTGTCCGCCACGCCCGCCTTCGCCGCCGCAGCCAGATGAACCCCGTGTCCCGTCGGGCGGCGGCACCTCGTGCGATATCTGAGGCGCCACGATTACTGGGCAATCGATGATACTTGCACTGCTCATTTGCGTTTGCCTATCGGCGACCGCGGGCGCCGTCGCCGTGATGCATGCGTGGCGAGCAACGAGGCCAGGGGGACGCGGCGTAAGTGTGAGGCGGACAGTCGCGATTTCACTTCTGGTTCAAATCGCTCTCATCCCCTTGTCGGCAGTCGCTGGGCGGTTTCTGGCGCAATGGCGGAGTCCGAATGATGACTGGTTTGACATCGTCGGCTTTGCAGCAGGCTCCATGCAGGTGGCGATGCTGATTCCCACTACGCTGCTGATCTGGCTCCTCGCTCGGGCTTTTGAGCTGAGCCGACAGCGGGCTCGTGCGAACTGCTGTCGCGCTTGCGGATACGAGCGCGGACCTTCCGCTAGCGACATCTGCCCTGAATGCGGAGAGCATGCGTAGCCGATGCGAATCCCCAACGGCGTGCGGCCCTGTCGCGCAAAGCCTCGAGAGGCACCTCTTTCGGTGCGGCTGAAGAGGTCCCTGATCGGCCACGCGCGGTCCCAGTCTTTTCGCGGGGTCCCCCGGCTGGACGGAAGATGGAACTCTCGCGCAATCATTGGCGAGGTGTCCCGATCTCCTGTCTCTTCTCGACGCCACCCAGCAGGGAGTCCGCCTCCGGAATCCGCCAGCGGCCCTTCCAGTCTTGCCCAACGTTCTGAAGAGGGTTACTCTCGGGGAGCTTCTCCGACCTCCGCGAATTCGCGGAGGTCGGTTGGTTTACGGCCCGGGCGATGAGCCCGCATCGGGCCGGATCGCGTCAAACCCCCGCAGTTGCGGGCGTTTCTGACCACTGCCCTCCGGCGGGCGCGCTCTCGGTTCCGAAGCCAAATCTCGGGGTCCGAGCGCAACCGTCACGGTTCCTCTCGGGCCACCGAGCGCAACCCTCTCGAACTCTCGCGCTCTCTGGTTGACACCTCGCGTGAGTTTAACAGCAGGGTTCCTCTCGGGGGCCTTTCTCGACCGCTTCGGACACGGCAGAGATTCGCCCATAAACTGCCACCCTTGTCGCCGAGGAGCGCGCGCTGCATGAGATTCGAAACCACCACTCGCCCTCTTCGAGACATGATCAGGGACTTCCACTCGGGAGCAATCCTCCTCCCGCAGTTCCAACGCGACTACGTCTGGAAGCCGATCAAGATCCGCAACCTGCTCGACTCGCTGCTCCGAGGCTTCCCGATCGGTGCGTTCTACCTCTGGCGGCCCAGCCGGGGCGTGTGTTAGATGACCGACGCCGAATCACACCCCGCTTGGGTCCATCCGCTGGCGCGACCATGGGCGGACCTTCTTGCGTTGTTGACTCGGCGCAACGCACGCTCATCCGAATGGCTCGGTTTCTTGCCGTCAGATCTGATCGCCGCAGCGGCAGGCGCGACCGACCTTCTCGGTCCAAGCCAGAACTGGTCTGATCTTGCCGATGACCTCAACATTCTGCTCGGTCAACAGGCTGAGTCAGTCGATCCCGACTGGGAGGCGGTGACTACGCACGCCAGCGCACTAATCTTGCTTTATCTACTCGGCGAACCGGTTGGTCCGGATCAATTGGAGCGGGCAGCGATATCGCTCTGTCCAGCGGCGGTCTGCAGCCTTGGAGCGGAGGAAACCTCGACCGCACTTCTGCAGGCGGCGCGGACGTGGTCAGCCTTTCCGGCTTCGCTTATCACGCCAGCGTCTACGTTGGCGATGCGAGTCGTCTGCGAAGCCACGGGAGCCTGCGATACTGACCGACCCACCGCCGTCCGGGAAGCGCTTCATGAACTCAAGGCACATGTAGACACACATTATGGATGGGACCTCGATTCGCCGACGATGTCAGCTGTAGAGCATGCGATCAAGTGTTTCACTGCGTCCTCCTGAACTAGCACGACTCGCCGCGGAAGTCCGCCTGCAACATCGCGCCACTGGTCAAATCGCGCCGAGATCAGACGCCTGTCACGATCCCTCGTGTTCGAGCCCTGATGGAACTTCCTCGCGACTCTCTCGCGAGGTATCTCGACCTCCTCGCCGTCTGCGCCGAAAAGGCCCGTTCACCGCTGACCTTCCCCCCTGTAACCGTACCAAGCCGGATTTTGGTATCCGGCGCATTTCAGGAGGTCAGGCCATGCCAGGCAAGCGTTTCAAGGCGGCGGAGATCGTCAACAAGCTGCGTCAGGCGGATGTTGAGCTCGCCCGGGGCAGCACGGTGGCGGCGGTGTGCAAGTTGCTGGGGATCACGGACGCGACGTACTTCCGGTGGCGGAAGGAGTACGGCGGCATGAAGGTCGATCAGACCAAGCGCCTGAAGACCCTCGAACAGGAGAACGCAAGGCTGAAGCGGCTGCTCGCTGACGCGGAACTGGACAAGGCGATCCTGCGGGAGGCCGCCCACGCTTGAAGTTGGGGAAACTTCTGAGCCCGGCGCGCCGCCGGGCTGCGGTCGAGGAAGTCCAGCGTTGGCCTTCCCCCCTGAAACCGTACCAAGCCGGATTTTGGTATCCGGCGCATTTCAGGAGGTCAGCCATGCCAGGCAAGCGTTTCAAGGCGGAGGAGATCGTCAACAAGCTGCGTCAGGCGGACGTCGAGCTCGCCCGGGGCAGCACGGTGGCGGCGGTGTGCAAGTTGCTGGGGATCACGGACGCGACGTACTTCCGGTGGCGGAAGGAGTACGGCGGCATGAAGGTCGATCAGGCCAAGCGCCTGAAGACCCTCGAACAGGAGAACGCAAGGCTGAAGCGGCTGCTCGCTGACGCGGAACTGGACAAGGCGATCCTGCGGGAGGCCGCCCACGCTTGAAGTTGGGGAAACTTCTGAGCCCGGCGCGCCGCCGGGCTGCGGTCGAGGAAGTCCAGCGTGCGCTCCCGGAGGTGAGCGAGCGCCGCGCATGCCGCGTGCTCGGCCAACCGCGGGCAGTGCAGCGCTACACGGCGCGTGTGCGCGACGACGAGGCTCCGCTGACGGGCCGGATCGTCGAGCTGGCATCGGTGTACGGCCGGTACGGGTCGCCGAGGATCACCGGAATGCTGCGAAACGAGGGCTGGAACGTGAACCACAAGCGGGTGGAGCGGGTCTGGCGGCAGGCCGGGCTGAAGGTCCCGAGGAGACAGCCGCGTCGCGGCAGGCTGTGGCTGAACGACGGCAGCTGCATCCGGCTCCGACCGGAGCGGAAGGACCACGTGTGGGCATACGACTTCGTTGCCGCCCGGACGCACGTGACCTGCCCCCGATCTCTGGTCCAGCACTATAAGAGTCGGGTTGTTTCCATCGAAAGCACAGTGTTCTCGCTTGCCGCCGCGGAGCGAAGGGGCGGAGCCCCGAGCGCAGCGGCGGCAAGCCGCGCCGCGTAGCGGGCCGGGGCATCGTACCCGAGCGAGCTGTGCGGCCTCTCATGGTTGTACTCGTGCCGCCAGTGCGTCGCGAGCGCCTTCGCCTCGCGGAGGTCGGCGAAGATCTCCGAGTTCAGCAGCTCGTCGCGCAGCCTTCCGTTGAAGCTCTCGCCGTAGCCGTTCTGCCACGGCGAGTCCGGCTCGATGTAGAGCGTCTCCACCTTCGCCGCCTCGCGGAATTGCTTCAGCTTCGTCGCGATGAACTCCGAGCCGTTGTCGCTCCTGAGGTGCCTCGGCGCACCACGCTCCTTGAACACCTCCGCGATCAGGTCGCGGATCCGCTCGCCCGTCATCGACCGCTCCACCTCGAGCAGCAGGCTCTCGCGCGTGTACTCGTCGACGAGCGTCAGGAAGCGAAGCGGCCTCCCGAGGAAGTCGCTGTCCTCGACGAAGTCCCAGCACCACACGTCGTTCCGATGCATCGCTTTCATCCGCTCGATCCCGTTCGCGGATACGCCGAGGCGCCGTGTCCTGCGGCTTTTTTCCGCGGCACGCGCAGGCCATCGCGGCGGCACAGCCGGTGCACGCGCTTGTGGTCCACGCGCCAGCCGTCGAGCCGCAGGCGCCCGCACACCATGCGGTAGCCGTACCGCGGATGGCTGCGCACGATCTCCTCGATGCGGCCGACGAGCGCCGACTCGTCGGCCGCCACGCGCCGCTCGTAGCGCTGCGTCGACCTGTGCTGGCCGAGCACCGCGCAGGCACGCCGCTCCGAGCATCCGACCTGCCCCTGCACGTGGCTCACGACCGTCCTCCGCCGCGAGGGGCTTGCGGTTTTCCCAGGTACTCGTTCGCCTCCCTCAGGATCGAGATGTCGAGCTCCTTCTCAGCGACCAGCCGCTTGAGCCGGGCGTTCTCGACCTCGAGCTCCTTGAGCCGCCTCGCCTCCTCCGACTTCATGCCGCCGTACTGGTTGCGCCAGCGGTGGAAGGTCTGCTCGCTCACGCCGAGGTGCTGGAGCACCTGCGCCATCGAGCGGCCCGACGAGAGCATGGCGTCGGCCTCGCCAAGCTTGTTGATGACCTGCTCAGGGGTGTGTCGTGTCCGTTTCATCGAGAGTCTCCAGGGCCCAGCCGGGGCCGGTCGGGACTCTCATAGCGGATGGATCAGTTTTCGGGGGGCAGGTCACTGTTCTGACCGGGTCGCTCTCATACGGGGTGGACCGATGAGACCGACCCGGTCACGGCTGCGGCAGGCCTGACGGATTCCCCGGACCGACCATTCAGCGATAGGCCGGCACCACGACGCCCACGGTGGCGTCGTCGAAACGGTCCTCGCGGCGCATCTCCCCGAACAATTCGTGCAGCCGTTCGGCCCGCCAGACGCGCTTGGCAGCGCCCTGCACATCGAGCCAGGCGCGGCCGCGGTGCATGGCGATGAGCCGGTCGCCCAGCGTGGCCGCCTGCTGCATGCTGTGCGTGACCATCAGGGCCGTCAGTCCGTCGCGCTCGATGATCCGGCGGGTCAAGGCGATCACGAGCTCCGCGCTGCGGGGATCGAGCGCCGCCGTGTGCTCGTCCAGGAGCAGCAGCTTCGGCCGCGCCAGCGACGCCATCACCAGCGTGATCGCCTGGCGCTGGCCACCCGAGAGCAGCCCGATGGGATCGTCGAGCCGGGACTCGAGCCCCAGGCCGATCTCCGAGAGCGCCGCCCGCCAGCGCGCGCGCGAACTTCCGCGGATGAGCCCGCGAAGCCCACGGCGCAGGCCGCGTCGTTCGGCCAGGGCCAGGTTCTCCGCCACCGTCAGGCTCGGCGCGCTGCCCGCGAAGGGATCCTGGAAAACGCGCCCGATCCAGCGCGCGCGCCGGTGCTCGGGCAGCCGCGTGATCTCGTCATCATCGATCCACAGGCGCCCTGCGTCGGGCGTGAAGGCACCGGCGACCGCGCCCTGCAGCGTGCTCTTGCCGCTGCCGTTGGTGCCAATGACGATCGTCCACGAACCCGTGGCGAGTTCAAGATCGACCGAGCGCAGCGCGCGGACTTCGCCCGGCGTGCCGGGGAAGAAGGTCTTGCTCACGCCCTCAAGCCGCAGCACGCGGGGCCTCCTTGCGGCGCAGTGCAACGAGCCGCGAACCAGTGAGCCGCGTGAAGAGCCCCGGCACCACCAGCACCACCAGCACGACCACCGCCGTGATCAGGCGCAGGTCGTTGGGCTCGAGCCCCGTGCGGATCGCGATCGCCACGAGCATGCGGAAGAGCACGCTGCCCACGAGCACGCTCGCGAGCAGGATCGGGAGCCCCGCGCCGCTGCCCACGAGCGCTCGGCCGATGATCACGCTCGCCAGCCCGATCACCACGATGCCGATCCCCATGCTCGCATCCGCGAACGCATTCAGCTGCGCGAAGGCCGCGCCGCCCACCGCCACCAGGGCGTTGCCCAGCATCAGGCCCAGCGTGACCAGCCACTCATGGCTCACGCCCAGCGCACGGATCATGCGCGGGTTGTCGCCGCCAGCGCGCAGCGCGCTGCCGAGTTCGGTGCGCAGGAACCACCAGAGCACCAGGGCGGTCGCGCCCGCGATCACGCCTGCCGTCATGACCTGCGCCACGACATCCGTCGGCACGGCCTGACCGAGGATGATCGCATCGGGACCGCCCGCGATCGAGCGCACGAGCGCATCGGCGGGGGAGTAGATCGTCGGCGTTCCCACCAGCCCGAGGTTGCTCCGCCCCATCACGCGCAGGTTGATCGAATAGAGCGCCGTCATCGACAGGATGCCCGCGAGGATCCCCTCGATGCCCAGTCGCGTCGCCATGAGCGCCGTCGCGAGCCCCGCGAGCGCGCCCGCCGCCGCAGCAACGGCGGTTGCCGCGAACGGATCCCATCCGGCCAGCATGAGCGCCGCCGCCGTCGCCGCTCCGAGCGTGAAGGAACCATCCACGGTCAGGTCGGGAAACTGCAGCACGCGGAAGCTCAGGTACACGCCGTACCCGACCAGGGCGAGCACGAGTCCCAGCGCGATCGTCGACAGCAGGACGGTCATCGTTTCGACTCCGCGACCGGTGACCACCACACGCACGCGCGCCGCATGGCGCTTCGGCCCGCGCCGCCGTCGCGCGGGTCATCGACCAGATGCACGATGCCTCGGATCGGCTGTTCCAGGATGAGTTGGCGCGCGACCGTGGCCACGGGGGTGGCCGAGCGCGGGAGCGCGCGGAACGCACACGCCAACCCGTGCAGGTGCGCGTCGATGCCCGTGCTGAAGGGGGCCAGCCCGCCGACCGTGGTGCCTGCGGGTGACGCGATTCCCGCGATCAGCGCGCTCTCGCCGGCCCACGATGGCTCACCCGTGAAGCGCAGTCGCCGGCGCACGACCTCGGGATCGCTGGCCGACAGGGGCGTGGTCCAACGGTCGGGGCTCACGCGCGCGCCCGCACCCGTCAGGCCGGCCGAGAGCCCCGCGATCACGATCGCGACCGCTCCCTGCTCGGCATCGATGCACGCGCGCAGGATCGACGCGACCGGCACTCCCGTGTCGTGCTCGGCATCGAGGTGCGCGAAGTGGCGCATGCCGCCGGAGACATCCAGTCCCGAATGGATCCATGCGGGCATGGAGCCGGAGCCCTGGTCCATGAAGTCAGGCTCGGGACTGTCGGTCGGCTGCACGGCCAGTGCGCCGGCGATCGCCAGGCACTCGCCGAATCGACCGGCGGCATCCGTTGCGGCGCTGCCGAGCGCGGCATGCCCCACGAAGATCGTGCTCGCGCTTCCGCGCCAGGCATGCGGCGCGGTGGAGGGTTCGATCGACTCCAGGCGCGCGACCGCACGCTCATCGAGCGTCCGGCGTTCCCCGCTGAATCCTTGGCCGATGAAGCGACTGGTCGCCGCGCCGGCCGTCGGCCCGGGTTGCACCAGCAGCAGGATCGGCCCCAACCGCGCCAGGTCGATCACCTGCCGCACGGGATCGCTCGGCTCGCTGAGCCGGAAGCTGCCGCCCACGGCCCGCAACCGCTGGGCCATCGTGATCAGGCAGCGGATCCCGAGGCTGCTGAGGAACGACAGGCCCGCTGCATCCACCACGATCGTGTCGGCACCGGCCCGCACGAGTTCATCCATGCGCGCGGCGAAGGTGTCGGTCCATGCCGCATCGAGCCGTCCATCCACGACCACGCGCGCCGAGCGACCCTGGTGGTGGACCTCGATCCGCATCAGCGCACCCTCCGATCGACCTGCGACGCGAACGGCTCGGGCACCACCACGCCCAGTCGTTGCGCCCGTGCATCGTTCACGAGCAGGAGGCTCGTCCGCGGATCCTCGATGGGGATCCCTGCGGGGTCGGCGCCGCGCAGGATCGCCACGGCCTTCTCGGCACCCTGCACGCCGATCAGGTGGTAGTCGCGTGCCACGACGAGCACGGCGCCCTCGTTGATGAAGCGCGTGAGCGTGCCCACCAGCGGCAAGCGCGCACGGTCGCAGACGGTGCCCACGACGGGGAACGATCCGCTCGCGATGTTGTCGCTGACCTGCGTGAAGACATCGATGCCCTGCGACACGACGGCCTCGGCCGCGGTGGCCATGTCGCTGCCGCGCTCGGCAGGGGAGCTGATGAGTTGCAGGCCGGCCGCCGCCGCGAGTCGGGCCAGCTCATCGCGCGCGGCGACGCTGTTGTCCTCACTCGGGCAGTAGACCGTGCCGATGCGCTTGGCCGCCGGCCAGGTCGCGCGGACCACCTCGATCAGCCGGGGAAAATCGCTGTGGCTGGTCACGCCGGTGAACAGCGGAAGGTGGTCCTTGGGGCCCGTGCCGACGCCCGTCACATAGGGATCGAAGACGGTCGTGAAGACGCAGGGGATCCGGTCGTTGCGCTTCATGAGCGCCTGCAGGCTCGGGGTCGAGATCGACATGATCACGGCCGGAGTGCTCGCCACGCCGTCGACGACCAGTTGGTTCAGCGTGCTCATGTCGCCCTGCGCGTTCACCACGCTCAGCTCGATGCCGTCGCCGGGGGCCATGCGCTGCTCGACGAATCCATCGCGGATCCCGGCGAGCACCTCATCGGTGAAGGCGGCGTTCGAGTACGCGATCACATGCACGCGCGGCCGGCTCGCTCGCCGCTCGCGGCGGGTGCCGTCGGCCGCGATCACGACCACCGCCTCGTCGATGATCGGTTGCGGCACGCGCCAGCCGAACCCGGCCGCCGTGAACAGATTCACGGTCCAGGCCGTCTTGGGCCGGTCGGCGACGGGAATCTCGGACGGCGGCGTTCCCCCGAGCACGCGCGCGGCGAGTTCGCCCACCTGCGTGCCGATGCCGGCCCAGTCCATGCCCAGGTTCAGGATGCTGCCCCCGTCGACGCTCTCGGGGAAGGTGCCGACGACGGGGATCTTCCGCTTCGCTGCCGCCTGCAGCAGCGTGGGCGATGCGATCGTCACGCTCGTGTCGGGCAGGAAGAGCAGCACATCGATGGGTTGCGCCATCACGCCCGTTGCGGCCTCGACGATGCCCGCCGCATCCGTGGCCGCAGCGCTGATGAGCTTCAGCCCGCGCCGATCGGCCTCGGCCAGCAAGCGCTTGGCGTAGAGGTCGGCGTTCGCTTCCGAGGGATTCCAAATCGTGCCGATGGTGCGCACACCGGGCGCGGCGGCCTGCACCGCATCGAGCAGCCGCGGCAGGTCGATCAGTGCGCCCATGCCGGTCACGTTGGCGGGGCGTGCCCCGTCGCGGTAGTCGCCCAGCGCCACGCCGAGCGAACCCGGGTCGGCCACCACGCCGAACACGTGAGGCAGAGCCCGCTTGTTGGCGCGCATGAACGCCTGGGCGCTCGTGGTGCCGATCGTGATGACCAGGTCGAAGGGCGCATTGGCGACTTCCGTGCACAGCTGGTTCAGCGTGCCCAGGTCGGCCTCGGCGTTGAAGCGCCGTACGTCGCTGCCGCCGGCCGCGCCGTAACCCGCCGCATCGAGCGCCGCGATCGCGCCCCGTGCGCTCAGGTCGAACGCCGGAATGCTGCTGGCCTGGATGACCGCCACGCGCCGCGACTCGGCCGATGCCGTGCGGCGGCCGGAGCGATCGGTGAGGACGAGCACCGCTCCCGCCGCGGCGATGAGCAGCAATCCAACCAGGAGTCCTCGCCAGCCGTGCATGGGCACGAAGCGTAGCGCGGTCGGTGTCCCTATCCTCCCCCCATGGCCACGAGTCCGAAGTTCCAGGCACCCAAGGGCACGCGCGACTTCTTCCCCCCGGAGATGGCCGTGCGCCGGCACATCGAATCGGCCTGGCGTTCGGCGAGCATCGACTGCGGCTTCGACGAGATCGAGGGCCCGACCTTCGAGCACCTGGAGCTCTACACGGTGAAGAGCGGCGAGGGGATCGTGAACGAACTCTTCTCGTTCCGCCGCGCGGGCGGCGAGAACGACTACGCCCTGCGCCCGGAGTTCACCCCCACGCTGGCGCGCATGGCCGCGGCGAAGGGTGGGAGCCTTGCGCTGCCGACCAAGTGGTTCGCCATTCCCGTGCACTTCCGTGCCGAACGGCCGCAGCGCGGGCGTCTGCGTGAGTTCGTGCAGTGGAACGTCGACCTGATCGGCCCGCCGAGCGCCGATGCCGACGCCGAGGTGATCGGTTGCGCGGTGCTCGCCCTCGAGCGGCTCGGCCTCGGACCGGAGGCGGTCCGCGTGAAGCTCAGCCACCGCGGCGCGGTCGCGGCCGCACTGCGCGCACTCGGCGTGCCGGCCGCATCGATGGCCGGGGCGTTCGAACTGCTCGATCGCCGTGACAAGCTCGCGCCCGATGAGTTTGCGCAGCGCGCGTCGGCGCTCGGGCTCGAGGCCGCCGCGCTGGACCGCTTCAACGAACTCGCCCGCACGCGCGTGCCGCTGTCCGCAGGGATCGACGGCGTGGTTGCCGCGCTGGGCGTGTCCGCCGAGGAGGTCGCCGAGCTGACGGCGCTCGTCGGCGTGCTGCAGGCCATGGGCCTCGCCGCATGGTGCGAGTTCGATCTGGGCATTGTGCGCGGATTGGCCTACTACACCGGTGTCGTCTTCGAGATCCACGAAGCCACGGGCGCGGAACGGGCGATCGCAGGCGGCGGCCGCTACGACGGGCTCATCGAACTCTTCGGCGGTCCAAGCCTGGGTGCGGTCGGCTTCGGCATGGGCGATGTGGTGCTGGGCTTGGTGCTCGCCGATCGCGGCTTGCTCTCGCCCGAGCGCGCGGCCGAGCTGCTGCCGCGGCCCGATTGCTTCCTCATCAGCACCGATCCCGCCTTCGACGCCACCATGCATGCGCTGCGCGCATCGTTGCGCCGCGCAGGTCGCCACGCGCGCCACAGCGCCAAGGCCAGCCGTAATGTGGGCAAGCTCCTCGGCGATGCCGCCAAGTGCCGCGCGCGGTTCGCGTGCATCGTCGGCGCGGAGTCCGCGCAGGGTCAGGTCGCGCTCAAGGACATGACCACGGGCGAGCAGCGCATGGTGGCTGCCGCGGAGCTGGCATCGCTCATCGGGTGAGCCGCACGGATTCCTGAGACACAGGTTTGGGGAACGAGGCCGCAATGCACGACACCATGAAGGAACCACGACACAAGGCGCCTTCGGCGGCGAAGCGAGCGCGGAGCGCGAGCGCAGCCGCAGAAGGCGCACGGCCCGACAAGGGCCGCTGGTCGAGCCGACGCAAGACCGAGATCGTCCTGCGCATCGTCCGCGGCGAGACGCTCGACGCACTCAGCCGCGAGTTCGGAGTCACGCCCGGCACGCTTGCGCAAGTCTGAAGCACTGCGGCGTGACGAGGCCCTCGCCGCCATGCAGGCCGAGCTCCAGTCCCGCGAGCCCGACCACCGCGACGGCTTCATCCATGACCTCAAGGCCAAGGTCGGCGACCAGGCCATGCAGATCGAGCTCCTCGAGCAGAAGATCGAGATCTTGGAGGACGGCCTCCGCCCTCCGCCGCGGAGGCCATCGCTGTGAGCCACGCGATGTCACCCTCCGCGAAGAAGCCCTACGGCATCCAGCGCGTTTGCCGCGCATGGCACATGGCACGCGCCACCGTCCAGAGGCACAAGGCGCAGGCAGCCTGCGAGCCCGCCAAGCGCGGGCCCAGGACGCACGACCGCACCATCACGACCGCGAAGCCCGACCAGATGTGGGCCATCGATGCCACCGGATGTCTCACGGACGAGGGAAACGCCGCTGTCTTCGTGGTCGTCGATCACTGCACGGGCGAATGCCTCGGCGCTCGCGCCGCGCTGCGAGGCACACGATTCAAGGCGATCGAGTGCCTGCGTGAGGCAGTCCCCGTCACGAAGGGCCGCTACGACACCCAAATCGCCAAGGGCACCGCGCTGCGGCACGATCACGGCTCGCAGTTCATCTCGCATGCATTCCAGGACGAGCTCAAGTCCCTCGGCATCGAGTCGAGCCCGTCCTTCGTCCGGCAGCCCGAGGGCAACGGCTGCGTCGGGCGATTCATCCGCACCCTGAAGGAGCAGCTGCTCTGGCTGCAGCGATTCCGGACCGTCGAGGAGCTCGACCAGGCGCTGCGCGACTTCGCCCGCCGCTTCAACACCCACTGGATCATCGGGCGGATCGGCTACCGAACGCCCGCAGCGCACCGGCGCAGCCTCCTCGGGGAGGCCGCGTGAATACCACACTCTAACTGTCTCAGAAGCTGGATGCGGTACAGGGTCGACCCCGGAATCTTTCGAATTCCGCCTGATCCCCTGTCACAGAGGTTGAGCTGAGACGGTGTATGGGGTAGTGAATACGCAGCATTCCATGGCTGTCCCCCGTTCCTGCACCGGGCAGGAACCCACTTCTCGGCCACCTTGGAGTGCTGCGGCTCACTGGAGTTTCATCATGCTTCGATCAGCTTGGGCGCTCCAAATCAGCGCGGTCTCGTTTCTGCCTCTCGTGGCCGTCGCGCAGGAGGTCGGTTGCCGGCCCTACCGCGTGGTGTATGTCGGTGACCTCAGCGATGAACCGCTGGGGGACACCCCGTTGGATGAGGGGGGCGACCACCTGTTCCCGCGCGGCGACCTGCGATTCCACCTCTCTGCGGATCGGGTGATCTCGGGAACCGTGATGGTGCCATGCACCGAAGGCGACCAAACCGTGCTGGTGGCGCGGGCGTATCTGTGGCAACCGACCGGTACCGGTGGCAGTTCGTGGGAGCGGATCGAGTTGGATCCGGAAACCGAGCCGGGAGCCCCCGCGCCGTGCCAGCGCCGATCAGCGGTGGGCGGGATGAACGACGATGGCGTCATCGTTGGCGCGCGGGGATGGCATGCGCTTCATCCCACTGACTACACGCCGACCGCTTGGCGTCGGCTCACCGACGGGTCGTTGCAGATGATCCGCTTGGGCACATCAGATCAGCAGTGGGCGTGGGAGGAAGACCACCGCAGCGGCATGCTCTGCGCCGTGGGCGGGGGAGCCATGCCTGCGGTTGGTGGGTGGGTTTCGACGGCGTGCAGATCTGGCGAACCGAGTCCGATCGCGTTGTCGCTGGATGGCGCAGTTCAGTTCCCGGACGAATTCACCTGTGAGCTGCTTGGGGCCAGTGATCCGCTGCTTGGTCGGATCAGCGCCATGGAGTGGGACGACGATGCCGGGTGCGTCACTCCACTCGGGAATCTGCGAGGCGGCGGCTGTATCCCTTTCCCTTCTTTGAGCCCCTGCGAAGCCGATCCAGCAAACGCGAGCTACGCCGTTGGCTTTGCGTGTTCTGGAACAGACTGCTTTGAAGTCGAGGCTCCGCTGATTGAGCCGGGCGGCTTTGATGTGAGGATCCTCGACGCGAGTGGCCGGATGGCGGGAGGCTGGAGTCGTCGGTTCGTGGATGCGCAGCTTGACGAGTGCGAGGAGCGAGCTGCTGTGGTTCGAGATCCATTCGCCAACGGCGCTGCTCCCAATGCCTTTGCCATCCACCTCACGCTGCCGACGGATGACTCCCGCCCACACTCGAAGTTGGCGTCCATCGCGGGATCCGGCCCAAACAGCCTCTGGAGTGCCGTTGGAGCACGCTACGGAGTGCCGCGCGACGAGGGTGCGTGTGAGTGTTTCCTCCCAACGGAGGATGACGCGCGGTGCGCGCCTCGGGGCGTGATCTGGAAGGCGCGCGCGGACGGTGACACCATCGAGTGGTGCGGCGATCACATGGACTCGTTGGTGCGGGGCTTGCCGGCGGGTGTGGTCATTCACGCGTGCACAGATGTCCTACCTGGCGGCGCCGCCGTGGGATTCGGCAAGGTGAGCGAATGCAGCACCGGCCCGGACGGCCTCACCGGCCCGTCCCCGTGGGGCGCTCCTGGTGGAAAGTTGATGCTGTTCACCGCAGCGGCTGATCTGAATGGGGATCTTCGTGTGGATGGTGCAGACCTCGGACGCCTCTGGGCAGATTGGGGCATGATTGCCGCATCGGACCTTTCGTGCAGCCCAGACGGCGCCGGCGGCATGGTTGACGGAGACGACTACGGCATTCTGCTCAGCCAGTGGACGGGGGACGACGGCGTAGTGTCGATCAACTGGGGCTGTTCCGGTCACTGGGACGAGGTTGTGGTGTTGGACGCCGCTGGGGGTGCGGCGACCATGCTCGGCTTCGACGGCCTGGGCGCCATGGCCGACTACGCAGCATCAGCACCCCCGGTCGAAGCGCTCGGCATCACCGAACTCGGCGCAGTCATCACGCAAGCCATTCTTGGAGGTGAACCATGATCGTTGGAGCCATGAGCGCAGGGTTGGCGATGGTCGCGTGCGGCATCACCGGGCCAGACATCGAAGGCCGGGTACGCACGATGGGCGGAGTTCGTGCTGCCTACAACATCCATTCCATGGAGGGCGTCACTGCGGTTGTCGCGGGTGACGGCACTTCGGGGGTGGTTCGCTCCGACGGTTCCTTCGGGCTATGGGGTGGAGAAGGCGACGGACGGTTGCGCTTCCCGAAGGTCTACGGAAAGCCGGTAAGGAAAGTCGTCATGGGTGGCTCGCGTGGGGCGATCCTCAATTGCGATGGGACGGTGGAAGGCTGGAGTTGGAGATACCAATTTCCAGCGACCCCACCCGCAGGACTCACGGGCGTGGTGGATGTTGCGGTGACAGAGGTCGCAACGCTCGCGCTGCGAGAGGATGGGACACTGGTGGGGTGGGGCAGCAGCCAAGCAGGAGTCCCCACGCCGCCACCAGACCTGGGACCGGTCCGGCAGTTTGCCGTGAACGACCATAATGTGGTCGCGTTGCTGAGTGACGGTTCGGTCCGATGTTGGGGAAGCAACTCAAACGGCGAGTGTGATGTTCCATCGGACCTGGGGCCAGTGGTGGCGGTGGAAGCAGGCGTGTCCGCCTCCTACGCGCTCATGGCCGATGGGACGGTCCGGCACTGGGGGTCGCCAGTCGACGCTCCGCCGGCCGGGCTCACGGATGTGCAAAAACTATCGACATATCTCCGCCATGTGCTGGCCCTGCGGACGGATGGCACCGTCGTGGCGTTCGGTGGCTACAACACCTACGGAGAACGCACCGTCCCTGAGGGCCTTCGCGATGTGGTCGATGTTGCCGCTGGCTCAACCCATTCGATGGCGCTGCGCGCGGATGGGAGCATCGTCTACTGGGGGTCGTGGAGCAACTGGAGGCTGCCCGAGTCCGTTGGTTTGCTGGTTCAGGTTGATGCGGGAACGAATGGCGTCATGTGCGGCCGACGCGCCGATGGCAGCGTCGTGGCATGGCGATTCGACACCCAGGGTGAGGCGGATGTCCCCCCGGATCTCCCCCCTGCGATCCATGTTGAGACTGGGTTTCGCGCCACGATGGCGCTCCTGGAAGACGGCACGATTCGGTGCTGGGGCGCCCCCGATGGAAACTGCTCCATCCCACCCGGCCTCGACAATGTCGTCGCATTCTCGGCCTCGTACCACACGGCGGCGGTGCGTTCTGACGGAAGCGTCGTGTGCTGGGGAAGGAACACCGACGGTCAGTGCAATGTGCCGGCGGGCGTGCAGGATGTTGTTGCGGTCTCAGCGGGAGAGGTCCATACCCTTGCGGTGTCCGGCATGGCGTCCGGGGGGCGTGTGACGGCATGGGGAAAGAACGACTATGGCCAATGTTCTGTCCCCGGTGATCTGGAGGGGGTGGTGAGCGTGTCGGCAGGCCGGAAGCACTCGGTCGCCCTCAAGGCGGACGGCAAGGTGCGGTGTTGGGGCACGAACTTGTATGGATCGTTCAACGCGGAGCTGCATCCGGAGCCGATCAAACAGATCGGCGTGTCGGGGTTTGTGACGGTGCTGCTCGAGGCGGACGGAGACATCGTCTGCTATCCGCCACGTGTGTTTGGCGCTGATGTTGGAAAGGTATCCATGCTCTCGACCAGCCCGCTTGAATTGGACGAGTCGTACGCGGTTATCCTCGCTTGCCCGGCAGACTTTGATCGTGATGGGCTCGTGACGGGCGCAGACCTTGCAGTCCTGCTGGCGCAGTGGGACCAAGCGTCATACGGCCTTGCGTCGGACATCAACGCCGACGGGATCGTGGATCAGGCCGACCTGGGGTTGCTGCTGGCGGCGTGGGGTCCGTGCCAGGGTTGATGTTTCAGAACTGCAGGTCGCCCCGCTCGCGGTGGAGCACCATCAGGATGTCGTGGCAGACATCGAGCCCGATGAAGTCCGACAGGCGCAGCGGCCCCATGGGGAAGTTGCGGTCCAAGCCTGGGTGCGGTCGGCTTCGGCATGGGCGATGTGGTGCTGGGCTTGGTGCTCGCCGATCGCGGCCTGCTCTCGCCCGAGCGCGCGGCCGAGCTGCTGCCGCGGCCTGATTGCTTCCTCATCAGCGCCGATCCCGCCTTCGACGCCACCATGCATGCGCTGCGCGCATCGTTGCGCCGCGCGGGGCGCCACGCGCGCCACAGTGCCAAGGCCAGCCGCGATGTGGGCAAGCTCCTCGGCGATGCCGCCAAGTGCCGTGCGCGGTTCGCGTGCATCGTCGGTGCGGAATCCGCGCAGGGTCAGGTCGCGCTCAAGGACATGACCACGGGCGAGCAGCGCATGGTGGCTGCCGCGGAGCTGGCATCGCTCATCGGGTGAGCCGCGCTCACCGCGTAGACCCGGCGAACCGGCCCCTAGGGACCGTGTGCCGACTGGGCGGGAGACTCACACGCAGGCTTGGCGGGTCAGGAGCACGCGTACGGTTGCTCAGGGAGTGCGCGCGGCGCGGAATCCGACCGATCGGTCGGTGAATCCGGGCCCAAAGAGAGCGCGGTCGGATGCACGGAATTCTTCAGGTTTGTCCGCCCAGCAATTGCCGCGCACGACCCGAGCCACCCCGAAGACCGGCCCCGGGGGGTCTTGCGTTGGGCTCGCGGCGTAGTAGTCGGCCGAGTGCCAGTCGTTCACCCACTCCCAAACATTCCCCGCCATGTCGTGCAGGCCAAAGCCATTGCCCAACTTCTGCCCCACCGGATGCGTTTGGCACGCACTCCCATAGGAGCAATTGTTGAATGGAAGAGCCCAGGCAATGTTTCCTACCAGCCCCTGGCTGTTGGTGCCGTTGGGGTAGCCCGCGAAGCCGTGCAGGACGGTCGCCGTGCCAGCCCGGTAGGCGTACTCCCACTCCGCTTCCGTGGGCAGGCGCATGCCCGTCTGCCCCATGAATCCGCCGAGATTGGCAACCTCGTTCCAGGCCACTTGGTCTACGGGCCGGTTGCCGACCTGGGCACTGGGAACCTGCGCGCTCGCGCTTTGAAAGTAACTCGGATTCCACCCCATCACCGCCAGCCACTGCGACTGAGTCACCTCGTACCGACCCAAGTAGAACGCGTTCGTCAGCGTGACGGAGTGAACGGGGTACTCCTGGGACGAGCACACGTACTGAGACGGTGACTCCGTGCACCCCATCTGGAAACTGCCAGGCGGTATCAGCACCATCTCGATCTGCGTTGCCGTGTCCAGGACACGCCACGCCAGGCCCGTCGCCGAGATCGCCGCTCGGAGATCCGGATCCCACACGACCGCGGGATCCGGCTCCTCCTGGATCAGCGTGGCCCATTCTGGCACCACGATGCACGGTCCCCACTTCGTCATGAGCAGTCCGAGGTCCGCGCCATCCACGATGCCGTCACCGCTGATGTCCGAGCCAGGCTCAACCGTGCCGTCGCTGCCCCAACCCGCCAGCACTACGGCGAGATCCGCACTGTTCACCAAGCCGTTGCCCGTGATGTCGCCAACGCACTGCGCCGCAGCGGGCCGAACTGTCATGGCGGTCGCGGCAAGCAGCAGCGCCAGGAGCGGAGGGCTCGAGGGCCGTCGCAACCCCGCATTGAATTGGGCGGCGTGGAAGCAACCACTGGGGGCGCAACCCATCACTCGAAGCAGCTCAAGGAACCCGGTGTGCATGCGACGACCTCCCAGATGCCGCGGATGGACGGCACTCTTGAAGAGTACACCTGGGTTGCAACGCGGCCTTGCAGGGTGCGGTCCTTTCCGGGGAAAAGTGCCTTCGCAGGCCCCAAGGCACGCTGTGGAAACCCGTTTCCCCCGAACTGCCACCAGTCGAAAAACTGAATTGGCCGTTGCTCAAGGGCGACGACGGCGTATGATGGCTGGGGTTCGTTCACTTCTTGGTCGGGGGAGGCAGGACATGCAGTTGGGACAAGGGAATTGGTTTTATCGTTTGGCTGTGCCCACGGTCAGATGCGCCACCGTGTCCACATGGGCAGCGGCGGGTGTTGCGTTGGCGTTCGGTGCGTCGTTGGCGGCTGCCGACCACGATGCGGTCACAACTCCCATGCTGAGGGCCGTCTGGATTGACGATCTGCCGGCTGAGGCGTTGCCGTCGCCATCGCCTTCGCCAACGGCCAGGTCAGCTTGTTTCCTGGTCAATGGGCCTCACTCGGGGATCCAGGAATGCGGGAATCGAACCTTCGGTTTCGACTCGCTAGCGGTGGCGAAATCTATGGAACGATGGGTGACCTAAAGTCTTGCTCAGACCAATGCCCCGCGCCAGATCACGGTCGGCTGTGCGCCGTGCGTTGGTCGTTGTCCCTAGGTGCGGCTTGCGGGCAGCCCCAAGGGACTCGTGAGGTCTTGACGCTCGCGGATGGATCTGGACAGTGGACCGTGCTTACCGATGTCAACGACGACGGATGGATCTGCGGTGCCACCATGCCGTCGCTTCCCGATCAAGACGGACCCGCTCAAGCAGACCTCGAGTTGTCAGAGGCAGGGGCGTGGGACCCCACGCTGTATCGTCGGGCGGTCAGTGGTCCTCCTGGTAGCTGGGCATTGGCGGTTGGTGATGGCAGCCCCCCAATCGTTGCTGGCCGGCTGAGCATGGAGTGCAGAACTGGGTCGGGTGGCACTCTGAGGTACCCCCGAGCAGCGTCAAACGTGGCCGCGGTGGCAGCTTCGCCCCCCGCGCAACTCGCCCCGGTCCCGATGCAAGGCTGCGGCAACAACCTGTTTCGCCACAGTGCGATCGAGGCGATCGTCGGCGGAACCGCGGCCTATGCAGCCGGGTGGTCCGTCTGTCGAACTTGTGAAGTGGCGCTGTTTTCCATCTGCAATGACGACTCTGCCGTGGACTACCTTGCGGTGGCTGAATGGCCTGACACGAGTTCGCCGGAACAGTTGTGGCACGCCGCCGATTCCCTTGGCCAGCGAGCTCCGCTTGCCAGAATGATCGCTGCCTCCGGCAGCGTCTTGGGTGGGTCGATCGTGAGCCGCTACGAGGATGACTCTGAGTCGAACGAGTATGTGTGCGGCTGGGAACACGCAGCGGTCTTCGATCGTTCCGGCGCACTCTTCGCGGACCTTCACACGCGGCTGCCGGAATCCGTCATCTACGGCCAGGGGCGACCAGACCGCGCAGAGGAGATCGACCCACATCTGGGAGCTAGGTTGCGGCAGTCACGAATCGCGAGTGTGCGCGACTTGGTGCCACCAAGGGGCAACGCGACAGGCGATGTGCTGGCGGTTGGCGCGCGGTTCGGGCTCTACCCGCGCGTACTGGACCCCGAGTTGGAGCGGGGGGAACAGTCAACCGTGGCTTGCCTCTGGCGGTCTCGATCGCAACTCGGCGGCGCGACCGAGTGGTGCTCGGCGTACGCATCGGATCTGGTCTGCAACGCGCCGCCCGCGTCGATCGTGGTCGACGATGCCCAGTATCAAGTTGCTTTGGAGATCCGCGCACTTCACGACATCGGTCCCACGGCGGCGCTCGTTGGCGTTGGCGCGCTGCGCGTGGAAGGGGAGTCACCAAACCTCCCCGACCCAACCACGATCCCCGTCCCCGGCTGGGGTACAGCGGGGCCGAAGTTGGTGTTCCTCACCTTGATTGCTGACATCACGCTGGACACCCTCGTGGATGGAGCTGATCTGGGTGTGGTCTTGAGCGGCTGGGGAATGAGTGGCGCTGCCTGGACCGCGGGCGATCTAGACGGTGACGGCATGACGAGCGGCGCGGATCTCGGGCTGATCCTCACGATGTGGACCGACACCGGAGCGGCGCCCGGACAGGCACTGCAGATCGGAAACTGTGGTGAGGCCATTACGGTGGGCGCCGCAGAGATCGCCGTGCAACTGCTTGGATTCGAGGACTTGGAACAGTTCGGGGCGGTTGGTGCGCTCATCGGAACCGATGCATTCGCACCCTTGGCAAGTGAGGCAGCCGCTCTTGCGGCTCGTGGTGAACTGTGAACCGGACAATCGCCCAAGGAGAGGCTGGGATGAGGAACCACATGGACCTGAGTGCTCGACCTGAGACCAGTGCGCGCCAGCGGCTGCAGCGCTCGTGGACGATGTCAGTCGCCGCTGCGGCCGTGACTGTGGTTGCATGCACGGCAAGTCCGGCCGCCGCGGAGGTGATCGTCGAGGACTTTGAGTCATTGCCCCCATACAACACATGGAACCCGTATGTGAATGTCGTTTCCGACCTTCGTTTCCGCGCGACACAGAACGGGAGTCCCTCGTTTGGCGGGGGGTGGAGCAATGACGGATGGGCGAGCTTTGATGAGCAACTGCATGGCCCCTGGGAACCTCCATCGATCGTCGCCGGGACCTTTGGAAACCGTTCGCTGTACACGCCTTGGTATAACGAGTCTCGGGTCAATGTGAGCGATGTTCGGTGGGAGGTCCTGACGACAACTGGCTCGCCATTCCACTTCTTCGGCGCCTGGATCACGAGTATCTGGGACAACCCGGAGCACCTTGTCGTGTCCGGCGTTCGAAACGGCCAACAGGTCTTCGAGTTCGCCACATCGATCGCGACCACACCGACTTGGGTCAGTTTCGGGGCGGAGTATGAGATTGACACCCTCCAGTTCTGGCGCCGCAATGCGTCGGTCGGGAAGCCGCACTTCATCATGGACAACTTCTCCTACCTGCCCGTGCCGGCGCCGGGCGCGCTCGCGCTCCTGGTGGGCGGGGCGACCTTCGGATCACGCCGGCGCACTCACCGCAGGTAAGCCAGCACGCTCAGCGCCAGCCAGGCGATGATCGCGAACGGCAGCTTGAGCATCGTGCCGAGCAGTCGACCCACGACGGCGCCCGCGATCGGCTTGATCGAGCGCCGCACCGTCATGCCGGGGCGGGTGAGTTCACCCACCGCCGCGCCCACGCCGGCTCCGATGAGCGCACCCGCGAGCGTGCTCACGAGCGGCACCGCGAACACGAGCGTGCCCACCACGGCCCCGATGAACCCACCGACGAGCGCGCCGAACACGCCGCGCGCGCTCGCGCCGCCCGCCCTTGCACCCGCCGCGCCGCCCACGAACTCGGCGAACTCGCCCATCGCCAGGACCACGCCCACCGCCATGAGCCATCCCCAGCCGAAGGTGACATGCGGCACGCCTTGGACGTGGTGGTCGAGCAGCTCCACGGCCACGGCGGTGCCGAGCATGAGCCAGCCGCCGGGAAGGCCGACCAGGACCAGCATCACGCAGCCGGCGCCGAACAGGGTGAAGACGGTCGCCATCAGGAAGTGGGTCATGTCAGTCGCTCCAGCGTGAGTCCATCCGGTCCCGGAGTCGCGCGCCAGGCTTGGGGCGCCGCGAGTCCTTCCCAGTGCACCGCCAGAGTTCCGCCGGACACCGCCCAGGTTCCGGCCGCCTCCAGACGCACCAGACCCCGGCCGCCCGAGAGTTTCCTTGGCTCCGAGGCGGCATCAAGGTACGTCCGCCGATGGTCGGGACCCGGCTCGAGCAGCAGCGTGGTGCCCGGCCCGCCACGGCGGGGGTCGGCCGCCAGCCGCGCACTCGGCAGGGGGGCGTCGCTCGCCTCCGGCTCGAACATCCAATCAAGGTGGGGGCCGCGGGTGGGGCACTCGTGGTGCAGCACGACGAACCGCCGCGGCGAGCGGGTCGGGGTCGCCAGCAGGTTCGGCAGATTCCACGCATCCGTCGGCACGGGGGCAGACTAGCCCTGCGCACGCTCGTATGATCGCGCCCAACGAACGGAATCGTGCCCATGAGAAAGACTCTCTTCATCGTCGCGGCCTTGGCCGCTGCCGCCTGCAAGGGCCCCCAGCCCACCGAGAAGGCGATCGACCTCGCCAAGCACTACTGCGAGCACCAGCGCTGGAGCGAGGCCGCCGCCGAGCTCAAGCCGATCGTCGATGCTGCGCCCTCGGACTGGAAGGTCAACTACTGGTACGGCGTCGCCACCACGAACCTGGGCGAGCTCACCACCGCGCGCGCCGCGCTGGAACTCGCGGCCACCGCGAAGCCCAACAACGTCGATGTCGCCGTGGCCTTCGCCGAGGTGCTCTATCGCCAGAAGGAGTACCCCAAGCTCTACGCGCTCCTGCGCAGCACCGGCGCGGCGCTGAGCTCGCCCGTGGCCTACAACGCGCTCGCGGGCTACGCCGAGCAGATCGGCGACTACGACACCGCGCTCAACGCCACGAACTCGGCGATCGCCGTCGATGACGGCCTGAGCGCACCGGTCCGCGCGCAGACCTACGTGCAGGCCGGCATGCTGCTCGCACGCATCAACAAGGTCGACGAGGCCACGCGCCGCTTCCGCCAGGCGTACGGGCTCAATCCCCAGAACATGATCGCGATCGAGCAGCTCAAGGTGCGCGGTGTGCCGATCGACGCCACCACCGCGTTGCCGCCGGGCCTTTGATCGTGGGGCGACAGGATGGGCCGCTGCATCAATGGGTCCGGGACCTCTCGGTCCTGGCTGATCCCATCCGCGTGCGGATCCTCTGCGTCCTGCGCAACGAGGAACTCGGCGTGGGCGAGATCGCCCGCACGCTCGGCGTGCCGCAGTCGACGGCCAGCCGTCACCTGAAGCCGCTCCACGAAGCCGGCCTGGTCCTTCGTCGTGGCAGCGGTACGCGCGCGCTGCACGCCGCTGCCGGCGTCCCGGCCGCTGGTGCATCGTCGTCGGCCGCCGCGCAGTTGTGGGCGATGGCCGCCGATCGCGCTGCGAACGACCCGGCCGTCGAGCAGGATCGCGAGCGACTCCGCCAGGTCCTCGCCGAACGACGCACCGACAGCGTCGGCTTCTTCGGCCGCGTTGCCGGTGAGTGGGATGCGATGCGCCGCACGCTCTTCGGCGACCACTTCATGGACGAGGCGCTGTGCAGCCTCGTGCCCCACGACTGGGTCGTGGCGGATCTCGGTTGCGGGACCGGCGAGGTTGCCGAGCGCCTTGCGCCGCTGGTCCGCAAGGTCGTGCTGGTCGACCGCGAGCCGGCCATGCTCGATGGTGCACGCAAGCGCCTGAAGGGTTCGACCAACTGCGAGTTCCGCAAGGGCGACCTGCTGGATCTGCCCGGGCGCGCGGGCGAGTGGGATGCCGCGGTCGCCATGCTCGTGCTCCACCACATCGAGCAGCCCGCGCTGGCCCTTCGTCAGGCCGCCCGGTGCCTCAAGCCCGGCGGCACGATCCTGGTCGTCGATCTGGCGCCGCACGACCACGAGGAGTTCCGTCACCGCATGGGCCACGCCCACCTGGGCTTCAGCCAGGCCGATCTGACCGGGTATGCGGTGGCAGCCGGCCTTCGGCTGGTGCGCTGGCATCGCTTGCGCCCCGACACCCACAGTCGCGGGCCGGGGCTGTTCGCCGGGGTGCTGGCCAAGCCGACCAAGGCCTGAACCCGGAACGGCGGCTCAGGAATTGCCGGGGCAAACAGCGGCCGAACTCGTCTCAACCGCTCGTCGCAGGGGGCCGGGCTGCGTACACTTGCCCATCTCCCTGAGACTCAGTTGCAGGATCCCCACACCATGGCCGTGAAGACCCCCATCTACCTCGACAATGCCGCCACCACCCGCTGCGACCCCCGCGTCGTGGAGGCCATGCTTCCCTATTTCAGCGAGAAGTTCGGCAATGCCGGCAGCCGCAACCACCGTTTCGGTTGGGATGCCGAGGACGGCATCGAGACCGCTCGCGAGCAGGCCGCCCGCCTGATCGGCGCCGATGCGAAGGAAGTCATCTTCACCAGCGGCGCCACCGAGAGCAACAACCTCGCCGTGAAGGGCGCCGCCGAGATCTATGCCAAGGCTCCCGCCGGGCAGCAGGGCCGCGGCCACATCATCACTTGCACGATCGAGCACAAGGCCGTGCTCGATCCCTGCAAGCGCCTGCAGCGCGAGGGTTTCGACGTCACCTTCCTGGAGCCGCCCGCCGATGGCGTGGTCACCGCCGAAATGGTGCGCGCGGCCATGCGGCCCGACACGATCCTCGTGAGCATCATGTGGGCCAACAACGAGATCGGCACCATCAACGAGGTGCCCGAGATCGGCCGGCTCTGCCACGAGAAGGGCGTGATCTTCCACACCGACGGCACGCAGTGGGTCGGCAAGATGCCCACCGACGTCGAGCGTGACTGCATCGACCTGCTCAGCTGGAGCGGTCACAAGATGTACGGCCCCAAGGGCGTCGGCGCGCTCTACGTGCGCCGCCGCAAGCCACGCGTGCGCCTGGAGGCGCTCATCGACGGCGGCGGCCAGGAGCGCGGCATGCGCAGCGGCACGCAGAACGTGACCGGCATCGTCGGCTTCGGCAAGGCGTGTGAACTCTGCATGGCCGAGATGGAGCACGACCGTGAGCGCCTGCTCAAGCTGCGCCGCCGGCTCGAGGATGGCCTCTCCGGCCGCATGGAAGTCGTGCAGGTCAACGGTCACCGCGACCGCCGCCTGCCGCACATCTCGAACATCAGCTTCGGCTTCGTCGAGGGCGAGAGCCTGATGATGGGCATCAAGGAGATCGCCTGCTCCTCGGGCAGCGCGTGCACGAGCGCCAGCCTCGAGCCGAGCTACGTGCTCAAGGGCCTGGGCGTCGGCGACGAACTGGCGCACAGCAGCCTGCGTCTCTCGTTCGGCCGCTGGACCACCGAGGAAGAGGTCGACTTCGCGGTCGAGTCGATCGCCAAGGCCGTCGAACACCTGCGTAAGCTCAGCCCGCTCTACGACCTCTACAAGGAAGGCGTGGACCTGAGCACCATCGAGTGGCAGCACCACTGAGCCGCGCGCCCCGAACACCAGCACCACCAGCAAGGAACCAACCATGGCTTACAGCGAAAAGGTCGTCGACCACTACCAGAACCCCCGCAACGTCGGCTCCTTCGGGGCCAGCTCCGACGTCAAGACCCGCACCGACATCGGCGTGGGCATCGTCGGCGCGCCCGAGTGCGGTGACGTGATGCAGCTCCAGCTCAAGGTGACCGCCGACGGCGTCATCGAGGATGCCAAGTTCAAGTGCTTCGGCTGCGGCAGCGCCATCGCCAGCAGCAGCCTGGCCACCGAGTGGGTCAAGGGCCGCACCGTCGACGAGGCCCTGCAGATCAAGAACACGCAGATCGTCGAGGAACTCGCGCTGCCGCCGGTCAAGATCCACTGCAGCGTGCTGGCCGAGGACTCGATCCGCGCCGCGATCGAGGACTGGAAGAAGAAGAACGGCATCGCCGTCGCCGAAGAAGCCCACGCCCACTGAACCGCGCAGCACCCCGCGCGTACCAACCACGAGGAACCCACCATGCCAGTGCACGTCACCGAAACCGCCGCCCGTGAAATCGACGCCATCATCGATCAGCAGGGCCTCGACCGCGAGAAGATCCGCCTGCGCGTGGGCGTGAAGGGCGGGGGCTGCTCCGGCTTCACCTATCTGCTCGACCTGACCGAGGTCCAGAAGGAGACCGACGAGGAGTGGGCCTTCACCTACACCCGCCGCGTCAAGGGTGCCGAGGGCGGCGGCGTCGCCACCGCTGAAGCGCCGGCGTTCACCGTCAAGATCATCTGCGACCCCAAGAGCTACCTCTACCTCAACGGCACCACGATCGACTTCAAGGACGAGCTCATGGGGCGCGGCTTCGTCTTCAACAACCCCAACTCGACCTCGACCTGCGGCTGCGGCAGCAGCTTCAGCGCCTGAGGCCGGTCCATCGCGCGGCTCGCGCGGTCACATCATCAGTCCACCCAGCGGGGCGCTCATCCGGGCGCCCCGCATTCATTGGCGAGCAGCCGTGGGCAGCACGGGCGCGAGCGCCTCGGCCCAGATCGCGTAGCCAGCCGGCGACAGGTGCAGTGCATCCGGCATCAGGGCGCTGTCGATCGCCCCGTCGGGCTTGATGAAGCGCGCGCCGCAGTCGATCCAGCGCACCTTCGGGTCGTCCTTGAACGCGGCCTGCAGCGCCTGGTTGATCTGCAGCAGGTCGCCGCGCATCGCGTTGATGCGCTCGCCACGGGGGAAGACCGCCATGAGCGCGAGCGTCGCTTCCGGCACTTGGGTGCGGATGGTGCGGGCGACCGCCGTCATGCCGGCGAGCGTGCCCTGGGCATCGTCATGCTGGTGGCCGAGGTTGTTGGTCCCGATCAGCAGCACCACGACCTTGGGTTCCAGCCGCGTGAGCGGTGCCTGCGACAGGCGCCACAGCACATGCTCTGTCCGGTCGCCGCTCACGCCGAGGTTCACCGCGCCCAGCGGCGCGATGGTTCGATCCCACGCCGCCCGTCCGCCATCTTCCCAGCCTTGCGTGATGCTGTCCCCCACGAAGACCACGGCAGCCGGCGGGGACGTCCGCGCGCGCTCGAGCACGAGCTGTTGGCGCGGCAAGATGCCCTCCTGGTCTCGCGGCACCGGGGTGAGCGATGGCCCATCGATCGGGCTGGCAGCGAGCCCGAGGGTTGCGGCGAGACCGGTCAGCACGGCGCGGGGCAAGGGAAGCGTCATGGGCACACGGTAGTCCAGGTGCAGCCGAGCACGCACCAACGACAACGGACGGGCCACGGGGCCCGTCCGTTGGTCAGGTGATCGTTGATCCGCTCAGCGGGGCTGGCCGCTGGTGTCCATGATCGGCGTGGGGCTGAGCATGGACGGGAAGCCCCAGAGCCAGAAGCGATTCCAGTCGTCGGTCAGGATCCGCATGTTCTGGTTCGTGCTGATGTCGATGTTGCGATCGGCCGAATCGTGCGTCTGCGAGATGCTGTACATCTCGGGGCTCGGGTCCTTCAGGATCGCGTAAGCGCTGGTGGCGTACCACTGCGTCGCGCGGCGGTTGAAGTCGTCGACCTTGGCCTTCAATTCGGGGTTCTTGTCCAGGTCCTTGTTGGTGCGGCGCTCGTCGCGCAGCGTGGTGAGTTCCTGGCGGAGCTCGACCGAGAGCTGCTTCACGCGGCTGTCGCTGGCCCACAGGGTGGTCCAGTCCTTGGGGCAGTCGGCCGGGGCCGAGATGTCGCGCGGCTGCTCGTGCGTAGGCACGGCGCAGGCGGCCAAGGCGAGCGTGGACAGGCAGATGGTCAGGCAGGTGCTCTTCATGGTCGTGGGGGCCCTTGGGGCCGAAAGGGGACTATACGGGAAAGAGGCCTCCGGCGATGCACCGAACGCAGGGCGCGAAGGGATGCGGCACCACTCGGCCGGGGCTTTGAATCCTCTCAGGGTGCCGCGGATCAGAGGCTCTTCAGCGCCGTGGCGCAGTCCTCCGCCAAGGCACGTGCCGATATAGGACTTCCGGTCGCCTTGCGCATCCACAGGTCTGGGGTGAATCGCCCCAGGCTCGTGATCCGACGCGTCTGGGCCGCCACATCCTTACCACGCATGAACGACCGGATCTGGTGGCTCATGATGTGGCCGAGCGTGTAGTCGGCCAGGTAGAGGGGGTGCGCGATCATGTGCTGGTAGGCGGCCAGGATGCGGTACGGATCGGGACCGAAGTCGCGCTCGTAGAACCGGGTCCAGAGCCGATCCGCGATCGCCAGCACCTCGGCCCGCAGCGCGGCCGCGTCCGCGCCGGGATTCGCGTAGAGCCAGCGCCACGCGTGCAACTCGAGCAGGCTCGGGCCGGCGATCTGGCATGCGGCGAGCATCGTCTGCACGCTGTCGATCGCGAACTGCCGCTGCTCTCCGCCCTCCGGCTCGATGCCGAGCACCTTCTTCGCAAGACCCTGGTACAGGAATGCGAACGCCTCGGTACACGCGGTGTTGGGCACGTTACGCAGGGCTGGGCGTGGTGCGTAGTACGTGCTGCAGAGTTGCTCCAGGTTGTGGCCGAGTTCGTGCATGGCCGTGTCGAAACCATCCCATCCCAAGCACTCTTTCAGCCGATTCGTGCGCAGCCATGCGCCGTACTGGGTGAGCATCGGCCGCATGGCATGGCCGGCGCCCTTGGCGATCTCCACCTTGATGTGCGTGCCCAGGAAGTCCGCTTCATCCGCAGGCCAGCCGAGCCCGCGCAGCACCTGCGGCAGCGCGCGCTCGAACGCCTTCTCATCCGGGAAGAGCCGTGTCACGGCGGCGTTCATCTCGTCGGCCGGACGAGCCTCGCTGATGTCGTCGTAGTAGATGTCGAACGGTTCGAGCGGGCGCCCCAGACGCGTGCGCAGCATGCCGGCGAGGTGTTCGCGCACGGGATGTTCCAGCAATTCCACCAAGAGCCGCTCCACATCCGACTCCGGGATCTCGCGTGCCAGGTCGAACTTGCGCGCGATCGCGGTGGGGTGTTCGGGGTGGTGCGCATCGAACGCCTGCGCCAGCCGGAACTGCTCGATCCAGTGCTCGTACCGCGCGAGCCCGACCGTCTGCCCCGTGGCGCCGCCGCAGGGGCCAGTCGCGCAGACCGGGCTGCCCGCGAGCATGTTGGACTGCGGATCCCAGTCAGCACCGACGCCCTTCATCACCGCCGCGGGAATCGTGCCATCGATGTGCCGCGCCATGACCCACGAGAGGGCACGCTGCTTCTGTAGGCCTTCGGGATCGTTGTAGCCGGCCTTGATCTCCTCGCGCACCAGCCAGTGCGCGATGAGCTTGCGATCGGTCTCGAACCAGCGCTTGCCCTTCGCATCGACCATGCCCCCGACGGGCACGTGGAAGGTCGAGACCCACTGCTGGCATCGGTGCCCGGTGGCGCGCGCCCGGTCGGCGAGTTCCGCCGGGATCCGTGGACCGAACGACTGGGCGATGCGCGCCTCGGCCCACTGGTCAATCGACCAACCGTCGCCCTCGCTGAGCATGCGCGCGAGCGTCGGACGGTCCAGGTTCAGCAGCGCGACGAAGGCGAGCTTCTGGCGGTAGAGCTGCTCGGACAGGTCCGGCGCCGGGTCGAAGGTCGCCAGCAGGTCATCGACGCTGGGGAACTCATCGCCGCGCAGGTCGGACCAGCGACGCAACGAACGACGCATCTCGTACAGGTGCCCGCTGACTTGCTCGAGCGCCGTCTCCAGTCGCAGCATGAGCCGCGTGCGCTCGGCCCCGTCGTGCACGAAGTGCTTCAGGCAGAAGGCCGTGAACGAGGCCCCATCGCCGTCGGTGTCGCGCCACAGCGCTGCCGCCCGGGCCACGCCCGCCGCGGCGCGTGCGCGCGCCGTCTCGCCGTGCGCCTGCACGAGCGCGATGATGGTCTCCTCGATCGGCCAGGTCGCGGTGGCTGCTGCGGTGGTCATGCGGCCAGTCTAGGAGGGCCGCGCCTGCGCCTCGAAACCTCGCCGCCTGACCCGGCGATCCGGTTCGATCGAGCCAGCGACGCGAGCAGCCGCGCGATTCAGGCCGACTTGCCGGGAAGGTTCAGGCCGCGAGCCTCGATCGCCCGCAGCAGTCCCACGGTCAGTCGCTCGCGCGCAGGGGCGAACTCGCTTCCCTTGGTCGAGGGGGAGGTGGCGCTGCACTCGACTTCGAGGATGCCGGCGTTCCATCCCTTCACCTGCACGGCAACGGACGCAGCCGTCAGCAAGGGTTCTGCCTTCATCAGGTCCGCCAGTTCGTGGGTGCAGGCTTCGAGCGCGTCTGCCGGTGCATCCGGGCGCATGGGCAGCACCATGTGGTACCGCAGGCCGGTGCGCGTCGACATGTTCTCGATCTCCGCATTGGCGACCGTGGCGTTGGGCAGGCTGATCAGCGTCTGCTCGGCCGTGCGCACACGGGTGCTGCGCAAGCCGATCTCCTCGACCACGCCCTTCACGGAGCCGATGCGGCAGGAGTCGCCGGGGCGCAGCGGCTGGTCGAGCACCACGCTCAGTCCACCGAAGAGGTTCTCGAGCGTCTTCTGCGCGGCCAGCGCCATCGCGATGCCGCCGATCCCCAGACCTGCGAGAAGGTGCGTGACATCGACCCCGAACTGTGACAGGACGCCCAGGACCGCAATGCCGATCGTCAGCCAGCGCACCACGCGCACCGCCACCGGAACCAACAAGGCCACGCTGACCCGGCCGCGTGCATGGAAGCCGGATCGAGCCAGCTCGCCAGCGGTCGATGCAGCGCGAAGCACGCCCCACGCCACCAGCAGCACGAACGCCACCCGGACGCCGGTGTGCAGATCGTCGCGCAGCGTGGGCTCGACCTCGATCCATCGAAGGCTTGCGCGCGCTCCGAGCAGGAAGCCCAGCAGCAGCAGCGGCGGGGACGCCGATCGCACGAACGCCTCGTGCACGGGATTGGTCGATGCGCTCGCCAGGCGGCGCACGATGCTGAGCGCCACTCGGGCGATCGCCAAGCCGGCGACGGAACCGATGCCCAAGTACAGGAGCCCATCGAGATCCGAAAGGGTGCGCGTCGAGAGGAGTTCCATCGGCATGGTCTTCGCACTCTAGCCGCGCACCATGAAACAGGGCCTGCCGATCGGCAGGCCCTGCAGTGGTGTCGTGTTGGGACGGACGCGTCAGACTGACGCGGCCATCTTCGCGGCCTTGGCGCGCGCGTCGTCGAGCGAGCCGACGTACATGAACGCGCTCTCGGGCAGGTCGTCGCCCTCGCCGTTGCAGATGCGCTCGAAGCTGTCGATCGTCTCCTCGAGCTTGCAGGTGACGCCGGGCAGGCCGGTGAAGACCTCGCCGACGTAGAACGGCTGGCTGAGGAAGCGCTCGAGCTTGCGCGCGCGGGCCACGCTGAGCTTGTCGTCTTCGCTGAGTTCGTCGACGCCGAGGATCGCGATGATGTCCTGCAGGTCCTTGTAGCGCTGCAGGATGCCCTGCACGCGGCGGGCCACGCGGTAGTGGCGCTCACCCACGACCTGCGGGTCGAGGATGCGGCTCGTCGAGGCGAGCGGATCGACCGCGGGATAGATGCCCTTCTCGGCGATCTTGCGCTCGAGCACGATGAACGCGTCGAGGTGGCTGAAGGTCGTCGCGGGCGCGGGGTCGGTCAAGTCGTCGGCAGGCACGTAGATCGCCTGCACGCTGGTGATGGCGCCCTGGCGCGTCGAGGTGATGCGCTCCTGCAGCTGGCCCATCTCGGTGCTCAGCGTGGGCTGGTAGCCCACGGCGCTCGGCATGCGGCCCAGCAGCGCGCTCACTTCGGAGCCTGCCTGCGTGAAGCGGAAGACGTTGTCGACGAAGATCAGCGTTTCCTTGCCGGACTTGTCGCGGAACGCCTCGGCCATGGTGAGGGCCGACAGCGCCACGCGCAGACGCGCTCCCGGGGGCTCGTTCATCTGGCCGAAGACCATCGCCACCTTGTCGAGCACGTGCATCTTCTTGCCGCTCGCGTCGGTGTACTCGGCCTCCTGCATTTCCAGCCACAGGTCGTTGCCTTCACGGGTGCGCTCGCCGACGCCGGCGAACACCGAGTAGCCACCGAAGTTGCGGGCGACGCGCGCGATCATTTCCTGGATCACGACGGTCTTGCCGACGCCTGCGCCACCGAAGAGACCGATCTTGCCACCACGCACGAAGGGGCAGAGGAGGTCGATGACCTTGATGCCGGTCTGGAGGATTTCCGTCTGCGGGTTGAGTTCGACGAACTCGGGCGGCTCGCGGTGGATCGGGGCGTACTCGGCGCCCGTCACGGGGCCGCGCTCATCGACCGGCTGGCCGAGCAGGTTGAACACGCGGCCGAGCACGCTCTCGCCGGTGGGCACCTTCACGGGCGAGCCGGTGTCGCGACACACATCTCCGCGCCGCATGCCGTCGGTCGAGCCCAGCGCCACGCAGCGCACCTGGCCTCCACCGAGGTGGATCGCCACTTCGCCGACGAGGGTCTGCTTCTCGCCGCGGACGGTGAAGTCGATCTCCACCGCGTTGTAGATCTCGGGCAGCGCGTTCTCGGGGAACTGCGCGTCGAAGGTCGAACCGATGACTTGGGTGACGGTGCCGTTGGAAGCCATGTCTGTCTCGTGAGGTGCGGGAGGAACCGCCCTGGCAGGATGCCTCGGACGGAAGACCGGAAAGGTAGCGTGAAGACCGTCTCGCCGCCCGCCCAGAGGGCCTTGCGGCGAGCAGTTCGACGGCTCCGTTAGGCGAGGTGCCACGACGCTCGGTCGTCGTGGCCGCGCAGGGCATCGGGGAGCGTGGCGACGAGCAGCGCGACCGGTTCAGTAGCCAATAATCTGCAACCCGAGGCCGCTGCAGGCAGGATGAACGAGGCCCCCGGGGCCAGATCGGCCTGCCACGAGCCAGCGCTGAGCCTGGCGGTGCCGCTGATCAGGGTCCAGACGGTCGGGGTATCTCCCTCGGGCAGGTCTGCCGTGGCTCCCATCGGGGCTTCGAGTTCATCCACGCGGAAGAACTCCGTGCGCACTCGTGTGCGACCACGCCAGCTTCCGCCGCGGGCGCGCCACGGTTCGTGCTCATCGGGAGCGTTCAGGATCTGCTCGCCGCCGAACAGCGTGCACTCCATCGCTTGATCATGGTGAAGCGGGCGATTCAAATCGTGCCGGTCCCAGTCGTAGACGCGGAAGGTCGTGTCGCTGGGGGTCTGGTACTCCGCAACCATCGTGCCCGCCCCAAGCGCGTGGCAGATGCCGCTGGGCAGCCAGTAGGTCTGGCCCGCGCGGACGGGCTCGCGCAGCAGGTCATCGATCACGCCGCCTTCATGAAGGTGACGCCTGAAGGCATCGGCATCGATTCCAGGCCGGATCCCACGGTAGAGCACGGCATCGGCCCGTGCCTCGAGCACCAGCCACGCCTCGCTCTTCATGAAACAGTCAGGGTGCGTCCGCGCATAGGCCGCGCTTGGATGGACCTGCACCGACAGCGGCTCGTCCGCGTCAAGCAGCTTGACCAGCAGCGGGAAGTCACCGCTGGGCGAGGCGGCAGCCCGCCCCAGCACCAGGTCGCGTTCCGCCGCCATCACGTCCTTCAGGGTGCTGCCGGTGCCGTGGCCGGCCACGATGGGCGAAGCGCCCTCGGCGATCGACGGCGGGAGGTCGGCGACCAGCCACGCCTCGCCGATGGGCATGGGCGGATCCGGCAACTTCAGGAACGGGCAGATGCGCGTGCCACCCCAGACTCGGTGCTTCAGCAGGGGCCCCAGGACGATGGGCAGCACGCGGCGGTCAGATCACCATGCCGGTGATCAGTCCTTCGAAGACCATCTTGTTGTTCACGAACCCCTGCGCCAGACTCACGAACCGCCGCGGGTTGAACGACTGCTCCTTCACCGCGATCACGAATCGGTCGCCAGGAACCACCTGTCCGCGGAACGAGACATCGTCGCAGCGCACAAAGCCCAGGAACCCTGCCGGCTGTCGCGTGCGCTTGTGGGTGTAGCTGCAGAGCTGCGCACCGGCCTCGATCATCATGACGCCCGGAAAGAGGGGGCGCCCTGGGATGTGACCAGCACACCAGAACTCATCCGGACGCACGTCCTTGTAGCCGACCGAGGAGTGTCCGTCCTCGCTCATCCAGCAGACGCGGTCCAGCATGCGCATGTGGCCGGATTGGGGCAGCAGGGCGTCAATCGGGAACGCTGCCGACGCGTCCACGCCCAAATCCACGGTCGAAATGTCAATAATTGGGGCATTTGCCACGGTTATTCTCGCTTTCGCCTACCGACTTCCTGCGGAGGATAGCCCAAACGGCGTCTTGTGCGTGTAGCCTGCGGCACGGCCCATCCGGGCAGCCAACCCCAAGGAGACCCCATGATTCACGAGCTCTACGCCAAGCTGGAGAAGCTGATCGCCGACGCCAAGGCCGACCTCGACAAGGCCGCTGGCGGCAACAAGGCGGCCGGCACCCGCTCCCGCAAGCACATGCAGGAAGTCCGTTCGATCGCCGCCGACATCCGCAAGGCGATCCTCGACAACCGCGACAAGCCCACGCCCTGAGCGCCGGGTTTGTGCACGAACCTTCACCGACGGCGGCTCGTCCGCCGTCGGTTGTCGTTTTGGGCTTCGCTCAGGCCGGCAATGGCCGAATCGCCTTGGCCAGAGCCAACATGCCCTTGAACAAGGGGTTGGAGGCATCGCCGGCGAGTTCGTACATCGCGCTCAGGCATCCAGACGGCACGCACCCGCAGAGTTCCAGGCGACGAAGGGCCGGTGCGATCTGCTGGGCCTGACCCGCGCTGATCGCGTCGGTCATCAGGAACGGTGTGCGGCCCGCCGCTCGCAGATCCAAGGCGGTCTGCAGCACGCACACGTGTGCCTCGACCCCGCACACCATGACATTCGAACGTCCGTGGCCAGACAGCCACGCCTCGAGCTGGGGCAGGACCGCGCTGAAGCGGGTCTTCTCGAATCGACACGAGCCAGCCGGGAGCGCCTGGGTGATGGCGGCCACCGTCGGCCCGAGGCCCCTGAGGTAATGCTCGCTCAGGGCGACCGGCAGCCCAAAGTGCGCGGCAGCGCTCATGAGCAGGGCGGTGTTTTCGGTGATCGCCTCGGCGTTGGCGATCGTGGGCATCAGTCGTTCCTGCAGATCGATCACGAGCAGGCAGGCGTTGTCGGGGGTCAGTCGTTGCATGGCTCAGACCCGCAGGTCGACGGCGCCGTCGAGCCGGCCGGCGTAGCGGCTGCGCACGGCTGCAACAGTGCACGACAGGAAGGCATCGACCTGCTCCGGGGCACGGCCGACGAAGCGAGCAGGATCGGTGATGCCGCCGAGGTCCACGCCCGCAAAGAGCGGATCGCCGGCTAGCCGCTCGAGCAGATCGTTCGGGCGACCATGCTCCTTCACTTGGGCGGCGGCTGCCACGCTGTGCACGCGGATGCGTTCGTGCGCATCCTGACGATCGGCGCCGCGCTCGACGGCGGCCATCAGGATCGCCTCCGTCGCCATGAAGGGGAGCTCCGCCATCAGCCGCGCGCGCACCTGGTGGGGATAGACGACCAATCCGTCGACGACGTTGCAGACGAGATCGAGCGCGCCATCGAGCGCCAGGAACGATTCCGCGATCGACAGCCGGCGGTTGCTCGAGTCATCGAGCGAGCGCTCGAGCCACTGCACCGCCGCGGTGTCGAGGGCGTTCTGCGGCATGCTCATGACGAAGCGGGCGAGGCCGCACGCGCGCTCGCAGCGCATGGGGTTGCGCTTGTACGGCATGGCGCTCGAGCCGATCTGGTCCTTCTCGAAGGGTTCCTCGAGTTCCTTCAGGTTGGCCAGCAGGCGGATGTCGGTGGCGCACTTGTGGATGGCCGCCGCGGCGGCCGCCAGGCTCGAGAGCACCTGGGCATCGACGACGCGCGTGTAGGTCTGGCCGCACACGGGGTGCAGGCGGCCTTCGGGCCAGCCCACGAGCTGCGCGAAGCGGCGTTCGAGTGCGTCGACCTTGGCGGGATCGTTCCCGCACAGCTGCAGGAAGCTCGCCTGCGTGCCGGTGGCGCCGCGCAGTCCACGCAGGCGCAGCGTGTCGCGACGGTGCTCGATGTCGTCGAGCGCGATCGACAGGTCATACGCCCAGAGGCACGCGCGCTTGCCGACCGTGACCGGCTGCGCGGGCTGGTAGTGGGTGAAGCCCAGGCAGGGCAGTGCGCGGTGGGTCGCGGCGAATCGGCCGAGCCGGTCGATCGCGCGTGCGAGCTTCGCCGCGACCAGGTCGAGCGCCTCGCGCATGAGGATCGCGTCGGCGTTGCAGACGACGTCCTGGCTCGTGGCGCCCAGGTGGATGATCGCGCGCGCCTCGGGCGCGGCATCGCCCAGCGTGTGGACGTGGGCCATCACGTCGTGGCGCAGGGCGCGCTCGTGGCGTGCGGCGGCGTCAAAGTCGATGTCATCCAGGTGCGCACCGATCGCGGCGACCTGCGCGGCGGTGACCGGCAGGCCCAGCTCGTGCTCGGCCGTGGCGAGCGCGTGCCAGATGCGGCGCCAGGTGCCGAACTTGCGTTGGGCGCTGAAGAGCGCGCGCATCTCGCGGCTGGCGTTGCGTTCCTCGAGCGGGCTTCGGTAGCCGTGGTGTGGGGAGTCGTTCATGGTGCCTTGGCGGCGTTGCCGCCGATCCTGTTCTCGGTGCCCGCGCGCAGGCGGGCGATGTTGGAGCTGTGCTTCCAGATGACGAGCGCGCCGAGCGCGCCGTTCACCGCGATCAGCGGCCAGGCGCCTGCGACATCCGAGCCGCCGCGTGGCATGGCCGCCCAGCCGAGCGTGGCCAGGGGCAGCATCGCCGCAGCGATGATCGAGGCCAGCGAGACGTAGCGCGTGATGGCGACCACCGCGACCCAGGCGCCGAAGGCGACCAGCACCGGCACCGTCACGGCTGGCCAGAGTGCGGCCAGACCTCCGAATGCGGTCGCCACGCCTTTGCCACCCTTGAACCTGATCCATGGGCTGAACATGTGGCCGAGCATGGCCGCCGCGGCGATCGCGACCCAGCCGAACTGCTCCGTGGGCGACATCTCGGCCGCAGCGCGCCCCCAGAGTCCGGCCTGGTGGCCGGCGATCGCCACGGGCACGAACCCCTTCAGGAAATCCAAGCCAAAGCACAGGAAGCCCCAGGGCTTGCCGAGCACCCGGCCCACATTGGTGGCGCCTGGGTTGCGGCTGCCTTCCTGCATGATGTCGCGTCCATGCGCGCGCGCGATCAGCACGCCGAAGGGCACGCTGCCGCATGCGAATGCCACCAAGGCCATCAGGAGCATGCCGCGATCCTACGGCAGCGCGAGCGGGCCTTCAGGAGCGCCAGAGTTCGCCAAGCCCGCGGTGCAAGGCCCAGCGGGTGGTCGTGGTCCGCAGCTCCGCTGCGAAGCCCATCGCCACCAGCGACGCCCCCTCGACTTCGGCCTCGAGCCCATCCGCGTCGATCCAGAGGTGGATCAGCTTCACGCCTTGCCGCTCCGCGAGCGCCTCGGCCGCTGTGCGCACGGTCTCGCGGACCTCATGGTCGGCGAGCGCACGGGGCAGGGCATGCAGCGCGATCGCGGCCATGCCTCAGAAGACCGCGCTGGGCTCGCGGCTCGCCCGCGGCAGGCTGGATGCATCGCCGAATCCCGTGCCGATCGCCCGCGCCGCGGACACCAGCGGGTGGTCGACCGGGACCAGGCGTTGCTTGCCCGCCGAAGCCATCAGGTCGATGTCGCTGAAGATGTTGTTCTGGCGCACGACCAGGCGGTTGCGCGCACCGTCCATGAGCATGGAGATCGCGTGGTAGCCGAAGTGCGTGGCCAGGATGCGGTCCGCGGCGATCGGCGTGCCGCCGCGCACGATGTGGCCCAGGTTGGTGCTGCGCACGTCGGCGGTGGTCCGCTTGGCCAGCTCCTGCGCGACCCAGGCACCGATGCCGCCCAGCCGCACCGGGTCGGGGCTCGTGGGATCCAGCTGCCGGATCATCTGGCTGCCGCCCTTGGGCATGGCGCCCTCGCCGACCACGATGATCGCGAAGCCCGGCCCGTGCGCCACGCGCCGGTCGATGTACTCGCACATCGTGTCGAACTCGAACGGGATCTCGGGGATCAGGATGATGTCGCTGCCGCTGGCCACGCCGGCGGTCAGCGCGATCCAGCCGGCGTTGCGGCCCATGACCTCGCAGACCATCACGCGGTGGTGGCTGTCGGCCGTCGAGTGCAGCTTGTCCAGTGCATCCGTGGCGGTGGCGACCGCCGTCAGGAAGCCGAAGGTGATCTCGGTCCCGTGCAGGTCGTTGTCGATCGTCTTGGGCACGCCGATGATGTTGATGCCCGCGTCGACCAGGCCGGTCGAGGCGGCCATGGTGCCGTCGCCGCCGATGACCACGATCGCATCGAGCGCGTGGCGCTGCACGGTCTCGATGCACTGGCGCGTGCAGTCGGCGAAGACCGGCGAGCCGTCGGCGTTGCGGCCGACGGCCCACTTGCGCGGGTTGCACTTGTTGTTGGTGCCCAGGATCGTGCCGCCGCGCGTGAGGATGCCTGAGACATCCGCGAAGGTCAGCGGCCGCACGCGGTCCTCGATCAGGCCCTGGAAACCATCCTCGATGCCGAAGACCTGGATGCCGTGCTGGAGCATCGCGGTCTTGGCGACCGCGCGGATGACGGCGTTGAGTCCGGGGCAGTCGCCGCCGCCGGTGA
>Ga0315905_10000288_pt1 | contig 54928 bp, 48 predicted proteins | sample LakEriMetagenome_5_FD_203522 | JGI IMG/M metagenome (GOLD analysis project Ga0315905, IMG submission 203522) | Freshwater fungal communities from buoy surface, Lake Erie, Ohio, United States - Buoy 4 MA121 | ecosystem: Environmental > Aquatic > Freshwater > Lake | place: USA: Lake Erie, Ohio...
TTGAGATATGAACTCGTTTAATGTGCTCATCTTGATTTCCTTACTGAGTCTGCCCAGACAACTTGTTTATTTGCTCCTGCAAATCTTTCAACAGGAAGCATCATTGCCGTAGACCAATCTCCAGCTGGGACAAGTTTGAATTGAGATCTTACGTGATTGTCTAGATAGTGCTTAACGCACGGTTTAGCCAAATTAAATTTTGATAGACCTGCAATTGTTGCCCAAGAATATCTAATTTTTGTTGTTTCGTCCATCTTTGTGTTTGAAGCGAAAACCATAAGTCTGTCTAATAACCTAACACGCAACTGATATGGTAAGTAGTGCATATTCAACCCCATGAATCCACCTGGAACTTTGGCGTATGGAAAAACCATAGGGAACATATCGTAATATGGTAACGTATCCTTTGTTTTAGGATCGTAAAAAAACATGTAGAGTTTACCAGGAATTATCCTACCCTTTAACACTTCTGGGTTGTTGTTCATCACCTTATTTGGTGTGAGGTATCTCTGCTGTTTATTTAAAAGCAGTGCTTGTTGCTCGAACCATGTTTTAGATTTTCGAGAGATATCAGGATCTACTCTAAATCGGTCAAACAGGTCTTGAAAAGATTCTTTTTTGGCCATATTCCTATTTATTTACTTTGTGCAAGACCAAGTTCATATTCGGTAATTATCTTAAAATGCCAACCCCTATCTTTAGCGTAAGAATCAGCAGCTTTCCACTTTGCTTGGTTAACAACAAAGGTAGCAGATTCTGTAAGATACCTTTGGGTTCTTCTTCCAGGATATTCTGGTGGTTGGGTTTGTTTATGAGGTTTAATTTCTACCAAATACGTGACAAGTTTCCCAGAACTATCCCTTGTTTGTATTCTAAAATCTACAAAATAACGATGTATTTTTTCATCGATTGGGGATCTATAAGGAATAACTGTTTCTTCTGACGACCATTTTATGATTGAGCTGTTCCTGTCGCACCAAGATGCGAATCTAGTTTCCCAGCTGGACCTCATAATGATATTTGTGGGGTCGCCATCATATTTTTCGGGTTGTAAAGGTTTAAATTTTCTCTTGTGAAACATAACTAAATAATAGAAGGTGTACTCCAACAATACATATTTAGAGACTTAAAAGATGGCCACTCAAACCAACCCTAACGAATTTACTGCTGCAGATGGTAGTAAGTATAAGATCGATCAGCTAACCTATCCGAGAGATCTGATCGGTAACTACAGCGAATATGGTGAAAGTATGATTCTTTTTAACATTAATGTTCTTGAAGAATCTAAACTTGGTAAATCTAATTCAGACAATTTCGTACAAGATTATACGCCAAGTATCCGTAGCGAGTTTATTGCTCAAGGGTATTCGGAAGAAAGAGTGGCAGGTGCGTTTACCCTCGCCACTGGAATTACAGGTGCAGGTGGAACTGCTGCAGCAACGAGCAGCGATCCATTACTTGGTGGGCTAATAGCTGCTGCAGCAGGTGCTCGTGTTAGTACTTATGTTGCTCCAAAGAGTGGAAAATTTACAAGACCAGTAAAAAGACTAAAAACTGCTATTGCTTTACATATGCCAAATCAGTTACAGGTTCGTTATGGTATGAACTGGCAAGATAAAGATTTGTTAACTGAAACTGCAGCAGTCGAATCGTTATCTCCTGGATCAGTTGCCATGGCTGGCGCTGGTGCTCTTGGCGCTAAATTATTGGGAAATAGTCCAGCGAAGGGAGCAGCGCTTGGTTATGGTGCAGCAAACGTAATTGGTAAACCAGGAATGACAAGTGCTATTGCTTTAGCAAATCTTCCTGGAGGTGACGCACTTTCAGCTGGCTCAGGTGTAGCTGCTAATCCAAAGAAAGAACAAATATTTAAAGGTGTTGATTTTAGAACATTCAACATCAACTATGAGTTTTATCCTCGTAGCCCCGAAGAAGCCAAGAACGTCTTAGCGATTATCTATCAATTTAAATACCACATGCATCCTGAATATAAAGATGATGCGTTCTTGTTTTTATATCCATCTGAGTTTGATATTTTTTATTACAAGGGTAAGGGATTGAACAACGCAATACATAAACACACTTCTTGTGTATTGAGCGACATGACGATTAACTATACGCCAAACGGACAGTATACAACTTTCCCAGATGGAACTCCAACACAAATTAACGTACAAATGACGTTCAAAGAGTTGGGCATTCTTACTAAAGATAAAATTGAAATGGGTCTATAATGTATTTCGATAAATTTAGAGAAATTTACTACGATTTCAATACTGGTAAAAAGAACAACGATTTAATGGTTGTAACGGACGTAACACAAAATGTTCGTTTTAGAAAAGCCATAGTAGAAAATATTGTACAATGGGAATACTATTATTTGAAAGATGGCGAAACTTTTGAAATGGTTTCGGAAAAATTATATGGTTCTCCATTATATCACTGGGTGCTTATGATATTGAATGAAAGATATGATTACATAAATGATATGCCAATGTCTCAACCACAATTAGATGCTCATGTAATTAAAAAATATGGAATCAGCAATATTAATGCTGTACATCATTATGAAGATGCAGATGGCAACATCGTTAACTCTGGCGTAGGAACTACAACGATTTCTAATACTCTACATGAAGATAGAGTTAATGAAGCGAAACGAAAAATTAAAATATTAGCGCCAGCAATTTTATTTACCGTACTTGAAACTTATAGGAAGTTGTAATGTCTGGATTAACTGGTTTACGAGCAGCTGGCTCAGTAAATATTGAAACGGCGATCGTAAGATCTGCCAATGGATATACTCAAGATGTAAAGGGGCAGATTGTTCAAGTAGAAGTATTTGAGGATATGTTCTCACCATTTATTACGGGAACTATTGTTCTTAGCGATGCGTTGGATCTAGTAAACTTCTTTCCATTTATTGGCGAAGAATATTTACTATTAAAAATTGCTACACCATCTTTTACCGAAGCTGCACGAATAATACAAGGTGAATTTTATCTATTTAAGATGGATCAAAGAATCCTCTTAAACGATAAGAACCAAGTATATGCCATTCATTTTATTTCCAAAGAAGCCATCGTTGACTTAAACTTCAAGATTAGTAAATCGTTTGAGGGTGTTTGTAGCGACATCGCTAGAAGATTAATTGGAACACCAGAAGGGTTAAACTCAGATAAAGTTTGTAGATTCGAACAATCAAGCAATAAAATCAGATTCGTTGCTAACTTTTGGCCACCGAGCGCATGTTTAAACTATCTAAGTAAAGTTGCAGTAAGCGACAAATCTAATAGCACTTATCTGTTCTTTGAGAATAGAACTGGATTCAACTTCTTAACTGTAAACGAATTGTTTAATGGCGAAAAATTTCAGGATTTTATATTTGACAATAAAACTAGAGATTTTACATCGCAGGGGACTAACACACCAAACCCAGATGAAGCGTATAAACGTGTATCAGAGTTTAGAGTAGAAAAATCTTTCGATTATATGCAAAGAACTAGAGCAGGTATCTATGCTTCTAAAATGATAACTCACGATTTTGTTAGTAAAAAATATTCGGTTAGAAATTACAACCTGTTAAAAGATTTTCCTAATCACAATCACTTAAATAAATTTCCTATCGCATCAACTCGTGTTCCTGTAGCACCGAATGCTTTGCAGATGCACGAACAAAAACACTTTGGCGTATATACAGATTATAATGATATTACTAACACGAAATTTGCACAGCAAAGATTATCTTTAATGGGGCAAGCTGAATCTTTTAAAGTTCAGATTGTAGTTCCAGGTAGAACAGACTATACCGTTGGTATGAAAGTAAATTTAACTACCTATAAAACAGAACAAGCATCTGCTCAAGAGAACCTAGATAACTTGATAGATAAAGTTCATTCAGGTAATTACTTGATTGCTGCGATTAATCATGTTATAGATAAAGAGTCGCATACGTGTCACATGGAGTTAATTAAAGATTCTATGATTATTGATTTGGATAAGGGTGGGGTTTAATGAAAAGTTTAATGTTTCATACTGGTGTTGTTGAGAGTCGTGACGATCCATTAAGACTTGGACGTTGTAAAGTTCGAGTAGTAGGTGTTCATACAGAAGATACAGCTCTTCTTCCAACAGAAGATTTACCATGGGCATTCCCTATGCAGCCGATCAACTCTGCTGCGATGAATGGTATTGGTTATTCACCAGTAGGTCCAGTTCCAGGTACTTGGGTAATTATTGCATTCCAAGACGAAGCAAAACAATTCCCTATTATGATGGGTACTATTGGTGGAGTGCCACAAGAAAGTTTATATGGGCAGATTGATATTGATGATGGTAATATCAATCTTACACCAAAAGATGAATCAGTAGTAGCTGAATTAAGAACAGTTCCAAGAACTATTGGTGGTACTAATCAATTAACATTCTACGATCCAAATGGGCAAATAACAGACTTCACATCAAAACTAGCAGAAAAGATGAGAGTCTTTGGCGCTGGTGTTGAACAAGAAACTTTAATTGAACAGATTGTCTCTCGTGATACAATTAGAATCAATAAAACTTATGGTGGTAACGGTGAGAACATTATTACCATCAAAGTCGCACCAACAAACTTAGATGCAGTAAAAGAAAGTAGATCTGGTCAAGAGGAAACACTTAATACTAGTGGGTCTACGACTAACATTACCACCAACAACAATACTGTAAATAGAACACCAGCGCAAAGCGCAAATACTACTACCGCAACAAATACTGCGCCATCTACCACACCAGCAGAAGCGCCAGCTTCCTCTCCTGTTAATGACGCTATTCCTACAGTACCACCTAAGAAATATCAGAAAAACTTAGCAGTACAAACAGCTTCTATTAAAGCAATGATTGCTGCTTGCGATAAAGTTGGATTGACATCAAAGGCGCAAAAGTGCGCTTTACTGGGTATTGCTGGTGGCGAATCAACATGGCAACCATTATTTGAAAACACATCTTACAGCGAAAGTCGTTTTAGACAAATTTTCCCAGGAATTACAAATAAGCGTCCAGAAGAAGAATGGAAAAAGTATATCAATTGGTCTGCCGATAGACAAGGAAGAGAAGGATTCTTCAGTTATATTTACGGTCCAACAACACGTGGTAAAGGATTCTTTGATCACGTTAACGATGCAGAAGGTGGTAAATATTACGGACGAGGTTATATTCAATTAACAGGTAAGTCTAACTACATTAGATACAATAATCTTGCTAAGAAATTTGGCTTGAACATTGACATTGTTAATAATCCTGATTCTCTTAATGCAGACCTTAATGTTTGTGCTATCGTTGCTGCGCTATATTTGGTTGATCGTGTTCCTAAGAAAACACCTAACGATGCAAGATATTTTGAAGTAGCAAAAAGAGCAGTTGGTATTAACTCGCCAGACATTGGCGCTAGAAAAAAAGAATTCTTTGAATATTTCTATGGCGAAAAATCGCAAAGCGTAGCTGATAAACAAGCATTACCTACAGTCGATCCTGTTACTAATGGACCAGCTGCATCAGAAGCATCAGCTGGCACCGATTCTGCTGGTACAGTAATCCCTTCTCCTTCTGCAGCTGAAAGTAAGTTTGGTTTTAGAGATCCTAATGGAAAATATCCTTTGGGGAATTTATTAAATGAACCTGACACTAATAGACTAGCAAGAGGTGTTTTTAAAGGCACTGTTATTGAAGTAAAAGATGGTCTAAGAGCATTGCAAGTACCAACAGCAAACGGAGCATCATGGGATCAACCAGAAGCGCCATATGGTGGACAATATCCTTACAACAAAGTTTTTGAAACAGAATCTGGACACGTCATGGAGTGGGATGACACTCCAGGAAACGAACGACTAACATCTTTCCATAGAGCAGGAACATACTCAGACATTGATGCTGATGGTACACGTGTCGATTATATTAATGGCGACAGTTATACTGTTATGTCTAAAAACGGCAATCTCTTTGTTTGGGGTACTTGTAATTTAACAGTCGGTGGGCAAGTAAACATTCTATGTCAATCAGACGCAAACATTAAAGTAGAAGGTAATGCTGAAGCCATATTTGGTGGCAACTTAGATTTTGGTGTTGCTAGAAACTTGAACATGGCAGTTGGTTCTGACTTCTCGCTTAAAGTTGGAGGTAACTTAGATATTGATGTTGGTGGAAGTGCCTCTGCTGCTGTTAAAGGTAATCTTGGTATAGCAGTTACTGAATTGACTGACATTAAATCTACAGGAAGTGTAAGATTTAGTACTGATTCTGCTATGGAGATAAAATCAGGTGGAGCTATGCGTCTTGATTATTCAAGAGGTGACTTTGGTAATGGTGCTAACGAGGCTACGCCAAAAGCACCAGCAGACGCAACAGCACTTGTAGCACCACCTGTTGGTAGCCCACTAGGTAACAGTGCTCCTCCGCTTGAAGGAAGAGAACGTACATCGGATAAAGAGAAGGCTGGTGAAACAGAAGAAGATCTAAACTCACCAGAGGGAAGAAAACTTAAGAACGATAAAGAATCTGAAATTGCTGGTCGTGATAATACAGCTGCGCCAGCAGAAACTGCTCCAGCCCCATCGGGTGGAGCACCAGATCCAAAATCTAAAGTTGATTGCGCAGTTATCTTCTCAAGTGAAAGATTTACTGACAGCTATAAACTAACGAAGAACTTTACACTAGGTATGTGTATTGATGGTGGTGTTGGTGGTCGTCATAGATTACAAAATCAATCGCTAACAGATTTCTTGCAATTTAGAGATGCAAAACAAGAACGTATATACACTCCACAAGAAATTGTTTGTAACTTGGCAAACCACGTCCATGCATGTTTAGAACCATTGGTTGATGCTGAAATTGTACCACAAGGTATGGTTGGTTATAGGAAAGGTCTATGGGGTATCAACTCTGGTTATCGCTTGAAGGGTGTCATTGGACCAATCGAATCAGCTACATCACCACACTGTAAGGGACAGGCTCTTGATATTGGCTTGCGTGGTGGCGATCGCTATAAGAGAACTTATGAGATGGTTCAGCTAATCGAACGTGCTATTCCATATGACCAAATTATTCTTGAATATGATAACCCTGCTTCAGTATGGATCCACATTGGATATAACTACAAGGGTGGCAATAGAAAAATGGCGTTTACTATGTCTAGACACGCTACGTATCAAAGAGATGCTAAGGGTTTCCCTAAAGGATTTGTTTTACTAGAACCAGTAAATGGCGTATTTCCCAAGAAAGGATAATTAATGTTTTATCCTTCTGACTCATTATTGGGAACAGTTTTGGAATATCAAAACTTTAATTTTTCCATATATTATGAAGAATCAATTACCAGCGGAACACCTGTTGGTTCTGGTGGTACTGGAACAACTACTACCGTTACACGCTATCCTGTAACAATAACCTTTAATGAGGAAAATCCTAATACGGTAACAAAGACGGATGGCGACCCAGCTTCAATATCTGGGTATTATTATGATGCGTTTGACAATAGTTTGCAGTATAGGACGCCACAAGATACCTTCGTTACGGTAGATAAGTTTGAAAAGATTGATCAAAATGCTCTATCTGAAATGATCTATTATTTGGCAGACCAAAGAAGAACAATAGATTATACTTATACTGCAAAAGCGATGGACGGAACTACCGTAAAGGCTATAAATATCTATACAATAAAAGTACAAAACGACTGGACTAATGGTAAAAATACTCTCCAGACTTATGTGGGATATACAAGATAATGCCAGCAGTAGTTAGAATTGGCGATCAAAGTACAGGGCATGGTTGTTTTCCACCAACCCCTATGCTCGCAACACCAGTATCTAAGACTTATGTCAACGGTATAAAAGTTGGGGTAGTCAATAATGCTTCCTACCACGCTACCCATTCTTGTGGAATTACTACCCATGCTCAACCAGCAGCAAGAGCGCATACATCAGGATCGGGAAATACCTTTATTGAAGGAAAAGCTGCTGCAAGAATCGGAGATAACATTGCCTGCGGTGACGCTATTGCTCAAGGATCTCCAAACACCTTTATCGGTGGATAATAAATAAAGATATGGCAAATAATACAAGAACCTTCGTAGACTTAGATCTAAATTTTACAAAACATCCAGTCACAGGCGATGTTTCTGTTAGATTAGATGAGAATGCCATCAAGCGTTCAATAAGAAATTTAATTCTAACCAAAAACTTTGAAAGACCATTTCATAGCGAAATTGGCTCACAAGTTTCTGCCCTAATGTTCGAACTTGCCGATCCGTTTACAGAATCAGTTATTAGACAGAACATTATTGATGTAATTAATACCTTCGAGCCACGTGTTGAATTGATTGATGCTCAGGTTACTTATGACGAGGGTAATAACTCTGTTGATGTCAGAATAGATTTCAAGATTTTAAACACATTTACTCCAATAACATTGGATTTAGTTCTAGAGAGAACCCGATAAATGGCTAACAATAACAAAAGAATTAGAGTTGGTGAACTTGACTTTGATGGAATCAAAGACAATCTAAAAGAGTATTTAAAAACTCAAGATCAATTTAAAGATTATAATTTTGAGGGTTCAGGTCTTTCTGTTCTCTTAGACGTACTTGCATACAACACTCATTACAATGCTCTTTATACAAACCTAGCAGTGAATGAAATGTTCTTAGATTCTGCAAGTAAACGTGATAGTGTAGTTTCTATTGCTAAGATGCTTGGTTACCTACCACGTTCAGCTAAATGCGCAAAGGCTACTGTAAATATTAGAATTGTTGCGACAGGTTTAACACCACCACCATTTGTTACTCTCCCAGCTGGTACATCTTTTGTTACAACAATCGATCAAAATACATACTTGTTCTATAACAGAGAATCATACAGTTCTGCTTTGATTGGTGGAGCATATACGTTCAATGGGGTTGTTCTTACTGAGGGAAAACCTTTAGAGTATCGTTTTGTTTATGAGGATACATTACGTTTTGTAATTCCAAATAAAGATGTTGATATCGACACATTATCTGTTCGTGTTCAAGAAAGTTCGACTGGCGCATTTACTACCTACAATTATTCTAATAAGATTACATCTGTTGAAAAAGATACAAGAGCGTATTTCCTAAAAGAAGTTGAGGATGGAAAGTACGAAATTTATTTTGGTGATGGAATTATTGGCTATAAACCATCATCAGGTAACACCGTTTTAATTAACTATGTTAAATCTTCAAAGGCAGTAGCTAATGGCGCAAGTACATTTAATATGCAAGGAAGTACGGCTAATTTGGGTACTGTAACTATTACAACTACATCACCAGCAGTTGGTGGAGCCGATCCTGAATCTATTGCAAGCATTAAAGCAAATGCTCCTGTTAATTACTCTGCTCAAAATAGAGCAGTAACTGCAGAAGATTATAAAGTAATTCTACCGCAATTATATTCAAACGTGGATACCATTTCAGTTTGGGGTGGCGAAGAAAACGACCCTCCAACTTACGGTAAGGTGTTTATTTGTGTTAAACCAACAACAGGCGAAACATTAACACCAGAGACTAAAGAGAAAATTAAGACTGAAGTATTGAAAAGTAAAAATGTTGTTTCTATTATTCCAGAACTTATTGATCCAGAATATCTAAGAATTTTAGTAACCTCAACAATCTATTATAATCCTATTACTTCAAACATAGCAGGCACTAGTATTGAGACTTTAGTTAGACAAGCCATCGTCAATTTTAATCGAACAGAATTAAACAAATTTGACAGTGTAATGCGTTATAGTAGATTGTCTAGCGTTATTGATTCTGCTGCCGATGGTATTGTAAACAGTAATACAATTATTAGATTGTCTAGATCGATCGTTCCTGTATATAATCGTGTTCAGTCATACGCAATCAATATCGGAAACCCAATTTACAGTGAAGCAGGAATTACTGGTAATATTGTAAGTAGTGGTTTTAGCATTCCTGGTTCAACAACTACATTTTTCGTTGAAGATAATGGACTTGGATTTCTAAGAAGATTCTCTGTTACTTCAACAGGGCAGAAAATTATCAGTCCAGGAACAGTAGGAACTGTTAACTATAAAACAGGAAAGATTCTGTTACAAAGTATAAACATCGATGCAGCAGAAGATAATTTAATAACCTTTACAATTAGACCAGCATCAAACGACGTAGTTTCTGTAAGAAACCAACTAGCAACCATCAAAGAAGAATCTATTGTTCTAAGGGCGATTGAAGATAAGGTTGCTTCTGGCGAAACTACTGCTGGAAACTATGTGTTTACATCAAATACCCTATAATTAAATGGCACTTGTAAAAACTAAAGTCTCTACAGTTGTACCTAGACAAACTCCCCAGTTTGTCAGAGAAGACCATCAAACTTTTATTGCGTTTTTACAAGCGTACTATGAATGGTTGGAGAGTCAATATCAGGTTCGTGAATTAGAAAACATTCGAGATGTTGACGCAACTCTTGATGACTTTATTGGCCAATTTAAAAATGAAATTTTAAATCAACTTCCTGATTACGTTTTAAACGACAAGCGTTATCTAGCAAAAGTTGTTCAAGACGTTTATCGTTCAAAGGGTACAGCTAAATCTTATGAGTTTTTATTTCGAGCTGTATTTAACGAAACACCTCAACTATATTTTCCAAAAGTGGACATGCTTCGTGTCTCAGATGGTAAGTATAGTCAAAAATCAATTCTTCGTGTTAGCGCAATCTCAGGAGATCCCTTAGACTTATTGGCGCAAACGATTGTTCAGTATAATGAGTTTGGTGCAGTTATTTCTTCAGCACGTGTTGAAAACGTAATTGCAGAACAGCAAGGAGCAACCCTTGTTTATTCATTAACACTAAACGCAGATTCTATTATTGGAACATTTGGAACTACCTATAACATTGAAACAACTGGAACACCAAAAATTATTTGTAGATCGAGACAAGGTGTTACTTCATTCAGTGCAGTCAATGGTGGTTCTTACTATCAAGTAGGCGACCCAGTTTCTGTTGTTGCTGGTATCGGTACAGGAGCACTAGCAGAAGTTTCTGAGATTTATAATAACGGCAGTGTTACAGGTATTGTTATTGATACACCTGGAAAAAATTATTCAGTTGGTCAAGAACTTATTTTTAATAATTCAGGTACAGGTGGTGCGTCAGGTAATTCACTTGTCTCTGCTCGAGCAGTTATTTCATCAGTAAATTCACAAGGTGGAATTACTGGCGTCAAACTTTTATCTGGTGGTAACTTCTATACCAAACTTCCATTAGTATCTGCGCCAACCTTACCACCTGTTGTTCCACCTGCAACTACAGGTGGAGCTGTATTATTAGCAGTATCAGATAACATTGGTAGAATTACAAAATTAAACATACCATCATTTGGTCTTGATTATGAAAACCCACCAAATGGTATACCCCCAGCGTATGTGATAATGAAAGGTGTTAGTCCAGAATTTTCTATTGGCGAAATTCTGAGAGGTGCACCGCAATCAATTTCTACGGAAACAGATGAAGAATTATTACTAGAGTCTGGCGATAAATTTCTCCTTGAGGGTCAACAAGAACCAGAAGGTTTGTTAGTTGAAGCCGATACTGATAGAAACTTATACAAGATGTATCCAGTTACGGATAGATTTAGTTTTGCTCTAGAAACATCTGGTGCATTGCTATCTGAAGATGGCAATCCTTTCGTTACAGAAGACTCAGCAGAGTTCTTACCTAATATGACAGTTGAGGGTTGGGGTACAACAGGTGTTGCTAAGAGTGGTTCTAAAGGTAAAATTGCTTCGATCAATCAAGCAGAATTAAAGGGTGCTGTAGGAACTATTGGTAAAACACTTGGAACATTTATTAATGCTGATGGTAAAATCTCAGAGGCATCAAAACGTATTCAGGACAGTTACTTCTATCAGGACTTCTCATACGTAATTAAAGTTGGTCAATCGATTGACAAGTATAGAAACATTGTTAGAAAATTATTGCACCCAGTTGGTCTTGCTCTGTTCGGTGAAGTACAGATTCAATCTGTAGCTGATGGATCTCCTACATTAATTGGTGGAGCAAGAATACAAAAACTTGCTTGGGTTCTTGGCGCATTTATTGATGCTAAGATGGTAGCTATTGGTAATTATAGAAATCCTTCTAAAGAAAATTTCCCTGACATAGAAAAGCAACAAATCACATTGAAGTTAGAAGACTTTGTAGCTTCTATTCTTACAATACGTGTTTCTCAAACAGAGTTCTTACCAACAATTAACTTCCCAAATCTAACACCACAAGAAGTTCATTTGTTGGATCTACGTGCTCTAACAGCTCAGCAAGTAGAAACTATTATCTGGGCAAACAAAGTTTTAAATAAAGCAACTGACAGAAGGAGTTACTACGAGAAAGAAATCGAAGTAAACCCAGACAGAACAGATGCTACAATTAAATTAGGTAACAGATTAAACTTTTTAGAAAAATGGAAGTTTACATTTGCTCCATATCAAGCTGGCGCAAAGGGATCTATTGGCGTTTATACACCAGACTGGAATCAACCATATCCTGGAGTCAATAATAACTACTGGAATATTGGTAGCACTCAAATTAAAGATTTTGGGTCTATTACCATCTCTGAGGTTATAAATAGTCCTAATAGAAGAGTAAACTATGCATTTGAATCTTTCATAGATGTAGTAGCCCTACCAAGAGGAGCTATTACATTCGATTCTACCGCTGGTGGACATACTTTCGATAACAACTTGGCTTACAGAATGGATGCTGATTCCGTTGAGATGGATACAACAGTTTACTCAATGGACAACAACCGAATTCGCTTCGACAATCTAACGTAAATTAGGAGACAGCAAGAATGGCTGCAATTATTACAACAAAATTCCGCATTCATAATGCGCAATCTTTCAAAGAGGGGTTTGATGAAGCTGCTGCTTCCAACATTTATCTAGGAATCGGCAGACCTCAATCATGGACAAACGACAATTCGCCTGATACACCAAAAGATACAGTCAGTGATGAGTTATACTACTGGGACGATATGATCGCTCTTAAGCGTGTTCAATCCTCAGACGTATCTCTTGCCATTGTCCGTCGCAACTGGACAACAGGTAAATACTACGATACATATCGCCATGACTATAATGGCACAACAGCTGGCGTAAACATTAATGATGGTGGCGCAACTACACCAGCAACATTAGCAGATGCAAACTACTATGTCATTACTGATGAGTATAATGTTTACAAATGTATCAACAACAGAAAAAATGGTATTGTTGTTCAATCTACAAGCAAACCAACTGGTACAACAGCTAATGCGCTAATCGGTCCATTGGCTGATGGTTATGTTTGGAAATATATGTTTACAGTTTCTCCTGCAGACGTATTGAAATTTGTTTCAACAGATTTCGTTCCAGTTAAAACATTGCTTACTAACCCAGGAACAACTGATGCTTACTATACACAATGGTTGGTGCAAGATGCAGCTGTTGATGGTGCTATTGACCATATCGTTGTAAATAATCAAGGAACTTTATATACAACAGCTCCATCAGTTCAAATCGTTGGTGATGGCACTGGCGCAACTGCTACAGCAACCATCGATGCTGGTACTGGCAAAGTTATCTCAATCAATATGTCTGCTAAGGGTACTGGTTATACATTCGCTACCGTTACACTAACTGGTGGTACAACTGGTGTTACTGCAACAGGTTCTGCTATTATTGCACCAAAAGGTGGTCATGGTAAAGATCCAGTTGAAGAACTAGGTGGTTTCTATGTAATGATGAACGTCCGTCTAGAGTATGATGACGGTGCTGGCGACTTCCCTGTTGATAACGACTATCGTCGCATTATGTTAGTTCGTGATCCATTCAACTTCAACACTAGCGTGGTCGCAACTACCTCAACTATGAGAGCGATGCGTCAACTAACAGTGACTGGTGTTTCGGGAACATTCCAACCAGACGAAATTATTACTGGCGCAACATCTGGAGCTGCAGGACGTATTGTTCGTATTTGGTCTGAAAGTGGAACAAATTATATTACGTATGTTCAGACTCGTGTTGAAAATCCACAAGGTAAACTTTTCCAAAACGGAGAAGGTATTGTTGGTGGAACAAGTACTGCTACTGCAACAATTGGCGCCATTTCTAACCCAGAAGTACAAGCCGATAGTGGTGATGTTCTGTATGTAGAAAACCGTCGTGCAATTAATCGTGCACTAGACCAGATCGAAGATATCAAAATTATCGTTGAAATGTAATCATAAATAATGTTAATTATAAATTTGTTAGGTAAAAACGCATGACAATTAACTTCAACGTAAATCCATATTACGACGACTATACAGAAGACGATAAGTTTCTTCGTGTTCTGTTTCGTCCAGGATATGCAGTACAAGCCAGAGAATTAACACAAGCCCAAACAATCTTACAGAAACAAGTAAGTCGTTTGGGCGATCACATTTTTAAAAATGGATCGATGGTTATCCCTGGAAATATTAACGTAGATAACAAAGTCCACTTCGCAAAATTAGAAGACCTGTATCAAGGTGTTTCTGTCAAGTCATACTTGACGCAATTTAGAGATAAAGTTATTACTGGTACTATTTCTGGATTGAAGGCTGTTGTAATTGATACGTCTGAGTGCGCATGCGTTTTGGCTGACGAAAAAGAAATTGCAACTCTTTACTATAAAATTGAAGGTACTGGTGACGACGATGAAACTAAGCGTTTCGTTCCAGGAGAGCAACTAATTGCGTATGAAGCTGATAACTCAACTACAACAAACTATCGTGTAACAACAAACCAAACAGGCGATTTAGTTGTTAATACTAGAAGTTTCGGTGATACTGGTTTGGTTGGTACTTCATATACAAACGATCCTGTCAAAGATGTTCTTGGTTATTCATATGTTGTTGAAGTAGAAGCAGGTATTTACTATGTAGACGGATTCTTTGTAAAGAACGACGAGCTACACTTATACATTGGTAGATTTAGTGTTAACCCAACTAATCGTGTTGGTTTCCGTGTTAACGAAGTTATTGTTACACCAGAAGACGATGGAAACTTAAACGACAATGCACAAGGTTCAAATAACTTTGCTGCTCCTGGAGCACATCGTTATAAAATTGAACTTGAACTCATTAAGAAAGATCTATTAACCGCAGACGAAGATAGATTCATTGAATTATTGCGTGTTAAAGATGGTCGTGTTCAACAAAAGATTGACAAATCATCATACGCTGAATTAGAAAAGACATTTGCTAGACGTACCTTTGATGAATCAGGTAGTTATGAAGTAAACAAATTTAAGTTATCTGCTTTCGAACATTTATTAGATGATGCTAGACCTCTTGGTATTTACACGGCAACACAAGGTGGTAGCGAAGATAAATTCGTTATTGGTGTTGATGCAGGTAAAGCATATGTTCAGGGTTATGAGATTGAATCGGTTGCTACACAATATCTAACATTAAATAAAGCGAGAACTGAAGCTGATGGTCACGTAGCTAGATTAAACAATCAACCTATTGCTACACCAGTCGGCAACTATACTCTTGTAAACAGCGTTTACAAATATCCAGATATTTCTACATTCCAAACAGTATACCTTGTTAAGACACTTAACACTGTTGGTGGCGCATCACCATCAAGTGGTGATGTTATCGGTACTGCTAAAGTAAGATCTTTCCAACTTCATAATGGCGACTACTCAACGCCAGTTTTCAAATTAAGTTTATTTGAAATTGTAATGAATGAAGGATTCACTTTTGAATTAGACGTTAAGTCTATCGTTGGTGGATTGAGTGGTTCTACAAACTTCACATGTAACATTGTTCCAGTATTTAAACAACTTTCAGGTTCAGCATCAACAACTTCTAGTTCTGATGTTGTTACTGGTAACGGTACTAAATTTACTGATGATGTAAGAATTGGTGATGTTGTTTACATTGACGGAACACAAGTTGGAACTGTTCAATCAAGCCCAGCAAATAATACCACATTAGATCTAGTTGCTAACGCTGCAGCTGTTAAAACTAATGGTGTTGTTTCTTTGTTTAGAGCAAGAATCTATGAACCAGAGTTTACGTCCTTACTATTTAAAGTTGGATACGAATCAATTAAGACCTTATTAGGTTGGGATGGTACAGCATACTCAGCACGTGAAACTTCTACAAAAGTTAGACGTGTATTTGGTGTTAAAACAGCTGGTGACAATAAGATTGAATATACTCTTAACACCGACTTAGAATCATTTGCATCTGATCAAGATATTTCTAACTTTATCTTAATCAATACATCAACAAACGCAATCGTACCTATTACCTCAGAAGATGTTACACTTTCTGTAAGTAACACCAAAGTTGAAATTCAAAGCGTATCGAAAATTGCAAACGGTACAAACTATTTGATGATCGCTACTGTCAATCAAGCAAATAGTGAAGGTGGAGCGAAAGAAAAAACTCTTGCTTCTGTTACAGAATATATTACTGGTCAAAAAACAGTTACATCTAAGACAGTTGCTCTAGGTAAATCGGACGTATTGAGAATTAACTCAATCCTGATGAATCCAGGTAACTTTACAAATAGCACTTTTACTACAGGTATTGATGTTACCGATCGTTTCATATTAGACGACGGACAACGTGATACACACTATACTAATGGTTCATTAGTATTAAAGCCAGGAGCATCTGTTCCTTCTGGTGCGCTAAGAGTTGTATATCAATATTTTAATCATGGTACAACAGGTGACTATTTCTCTGTTGACTCATACACAAACTCTATCGCTCAAAACTTAGATTTCGACTATGAAGATATTCCTTCATACTCTGTAAGAAGTTCTGATGGTAAAATTGAAACAATCAATCTACATGATGTTATTGACTATCGTCCAGTAATTGGTGGAAGCAATAGTAGCTTGAATGAAATTCCTGTTATCGGTAACGAAATGTTAAGTGACATCGCATATTACTTACCACGTTTCGATAAGATTGTTTTAGATTCAGTTGGTCGTTTCAATATTGTTGTTGGTGTTCCTGCGGTAAACCCACAAGAACCACTAGATCCAAAAGACGGAATGGTTCTCGCTTCCGTTATGATTCCAGCTTACACTAAGAGCGTATCAGATATTAAATTCTATCAACGTGATAACCGTCGCTACACAATGCGTGATATTGGTGACTTAGAGCGTAGAATTGCGAATCTTGAATATTATGTTTCTCTAAACCTACTAGAAACAGATACTGCTCAGTTGCAAATTAAAGACGCATTGACAGGTATCGATCGCTTTAAGAATGGATTTATTGTTGACCAATTTACTGGTCATGGTATTGGCGATGTTAAAAACGCAGATTATAAAGCATCAGTTGATACTGCGAATCGTGAATTGCGCCCGATGCACTTTACATCTGCGGTAGATATTGTTGAAGATCTTGAATCTGCTGCACAACGTACTACTAACGGTTATAAGAAAACTGGAGATTTTATTTCTCTTCCTTATACTGAAGACGTATTTATTTTCAACCCTAATGGCACAAGGACTATTGACGTCAACCCATACAAGATTGGTGCGTTCAAAGGTGAGATTACATTAAGTCCAGAGAGTGATGTTTGGAAAGACACAGAACGTCGCCCAGACTTAACAGTTGTTGATGATAACGGATATGATGCTATTCGATTCATGGCTGAGCAACTTGGAGTTACAGGAACTCAATGGGGTGAATGGCAAACTAACTGGACAGGTATTTCAACTTCTACATCTACTTGGCAGACTGGTGATCCTAACCGTCGTCGTCAAACAGTTACAGGATTTGAAACAACTGTTACTACAGAAACAGGGACAAGATCTAGAGAAGGTATCCAAACAACCCTAACATCTACAGTGAACGCTGTAGACTATGGCGATCGTATTGTTGATATTTCTTATGCACCATATATGCGTGCACGTCCTATCGTTTATGTAGCTAAAAACTTAAAAGCATCAACTAAATTTTATGCTTTCTTTGATGGTAGAGCGATTAGCGAATTCATTAAACCTGCTGATGTATTCAAAGTAAACTTAGCAACAGGTGCTACTAAGATGGTGTTTGACCCATCTGAGTTGACAGAACAAATCCTAACAGATAGCATTTACAGAACTGAGAATGGTGTTGTTGAGGCAGCATACAGCGTTGGTGATGTTGTAACAAATGATGAACATACTGCAACAACAATCCAGTCTATTACAAATATTACCAGTGTAACTGGCGCAACTTCTTTCACTATGACAGTTGCATCATCAACTGGAATTAGACCTGGACACTATGTACAGTTATATAACTTAGCAGCGTCAAGAAATGTTCCTTCTACAATCAACAGTTTATTCTCTGATATTATAAGAGCAACTTCAACAATAATTAACTATTCGTTGAACACTAGCGCAGAGCTAAACTACAGAATTTTCAAAGTAACAAATGTTAGTGGAACAACTCTAACACTTGCTGATCCTAATGGTGCAACAATCCCAGCATTTAGCGCATACAATACATCAGCTTATAACTCAGGCGACGGTGGTAAAGTAAAACGTCTAACAGCTTCTGGTGTAGTTGCATTCGCTGGAGCAGTTACATCATACACTAGCGTAACTGAAAGTGGTGTTTCTGTTCAGTATCCTTCTGACATGGAGATCCATCTTGTTAATATTAAGAACGGTTTCGCTCCAGGAGATGTGTTAACTGGTCAAGCTGACATTAGCACTGGTCTTAAGAACCGTGTCGACGTAGAGTTAATCAACAACACTGGTGTTGGTTTGCTTCCAACAATGAAGAAACTTGGAGACCCAATTAGAACTGATGTTTGGGGATCTGCTGTTGGTGTCTATAATCTGCCAGCCAATACATTCAAGTCAGGAGAGCGTTCATTTAAGTTGATTGATAATATTTCAAACAACGATGCATCCTTTGACTCAAAAGGTTCTGCTCTTTATATTTCTTCAGGAACAACCCTTTCAAAAGAAAGAACTGTTGTTAACTCAAGAGATGTTCGTTTCGTTCAAGACAGACTGTATGAAGAAATTCCTGTTCGCAGAACTTCAACATCAACTCGTGTTCTTTACTCATACTGGACAGGTCATGATCCAGTAGCGCAAACATTTACAGTAAGCTCTCTTGGTGGTGCTTTTGTAACTGGTGTGGATATGTATTTCTCTGAAGCAGGTAATAGACCTGTAACAGTTGAACTTAGAACAACAAACAATGGCGTTCCTTCTTCTAAGATTCTGCCACTAACAGAAGTAACATTAACACCTCAGCAACTAAAAGTTTCTGACGATGGATCTGTGGCAACAAGATTTACATTCCAAGCGCCAGTCTACTTACAAGACGCTGAGACTTATGCTCTAGTTGTTAAGACTGACGAGCCAGGATGTCAAGTGTTTGTTTCTGAGTTGGGTCAAAACGATATTATAACAAATAACATTGTTACATCTCAACCATTAACTGGTTCTCTATTCTTGTCGCAAAATACACAAGAGTTCCAAATCAATCCATTGCTTGATATGAAGTTTACTTTATATAAAGCAGCATTTGATACATCAGCTACGGTTACTGCTGCATTTAAAGCAGTTCCACCTCAAGCATATACTCTTGGCGCTAACCCATTTGAAGTTTCAACTGGAACTACTAAGATTCGTGTTACTGCTAAGAATCATGGCTTTAATGCTAATGATAAAGTAGTTATTAGTGGTGTTGCTTTCGGCAATTATGGAACAACAGATTCAGAGTTGGGTATTCCTTCAAGTTTATTGAATGGTCCACAGACTGTTCTTGCTGATGGTTTAGACGATGACTCGTTTGTGTTTGAAATTGCTACTACTGATAATTCTACTCCACCAAATCCGTTGCTTGCTAAGAAGGCATCTACTTCTTATCAAACAACTACAGCAGATTTCGTTAAAGGAAACTACGGTGGAAGTGGTGTAATTATTACAAGACAGTTAAAAGCAGACCAACTATATTTGAAGACTGCTGATTTGTCTTTCCCAGAAACAACATTAACATATAAAGTAAGTGCAGAAAATGCAGCTGGAACAATGACTACCTTTGCTCCTATTGTTGCTAACGCTGATTATATTTTTGATACAAGAAAAACTGTTAAGTCTCTAGAGAACCAATACGTAAACCCAGTAACATCGGTTGTCCGTCCTTCTCTAAGATTGCAAGCAAGAATTTCTTCAAACAATCCAAACGTATCACCAATAATTGATATGCAAAAGTTGTCAGCATACATAGTTAAAAACTTGGTGAATGATGTTCAAGAATATGACATCAACGTAGAAGAAATTGATAAGCGCACTTTAATTAGCAACTCAGTTACATCTTCATTAGTTTTTGCTAATGGTACAGGATCATGTACTATCGTTACTGATGATGATGCTGCAGATAATTTATTGGCTACACTAACAGCAGGTAAATATCTGAAGATTGAAAATTGCGCTACAAACGTAAACGGTAAATATCTTGTTAAGAGCGTTGTTGTTTCTTCAGATACTATTGACTCTGGAGACGCTGAAGGCGATAAAGTAACAGTAACTTTAGAAGGAAACTTCCCTGCTACTGGAACTGTGGCAACAGCCAGCGAAGGATCTACATTTAAGATTTCTGTATTAGATAAATATGTTGCTGACCATGCTGCGATTGGTGTTACAAATAACGCTAACTACGTTACAAGAACATTAAACTTAGAAGTTCCAGCCGATTCAATCAAGATTCTGTTTGACGCAAACTTACCTGAGGGTACTAATTTGAAAGTCTACTACAGAACATGGGAAAACGCAGCTGATCTAAATACCTTGAATTATATTGATACTGGATTTGTGAAATCAACATCTGATGCTCAAAATGTGTTTACCGAAAGAACTATTACGGTTGAAGACGTTAGACCATTCAAGAATGTAGCTATTAAGATCGTAATGAAATCAAATCATCCAGTTTACGTTCCAAAACTTAAGAATCTAAGATTGATTGCATATTCATAATGAGCAGAGTAAGAGTTAACAATTTTCCTGATTTAAAAAAAGACCTCGCCGATGGTGGGGTCGTTAACTCAAACATAGACTCATTTCAATATTATAAAGAACGTAGGGCGAAGGCTCTAAAAGAAATAACTGAAAAAGACGCTATGAAAGAAGAGATAAATAATATGAGAAGCGAAATTTCAGATATCAAAACTATGTTAAAACTTCTATTGGATAAACAATAATGGCATTGCAAACACCAGTCGTTACCGTACCGCAAACTGATACTTTTGATCAGTGGCGTGTAAAGACAAACTCAGTTATTACACAGTCTAATCAAACTGTTCAAGACGTTGGCGATATCGCTGCTCTTGGTGGTGGGCAAACTAATCTGGTTCAAGCCATTAATGATGGAACTGATTTTTCAATTGCTATTACAATTGCGTTAGGATAAGACATGGCAAACAACTTTAAAAATGCATTAGCGAGAAACGTAGGTACTACGCCAGTAGAGATTTACGAAGCACCAGCATCTAAAAAAGCAATTATTATTGAACTTGATGTTTGTAATACAACATTAGGTTCTGTTACTACAAGCGTTTACATTACTTCTGGTGGGCAAGACTATTATATTGTAAAAAATGCTCCAGTTCCTGTTGGGGGTTCTCTACAGGTTATCGCTGGACAGAAAATTGTATTGACAAATACTGATTCAATCAATATCGTTTCAAGTACCGCATCATCTATTGATGTTATTGGTTCTATTCTAGAGGACGTTTAATGGCTTACATCGGTTCTACACCAGCAGACCAAACTACTGGCGCAAGACCAAGAGATGAATTTCTTGGTAATGGGGTTCAGTACATATTTCCTTTAGACCAACCAATCCCAGGAGGATTTGAATCTAATGTATTGGTTGTTGTAGACAACGTAATTCAAGAGCCAGTCGAAGCGTATTTAATTTCAGACTTGGTTCTTCTATCATTAACCAATGTGGTTGGAACAATTTCTGAAAGTAAGTATATCCGTGTGGGTACTGCTCAGGGATTGATTGTTGAAGCTACATCTACCTATGTGAAAGTGTATGTAACATCTTCAGCATCATTCTCAACTGGTTCTGCAATCGTTTCTAACACAGCAGGTGGCACTAGTATTGCTACTGCTACAGTTTCTGCGATTGAGTTGCAGAAAGATACTGGCTTACATTTTACAGGTGTGCCAGAAGTTGGTCAAAATATTTACGCTGTCCATCAAGGTGGATTAACATACCAACTAATCCCAGCTGCAGGTTCAGTTACGGTTGATTCTCTAGCGACAAATCTAAAAGCATTTACTGTAGATAAATTCACATCCACTTCTGGGCAGACAGTATTTAACTTATCAACTGCGCCAGCATCAAGTCAAGCAATTATTGTAACAGTCAACGGTTCAGTTTATACAGATAACGTAGACTTCACATTAAACGAAACAACACTAACACTAGCAGTTGGTTTGTCAGCTGGTGTTAAAGTAACAGTATTCCACTTAGGGTTTGGTACGGTATCTAGAAATGCGTTTACTGATGGTTCAGTTACTACACGTGCTCTCGAAGATCTAGCTGTAACTACAAGTAAACTTGCAGCAGGTGCAGTAACAGGTCCAAAACTTGCCACTGGTGCTACGGCTGCTAACCTTGGATTTACACCAGTCAATAAAGCTGGCGATACTATGACAGGCGACCTGACTGTCCCAAATATTATTCTTGCTGCTGGGGCTGGTAAGGGAAGAATTACTTTCCCAACAAACTCAAGCGCATCTACTGACCCATATACCTTAGACGACTATCAAGAAGGCGAGTGGTTCCCAACCGTAGCAATCGGTGGAGCATCAACTGGAATCACTTATAGTAATGCTGCAACATATGGTACATATACAAAAATTGGAAACAGAGTTATTTGTACAGGACGTATTGTTCTAACAAGTAAAGGTGCTCTAACAGGAAACGTAACTGTTGAAGGATTGCCTTTTGCGCCATACCTAGAACATATAGCAAATGTCTTACCAAATAATGTTGGCGTGAACGCTAATAGTATTGCGGGAAGAATCTCGCAGAACAGTGGTGTTATTACCTTGTTCAACACTTCTACTGGTACATTGGCGAATATCACGAACACCAACATAAACAATAATACTGAGTTTTTCTTTAATTTTACGTACCAATCTAACGACTAAATAGTCTCAAGGAAATCATATGGCAATCAGTAAAATAAAATCAAACTCTTTACAAGACGATATCGTTCTACAAGGACAATCTGTAAAACTACCTATTGGCACTCAAGCGCAACGTCCAACTGGCACCGAAGCCGATCTAAAGGGGATTACTAGATTTAACGATAACGCAAAGAAAACTGAACTTCACAATGGAAGAACTTGGGACGTTATCAATACACAATCTACATCTATTGCACTAGGTATCGCTCTGGGAGGTTAATATATAATGGCTGTTTGGAATGATAAAGTGGTTGCAGTAAAACGTCATGAAGGTTATGTTGTTCAAAGATTGACTGGTGAAAAAGATGATTTTGGAATGATCACCATTCCATGGAAAGAATTGTGTACTGTTACCTTCATCAAAGAAGGTGAGGTTCATGTGGTCAATGAAGCTGGGAAAGTTTTGGGTAAACTTAGTCCAGGAAGGTTCCACTATTCGCTAGTAGATCTAGAGAATAAAAAAGAAGTAGACTTTAAAAATGCTGCAAAAGCTGAGGCAGTAGATGGGTATATCCCAACTAAAGAAGAAGTTGAACAGGCAGCTGCTCAGAAGCAAATCAAATTAGTCAGTCTTTCTAAGACAGACTTTTATTGTATTAGCGATCCAAATGGCGAAAGAGTCTGGGATGGAGATATTTTTACCATCACCAAAGAGACACCGTACTATGAAATAAACCCAGAACAATTAAAGAGGTTGATACCAATTGACAATGGAATAACACTAAATAATGAAGAGATTAAACTTCATGGTGTTATCTATACTGAGGTATTCGATAAACCATTTAAAGTTTCAGGAATTGAAGGATCCCAGTTTATAGTTTTTAAACATGTCGGGTTCATTAAGCATCTAACGCAGAGTCATTAATAAGGGAATGATAGAATGGCAAAAAAGTTAATTTATACAGCATATGAGTTGAGCGTATCAGCTAATACTCTTACGCTTCCTGGTAATATTAGACCAAATAGACTATTGTTGATTACCGACGTAACCAACAATGCAATCATCTATAATTTCGCTGATCCAACATTAGGATATTCTAATTTTTCATATTCTGATAGTCAAGAAATTACAGTTTACAATCTAAAGGCAAACTTATCTGCTCTTGGATGTACTGATGACGACATTCTTCAAATCTTTATTGAAGAAGATCATACAAAGATCGGCTTCGAAGAAGCGATGATCGACCCTGTTAACAAACTCCGTGTTTCAACTCCAGGCAACTTGATTGATACTGACTTTGAATATGGTCTACAAGGTACTAAGTGGGAAACTCTGCAAACTGTTCAAAACATTCCTACAATCTATTCTTCATCAGGCGACGTTCCACTTGAAGGTCTAAGATCTATTACCTCAACAGCTGGTTCTAAAGTTGTTCGTGTTCTCTTGGCACAAGGTGCTGATATTAAACTTGGCGACCCTATCGTTGTACAAGGTGTTACATTATCCCTAGCTGAAGGTGCTTTCCTTATTACTGGTGTTGCTTCTTCAACAGAATTCTACTATGAAATTGACCAACAAGCACCACGTTCAGAAACAATTTCTGGTTCATATACTACAGTTGTTCAAGCCAAATTCTTTGAAGGTTCTGCTCTTTCTCTAGACGAAACAGATGGTTTGGGTATTGTTACTGATGGCGCTGCTGGGGCATCTAACTTGCTTGTTAGCACACCAGAAGTCCACGGTCTAAACCCAAGAACAAAAATTTATATTCGAAACACAATCGGTCCAAAGTTGTTGACAATTACTAATGTAACAGCAACTGCACCAGATGGTCGCCCATATGTTGATATTTCTCCAGCATTAACTGCATCGCAAACAATTGATTCGACACTTATTACAACACGTGGTGGATTCCTAGAGTTCCCTGTTGTTACATGGGACTGGGCATCAACATATACTAAGTATCTTGCTCCATCTGACGTTGACACTGTAGGCAATACAATCGCTTGGTCTGGCCATGCAATGTTGGATAACTATTGCGTAGTATTCCAAACTCAAGTTCGTGGTCAAACTACAGGTGGATTGACCGATGGTACTGTCTACTATGTTAAAGTAGTTAACGCAAACACATTCCAACTATGTACTGATTACGGTACATTAGCAAGCGTAGTTACTCTAGCATCATTAGATACTACAAAAGGACATCCTCGTCTTGGTCTATGCTATAAGGTTGAGCAAAAACAAGACCAACAGCGTTTTACTGCATTCTTCAATAGAAACAATACAGTAAATACTAACGGTGTTAATAGAGGTTTTTCAGGGCAAACATACAGCGGTTCTCAGCAAAACTTCTTAAACGACTTAACTGCTACATATGGTACTGGTCAAATTCCATGGCAATTATCAGTATCGCGTATTGATTATACATCAAATACTGGTTTATTTGCTGGTAACGGATTGTGGACATACTATGGTGATGGAACTCCTCCAGGACGTGTACAACAATACCGTGTTGGTGCTGCTGGAGCTGGTTCAGGAACACAATTCCCTAACCTAGACATTTCTACATCTATTTTCCAAGGTAACGGAACAACGTATAACGGTGTCGGCACATCAGCTGGTCGTTACTATTCTGGGTTCAGTTTATTGCCAGACGGTGGTCTAGTTTCAAGAGACAAGTTCGGTAACCCAACTTCTAACTGGGGTGTTACACTTTACTGGTCTGGGCAATATCGTCCTGCATCATTAAACTTGAATCATTCAGGTAGTGACTTTGCTGCTCTAAACTTTGGTTTAGGTGGTCGTGCGCCACAGCGTCTAATCGCTTTCCAAAGCAGAACACCTGATAGTGCATATACTACAGGCTCAGACGGTTACTCTAATTTACCAAACCAAAGATTGAATGGTCGTTATGGTACTGGTTCTCATAAGTATACTAATACTGTAACTGGAACAAATGGTTTCGGTATCATTAATACAAACTACACTGACGCTGGTTTGGCAACATTCTCTGGAAATAGCACTCACGTTTACTACTTGATGGCTGATGATATTCCAGCTAACTTCCGTAACTCTATCTTTAAGGCAGCGCACGGATATGCAAATAATGACCTTGCTGAAGTAACAGTAAACAGCTACTCAACGACAAACAGATTCTCGTTCGTTGATAATACTGGTGCTGCAGTTCCTATCGCTTCTGCTACCTTTACATGTAGAATTACAGTTATTACTGAAGACTTGTTTAGAATTCAGCCAACAGTTGCTCCAAATACGGACGACATGACTGACTATCCTCTAAACTTTACTATTGTTGTTCAGAAGATTAACCCAACATACAACTCTGTGTACATTGCTAACCACAAGATTACAACTACAACAGAAGGTCTCTTTACAACATCTGGTACAGCACCAACTCCTCTAGTAAATAATACTACATACCGTATTGCACGTTTGAACGACAACCGTGTATTCTTTAAGAGTGCATCAGGTGCTGGAGCAACTGCTGTTACTGCCCCAATCGGTAATACAACAGCCAACGCTACAGACTTTAACGTAAGTTTCCAAACACCACTTGGGTTGAATCCAACTTCAGCAACAATCACTAAGATTGAATATCGTGGCGACTTTGCTCGTTCAACTGAGTATGTTGTCTTGAAATTCTATAATGCTGATGGAACAACAACAAATAGTACGTTCAACATCGGTAACGTAGCACCAAAAGCATTTACTGCTTCTTGGCAAACTGCTACTAACTGGACACCAAAAGACGTTTCTGCTCTTCTAAGAACAGATGGAACTAAAGGTATTCGTGTTAACGTGGACCCAACTTCTGCTGTTAATGCTGCGCCAGCTGGTATGACTAACTGGTGGGAATTGCGCTTTACAGTTAATGCGTCATCAGAAGATATTGTTCTCTCATCACAAGGTGTTGGAGCGCAAAACATCAGATTGACTGGTCAACAAGGCGCATATGACGGTGCATACCCAATCATTGATGTTCCAGGTGCTGGTGGTGGTAAAACATTTACAGTCCAAGCTCCGTTCGAAGTTCCAAAACGTGAATGGGCGATTGTTCTAGCAAACGTAGATACTGCTAACGATATTATTACTGTTCCAGGAACATTAGACCATAACCTACTACTAGGCGAGCAAATTGAGTACTCTCCTAACGGTAATAGTGCTATTGTTGGTGATGATGCTAGATACGTAATCCCTATTACATCTACTACATTCCGTTTAGCAAACTCTGTTTCAGACGCAATTGACGGTAACTACGTTCAAATTGTTGCTCCAACAGGAACACACTATATTAGAACAGCTAACTTGATTAAAGGTTTGGCTGCTACTGGTACTGTTGATGCAGCAGTTAACACTAAACACTTTGCGGGAACATCTACTAAGTTCTTAACAGACTTTAAGAAGGGTGATCCACTTTATACGTTCGTTGGTGGACGTATGCGTAAGTTTACTGTTGATTTGGTTCTAACTGATACTGAACTTACAGTTCTCGAAACTGTTGCTGCTACAGTAACAGCGCAGAAATACTTCTTGAAGACTACTGTTAACCTACGTCCTGATGGATACAACTTACACAAGTCTTTTGACGGTGGTGTTGATATTACTGCAGGTACTTCACCTAACAGTAAGATTGTTCGTCAATCCCGTAAGTATTTCCGTTATCAATCAGGTAAGGGTATTCAAAACTCATTTGCTATCAACTTCTCTCCTGCTAAGACACTAGCGAAGTTGACATACAATTCAACAACTAACTTGATTACTTGCTTTACACAAGAAGTTCACAACCTAGCAGTAAATGATAAGATTACTGTTCAGGATGCAGTTGTTACATCAGGTACTAACTTCTACAACTCTACATTCCTTGTAAACAGTGTTATCGATCCGTTTACATTCACTGTAGTTTCTGGTGGCGCTATGTTGCAATCTATTGCTTCTGGTTTCCCTGAATACTACAGAAATGAATGGCGTGATTCATACATCCGTGCAGGTATGTTTGATGATCAAAACGGTTTCTTCTTTGAGTATGATGGACAAGAAATTTATTGCGTACGTCGTTCTTCAACACTACAACTTTCTGGTGTTATTACGGTAACAAAAGGTTCACAAGTTGTTGATGGAACTAATACCAGCTTTACTGGTCAGCTAGTTGTTGGCGATAAAGTTGCTATTCGTGGTCAATCTTATAAAGTTGTTTCAATTCAATCTGACACTCGTTTAGTTGTTCAGCCACCATATCGTGGTGTTACTGCCGAGCAAGTTAAGTTGACTAAGACAGTTGACGTTCGTGTTCCAAGAACAGAATGGAATATCGACCGTGCTGACGGTGAAGGACCATCAGGATATATCTTTGATCCTCATAAGATTCAGATGGCGTATGCTGACTACTCATGGTACGGTGCAGGTAAAATTCGTTTCGGTTTCAAAGATCGCTATGGACATGTGTTCTACTTCCATGAATTTATCCATAACAACAGATTGAACGAATCTTACTTCCGCTCAGGTAACTTACCTGGACGTTATGAGATTGAAAACGGAGACGACCCAACATCAGCTCCAACACTGTTCCACTTCGGTACTTCCGTTATTATGGATGGTTTGTTCTCTGATGACGGTGCATATAAATTCTCCGCTATCTCTAAACCATACGTATACGCTAACGGTACAACAGGAACTGTAGCTACAACTGGTGTTTCTGGTTTTGAACAAGTTACACTAAGAGGTAAACGTGTTTGGGTATATGCTATCCCTGTTTCAGCTGCAGATGCTGGAAAAGTTATTCAAGGACAGCTACTACGTGACCCAAGCAGTATCTTACCTACAAATACATATATTACTCAGGTTAAAGTTCTTGGAACATCTTCTAAGATCTATGCAAGTTACCCAGCTACTGCAGTTATTCCAGATCCAGGTACATATCTTGATATTCAAAATGGAGTTACACTAACATATGGTGAACTTACTGCTACTGACTTGACAAGACCTCAACCATTGATGTCAATTCGTTTGGCGCCATCAGTTGACTCTTCTCTAACTGGATTCCTTGGTGAGCGTGAAATTATTAACCGTATGCAAGTTATTCTTGACTCGGTATCAGTTACTTCTTCTAAAGAGGTTGACTTGTTCCTAATCTTAAATGGCGCTCCTTCTAAGTTAACATTTACTAACGTAGGAACACCTTCGCTGTCACAATATATTGACCACGACACTGGTGACACTGTCCAAGGTGGTGTTACACTTTATGTGGGTAAATTAACTGGTGGTACAACAGGTAACTTTGACCTTAGTGGCTTGGTTGACTTGGGTAACGCTATTCTTGGTGGTGACGGTGTTTTCCCTTCTGGACCTGACTTATTAACACTGTTAGTTCAGCCAACTAATACAACAGGTATTTCTGCAGCATCGCCATTCGTTGTATCAGGAAAACTTTCTTGGTCTGAGTCACAAGCGTAAGGAGCCTCGAAGATGGCATACATCGGAAGAGATCCTTTATATGGGGTATTCGAGAAGCAGGTATTGGCTCCCAACGGAGTCCTTACCTCCTTCAATCTGGATTACCTTGTTGGATCTGCAAGTTCATTATTAGTAATAGATGATGGCGCAATTCTTGAGCCAGGAGTTGCGTTCACCATCACCAATGGTGGTAGATCCATTCAGTTTGCGACTGCGCCAGCAGGAAATGTCTATCTAATATATCTTGGAAAACAACTTCTAGTTCCAAGATATGGTAGATCGTTTATCGTTAGAGATCTTACTGATAACTTAACAATAAATGTATCAGACGTACCTGATATTCTTTCAGTAAACCCTATTACCACAAATAGAACTGTTTTTATCCCTACTGCTGGTGAACTGGCAGGATATCAAATTATCGTTAGAAATAGAAGTTCTACGGTATCAGTTATACTCAATGCTGGGGCAAACATTACAACGGTTACGCCAAACTCTTCTGTTACAGTTGCATCAGATGGGGTTAGTTGGTTCGTAGTAACTTAATTTAAGACCCGAAAGGGTCTTTTTGTTTCTACCTTGCATTAATTATAAATATAGTAGTAGACTAGAGGGGTAAAAGTGGCAACAGTATCTAATCTTTATATCGATCAAGGATCTGATTATAGTTCAATTATAACATTGACTAATCAGAACGGAACAGTCATGAATTTGACTGGATATACTGTAGCATCACAATTTAGAAAATCCTACCAATCTTCATCTAAGACAGACTTCGTTGCCACTGTTTATAATGCAACAGCTGGTCAAATAAGATTACAATTAACATCAACAGCATCATCTGCGGTTCAAGCAGGTAGATATCTGTATGATATAGAAATTGTTGGTAATGGGGAAAGAAAAAGAGTCTTAGAAGGAATTGTAGTTATATCACCAGAAATCACGAGGTAACAAGATGTCTGATATGACTGTAGTAGTAACAGATCCTGTTATAACGGTTGCTGTTGATTCGACAGGTAGTCAAACAACCGTATCTTCTATTGGTATACAAGGACCATCTGCTGCAGATGCTCCTTTAAGTTCCAACGTAGAAGTTGATGTAACAACTAACGGAAAAGTTGACGGATCATTATTAGTATACAAATCTGCTACTTCAAAGTGGACAGCAACAAAAACATTAGACGCCCAAAACATGGAAGGCGGTCACTATTAAAAACTGGAGAATTTAGATGGCATCTATTATTCGTATTAAAAGATCAACTACTGCTGGCGATCCAAGTACGCTGGGAAATGGTGAGTTAGCATATTCTGCAGCCGACTCTAGTGTTGTCAGTGGTGGCGATCGTCTTTACATTGGTTCTGGTACAGAAACTAGTGGAAATGCAGCTGCGCATATTGTTATTGGTGGTAAGTTCTTTACCGACATGTTGGATCATGCAAAAGGAACGCTGACAGCAAACTCTGCTATTATCACTGATGCTAATAGCAAGATCGACAACTTAAAAGTTGACAACATCGATTTAAATGGAAATACTATTAGTGTTACAGACACTAACGGTAATCTGACACTTGCTGCTAATGGTACTGGATCTGTTAATGTTTCTACTGGTGCTCTTAAAATTGCGTCTACTGCAGCAGCAACAGGTTCTAATACTGGAGCATTACAAGTAGCAGGCGGTGCATCTATTGAAGGTGCATTATATCTTAATGGACAACTTTCTGCTGGCGCAGGTTCTTTTACCTCTATCAATAATACGCCAATCGGAAATACAACAGCAAGCTCTGGTGCATTTACCACATTAACTGCTTCTAGTACACTAGGTGTAACAGGTGAAGCTACTTTTAGTGGTGGCGTAAAGATTGGCGCTGATACCCTACAAGAATATATCCAAGATATTACTGGTGGTCAGATTAGTGATAGTACAGAAATTGATGTTACATATAATGACACAACTGGCACTACTACACTAGATCTTAAGACAACTGGCGTAACAGCTGGTTCTTATGGTTCTAGTACACAAATTCCAACATTTACTGTTGACAGCAAAGGTCGTTTGTCTGCAGCAGGTACAGCAAACGTAGCAACAAACTTGTCAATCTCTGGAGACACTGGTAGCGATACTATCTCTCTATTGAACGATACATTAAATGTTGTGGGTGGTGAAGGTATTGATACAACTATCAATTCTACTACAAATACACTTACTATCGCAGCAGAAGATGCGTCTTCATCTAATAAGGGTGTTGCGTCATTCTCTTCAGCAGGGTTTACAGTAACAGCAGGTAATGTTGTACTAAATGATAATGTTGTACAAGGTGTTACAACTGACTCTGGTGCAATCAATATGGCAGGTAATGCCATCAGCATCCTTGGTGGTGAAGGTATTGATGTTACACATACTGGTACTACTATTACTGTTGCTGGCGAAGTAGCAACAGGATCTAATCTTGGTGTTGCTTCTTTTGATGGTAACGACTTTACTGTAACAGCTGGTGCAGTTAGTATTAAGGCTGCAGGTGTCAGCAATGCTCAATTAGAAAATTCAAGTGTAACAATTGGGTCTACTACAGTTTCTCTTGGTGGAACATCTACTACCCTTGCTGGTCTTACAGAATTAACTGTTGATAACTTAAACATCAATGGTAACACTATTACCGCAACCGATACAAACGGTGGCATTACTCTTGATCCAAACGGAACAGGACATGTTTCTGTAAGTAACGCATTACTAAGAGATGTTGCAACTCCTCTATCGCCAACTGATGCTGCTAACAAAGCATACGTAGATGCTGTTGCTGAAGGTTTGCATATTCATGCATCAGTACAAGCTGCTACTACAGCACCGATTGCTGGTTCAGTAACTTATGATAATGGTACAGATGGTGTTGGCGCAACATTAACTACAGATACACCTATGAATAGCATGGATGGCTATTCATTAGTAAACGGTGATCGTGTCTTAATTAAGAACCAAACAAATGCAGCCCATAACGGTATTTACATCCGCACTTCTTCAACAGTATTTACTCGTTCTGCTGACTTTAATACAACAGCCGAAGTTGCTTCTGGTGACTTCTTATTCGTTTCTAATGGTACAGTAAACGGTAAAACAGGTTGGGTACAGACTGTTAAATCAATCGCCATCGGAACAACTAATGTTGTATTTGAGCAATTCTCTGGTGCGGGAACATATATCGCTGGCTCTGGTTTAGCGTTTACAGGAAACACGATTGATATCGTTTTACAAACTCAAGGTGGTCTTGAGATTGTATCTGATGAACTAGGACTAAAATCTACTGTAGCAGGAACTGGTTTAGATTTTTCTAATGGCGTAATCTCTCTTGAATCAACTATCGCTGGTTCTGGTTTAACATACACTTCTGGTGTTATCGACCTTAACCTAGCATCTACAGGCGGTCTTGAAGTTTCTGCAGATGCTCTACAATTAAAATCAACTGTTGCTGGTGCTGGTTTGACATACACTTCTGGTGTGTTGGCAGTTGGTGGTACAGCGGATAGAATCACTGTTAATGCAGATAGTATTGATATTGCTTCTACATATATCGGTCAAAATACTATTACAACATTAGGTACTATTACTACTGGTACTTGGAATGCTACAACTATCGCAGTAAACAGAGGTGGTACTGGTTTGACATCATATGCAGTTGGCGATTTGTTAGTTGCTAACGGTGCATCAAGTCTTGCTAAATTAACTGTCGGTACTAATGGACAAGTTCTACAATCTAATGGAACTACTCTAGTATACGGCGATCTTGACGGTGGAACATACGCTTAATGTCAAACGTAATTAAATTAAAGCGATCTGAAGTTGCCAACGCAGTGCCGTTGGCAGCAGACCTTGCGGTCGGTGAAGTCGCATTTAATTCAGCCGATAAGAAAATATATTCAAAAGATAGTGGTGGTAATGTTGTTGTAATCGCTACTGCTAGTGACACACTTCAAAATGTTACTGGTCGTGGAGCTACTTCATCAAATGCTATCACATTAAGTAATGCTACTGCTTCAACATCAACTACTACTGGAGCATTAAAAGTTACAGGTGGTGTTGGTGTTGGTGGAAAATTAAATGCTGGTTCAGTTGGCATCAATAATGCCTATACTTTACCTACCAGCGATGGTTCACCAAATTATGTTTTATCAACTGATGGTAGTGGTAATGTATCTTGGATTCCAAATGGTTCTGGTTTTGCTAGTATAACATCACCAAGCCAGACCTCATTATCTGCAGTTACATCATCAAGTTTAGATTTTGTGGGTGGATCAGGTATTTCTATTACCTTAGATTCCATCCTAAATAAAATTACAATTACTAATACTGGATTGTCATCTGGGTCATTTGCTTCTGAAGCATATGTAGAAGATGTAGTTAATACAGAAGTGTTTCCTACAGGAGACTATGGCGATTTTACTGCATTCTCCCCAACATTAGATGCGTTCGGTGTTGCAATAACATCTGCCAAAGATTATGATTTAGCTGGATACTCAGGGTATCTTAGAACAGTAAACTTTGGAACATTATAAGAGTGGAGATATAAATGCCAACAGTTGTGCAATTTAGACGTGGTAATACTACACAAAATAATGCCTTTACTGGAGCAGAAGGCGAACTAACAGTAGATACTACGTTAGACACAATTCGTGTTCACGATGGAGCTACTGCTGGTGGGTTTGAGTTAGTACAGAAAGCTGCTACACAAACTCTAACCAACAAGACAATTAACCTAACAAGTAATACTTTATCCGCAACACTGGCACAATTAAATACTGCGGTTTCTGACGCAGATCTTGTTTCCTTAGACGGTTCAGAAACTCTAACAAACAAAACTTTAACATCGCCAGTTTTAAATACTCCGTCTGTCGGAACATCTCTGGCATCTGCGAGCGCATCGTTTACTTTACTAGACACACCAACAACAATTAACTTTGGTGCTGCAGCAACCACATTTAATATTGGTAACACTGGTACTGGCGTAAATACAGTAAACTTAGCTACTGCTGCTACTGGTTCAGGTGTCACAAAAACATTAAATCTTGGTACTGGTGGTGCATCAGGTTCTACAACAAACATTAACATTGGTTCTGCTAGTGGTGGTACTACAACAATCAATAAAGATCTAGTTGTTTCAGGCGACTTAACAGTAAACGGAACAACTACAACAATTAACTCAACAACTCTAGCAGTTGATGATAAGAATATTGTACTTGGAGATATTGCTACTCCTACAGATACTACAGCAGATGGTGGTGGTATTACTCTTAAAGGTGCAACAGATAAGACCTTTACTTATGTAAACGCAACTGGATTGTGGACAGCAAACATTGGTATTGAAGCTACTTCTTTCAAAGGTTCTGCTAACTTAACTGGTGGAACAATTGCTAATATTACAGGATTGGGTTTTAATGCTGGAGTTTCTGTTGCTGAGTTTAGTGCCGACGGAACATTAGCTGGAAACGCTGATGATGCAATCCCAACAGAGAAAGCAGTTAAGACCTATGTAGATGGTCAGAATTCAGTTTCACAAACACTTACAAATAAAACGATTGCTCTGGGTAGCAATACTGTAAGTGGAACATTGGCTCAGTTTAATACTGCTGTAACCGATGCTGACTTGGCATCTCTTGCTGGTTCTGAAACTCTAACAAATAAAACTATTAGTGGTGCAAACAACACTCTATCTAATATTGGCAACTCTTCTCTAACAAATAGTAGCATCAGCATTAATGGTTCTGCTGTTTCACTAGGTGGTTCTGTTACTGGTCTTGCTGTTACTTCGGGTAAACTATCGCAGTTTGCTGCTACATCTTCAGCTGAATTACTTGGTGTTATTTCTGACGAAACAGGTTCTGGCGCATTAGTATTTGGTACAAGCCCAACGCTAACAACTGCTACATTAAATGGCAATACAAATATTACTGGTCACTTCTTGCCAACAGCAAACATTACCTATGACTTAGGTAGCGCAACAAATAGATTCCGTGACTTATACCTAGCAGGTACAACTATCTACTTGGGTACTACAAAAATTATGCTTGACGCTAATGGCGACATGATGACAAATAAAAATGCAGCAGGTGGATACCCTTCTGCAAGTAATACGGCGATGGCCACAAAAGCTGGCGCTGGATTAGCAGGGTTACCTTTCGCCATCGCTCTTGGAGGTTAATATGGCAGTATCATCAAGACAAGGTTTAAAAGAATATTGCCTAAGAGAGTTGGGCGCACCAGTAGTAGAGATTAACGTAGATGATGATCAATTAGAAGATCGTATTGACGAAGCTCTAGAATACTGGAGACAATACCACTATGATGGTATTGAAAAAATCTATATGAAACACCAAGTTACTGCAACTGACATCACTAACAGATACATTCCTGTTAACGATTTAGTATATGGTGTTACACGTGTGTTTCCAATTATTTCAAGCACAACAACTTCTAAGTCTATTTTTGATTTACAATATCAATTAAGACTAAACGATTTGTATGACTTAACATCTACATCAATCATCTACTATAAAACAGTAATGAATCATTTGGCACTATTAGATAATGTGTTGAATGGTAGCGTTATGTATAGATTCAATAGACTTCAGGATCGTTTACACATTGACATTGATTGGGGTACTGAAGTTACTCAAGGACAATTTATTTTGGTTGAAGCATATCGTGTACTAGACCCAACAACATTCCCTAAAGTTTGGAATGAACAGTGGTTAAAACACTATACCTCTGCGTTATTTAAAAAGCAGTGGGGTACTAACCTGAAAAAATTTAATGGTCTTCAACTTCCAGGTGGCGTAACAATAGACGGTGATGGACTTTACAGAGAGGCTATCGAAGAGATGCGCATGTTAGAAGATAACCTTCAAAACAAATCTGCGCCATTAGAATTTTTCATGGGATAAATTATGGCACGCAATGTCTATTTTACCAATGGAACAAAAAACGAACAGTATCTAATAGAAGATCTGATTGTTGAGTCTCTAGCAATTTATGGCCAAGAGATGTATTATATTCCAAGAACTCTTATCGCAAAGGATGAGATTCTTGGCGAAGATCGTTTAAGCAAATTTAAAACAGCTTATCCTATCGAGATGTACTTTGAGAACATTGACGCTTTTGATGGTCAAGGTGCATTTATTCAGAAGTTCGGTTTGATGAATGAATTTAGCGCAACACTTACTGTTGCTCGTCGTCGTTGGGAACAACTCGTTGGAAGATTTGGACAAACAATAATTCCAAATAGACCAAACGAAGGAGACTTACTATATTTTCCTTTGTCTGGTGGTCTATTTGAAATTAAATTCGTTAAACACGAAGATCCGTTTTATCAACTTGGTAGACTTTATGTCTATAAATTACAAGTTGAGTTGTTTCAATATGCTTCTGAGAAAATTGATACAGGTCTTCCTAGTATCGATGTGTTCGAAAACTTGAAGTCGTTTGATGTAAACATTAATTCTGATGTGCAAAAGTCGCAATCATTTGGCGATAACACTAAGTTTAAGACTGAAGCAAACAATGTGTTGTTTGATAAAAATAATCCATTTGGGGATGTGAATTAATGTTAGTCGGTGACGTATTCTATCATGGTATTATTAGAAAGACTATCGTAGCGTTCGGTAGTCTGTTTAGTAACATCCAAATAGAAAGAAAAATGAAAGATGGAACAAATGCTATTGCGCAAACTCTTAAAGTGCCAATCGCATATGCACCAAAAGAAAAATGGATCGTTCGTCTAGACGAAGATCCAACATTAGATAAACAAGTATATACAACACTTCCTAGAATGTCGTTTGAGATAACTGGTATTTCATATGACGCTAATAGAAAGTTAAACAGAATGAACCAGCTTGCTTGTTATAAGCCAGCTGCTGGAGCCACCCCAGCATCGTATACAAAAATGTATACGCCAGTTCCATATAATATAGATATATCTCTATACGTTCTAACAAAAACGCAAGAAGATGCTATGCAGATTGTAGAGCAAATTCTTCCATACTTTACGCCAGAGTTTACTTTGTCGTTAAAGTCTGTTCCAGAAATGAACGTAGTAAATGATGTTCCAATCATCTTGAATTCTGTTTCAGTCCAAGATGATTATGATGGAGATTTTCAAACTAGACGTTTTGTAACATATACGCTTACGTTTAGTTTAAAAGTTAATTTATATGGACCAACTGATAGTGGTGGACCAATTAAGAAAGTGTTTGTGCAAACTACAGGAGATGCACCAGCACTATATACAGCTGATCAAGCAAACCCAATTGCTACTATAAATGAAAATTGGGACGAGGATAATTTCTAAGGGGTAGAAAATGGCAAAACAACTAATTAATGTTGGAACAACACCAAACGATGGTACTGGTGACACGCTGCGCGATGCTGGCGTCAAAGTAAATAGTACATTAACTGAATTGTATGATGCTCTTGGAGGTAGTTCTGGAGCTACTACATTAAAGGTTAGCATTGCTGGCGCAGCTTCGGGAGACGCTTTGCGTTGGAACGGAACAACATTTGCTCCAGCAAGTATCGCTACTGATACAAACACTCAATACGCAATTTCATCAGAGACAGCAACTGGTGGTGTAAACCTGCGCTTAACAGGCACAGATGCTAGTACTGATAATGTTAAGTTCGCTTCAGGAACTAACATGACGGTTGTTAGAACTGATGCTAACACAATTACATTAAATTCTACTGACACCAATACAACATATGACATTACAGCAGAAACATTATTTGCTGGACAGATTACACTAAGACTTGCTTCGTTAAATCCATCTGGAACTAAAGACCTTGCTATTATTGCTGGTGATGGTATTACTCTATCATCATCTCTAAATACAGCCTTCCAGATTACTAACGATGGCGTAAAAACAGTCAATGGTGTAAAGGGTGATATTTTTATGCACCCATCATTATCGTTTAGTTTCGGTGGCGCTCTAACAACTGAGTACAACGTAACAGGTTCTGGTCTTCCATCTGCTGGTGTTGGCGACCCAACTTTATATGTGTATCGTGGTCATACATACCGTTTTACAAATACACGTTCAGGACAAATTTTAGAAATTCTAGACAGTTCAAACGTGGCACCTGCGACATCATATATTTCATCAACTGGCGCAACAAGAAACGAAGCTGACCAAAACGAAACTGTTACTTTCACGATTCCTATGGATGCTGCTACTGGCGCAACATTTAAGTATCGCAGTAAAACAAATCCAGGAACTATGTTAGGTACTATTACTGTAGTTTAATGGCTGATTTTTATAATTCGAATGCCTCAGTAAAAGCTGCTGGCGTAAAAATTGAGTTTACGCCAGAGCAAGTACAAGAGTATATAAAATGTTCGCAAGATCCAATTTACTTTATTGACAACTACTGTTATATCGTAACTCTTGATGAAGGGTTACAGCCATTTAAGTTGTATGATTGTCAAAAAGAAAAAGTTCAACTTATACATAATGAACGTAAGGTAATTTTGATGGAAGGTCGTCAGCAAGGTAAGACGACCACTTCTGCTGCATATATTTTATGGTATACCATTTTTAATGACAGTAAGACCGTTGCGGTGTTGGCTAACAAGGCAAAGACAGCGCAGGAAATTTTATCTCGTTATCAGTTGATGTATGAGAATCTTCCAGTTTGGTTACAACAAGGTGTTACCACTTGGAACAAAGGTGATATTGAATTAGAAAATGGTAGTAAAGTATTTACTGCTGCGACAACTATTTCGGGTATCCGTTCTAAGTCTGTAAACTTATTGTATATTGACGAAGCAGCGATTATCCCAAACCAAATTGCTGAGGGTTTCTTTACTTCTGTTTATCCAACAATTTCTGCTGGTAAAACGACTAAGATCCTAATCACTTCTACACCTCTTGGATATAATCATTTCTGGAAATTTTGGAATGATGCTGAGAACGGTAGAAACGACTTTAAACATATGTTCATCCCTTACTGGAAAATTCCAGGTAGAGATGAAGTTTGGGCTGAAGAGCAAAGAAGACAGCTTGGCGAAATTAAGTTCAACCAAGAGGTTCTTTGTAAGTTTCTTGGTTCTGCGCTTACACTTATTGCTGCAGATACTATCGCCCAAATGTCGCCATCGCCTTATGTTTTCCAGAAAGATGGACTTGATGTTATCACCCCTCCAGAAGAAGGGCATGTCTATACCTTGGTAGCTGATATTGCTCGTGGGGTTGAAGGCGATTATAGTGCGTTTACGGTTACTGATGTTACAGAAGTACCATATCGCATTGTAGCTAAATATAGGAATAATTCAGTCAGTCCTATGTTTTACCCTTCTATAATTGAGAAGGTGGGTAGAGAATACAATAATGCTTTTGTGCTTGTAGAACAAAATACAAGCGATCAAGTTACTGATATTTTATACAACGAATTAGAATACGAAAATATATTATTCGTCAACAGAACCACAAAGGGGCAATTTGTCTCTGGTGGCTTTGGTGGTGGTAAGACTCAGTTGGGTGTTTACACGGATAAGGCAGTCAAAAGACGTGGTTGCATGAATCTGAAAACTCTAATTGAAGAGAAGAAATTGTTGATCACGGACTTTGATGCAATTTCTGAGATTTCAACTTTCATCGAATCGAAAGGATCTTTCGCTGCAGATGACGGTTATCATGACGATATCGTTATGACTTTGGTTCTTTTTGCTTGGTTGTCAACCCAGCCATACTTTAAGGAGCTTACTGACGTTAATATGAGAACTGTTATATACGAAAAACAAATACAAGCAATAGAAGAACAGTTAACACCATTCGGGTTTATTTCGGATGGCAGGGAAGAGGAAGCTGCGCCTTTGAATTTCTAAAAATGCGAAATTACTAAATAATACTATGCAGTCCGTGCTCCTCAGCAAACAAAATAACATGTATATGTAATAAGGAGAATTACAATGCCTTTCCAACTTAGTCCTGGCGTTGCAGTCGTAGAAAAAGATTTCACTTCAATTGTTCCAGCAGTATCTACTTCTGCTGGTGCTTTTGCTGGCGCATTTGCGTGGGGTCCTGTAGAGGATCCTGTTCAGATCGCTTCTGAAAACGAACTTGTTGACAGATTCGGTAAAGCTACCGACAACAATTTTATCCCTTTCTTGACAGCAGCAAACTTCCTATCATACGCTAATAACCTGTTGGTTGTTCGTACTGATGGTACAAGTCTTAAAAATGCGGTGTCATCTGGTACACCAATCGTAATCAAAAACGCAGATACTTATGCTTCCAGCTTTGCAACTGGCCAAGCAAACGTAGGTGAGTTCGCTGCCAAATATCCAGGAACATTGGGTAACTCTTTAGAAGTTATCGCAGTGGACAAGGATTCATGGTCTGCTTTCCAAACTGCTCAACCAGCAGTTGCTGCTCAGTTTGAGTTCTCTCCAGACACTTCACCTTATGCTAAGAATGCTGGCAAAACAGGTGCTGAAGATGAATTGCACATTTTAGTCCTAGACAAGAATGGTGCATGGTCTGGTGTAGCAGGAACTGTTCTAGAAAAATTCGTTGGTCTATCTAAAGCATCTGATGCTAAGAGATTAGATGGTTCAAACAACTACTACAAAGATGTACTTAACAGCCAATCTAAGTATATCTGGTGGATGGATCACTCAACTGCTCTTGCTTCTACTGGCGCTGAATGGGGTACTGCTGTTACAACAATCGGTTCTGCTCAGTACAAAGCATTAACTGCTGCATTAGATATTACTCTAACAGGTGGTGCTGATGACTTCGCTCCAACTGCAGGCAATCAACAAACTGCTTATACAATCTTCGCTAACGATGAATTGTATGACATCTCTCTAGTGATCGCAGGTAAGGCATCTTCTACTGTTGCTACTCACATTATTAACAATATTGCAGAAGTGCGTAAAGATTGCGTTGTGTTCATTTCACCAGAAGACGCTGATGGTTCTATCATCCTTGGCTCTGACGCTGCTGCTATTACAAAAATTACTGCATACCGTGATGCTCTACCAAGTTCATCATACGCAGTTCTTGACTCAGGTTTCAAATATCAATACGACCGTTACAACGATAAGTTCCGTTACGTTCCATTGAATGGTGACGTAGCTGGTCTATGTGCTCGTACTGATTACACAACAGATCCATGGTTCTCTCCAGGTGGTCTAAATCGTGGTCAAATTAAGAACGTAGTTAAATTGGCAGTTAATCCAGGTAAGACACAACGTGATACACTTTACAAGAAAGGTGTTAACCCAGTTGTTACATTCCCAGGAGAAGGAACTGTTCTATTTGGCGACAAGACTCTATTGGCTGCACCAAGTGCGTTTGATAGAATTAACGTGCGTCGCTTGTTTATCGTTCTTGAAAAAGCGATTGCAACTGCTGCTAAATTCCAATTGTTCGAGTTCAACGATTCGTTTACTCGTGCTCAGTTCCGTAACCTAGTTGAGCCATTCCTACGTGACGTTCAGGGACGTCGTGGTGTGACTGACTTCCGTGTTAAGTGCGATGACACTAACAACACTGGCGAGGTAATTGATCGCAATGAATTCGTTGCCGAGATCTTCGTTAAACCAAATCGTTCTATTAACTTTATCACTCTAACTTTCGTTGCTTCACGTTCATCAGTGAACTTTAACGAAATTGGTGGATAATACCTAAATAATAGAAGAAAGAATTAAGGAGATATTAAATGGCAAATATTGCTGATTTTAAAGCGCAACTGGTTGGAGGCGGTGCTCGTCCTAACCAGTTCCGTGTAGAACTTGCTTTCCCTTCATATGTTACTGCTGGGATTATCGCAGGTACTCGTGCTCAGTTTTTATGTAAAGCTGCGCAATTACCTGCTGCTACGATTGAAGACATCCCTGTCCAATATCGTGGTCGTGCTGTTCACTTTGCTGGCGAGCGTACGTTTGCTCCATGGACTGTTTCGATTATTAATGACACAACATTCAATATTCGCAATGCGTTCGAACAATGGTCAAACGGTGTTCAAAACTTGACAACTACAAACGGTAGAACTAACCCACGTGATTATCAAGTTGACTTGAACGTGCATCAGCTAGACCGTAACGGTGGTATCATTAAGTCTTACAAATTTGTGGATGCATATCCAACAAACATTGGAGCGATTGCTTTAAGTTTTGATACAACAAATGCTATCGAAGAATTCGAAGTAGAATTTACATACAACTTCTGGTCATCTAATACTGCGACAGCATCTGGTGTTGGCGTGAACGTATCGATCGATACACCGATCGGTTCACTACCAATCCGTATCTAATACAATTTTTTATAATTATTTGAGAGTAGGTCAGAATGGCTGAATTATTTGGTTTTGAGATAAAGCGAAAGAAACAGAAAGAGGTGGCAAGCATCGTCTTGCCATCTCCTGACGATGGCAGCACGATCGTAAACAGTGCTGGGGGTTACTATGGGATGGTTCTTGATCTAGATTCTTTAATCAAGAACGAGAACGATCTTATTAAGAAATATAGAGAGATCGCACAATATCCAGATTGCGATGCAGCGATTGAAGATATTGTAAACGAAGCGATTGTATCTGAAGACAATAAGTCTCCAGTTAACATTGTATTAGATCATGTTAAATTATCACCAAGTATTAAGAATAAAATTCAAGATGAATTTGCTAATATTCTTAAGGTGTTAAAATTTGAAGAGAAATGCAATGACATGTTTCGTTCATGGTACATAGATGGCAGACTCTATTACCATATTTTATTAGACGTCAATAAGCCAAAAGATGGCATTATTGAATTAAGATTTATTGATCCACGCAAGATCCGTAAGATTAAAGAAGTTATTAAAGAGCGTGGACAAAATGGTGCTGAGATTGTTACAGGTGTTGAAGAATACTACATCTATAACGACAAAGGTATTACTGAAGGTAGAACGCAAGGAATCAGACTTTCACTTGATTCTGTAATTTTTGTTCCTTCAGGTGTAGTTGATAATAACACTGGTATGACATTGAGTCATTTGCATAAAGCAATTAAACCAGTAAATCAACTTAAGATGATTGAAGACTCTTTGGTCATCTATAGAATTACTAGAGCACCAGAGCGTAGAGTTTTCTATATTGATGTCGGTAACTTGCCTAAGTTAAAAGCTGAGCAATATGTTAACGACATTATGAATAAGTTTAAGAATAAAGTTGTTTACGATGCTACTACAGGTGAAGTCAAAGATGACAGAAAACACCTTAGTATGCTTGAAGACTTTTGGATGCCACGTCGTGAAGGTGGTAAAGGAACTGAGATTACTACGCTACAAGGTGGTCAAAGTTTAGCAAACATCGAAGACGTTGAATATTTCCAAAATAAACTTTATCAAGCATTAAGTGTTCCTGTAACACGTCTAAGACAAGATACAGGATTTACCTTAGGTAAAGCATCTGAGATTACACGTGACGAAGTTAAGTTTAGTAAATTTATTAATCGTCTACGTAAAAAGTTTTCAAAGGTATTCTTAGATACATTAAGAGTACAGCTAATTGCTAAGTCTATTATTAGCCCAGATGATTGGGAAGACTTATCGTTAGAGCAGGATATTAAATTTGACTTTATGAAGGATAACTTCTTCGCAGAGTTAAAAGGTACTGAAATTTTACAAGGTCGACTAAACATGCTTCAAGCAGTTGAACCTTACGTTGGTAAATATTATTCAGTCGAGTGGGTTCGTAAGAACGTCTTACATCAAACAGACGAAGAGATCGAAGAGATCGATGGTCAGATTGATAGTGAGCAAGAGAAAATTTCTCAGTTACAGTTTGCGCCAACACCAGTTACGCAACAACCTGATGAGATTGCCCCAGAAGCTGATGGTGAAACACAGAATGTTCCTTAAGGAGAATAACAGATGAGTACAAGAGATTTAGTTGATGCTATGGTTGCTGGTAAATCGGTCGACATGGAATCCGCATTTAATTCATGCGTTGCAGAACGTGTTGCTGAAAAGTTAAACCAAATGAAAGTGGATCTTGCACAAACAATGTTCCAAAGTTCAGAAGAAACAGAAACCGCTGTAGAAGAGTAATCTAATGCTACAGTTTTCGTCATTAAGAAAAAAGATTTTAGGTGCGACGAACATCGCAGAATCTTTTTTATACGGTAAGAATAGATCTAATGTAAAAATTACGTCAGATCTATCTGTATACATTAATGGCGAAAAGTTAGATGTAGAATTTTCGAGTTTAGAAGAAGCCAGAGAATACAGTAAAGAGCATATATCTACACAAGAAATATTAGAAAGTATCGATATAACAATACCAGAAAATAAAGTAGCGTCATATATTAAGAAACACTACAATATAGAAAAGATAACCGATACTTTGATCGAGTCATATATTGAATTGGCTTCTTCTAACATTTTTACAGTAGACCCTGTTATTCTTGAAATGAAGACAGGCTCTACGCTAATCGCTGGAAAATTAGACTATACGCTAGAAGATGGTACTGTAGTTGCTATTGACGAATCTACTCAATCTAACCTAAATATGTTATTGAAAGACCGTCCCGAGATAGTTGAGTACATGAGAGAATCTAAGGATAATTTTATGCGTATTGTTAGAGACATTAAAGGGTAAGAAATGGCTGCTACTAAAACAGTAACAAAGAAAACAAATAAAGATGCGATCGTTAGAATCGTTGCGACAGCTGCGAATGACACATCAACGATTGACCTTCAAACCGATCTTAAACTTACAAACGAAACATTAGGCGCAGCCCAAAAGGTTTATATTTCAGCTGCTTATTTTAGCACAGCTGCGAATGTAAGTTTAACTAGAAACAGCGTAGTAGTTGCTAACTACTTTGGTGGTGGCGATCATATCGATGCTGAGTGGGTTCTTACCGATCAAGAAACACACGATATCGTTGTTACCTTTGGTGGCGCTGGAATGATTATGTTGCATCTTAAGAAAATTGATGGATATAATGATCCAATCGAAACTGCAGCTTTCGGTATCTATGATGACGAAACTGTTGTAGGGAGTTAATCAATGAAACTCATTAGAGAAGAAGTACAAGACATTAAGTTTGTTGTAGAAGAAAAAGTAGGAAAGAAAAAAGACTACTTTATTGAAGGTATCTTCTTGCAAGCTGATATTAAAAACCGTAACGGTCGCATGTATCCATCTGAAATTATGGATAAAGAAGTTGCTCGTTACATGGAAGAAACAGTGCAGAATAATCGTGCCTTTGGCGAACTGGGACATCCAGACGGTCCAGGCATTAACCTTCATCTTGTTTCGCATATGATTACATCATTGCGCAAGGAAGGTAGTAACTACGTTGGTAGAGCAAAGATTTTAGAAACACCAAATGGTATGATCGCTAGAGGTCTTTTAGACGGTGGCGCAAACCTTGGAGTTTCTTCAAGAGCAATGGGTTCACTTAAAGAAAACAAAGACGGTGTCCAAATTGTTCAAGACGATTTCATGTTGTCAACCGCAGCAGATATCGTTGCCGACCCTTCAGCACCAGATGCTTTCGTTCGTGGCATTATGGAAGGTAAGGAGTGGGTTTTCGTTGATGGGAAATTTGTGGAGAAACATATAGATGAAGTTAAGCGTGTAATACGTAAGACATCATCGAAGAATTTAACGGAAGCCAAGATCCGTGCTTTCCAGAATTTTTTGAGTAAAATCAAATAATTTATAAATAATTACAATAGAACTCATCCAGTTACAGGAGACCAAAGATGTCAATTGAAAAGAAAATTGCCGAGATGCTAGCTGAATCACAAAAGCTGCAGGCATCGTTGGGCGAAGAACAAAATCCAGACAATAAGAGAAATGATGTTCGCGAGCCAACAGCACCAACAACTAAGAAAGGTGATGTTAAGAGCAATGCTTCAGCTCCAGAATCATCAAATCTTAAAGCAGTAAAAGAAGAAGACGAAACAATCGAAGACGAAACTCTAGTAGAAGAAGAGATCGTTGAAGAAGAAATCGTTGACGAGAAGAAAGAAAGAGAAATCACAGTTGATGTCAGCGAAGATGTAGCTGCTCTTGTTAACGGTGAAGGTCTTTCAGAAGAATTTAAAACTAAAGCTGCAACAATTTTTGAAGCAGCAGTAGTTACTCGAGTTAAGCAAGAAGTCGCTAAACTCGAAGAAGAGTTTGATGCAAAACTTGCTGAGCAAGTTGAGAGCTTCAAAGAGGGTCTTGTTGAAAAGGTTGATGGATATCTCAACTATATGGTTGAGCAGTGGATTGCAGATAATGAACTTGCCCTTGAATCTGGTATTAAGTCTGAAATTATGGAAGACTTTATCGAGAAGATTAAAGTTGCTTTCCAAGAGTCTTACATTGAAATTCCTGAAGAGCGTTTCGATGTATTGGCAGACATGGAAGAAAAACTTCAGTCTCTTGAATCCAAACTTGACGAAACTGTCGCTAAGAATGTTGAATTGACAAAGTCTATCAATGAGTCTGCTCGTCAGGCAACAATTGATGCTTATGTTAAAGACATGGCTGACACAGAAGTAGAGAAGTTTAAGTCTTTAGCAGAAGAATTGGCTTATGATGATGCTGAGTCATTTAAGGCAAAACTTCAGACAATACGTGAAAACTACTTTACTAAGAAGGCAACTTCAGAAGTTAAGTCTGTTGTAACAGACAGCGCAGTAGAAGAGCTAAAAGAAGAGAAGGTCGTTGACCCATCTGTTAAGGCTTATCTAGCTGCATTTAACAGTATCAAGAAATAATAACAATCCACATTAGGAGTAAACAATGGACCGCACAGATCTATTAAAAAAATGGGCACCGATTCTAGAACATGAATCAATGCCAACAATCAAAGACAACTACCGTAAGGAAGTTACAGCTGTTCTACTAGAGAACCAAGAAAAGGCTCTTAAAGAAGAACGTCAACAACTATTTGAGACAACTCCAGTTAACGCTGCTGGTGCTGGTATCTCTCTTGGTGGCGCAGGTACTAACGCTAATATGGCTGGCTATGACCCAGTTCTTATCAGCCTAGTGCGTCGTGCAGCTCCACAAATGATCGCTTATGACATTTGCGGTGTTCAGCCAATGACACAACCAACTGGTCTTATCTTCGCAATGAAGAGCAAATACAGCGCACAAAACGGTGCTGAAGCTCTTTACAACGAAGCTGACACATTGTTCTCTGGTACTGGTGACCGTGACAGCGGTACTTCTGGCTACCAAGGCGCACGTGGTAACAACCCATATGACACCAACTATGACATCGGTCGTGGTATGACTACAGCTACTGCTGAAGATCTAGGTGGCGCAAATACTTTCAACGAAATGGCTTTCTCTATCGAGAAAACTAGCGTGACTGCAAAGACACGTGCTTTGAAAGCTGAATACACAATCGAACTAGCACAAGACTTGAAATCAGTTCATGGTCTTGATGCTGAAGGCGAATTGTCAAGCATCCTTTCAACAGAAATCTTGGCTGAAATCAACCGTGAAGTTGTACGTACTGTGTACTCTTCTGCTAAGGTTGGTGCTCAAGCTGGAACAGCAAACGCTGGTGTGTTCGACTTAGACGTTGACGCTAACGGTCGTTGGTCTGTTGAGAAGTTCAAAGGCTTGCTATTCCAAATCGAGCGTGAAGCAAACGCAATTGCTCAACAAACTCGTCGTGGACGTGGTAACTTCATCATCTGCTCTAGCGATGTTGCTTCTGCAATGGCTATGGCTGGTGTTCTTGACTATACTCCAGCTCTTGCTGGCAACAACGGTTTGAATGTTGATGAGTCTTCAACAACTTTCGCTGGTGTTCTAAATGGTCGCTACAAAGTTTATGTTGACCCATATACAGTTGCTAACGCATCTGCTGGTACTGGTCAACAGTTCTTCGTGGTTGGTTACAAAGGCACTTCAGCATTCGATGCTGGTTTGTTCTACTGCCCATACGTTCCTCTACAATTGGTTCGTGCAATCGACCCAGCTACTTTCCAACCAAAGATTGGTTTCAAGACTCGCTACGGCATGGTCTCAAATCCATTCGTTCAATTGGACGGTTCTGGCAACATGGTTGCTGGCGAAAACTACTACTACCGCAAGGTACGTGTAAACAACCTAATGTAATTGGTTGAGCCACCAATAAGAGTGGTATTTAAAAGGGAGACTTCGGTCTCCCTTTTTTTATCTTATAAATAGTCATATTACCTATTAGAGATAACACTATGGCGCAAGTTTTAACCTGTCCTGTTCCAGACAATATCAATTTTTTAAGTCCTAACGGATTTAAACTCTCTATTGAGAAATTGCCTGAGTTAACATTTTTCGCACAAGAAGTAAACCTTCCTGGACTCCAATTAGGTGAGCCAGAGTTTGGTACACCATTCTCACGTGTTCCTGTTCCTGGCGAAACATTAACCTATGATTCTTTTGAGATTCGTTTTATGGTTGATGAAAGGATGAAAAACTACAAAGCAATTTATAGTTGGATGATTGCTCTTGGATTCCCAGAGTCATACTCTCAATATGTAAATTTTGTTGATGCTGCTGAGTTGAACAATATCAGCGAATTGGCATCAAACTATTCTGATGCTACTTTGCAAATCTTAACAAACGTGAATACAGATAATCAACTCGTGCAGTTCTATGATTGTTTTCCTGTAAGTTTATCGTCAATGATTTTCCAAACGCAAAACCAAGACGTACAGTACATTGGAGCAACTGCTACGTTTAAATTCTCATACTACAAGTTCTTGTAAACAAATTTACAATTATTGACATTTAGGGTATAATAGAGTATATACCTACGGAGATTATTATGAACATTGAACAATTACAAGAGATGTGGGCGGTCGACTGCCAGATAGACGATGATCGTCTTGACAAAGAAGCAGTCAGAACACCTAACCTGCACTCGAAATATCTAAACATTCTAATCGCAAATAAATTGAAACTTGCTAAAGTCAAGGCAGACTACAACACACTTAGACAAGCAAAGTTTCGTTACTATCGTGGCGAGATGGGTAAACAAGAATTAGAAGATTATGGATGGGGGCAGTGGCAAGGCGCAAAGCCACTTAAGAATGAAATGGATGAATTTCTATCTGGCGACGCAGAATTAAATAAAGAATATGTCAGGATGGAATATGTTTCTGCCATAGTTACCTTCTGCGAATCTATCCTTAATCAAATTAAATCAAGAGACTTTCAAATCAAAGGTGCGATTGACTGGAAGAAATTTATTAGTGGTGCTTAATGAAGTTAAAGATTGAAAAACTAGACAATGTATACGTAAGGGTTCTTTCAGAAGATGAAGGAATCTTATACGAACTTGCAGAGTTCTTTACATATGAATATCCAGGAGCAAGGTTTACACCACAGTATCGTGCTAGACTTTGGGACGGTAAAGTCCGTATGTATGATATTATGCGCAAGACTCTTTACGTTGGTCTAGTAAAGTATGTTGAAAGTTTTGCGTTTGAACGTGGGTATGAAATTGAGTGGGTAAATCAAGTTATCACTCAAACTAATGTTGACTTAGAAACTGTTTCTAAATTTGCTGCTTGGTTAAACCCAATGGGACACGGTAAACCTATCGAGATCCGTGACTACCAATTAGAAGCAGTACATAAAGCGATTCAAGATGAACGAACTTTACTCTTATCGCCAACTGCATCAGGTAAGTCGTTTATTATCTATACAACTATGAGATGGCATTTAAATGAAGGACGTAAACAAATTATTATTGTTCCTACTACATCTCTAGTTGAGCAACTATACGCAGACTTTGCGGACTACTCATCTGCTAATGGGTGGAGGGTTGATCGACACTGCCAGAAACTATACTCTGGCTTCCCTAAAGAATTTAATTCAGACGTGCTAATTACTACATGGCAGTCTATCTACAAACAACCAAAAAGTTGGTTTAACCAATTTGAAGTAATCTTTGGTGACGAAGCGCATCAATTTAAAGCCAAGTCGTTAACTACTGTAATGGAAAAATTGACAGAGGTTAGATATAGAGTTGGTACTACAGGAACGCTAGACAATAAGAAAGTACATAAACTTGTACTGGAAGGTATCTTTGGACCGATGCATAGGGTTACTACCACTAAGCAACTAATGGAGAGCCAGAGACTAGCAAACCTAAATATAACATGTATACTACTAAAATATGATGACATAACACGTCAGGGTAGAAAGAATAACCAATATCAAGACGAGATGGACTTTTTAGTTTCTCACGACAAGAGAAACAATTTTATTTCTAATTTGGCATTAAAGTCAAAGGGAAATACTCTTGTTCTTTTCCAGTATGTAGAGAAACATGGTAAAGTCTTACACGATATAATTCTGTCTAAAGTTCACGAGGATAGAAAAGTATTTTTCGTTTATGGTGGTACCGAAACAACTGATAGAGAAGCCATCCGTCATATTACTGAGGGCGAAGAAGACGCTATCATTATTGCTTCGTTTGGTACCTTCTCGACAGGTATTAATATACCTTCGATTGAAAATGTTATTTTTGCTTCACCTTCTAAGAGCAAGATCCGCAACCTACAAAGTATTGGTCGTGGCTTAAGATTAAAAGAAGGTAAGACTGAATGTAACTTGTATGATATTGCTGACGACCTATCATGGAAGTCTTGGAAGAATCATACATTGCATCACTTTGCGGAAAGAATAAAAACCTATTCCGAAGAGAAGTTTGATTACAAGTTAGTAGAGGTCAAGATATGACAGAAGATAAGTATATCTTTTTGAGAATGTATAACGGTGACCAGTTGATGGCAACCAAATTATTTGAAAACAACGAAGTTATCACAATTGAGTTTCCTATGATAATTCGTATGTTTCCAAGGTTAGAGTCAACAGGTCTTGTTGAACAAATTACATCTGGTCCATATTGTCAGTTTACTGAGGATAAGGTTTTTACTTTTCAAAAGAAAGACATCTTATTTTCTAAGAAGTTGCATGAGGTAATGATTCCTCATTACGAGAGAATGATCCACGAGCATGAAACAGAAGTAGATGTTGACGAGAAGCAAGCTGCGGAAGGCAATCTCGAGACTGATGAAACTGTAGAGAATATTGCTAAAGCAGTAGATCAGCTTCATAATATTTTCGAGAGAGCAAGGAAGAGAAGAGAACTAAGGGAAGAGGAAGAGATTCCTTTTACTGTCGTTCCTGGTAATGAAACTAAACATTAGTTCCTATCTTCAACCCTGACACCGTAATTATGCCTGTTGTCAAGTTTGGAAGCAAATATATTTTCCAATAAAACAAACTTGCTTTTTAAAGATAATTAAAGTATAATGATTACAGTTGGTTAAAACAAAAAATAAGGTTTAAATTATGGCAACACATTATGTAAACAATGCTGAGTTACTAGCAGCATTAATTGAGTATAGGAAGAAAATCGCTGAGGCGCATGAATCAGGTGAAGCTGAACCAAGAGTCCCAGAATATGTTGGAAAGTGTATTTTACAAATTGCTACACACTTATCATATAAACCGAATTTTCTAAACTATACTTACCGTGAAGAGATGATTAGTGATGGTATTGAAAACTGCATCCAGTATGTAAAAAATTTCGATCCAGATAAATCTAAAAATCCCTTTGCTTATTTTACACAGATTATATGGTATGCTTTTCTGAGACGCATTCAAAAAGAAAAGAAACAAAATTATGTGAAACAAAAAATGATTCAAGATATGCCCTTTGATGCTTTTGAGTTACAAGAGCATGACGAAGACGGACTATATAATAATGCGTATGTTGATTATTTACAGATGAACAACAATACTGATGTTCCTGTTAAACCGAAAAAAACTAAAAAGCGTTCTACGCTAGAAGACTTTACCGAAGGAGATTTTAATGGCTAAGACTTATGAAGTTTACCATAATGGCGAATGGATCCCAGCAACTTTCATTAAAGAAGCTGACGCTGATCGTGTTTGGATTGAATACGACCACGTTGAAGACGATGAAGAAGGTGTTCCAAAAGAAGCTGTGAAACGTCAAATTAATGCACTAGTGAGCGATTTAAAAGTTACTGAATAATTAGTCAGGATATATTATGAAGACTGCGATAATAACTGACCAGCACTTTGGTGCACGCAACGATTCAGTTGCGTTTTTGAATTTCTATGAAAAGTTTTATGATACAATTTTCTTTCCTAAGTTAAAAGAGGAAGGAATCACCACATTATTGATTCTTGGTGATACGTTTGATAGACGTAAGTATGTAAACTTCTTCACCCTAAAAAGAGCAAAGCAAATGTTCTTTGATCGGTTAGAAGAACTTGGTATTACCGTGCATATGCTTGCAGGTAATCATGATACTTACTTTAAAAATACCAACGATGTAAACTCTGTTGATTTGTTATTGGCAGAATACAGTAACATCAATATCATAGATTCGCCTACAACTATTTACGTAGACGACATTCCTATCTGTATGATGCCTTGGATCTGTGCTGATAATTACAGCGATTCTATTGAAACTCTAAAAAACACTCCAGCTGAAATTTGTATGGGTCACTTTGAGATCGCAGGGTTTGCCATGTATAGAGGAATGGAAAGCCATGACGGACTTGATCCTTCTTTGTTTAAAAAGTTTGACTGTGTTTTTAGTGGTCATTATCACCATCGCAGTAGTAAAGATAACATCACTTATGTTGGAAACCCATATGAACTTACTTGGCAGGATTATAACGATCCTCGTGGTTTCCACACCTTTGATCTTAGCACTCGCAGTCTCACTTTCGTAGAAAACCCCTACACGATGTTTGATCGTTATGAATATGACGACAACACACCAGAAGCAGAAACACTTGATGTATCTAGATTTGGTGAAAAGTTTGTTAAGATTGTTGTTGTAAACAAAGCAGACTTTTACAAGTTTGACAAATTCCTCTCAAGGGTATATACTAATAATCCTCCACCATATGAAGTAAAAATCATTGAAGATTTTTCTGCCTTCAATGAAGGAGAAGTTTCTTCTGAAATTAACTTGGAAGATACGCAGACAGTTTTGAGTGAATACATTGATTCTATTGAAACTGATCTTGATAAAGAAAAGATTAAAACATTTGTTAAGACACTTTACACTGAGGCAATTAACGTAGAGGTGGTTTGATGCAGCAACTTGAGATTCAATATTTTTTTCCGTTGACGGAACAGATTCCGCTCGATCTTGATTATACAAAAACACTTGAGTATATTGAAGAGCAACGAAAGAAACTAATTCAAAACTCTATCACCCTATCTTCTATGGCTGTTGGTAATGGTTACGCTGCTGTAACATTAACTACTAATGCCATTGACTGGGAAAACAGTACTAGACTTGGTAGCTGGGAAATTGAAAACAATAAACGCAAACCTACTTTCTTACAGAAGGTATTGATGAAAAAAATATTTGGTATGAAATGGATGGGTAAATGATTGAACTGAAGAAGGTAACTTGGAAAAACTTTTTATCTACAGGCAACTCTCCCAATACGGTTGAATTAAATCGTTCTCTTACTACACTAATCGTTGGTAAGAACGGTGAAGGTAAATCAACTATTTTGGATGCTCTTTGCTTTGGTCTGTTTGGCAAACCCTTCCGTAATATCAACAAGAACCAACTAATCAATAGTATCAATCTTAAAAATTGTCTTGTTGAAATTGAGTTTAGTATCGGCTCAGCTGAATATAAAATTATCCGTGGCATCAAGCCAAACATCTTTGAGATCTATCAGGGAACAACCCTTCTCAATCAAGACTCTGCATCAAGAGATTATCAAAAGATCCTTGAGCAGCAAATCCTAAAGTTAAACTATAAAACATTTACGCAAGTAGTCATTCTGGGTTCAGCATCGTTTGTTCCTTTTATGCAGCTACCATCTAACCAGCGTAAAGATGTTATTGAAGATATTTTGGATATCCGTATCTTCTCAACAATGAACACTCTCTTAAAAGAGAAAAGCGCAAAATCAAAAATGGAGTTGCTCGATGTTGAATCTACTTTATCGAAATCAAGAGCCGAAGTTGACGCACAACAAAAACTTATTAAGTCTCTGGTGCAATCCAAAAATGAATACATCGATTCTATTCAACAAAAGATCACAGCAAATAATTTGGAGATTTCAACCATCACAACTAACATTGAGGGAACGAATGTTAGAGTTGATGCACTACGAGAGAGTATAAAGGATAGGACTGACGTAGAAGAAGGTATTGACAAACTCATTAATTCTTTAAACCGAAAGAAAGAAAAGAATACAGAGATCGATACACATATCGAGTTCTT
>Ga0315905_10000289_pt1 | contig 54912 bp, 31 predicted proteins | sample LakEriMetagenome_5_FD_203522 | JGI IMG/M metagenome (GOLD analysis project Ga0315905, IMG submission 203522) | Freshwater fungal communities from buoy surface, Lake Erie, Ohio, United States - Buoy 4 MA121 | ecosystem: Environmental > Aquatic > Freshwater > Lake | place: USA: Lake Erie, Ohio...
AGACACCAAGCATGTGTATATATTTTGATAATACTCAAAAATTATATAAATATAAAGATTTTTCCACTGGTAAATCTGGTAGTGCTATTAATTTGGTAATGGAATTATTTAACCTTCCTTATGTACAGGCAGCTAATAAAATTATAGAAGATTATAAAAACTATTTAAAGAACAATAAAGAATACAAACAATTTGAAATTAAAGAATGTCCTAAGTTTAAAGTAGGAAATTATAAAATTAGATCTTGGAATAAATTAGATGCTGATTTTTGGTTAAGATATAATATTGGTACAAGCATCTTAAATAAGTATAATGTAAAACCTTTAGAAAATTATACACTAGAAAAAGATAATGAAGGTGTATTAGAAAGTATTACAATATCTAATGAATACAGTTATGGTTATTTTAGGGAAGATGGTAGTTTATATAAAATATATCAACCAAGAAGTAATAAGAAATTTTTAAAAATGGATTCTTATATACAAGGTTTAGACCAATTAGAAAATCATCATAACTTGTTAATTACCAGCAGTTTAAAAGATGTTATGTCTATTAAAAGTTTAAAATTAAATTTTGATTGTATAGCTCCTGACAGTGAGAACACAATGATTTCTAAAGAAATTATAACAGAGTTAATGGAAAAATATAAAAACATATCTGTTATGTTTGATAATGATGAAGCTGGTATAAAAGCTATGAAGAAATATAAAGAACTATATAATTTTAATATATTCTTATTACCTTTAAGCAAAGATATAAGTGATAGTATAAAAGATTATGGTTTTAAAAAAGTATTTTATACTTTTGTTCCTCTAATAAATAAATCATTTGAAAATGGCAAAAGCTAAAAAATCAAAAGTTGTAAAAACAAGAAAAGGTGCTGCACCTAAAACTAGAAATTCTGGTACATTAACTGAATCAGCATTCTGGTCATTTATAAGATCAGCATTAAGACAAAAATCTAGATGGTGGAAACCTGTTACAGAATGTAAACAAAATGCTAGAAGAATATATGTAGGACCATTGAAAAGACAAAAATGGGAATTTCAATGTAACTATTGTAAAAAATGGTTTAAAGATAAAGATATAGCAGTTGATCACATAATACCAGCCGGTGCACTTAACTGTGCTAATGATCTTCCAGAATTTGTTGAAAGACTATTTTGTGAAGCTGGGGGATTACAAGTATTATGTGCTAATGGTGAAAATTCATGTCACCATATTAAAACACAAAATGAAAGAAAAAATAAAAACAATTAAAATTAAAAAACATGGGTAGATATTATTCAGGAGACATAGAAGGTAAATTTTGGTTTGCATTACAAGGTAGTGATGCAGCAGAAAGATTTGGTGTAACAGGTGAAGAACCAAGTTATATTAGATATAATTTTGATGAAGATAATTTAGAAGATGTAGAAAAAGAAATTAAAAACATTGAAGAAACATTAGGTGATAAATTAAAAATTATTGATAAATTTTTTAAAGAAAACACTGGATATAATGATGAATCATTAGAAAAAATTAAAATTACAAAAGATGAATTACGTGATTATGCTGATTTAGGTTTAGGAAAACAAATCAGAGATTGTATTAAAGAAACAGGATGGTGTTCATTTGAAGCAGAACTTTAAAATATAAATATGAAAAAAATAATAATTTTAGATTTTTCAGACAATGAAATATACATTAAAAACTATGATGAAAATATGTGGAGTAATCCAGAACAGTTTTTATCTGAAACAGGATTTAATGAAACAAATTGTCAATGAATGGTTGTAAATAAATTAACACTTAATATAGATTAACATGGAAGATTATAAAATAAAAGAAAATGAAAAATTTTTTACTAATGTACTGAATATATTAGTTGAAGGAGGTTCATATGGGTTTCCTAAAGCTATGCAGGTTTATACAAAAGAAAATAATAAATTAGTAGGAAATGCAATAGCTTTGTCACATATAAAAGATATAGTTAGTGATAAATTTTATAATGAAAATTTTAAACTAAAAGAATAAAACTTATGGCAGAATTACATGAAACAATGATGGGTAAAAAACTCATTACATCAGATATACCTAAATTAATAACTAATATTGAAAAATTAGGAGTTGTTTTAGAAAAAATAAATGTTACTTTAGAAGATATGTATGACATATTATTAGAATTTAAAACTAATCAAGATGAAAGAATTAACAAATAGTCAATTAATTCAGTTTATAGAAAGCCTGGAAGCTACTTGTACAGATAAAAATACAGTAGATAAAATTGTAAAATTTTTAAAAGAAAATCATATATGGGTTTAAAAATAGTTAAATTTAGTGCAACATGGTGTCAACCATGTAAAGTAGTAGATTCTATTATGGATATGATAAAGAAAGAACATGATGATATAGAATATATTACATATGATCATTCAGCTGATCCAGATATGTTTAGCAAGTATAAAATAACAGGTGTACCAACACTTGTTATTTTAGATAAAGATGATAAAGAATTAGAAAAAGTTACAGGAGTATTTCCTAAAATAAAGTTAACATTGTTAATAGAAAAATATAATAAATGACAATAGAAGAATTAAATGAAAGTATACAAAGTGCAGAAGATAAGTTTTATAGTGAGTACTTTTATTTTTCATACAGCAGCATGAATAAATTACTATGGAATCCCGTAGTATTTTATCAGCTGTATGTAATGAAAGTAAAAGATGAAAAAACATCACCTGCATTAACTAATGGTAAGCTTATACATTTGTTATTATTAAATGAACATGATTTTAAAGATCAATATGAAATATCACCTGATACTTTACCAGTTGGTAATTCTAAAGCAGTTATTGATAGACTATATATTCATTATAAAGAACTATTAAAGACAGGTGATAAAAGAAATAAATTAGAAGATTTTGAAAATGCTATATTAGATATATTAGTAGATATGAATCTTCATCAATCTCTTAAAACTGATGTGCAAAGAATTGAAAAAATAATTAATAAAGAAACTATTAATTATTGGACATTCTTAGTTAACTCATTAAATAAAACAGTAATTGATCAACAAACATATGATTATTGTACAAAAGCAGTAAATATTATTAAAAATACACCAGAATTTTCTGAATTAATGGGGTTAAATGTTACTGAATTTGATAACATTGAAGTATTTAATGAAATAGAAATAAGAGAAAAATTAATTAATCATCCGTTTGGTTTAAAAGGAATTCTTGATAACTTAGTTATTAATCATGATAATAAAACCATATGCATAAATGATTTAAAAACAACAAGTAAAGAATTAAAAGACTTTCCTGAAAGTATTCAATATTATTCTTATTGGTTGCAAGCAGTTATGTATTGTATATTAGTATCTTTAAAACATGGTGATTTAATAGAAAAACAAGGATATAAATTAAAGTTTAATTTTATAGTGCTAGATAAAAATTTATTAGCATATTCATTCCCAGTATCAGAAGATACATTAAAATTATGGTTTGATAAATTTAAAGAAGAAGCTTTAGATCCTACTGTTTATCATTATACAAATAAAAAGTACTATTTACCTTATAAATTTTGTACAAAACAAGTAATTATATAAATGATAACTAAAGCATACAGCAAATATTTTCAAAAATCAAAAGCCTTTTTATTTCCATTATTAGGGCTTCCTAAGTTTGCATTAACTTTTGAAATTGAAACATATTTAGTTTTAGACAATATAGTTAGTCTTGAAGATGTTAATATTGTATGTAAAATAAAACATAATGATTCAGAAGATTTTTTTATATATGAAAAGAAATATATTGATAAATCAAGATATTTAGTAGATAAATTTGAAAATAAAGAATTAAAAGAAACAATTTACATATTTTCTTTAGAAGACTACAGAGAAGATTATACTAACTTTTTAAATGGAAAATATTCTAAGTTTAGTAAAGACAGCAAAAGCATAATTAAAAAATATTATACACTATATAAAAATGAACTTGATCATTTTAATAGTTATTTAAACCCATCTGATTTTTTAAATCTATATACTAATTTATTAAATGTTGATATGGATGTTTTAAAAGAAGTGGGGGAATTATGTGACAAATATGATTTAAATAAAGAAACTTTAAAAGATAGTGAAATAAATTTTGAAATTTCACTATAATGTAATTACTTTGTAAAAAAATAGAACATGAAATCAATGATTTTATATAAAAGCGGTTGGACAGTTGGGTCCGAATTTATACCAACAATTAAAATGTTACCTACAACCACTGATTGCCCTTTTAATGAGGTCTTATTTGACCCAGAAAATAAAGTATTAGCAATTGTAGGTAAAGAAAAGAAACAATCTTATAGATTGATTCCAAAATTAGATGATGCTGGTAGAGCTACAGAAACACAAGAAAGAAAACTTATGGAAAATTTCTATGAATATTATTTAGAATCAAAAGAAGATATTTATAATTTTATAAATAATTTTGCAATAAATGCAGATTCTTTTGATTGGAAAGATTTAGTAGATAAAGTAAAAAAATAACCAAGTTTTTACTTATGATTTAAAAAAAGGTGTGTATTTTACACATCTTTTTTTATTTCTAAATTTTAAAAAATAATATTATGGTTAAATGTATATGTATAAATGATGAAAATAAACCTAGTGTAATACCTAAATCTAAATGGATAGTAAAAGATAAAGAGTATACAATAACACATGTTTACTTTCATAAAAACCAAGAAAATGGTATACAAGGTGTTTCTTTATATGAAATATTTTTAGATGAATCTTGTAGTCCATATGAAACATTTAGATTATCTAGATTTGCAATTAATATTAATGATTTAAATAAATTAATAGAACTTATAAAAAACTGCACGGAATTAAATGATTTAGATATAACTAACCTTATAGAAGAATCAAAACTTGAAATTATAGAAGGGGAAACAGCTTAACTGAATATTAAAAATATGGTAGAAAAGAACCACTGGGTTATGGATTTTGAGACCCTGTCCAATTGTTTTGTAGCTTGTTTTATACATTATAAAACAGATGAAACAAAAATATTTGTAGTACATACATTAAAAAATGATATAAAATCATTATTAATGTTCTTAGATGATAACATTAATAATAATGAATGGCACATATCTTTTAATGGATTAGCTTTTGATTCTCAAATTACACATTATATTATTGATAATAAAGCAAAGTTTTTAAATTTAACAGGTGATGAAATTGCAAAATTAATATATGCCTATGCTCAAAAATTAATCAATAATCAAAACAAAAAAATATTTTCAGATTATCCATCCTGGAAAATGAAAATTAAACAAATTGATTTGTTTAAATTAAACCATTGGGATAATATGGCAAAACTAAGTTCATTAAAATGGATTCAGTATAGTATGGATTGGAAGAATGTATTAGAGATGCCTATACATCATAATACAGAAATTACCACTTTAGAAGAAATAGTAATGATAATAGAATATTGTTTAAATGACGTTGAATCTACTAAAGAAATAATGAAGCTTTCAAAAGAACAAATAGCTCTTAGACAAAATCTTACTAAAGAATATGACATAGATTTATATAGTGCATCAGAACCTAGAATTTCTAAAGAATTATTTTCTTATTTCTTAACTAAAAAGTTAAACATAGATAAGAAAGAACTTAGGGAATTAAGAACTTTTAGAAATGAAATAGTTATTAAAGACTGTATACTTCCTCAAATACAATTTGAAACAGATACATTTAAAAGTGTATTAGATTATTTTAATAGTAAGGTTATTGTTGAAACTAAAGGTTCATTAGATTATAAACTATCTTATAAAGGTGTTGATACATATTATGGTTTAGGTGGTTTACATGGTGCAAAAGACCCAGGTGTATATAAAGCAGAACCAGGATATACAATTATGACTTCTGATGTGACCAGTTATTATCCAAACCTAGCTATTAAAAATGGATTTTCTCCTGCACATTTACCAGCCAAAGAATTTTTAGAACAATATGAGTGGTTCTTTGAGGAAAGAAAATTAATTCCAAAGTCTGATCCTAAAAATTATGTGTATAAGATTATTTTAAATTCAACTTATGGTTTAAGTAATGATGCTAATAGTTTTCTGTATGATAGTTTTTTTACTATGTGTATTACTGTTAATGGACAATTATGGTTATCTAAACTTTATGAAATGTTATGTTTAGCTATACCAGAAGCTGTACCTTTAATGCAAAATACAGATGGTTTAGAAATGATTATTCCAGAAAGTAAAAAAGAATTATACTTAAAAGTTTGTAAAGAATGGGAATCAATGACTAATTTACAACTAGAACATGATGAATATTCTAAAATGATTTTAAAAGACGTAAATAATTATATAGCTGTATATAAAAATGGTAAGACTAAATGTAAAGGTTTGTTTGAGTTTAACAATCTAGCTCTTCATAAAAACAAAAGTTTTCTTGTTATACCAAAAGCTATATATGAATTTTATGTAAATGGAATTAAACCTGAAGACTATCTTAGTAAAAACACTAATATTTATGATTATTGTGGAGCTGTAAAAGCTAAAGGTGATTGGAATTTTAAACTTACAGAAATAGTTCAAAATGATAATAATGAAAGTGTAATTAAAGAAACAAAGCTTCAAAAATTAAATAGGTATTACATATCAAAAACTGGACATAAAATTATAAAATACAATCCAGATGGTAGAGAAATACAAACTGAAGCAGGTAAATGGAGACAAACTCTTTGTAATAATATGGGTACAATAGATTTAGATATTAACAATTTAGATATTAATTATGATTATTATTTAGAAAGAATATATAAAGAAATAGAAACTATTAGTTCAATTAATAAACATGGTTATGTACAAGGAACATTATTTTAAATAAAATAAAAATGAAAAAAGACAAATGTTCATCCACAGGGAAAGTTATATTTGTTGATAAGCAAAATGCAGATAATGCAATAGAAGTCTTAAAGTTAATTAAAAGTCAAAATAACAAAATATTTAGAAATAATAAAAAGACTAAAGACAAAATTTCACAGTCTAGAAGTTATTTTTGTATCCACTGTAAAGGATACCATTTAACTTCTATGACTAGTGAAAATAATTATAAACAAAAACGGGAAACACAAAAAGATATAGATAGAAAGAATTTTTTAAAAAATTTTGATATTAAAAAATGGAAATCTGATTCATTATCATTTGAATCAGGACATATTCCACCACCAAAAAATAAAAAATAAAAATGGATAACGCAACACTTTGTATAAAAACTGTATTGACATCATTATCAATAGCTGAAAAATATTTAGATCAATTTATTATAGAAACAAAACCTATAATGGACAATAAGAAATTTTTAAATTTTGAATTAAAAAAGATACAATCTATAACAAAAGATATTAATATTGTAGCAGGTCCAAAAAATTCTAAAATAATTAATGATGAAATATTAAATAATTGGGATACCTTAGCAATTAATAATGTATTACAAATGATGGTTATGATGAAAGATGAAAAAAGATTAGAACTTGAAAAATTTGCAGAAGATTTATTAAATAAATAAAATATATAATATGGCAATATTGGCAATAAACGGTAGAATTGGATCCGGAAAAGATTCTGTAGGAAATTTAATAAAAAATATAAATTGTGAAAACAATTGGGAAATTAAAAAGTTTGCTACTAAAGTTAAAGAAATAGCTACTTTATTAACAGGTATACCTACAGAAAAATTTGAAGATCAAGATTTTAAAAATACATTTCTTGATACTTATTGGAATAAAGAAGTATTTGAAAATAAAACATCATTAGATAAAAATAACAATGCTTATAACAAAAGTATTGTTAAACCAATGACTGTAAGAGAAATGTTACAGATAATTGGTACAGAAGCTATGAGAAATAACTTACATCCTGATACATGGGTAAATGCTTTAATGTGTGATTATATAAAATCTAATGACAAGTTAATAAGAACAACTGAAGATTTGTTAGAAGAATGGGAAGAAGGAGAATACCCTAATTGGATTATTACAGACATGAGGTTTCCTAATGAAATGCAAACTGTAAAAGCCAATGGTGGCATTACTATTAAGGTAATTAGACCACATGATAAAGATATACCTTTAAATTTACATCCAAGTGAAACAGCTTTAGATGATGCAGAATTTGATTATGAAATAGTAAATGATGGTACAATAGAAGATTTAAGAGATAAAGTAGAAGGAATAATACTTCATATTAATTTAAGTAAATAAAATGTTAGAATTTTCAAAACCAATACCTGTTGTAGTAGAAGATAATAAAGATGGTTATGCTTTATATGTATCTGATTCAGGAATGCTAGAAAATGATGTTTGGTGTGTTGTCTTATGTGACGGTGGTCATGTAAGACATTACACATCTGATCAAATTAAAATATTTCATAACGCAACTTTTAATATTAAAAAACAAGAAAAAAATGAATGATTTTATAACAAAAAAAATAGAAACATATATAAGATATAAAAAATATAATTTCTATAAAATTAGAAGAAAACTAAAAAGCTTAGGTTTACTTTTAGATAAACAAACATTAGTAAAAAGAATTAAACAATTAAAATAAAAAATATGTTAGAATTTAAAGTAGAAATTGTATCTCAATTAAGATGTTTATTAGGCATAAACTTTATGCTTGGTCAATATTTTGATCATGAAAATAATAAAAATTATTTGCTTCATGAATTTTCAATAGGGTTAATATTTTTAACCTTAGTTGTTACACATTATAAAGAAATAGGAGAAGAATAAACTTCTCCTATTTTTTAATCTATTTGTTTTTGGTAATATACAGCATTATTATAATTATTAATTACAGGAAATACTTTAGTTACTTTTAATGCTGTACGTTCAGCATCATATTCTAACTCACCATTTTCTTTTTCTATTTCTAATGCATAATATTCTACTGCTTTACCGGCTTCTTTCCAATTTTCTATAGTTCTGATAATTGGAACAACATTTTCTTGTAATCTAGAAAATGATGAAAGACTAGAATAATAAGTTAAATCTGTATTTAAATCTTTTAATTGTCTTAAAACTAACATGTTATATAGTTTTTTATATCTATCATCATCAGGAGCCATAGATTTTAATAACATATAAGCAATTTTTAAAGTAATAATTATTTGTAATTCTTTAACTGCTTTTTTAAAATTAGCTAATTCAACTTCATCAGTTATTCCTGTTATTTCTCTTTTAAGTATTGCATTAACAATCATTCCTAATACAGAAAGTTTTTTTTCTGCCACTTTTTTTAAAAAAGTTCTATAATAACCTTCTTCATATCTACCAAGCATATCATCTTTATGTTTAGGATCCCATCTAACACCTACAGTTTCTGGCAGCCATGCTTTAAATAAAATAAGTAATCTTCCTATAGCAGTATCTTTTCCTTTTATATAAGTATTTTTACCAGATAAACCATGTAATTTATTAGCTAACTGTTTATATTTAAGCATTTTTTTATTATAATACTCATCAAAAGTAAGTCCATCATTAGCATCTTTATCCCAAGGACCATATTCTGCTTCATTATATTCTCTATTTTCTGTTAAAACATCCCAAAAAGAAACCTCACCTTTACTTGTTCCTTTTATTTTATCATGAAAAGTACAGGCAACTAACATTTCAGATTTAAAATGATAATCACCAGAAGATAATAATGTATATGCTGATGGTATTAATTTTCTAAATGTATCTAAAGTTGTTCTTTTATCTATTAGTGAATTTAAAACATAGTTATCCCCACCTTCTGCAATACCGGCATCAATTAATAAACCAGATATTTTTTTAACATTTTTTGTTTGATAATTATTTAATGAAACATAATTTAAAAAAGAATCTATAATAGTTTTATTAGCCATTATTAAATTTCTTTCATTAAAATCTAATCCTCCTGCTGCATGAAATCTATTATTTAATTTACCTACAAGTAAGTTTTTAGCTGCTGAAAATGGTTTAATTGCTAATGCTGTTAACCTTGTTCCTTTAATTAATGAATCAATTGTAGATGTAGTAGATAAACTTCTACCACCTAATTTTAAATATTCTCCTTTTAAACTATATATTTCATTTTGTATTTTTTCACGTTCAGCATCAGTTAATTTATTTTTATCTAATTCTTCATTTAATTTTTTTATATTATCTTCTAATTCTTTTGCTTTTTTACCTTTTTCTGATTTCCATAAACCAAGAGTAACTAATTCTTTCCAATCATAAAATTGTCCTTCAGTTCTAGGTAATGTATCTTCAGGAACAATACCGTAAAATAATGCAGATACAGTAGAATCAGCTAATGATTTAATTCTTGTAGCATCTTTAGCTTGTTCTTCTAATTCTCCTAATTTTTTATTAAATTTATATGAACCTTTTGTTTCTTGTAAAATATCATTAATAGTATCTATTTCTGATCTAACCATACTTTTATGCTTATAGATTGTTGCCATATCACTAAACATTTTAGCAACAATTGTTAAATTTTTAGATCTATCACTTACACTAACATTATTATCTAAAAATTTTGTTTTAATAGTTCTTCTTTCTTTTTTTGTTATAGGATTAACATCAACTTTATTATCATAATTATATGCAGTTAATGCTTTTAAAAACCAATCACCTAAACCAGCAACAGATTCTTTTAATTCTGTAAAACCATATTCTTTTACAACTCTTTCAGCTACTACTGGTAAGAAGTTTGAACCTAAACTATTAGTTTCTTCTTCTGGTAACCAGGACATTTTTTCTCTCATAAAACCTGTAAACCATGAATAATATTCTAATAATTTAGGATCTTGACTAATTTTTATAAAATTTTCATCATAAAATCCTGTATTTTTACCATCAAGTGTTTTAACAGGTATTAAATACAAATATTTACTTGCACCATATGCTGTAAATTTTTGTGCTCCAAAAAACTTTTGATCATAATATTTTAAAGGATTATTAATTTCATTGTATTCATCAACTTTTTCTTTAACATATTCTTCTAATGTTTTACCTGTAGGAATAAGTGAAGGGTCCTCAATAGCATTTAATTCAATACGGTATTCATATACATCTTTATTAAACAAAAATCTGTCATATAATCTTTGTGATTCAGCAATCATATTATTAATTTCTGATTCAGCATAACCCATAGCTTTAATTCTTAATATTTCACTTTCTCTATTTGCATCTGAAAATTTAGAAGGTTCTAAAAAATATATAGCATTAAAAACAATAGTATTTTTATTTTTCCAAGTATTAAAATTATTATATGCTTCTTTTATTTTATCTTTATTATCACCAGCATTTTTTAAACTTATTTTAAGAGTTTGATTTACATTACGGTAATTATCCCAAAATTTTTGACTATATCTTGTTACAATACCTAATGTTTCTTCACCTAAACTATTTTTTTGAGTTTTAACAAATAAATCCCATCCTGTTTTTTTAAATGTAGGATTATCTTTTATTAAATCATTATATCTATCAATTTCAGAATAATTTTTATTATGTTCTTTATTAATAATTAAATTAATTTCATTGATAATATAAGCTAGTTTATTAGTTATAGGAATACCTGCTGTAGATAATTCTCTTAAATATTCAGTAGTAATATGTGTATCAATAATTTTATCTAAATTTTCTGCACTTACTTTTGGACCTTTTATAGAATTTGCAATTAACCTTTTAGCTTCAGATCTACTTATTTCTGCATATCCTGTATATTTTTGTTTAATTTCTTTTAATCTATCTTTTAATTCTGTATCTTTTATTTCTCTAAGATCTCCAATTTCTAATAATGAATTAATATTATTCCAAGTACTAACAATTTCTTGTACAAATTTATGTTGATCTAAATTTAAATCATTACTTTCAAAAGCTGCATCTACAATTTTAGAATCATTTTCAGCCATTGATAATATAAAATTTAATTTTTTAGTAGGACTAATAGTTTGAAGACTTTTAATAGATTCATTAGCATCATTTATTATATCTTCATATTCTATAACTTTTTTAATTTTTTCTTTTTTAGATAAATCACTGTTCATAACAGATTTTTTTAAATTAATTGCATCTATTTTTCTTTGTTGCATTAATTTAATTGATTTTTCAGTTATATCTAAAGTAGGTGATTTAGTAACAATTGATCTAAAAGTTTGAACAGATAAGTTATTAAGCGTACCGTCATTTTTTAAAATACCTATTAGTTCTTCTTTAGTATATTCTTTTTCTTTATATATATATTTACAAGCCATATTTATTTACATTTAGTTTTAATATCAAGATATTTAATTATTTTTTCAAATTCTGATTCTACAATTCCATCTACAAAGGTTTGTGTTTTAATTGATTTTAATGTTTGATTTGTTGCTACATTTCCTTCATTTCTTGATTCTATAATACCAATTATATTTCCAATTCCTTCTTTTAATACTGTATCATCTTTAACTGTAACTCCTAATGATTTAAGAATATTTACAAATATATCAATAAATCTTTCAAATAAACTTTTTTCTCCACTATAAGATACATTATTCATAAAGCTTCTAAAATCAGCATCTGACATTAACATGCTTATAAATTCATTTATATTAGTTAATCCATAATACATTGATTTATCTTTAACAGATAAAAATCCACCTTCTTTATTAACTTGTTCAATTGTTTTTCTTAAATTTTCACTATGAATAGGATCATTTAATATTTTATCTTGAGTAAATTTAAATAAATTTTCTAAAGAAACAACCCATTTACGTTGTTCTAAAGTAAGTGTAGATTTATCTGCATTAACTATTTTTGCAGTTACGTGATGTAATAATTCATGTATTAATACATCATATAATGCATTTGCATTACCAGGATTTAATTCAAAAGCTAAATTAGGGTTAATTGTTATAGTTTCATTATATAAATCATATGAACCTGGGTCTGTCATATTTTCATCTACAACAATTTTTAAGTTACCAATTCCTCCTGTTTTACTTACTAATTTAAGTATTTCTTTGTAAAAAGGTGTTGTATTTTTATATACTGTATTTAAAATAGAACTAGCATTTTTATCTTTACCAAATGTATCTTCAATAACTTCTTTTTGAGAATCCATTATGATTTGCTGTATAACATTATCCATAAAATCTATAGTTTCTTCAGCTTCTTGTATTTCTATTTCTTCAAATTTATTTGGCATTTCAGATGCACTTGTCATTCTTTGTGCTTGATTATCATCTGTAATAGCTCCTAAAAATACTTCTTGATTATTTACTATATCTGCACCAGCAGGTTTTATAATAATAACAGTACCACTTGTTCTAGTAAGTGCAACATACATAGAACTAAATACATCATCTATATGTGTTTTACCATTTGCAGCAGCTTGTTTAATATTATAATCACCAACAATTACATTTTTAATACTATTTCCTTGAGCAGTGTGAGAAGAACCTATATATGAAGGTACAAACGGCATTGTTGCATTAGTACTATTTAACATTTTTAAATTTTCTTCAACATCAATAAAAGTACCATAAGGAAGATCAAATTTAGCTAATATTTCACCTGTTTTATTATTTTTTATTGTAATACCTTCTTGACTTTTTGTACCTTCACTATATCTACCAAACTTTCCATCAATTATAGGTCCTACACTTATATCTAAAGCTTTTGATAAAGCTCTTATTTTATCTTGTCTATTATATAAAATAGAAGTTTCAACATCAACAATTATATTTTTTGGTAAATAACTTTTTAAATTTGGATGTAAAAGTGCTGATAAATTATCTTTTCTATTTACAATATCTAAAACTTTAAATCTTGCATTTGGTTTTATTACACCTAATCCTATTTTATAGACATTATCTTCAATTTTATTATATTTTTGTTTTTCTATTAAATTTTTAATTTTATCATCAGTAATTGTATAATTAAAATTATCATCAGTACTAATTTCTACACCTCCTGTAAATTCAATATAATCATGTTTTGAAAATAATCTATATTTTTCTTCTAATATTGGCTGTTCTATTTTATCAAAATAAGCTTTTCTTATTTTAGCTGCTAAATTTTTTGTTATTGAATTATCCGTATTATTATAATGAATCCAAAACATTCCATAAGGATTATTATTATTAGATAAATATGTAACATAATCATCTATAACACCTTCTTGATTACTTACAATTAACATATTTTCAGTAGATTTTTTTGTTAATTGATCATATTTAGAAAAACTTGGATTTTTAAGCTCTTCTTTATTTTTTGTTTTTGTCATATTACTAACAGTCTGTTCACCTATTGAATCATAAATTTTATGTAATAATTCATTATCTGATCTCATAACTTCTGTAAGTTCTTTAGTTTTAGAATTATCTAAAAATAAAGTAGATGATATAGGACCTTTATTTACAAATTGATTTTGTTTTTCATTAATAGGTCCAAGTTGTCTATAATCACCCATAAATATAAATACAGGCATGTTACTAATTAATCCATTTCTTAAATCTGTTTTTAATCTAGTAATCATATCTTTTATCATAATAGCACTTACCATTGATGCTTCATCTATAATTATAATATTTGGTTGTCCAAAAGAAGGTTTAAATTTTGCACTTTTTAAATAATTATATTCTGATATTAAATTAAAAATATTATTACTATCAGGTCTCATACGTAAATGTGACTGTATAGTATTTACTTTTCCATCATTTGCTTTTTCTGAATCAAGACCTATTGCTTCTTGTAATACTGTAGCTGCTGTATGACTTGGTGCTAAATACATTACACTAGGTTGTGCATATTTATTTTTACCTTCTATTGCTGCAATAATTGCTTTAATTACTGTAGTTTTACCAACACCACCTCTACCAGCTAAACCAATCATATTATTCCACATTTCAACTGGAAATAATCCGTTAAATTTATTTGTTAAAGGATCATTAAATATAACTGTATTATCTAAATCATTTACATCAATTCTTTTTTTATTGTTTAATAATTCTTCAACCTTACCTTTAATAAAATTAAATGCTTCTTGTTGACCATTATTCATTAAAAATACAGTATCTTCTGTTTCCATAATAACATTGTTATTAGGATTAGATCCTTTAGGAACATTTATTCTTTTTTCTTTTTTAACAGGTTTTTGTTCTACAGGTAAATCTTCTTTAGTTATATCAAAAACATTTTCTGTAGACATTGAAGTTTCTTCAGGTTTTATTTTTAAATTTTCTATTTGAGATTTATCATAATATAATGACATTACTTTTTGAATAACATCTTTAGATTGTATTACTTTACCATAATCAGTATTTTGTAATGAAATAACCTCACTATTATTTCCTACTAAATATTTAGGTTGGTTTTGTATACCTGTTAATGTAACAACCCATTCTGGATGAATATCAGCTGTATGAGCTACAAATACTTTATTAAATAAATTAACATCTTTAACTTCTTCACCTTTACCACCTTGAGCTTGATAAAATATTTTTAAACCACCTTCTTCTTCACTACCTTCTATAATAAATGTTTTACCTTTATATTCAACAGTACTTACTTTAACTTTTGGTTGTTCTGCTAATTCTTCTACAATTTCTTCTTTTTTTGCAAAAAGTAATTTACTAAATCCTTCTTCAAACACCATGTTATTAGGAATAGGAAATGCACTAAACATATTAGCTATATCCTGATCTGTATAACCGTTAAGATTTTTCTTATCATCTACACTGTATGCTACTAAAAATTCTTTATCAGGGTTTTGTAAAGCAACATTATACAGCTCTTTAATATTACTTTCAATTTGTTCTGGTGTTAAACTTTTTTCTCCAGCTTTTTCATATTTAATACCTGTTTCTTTTTCTACAAATCCTGCTGTAAGATTTTTTGTAACTAAAGCATATGTTTGATTTTTTAATCCTCTTCCTACAAATTGTACTGCACCAAATTTATTTTTAGCTTGTTGAGCAGCACCGGCACCATGTCTTCCTTGTGGATTAGAACCAAATACAAATATTTGATTAGGTTGCAATGATTCAATTTTACCTTGATATGTTTTTACAGGTTCTGTTGTTTCTATACCTGGTTTTACTTCTTCTTTAAAAATAAAATCTAATATATCATTTAACTCATCCAATTTTGTTTTTTCTGTAATAGGACTTAATATTTCAAGTATTATATCTTTAAGTTTTCCCCATAATGTTTTTGATTTATTTTTAACACCTTTAGATGGTATGGAATTTAACCATTCTGCAAAAATTTTATCAGTAAAAGCATAAGTTATAACTTCTTCAAATGTTCCATTTTTATTAATTAAAGATTGATTGAATGTTGTTAATATGTTTTTAATATATTCATTTTGTCCTTCTTTAGAATTAAAAAAATATTCTTTTATTTCTTTAATAAACGGAGCAATTTTTTCCTCCATTTCTTTTCTTTTTTCTGTACCTGTTGTTTCCCAATCAATTATAGCATGAATAGCTTCATGAGCTATTACTTCTTCTAAATTATCAGAAAATTTAATATGTTCTCCAATTTCTATTTTATTTTTTCCTAAATAATAAGTACCTGCAACATTATTATCTTTAGTCCAATTTAATGTAGTATTGTTTTCTTTTAATAATGATGCTAAAAATGAATATTTAGATTTATTTAAAATTTCTAAAATATTATTTTTAACAACAAAATTAGATGTACTTTCTTGTGCAGATGTAGTAGGTTGTGTAGATATATTTTCTATTAATTTTTGTTCATTTATTACATTAGTAAGAGTAGGGCCCTCAACTTTTCTTAAAGTAAGAACTCCTCTATAATCATCAGTTTTTACTATTCTGTCTGCTTGATTTAAACCTTTAAATGCTTTATTTACATTTAAAGTAGGAAATCCAGATTCCATAGGTTTTTTATTAGTTTCTTCATCAAAAACTATTTCATGAAGAACATTTCTATTATTACCACTAAATACAAGAACAGCACCATTTGTAAGATCATATTCTGTTTTTTCAGCATTTTTAAATTGTTCTTTAAGTTTATCTATAACAAATTGTTTAAGTTGTGTACCTTGTTTTTTATCTATTTCTTCAGCATATTTTAATATAGTATCTGGTGTAAAATGACCATATTTTATATTTCCATTATTATCTTTTGCTGATTTAGGTATTAAATTAAGTTTTAATGCTTCTCCTCTTACAGCATTTACAGCAATTCTAAATGCTGTATTATTAGTATCAGCAACATTAAAATCAGTAGGATCATTAAGTTCATATGTAATAAATTTCATAGGTCTTCCTAATGAAATAGTTATAATAGGACTTTCATTATTTTCAGTATTATCTTGATGAATAATTAAACTACCATTATCAGATTTATCATAAATTGAATTATAACTTGCATCATATTCACTAACATTTATACCTTTAGAAAATAAATAATCAATTATATTTTGAGGAATTGATGGAAGTATATTACCATTTTTATCAATAGTTGTATATCCATAAAGAGGAAATCCTTTAGAAACACCAGTTTTTATGAAATCATCTTTCATTTTTTGAGTAATTTCTATACCATTTAATTGTTTACCTGTAATAAGACCTTCTCTTTGTTTTGGATTCATAGCATTTATTCTCATCCATTGTTTACCATAAGCCCATGATACAGATCCTGCTGTTTGTTTAAAACTTGTTTCTTCAATAAAATCTTTAGCTTGTTCTATAATCTTAATAGTTTCAGATTTAGGTATAACATTTTCAATTATAATTAAACCGTTTTCATTTTTTAATAAATTAGGTTTATCAGAACTTGTAAAAGTTTGCGCAGCAGATTTAACAACTTCTTCTTTTTGATTTAATACACCTTCTTGAGAACGTAATTCATTTTCATTTCTACTAACATTATTCATTTCTATTACAGAAACTAAATTTGGATTATTAAAATCAAATTCAGAAATATTTTTATATCCTAATATTTCAATTCTTTCATATGTAGCATCTCCATTTTCAGTTACAATAGCAGATGTACGTTTATATAAATAAGAAACTTTTTCATTGTATATAAAATCTATATCAGATTTAATTTCATCATCAATTAAAATATATTGAGGATATTTAAAATCAATTTTTAAATTTGCTAAAGAAGGTATTTTGTTAATTGCTTTTTGTTCATTATCAGTTAATGAAATTTTAAGTGATTGTATAATTCCTTTATGTTTATCATCATTAGGAAAATCTCCTATTTTAAAAGTAAATTTATTAACATCTTTTAATCTATCAACATTAATATTTTTTTTCAATGCTGTTTTAAAAGGACTTTGATAATCAGTATATGAAGTTTTAGTAGTAGTAAATGAAAAAGATTTACTAAACATTTCAGGATTGTTTTGAACAATTTGATCAATTAATATATCTTGTGATTCTGGATTAATTAAATGTTTAACAAAAGCATTTTCAAAATTACTCATTGCTTTATTAAAATCAGCATCACTATTAAGATAAGTTACAGGAATAAATCTTCCTAAGTTTCCTGCATCTCCTGTAGCAAAAGGATATAATGCTAAATCTTTTGCTAATTGTTTAATATCATTATTTTCATTTAATGCTAAATTATAAAAACCTAATGTTACTTCTTTATCATCTGATTCTGTTCCAAAAGGATTTTTAAATGATATGCTGTAAGTATTTGTTTTATAATCTTTATCTACTTCAATATTTTTTAAAAATCCGTTTTTAGCAAATTCAGGATTTTTATTAAGTTCACCAATTCTATATCCTATTGATGTTGTACCATTAATTAATTTATTTCTTTCTGTAACAACATCTTCAAATAATTCAAATGATGGGTTAGTATATATGTATGATATAATAGATTCAAATACTGTATTATAAATACTTTGGTATTTATCTTTAGATAAATTTAATTTATCTAACCCCAAAAAATCAAGAATTATATCTACAGTAGATTCTAATTCATTACCAGAACTTATTGGAAATAAACTTTTATATATATTGTTTTGTGCAAAAATTAAAGAATTTTCAATAGCAGAACCAATTTCACCAATAGGCATTATTTGTATATCTCCATTGCTTAATTTATTAATTTCTCCTGCTATATTATCTAAGTTATCAAAAACTAATGAACTTGATAATTTATTAAGTTGATTTAATTTTTGTTTAGTAGAAAATACATTAGAACCAATACCTTTAGTATATGGATATACAGCACCTAATATAGTCATTAATTCTCTACCTGTATTTTCAAGTCTTGCAAACATATCTAATGCATTAAATTGTACATTATAATAAGTTAACATCATTTCATTTACAGAACCATATTTTAAATCTTTTGCTATTTTTTCTAAAGTTTCATTACTTGCTTTTTGTTGAATTGCTTTACCTATCATCCATGTTTCTGATAAAGTTTCAGCATCTAGTATACTATTTCTATTTTGATTTTTTCTATTAAAATAAGATTCAGCTGTTTGATCTCCAGGTAAATAACCTTTTAAATCTATTTTTTTAATAATTTTATTTTGTAACTCAACTATTGATTTACTTAAAGCATCAACATCATATTGACCAAATGAATCTTGCTTTTGTTCAATCATTTCAAATAAAGTAATAATACTTGATTGTGAAGTAAGATCCATCATAAAATCAATTGGAGCAGCATTACCTTTATTATCTGTAAGCATTGCTAATACACCAATAGGTGACATAGCTTTTTCTGTCCAGTTAAATTCTTTTAAAAATTGATTTTTAGCATTATCAACAGATTCAGAAAACATCATATTTAAGTTTTCAGAAATACTTCTTTTTTCATTTAAAAAAGATGTTGATTCTCCTAATTTACCAATAAATTCAAGATATATTGTTTCACTATTTTTTGAAAGTTTTATTTCAATAGGATTTGGAGTATTTGTTTCCTCATCTCTTTTTAATTGTATAACTTTATCTTGAAAATCAGCTTGTGCAGAAATTAATGTAGCAAATATACTAACACCTGTTTTACCAGATCTATTATCAATATATCTAGTGATAGATGTCATATAATCTAAAGGAAGATTTACTTTTACATCACTAATTAAATTATATTTTTTTAACTGTTCATTTCTTAAATTTACTTTTTCTTTAACTTCAGGCATATCTACAGCCTTAGTTATTTTATCAAAAGTAGCAGAATTCATTAATACTTCCCAATGAATATCTCTATATAATTGGTTAAGCTGATCTTTATCTAAATTTTTTACATCATTTATTGAATTTAATTCATATGTTATTTGTTTAATAGAAGCTGGCGTTTCAATTTTAAATTTAGGAACTTCTTTATCACCATATTTTTCTTTAACTGCTTGTGTAAGATATTTATTAAAATTATTATATCTTCCTTTTCTATCTGCTTTTTCTCCAGCTTTTTTAGCAATTTTTTTACCAGCTTTAACTAATTCTTCAAATTCATTTTCATCTGCACCAAGTCTTTCAATTGTAGATTTTTTAGTGTATTTAAATTTACTAAAATAAGCATAAAGTTTATCCACATCAAAGTCAGAACCCATTTGTCCTGTAATACCGTCTGGAACAATAATAGAATTTTCCATATATGATGGTAAAAATCCTACCACTTCAATTGGAAGGGTTGATGGATGAGATTGATTAGGAATACGTGTTCCAACTAATTGAAACATTTTTTCATCCATTTTAGATGTATCTAATATATTACGACCAAAATCATCTTCTGTAATATAATCAGTTAAGTCTATTAAATTACCTTCATCATCTCTTAAATATTGTGATACAATTACTTGTGCAGCTTTAGTTTTATTATCTTCTTGTCTAATATATTTAAGTGTTGCACCATCTTTAGCAAAATCATCAGCATATTTATCAATCCAGATAATATCTGATTTAATACCTTTACTTATATTACTAAATGTATATTTATTACCTACACCACTTACTTGAACAAAAGAACTACCATCAACTTTAAGCATTACATTCTTATCAATAAGACTATTAATAAGACTTTGGAATTTCTTTAATTTATATTGTGCTTCTAAAGGTATTTTAAACTTTTTAGTTTGAGGATCTATTTCTAAAGCTAACAAATCATTTTGTGTATAAGAACCTGTTGTATCATTTTCAATAATATCTTTTAAAAGTTCATATAATTTTTCATGACTTACATTAAGATTACCTATTTTTTCTTTTAAATTTTCTGATTCAATTTCAAATAATCTTGCTCTAACAGCTTCTTTAAGTTCTTTACCTTTAGAACCAGTAACATTTTTCATGTTTCCAAAGTTAAAATTTTTAACTCCTAATAAACCATCAAATATTGTACGGTTCATTTGGGTTACTGTAGACACTTTATCTTTTTGTTCAGGAATTTCTTGTTGATTTCTTATACCATCTCTGCTTAATAATTGCATTGATGATTTAAAATCATCATCAGAAGGTTCAACAAAATTATTATCCTTATCAAATAATTCTAAAGATTTTGTAGGTCTTCCTAATTTTTTAGCAGAAGCAAAATTAACAGATCTTACATTATTTTTTTCCATCCAAACTCTAAGCTTATCCCTTTCACTACCAGCTTCTTGTTGTGGAATTAATGGATACCTAGATGATTTAACATAATCAATTCTGTTTAATCCTAATTCTTTATCTCCTACTTTAGTATAATTTACATATACAGGTTTTGTAGGTGATATGGTTAAAGTTAATTCTTCTGATGTCAATTTGTAATATCCACCAGGACCTGCTTTTTTAATTTTATTGTAAATAGATAACCATGTTTCATAAGGTATTTTACCTTGGCTCATAAGGTAATCTATATGTTCTTGCATGGTAACAAATTCTTCAGCATCTGTAATTTCACTTTTATTAAGCAAAGTACCATCTGCATTTTTTACTTCTACTTTAACATCTTTTGCAGTAACAGTAATATAATCTTTACTTGCTTCTTTATAAAGATCTTCACCAATATTCCATGACCAACTACCTTGTGACCCAGGTGCTACAAGTGCAGCAGCTCTTTTTGAAAATTCATCCCATGTAGTATTTGCAATAGTTACTTTATCTTCATCTGCAATATCAGATATTGTTTTATCTTTTACATCAATAGATGTTTTAAATGCAAGAGCAGGATCAAATTTTAAATACTGAATAGTTTTTATTTGAGAATTTAAATAGTTAAGTTTCATATCCATAACCATTAATCTAGCCATGTTTCTACCAGTAGCATTAGTTTTTCTAAAAGCATTAACATAATCAGATTCACTGTTACCATTTATAAATAAAGGATATGAATAATTATTATTTTTATCTACATTAATTACACCTATAGAAATAAGTTTATCTATTTCTAATTCTGTATCTGTTTGTATTTCATTTAATACAGCTTGCCCTACAATATCACTATATTTAGTTGATAGTTCTTCTATAGTAAATGACCCACTATATAAATCATTTCTAAAATCAATTAAATTACTATTTCTATTTAAGTTAGGTAAAAAATAAAATAGTTTAGAAGCAATGTCATAATTTTCAATATTAACAGATTCTTTATTTTTAATAGATGCTAATATTCTTGATATTTCTGGTTCAACAAAAGAATTGTATATTTTCTTTTTTAATGCATTTGTATAAACTATTTTATTATCTGCTAAAGCATAATCAATATTTACTCCAACAGCACTGTTACTTGTATTGACAAAAAATTCTTTTGTCATAACAGTTTCCATATTTGCTGTTTTATCAGAAAGTGTAAAAGCAATATAACTACCAACATTTAAATTTTGTTGGTGTAATAAAAACATAGTAGCAATTTGTTCTTTAGGTGTTAAGAATTTTCTTACTTTTCCATTTTCACCTGCTTTTTGTTCTCTTATACCATTAAAATAATCAATTTTAAATTTAGCTTGATTTCTAAGAACTTTATTCCAAAAAGATTCTTGATCTTGAGAATTAGGTTTAGATAAAACACCATTCATAACAGAAGAAGTATTACCATTATCCCATTCCCTTTTTACTTGTTCTAAATAAGTTGGTAATATATAAGCATATTTACTTTTATTATCAGCTGTTTTAGTTGATGCAATTTTATATTTACCAGGATTTAGTTCATAATATATTTTAGCAAGCTCCTTCATGGATGTACTTTCATTTTTAAATCCGTACTGTCCTTCAAAAGGTTGTTTAATATTTAACTCAAAAGATTCAACTATATTTTTTAATAAATTATTTTTTTGAAAAAATGCATTAAATGTTGCTTTTTTCAAAACTTTAGGTAATTTTTTAGAAATTATATTAACTTCATTTTCAGTAAAATCAATTCCTAAAACATTAAAAAATTCTTGAAACTTTTTAATTTGAATACTGTTTTCTTTATTAGCACCTTCTTCAATAATTTGATTTAATAAATCAATTTTAGATTGTTTAGGAAATAAATCTTTTTGAGAATTTTTTGTATAAAAATCAGATTGTAAATGATTAAATAACCATTCTTTTGATATTTGTAAATCAATACTATCTCTATTAGTAGAAATTATTTTAGCATCATATATACCATTAATCTGACTTCCAGTTTTACGAGTTTTATACAATAATAAAGTTTCTATAGCATATGCTTTACTAGCTACTGTAAGTATATCATTAATTCTTTCCCATTCATTATTTTTTTCAAAGCTTTCTATTTTATTTAATAAATTACTAAGATAGGTTCTGCTTTTTGCTCTATCAGATAATTGTTTTTTAAATTCAGTAAGTTTTGTTTTATCAGAATCAAATCCACTTAATTCTATGTCTGCACCAATTTCTAATATATCAGCAAATACATCATTTGGATTTGCATATATAGGTACACCAAATTCATATTCATCAGGAATAGCAATAGTTTGTATTAATGATTTAACTCTTATACTTGCTGTATCTCTAGGATTAGTTTGAAAATTATCCATTCCATATCTTTCACCTATTTCATTTTGAGAAATTTCTGAACTGTCATTACTTTCATCTTCATTTTTAACAGCTAATTCTTCAACATCAACATTTTTTATTTTATTTTTTACTATTCTTATTCCATTATGAGCTAAATCAATTTTAACAAAAGTTACATAACTATCAAATTTAGCAATAACATCACTATAAGTTTTAGCTGCTTTTTGTAAATCTTCATAAGTTTTAGCATATTTTAAAACAGGAAATATTTTTATTATTTCTTCATATGATGTACTTTCTTTAACTTTTAAAAAATCTTCTTCTGATTTAATATGTGTGTTAAGTGCAGTGGCAATATTATTATTAATTTTAATAAACATTTCTTTAGACTTTTGAAATGCTTCATCTGGAGACATTTTTAATTTTTTACCTGGTCCAATATCACCCATAAAAGTGAGGATCATAGTTTTAATGTAACTAGAATATTTAATTTGTTGTTCAGATCTAACTAAATCAGTATTTAACCCTTTAGCAATTTCTTCAACAGATTTTGTTCTTATAGAATACAGTATATTTTTTTGTTTTGTAATATTCTTTTTATTATCTACTGTATTATCAATATTTGGAATTACATCACCTTCATAATTAATACTTATATTAGCTTCATTATTTAAAAAATCAAACTCTTTTTGTAACTGTTCTTTTTTTATTTCTGCTTCTATTTCAAGCACTTCTTTTTCATCAGTTGCTTTTATTAAATCTAATTGTTTTTTAGAAGGATTAATTTCTACAATTCTTTTTTGGTTCATGTAATTAGGATAAAAAACATCTCCTATTTGTTTATAACCATTATTAATAACCTTATTTAAATCTTTAGCTAATGATTTAGCTACACCAAAAGCAGTATATCTACTAATTCTATTAGTAGGACTATCTAATATTTCTACATAATTTTCTCTTTCATTAAAATAAAACCAAGGTTTATCTTTTATTACACTTTTTACAAGATTATTTATTCCTATTCTACAAGACATATTATTATTTATTTTTATTCACAAGAAATATCTTCTTGCTTAAGGTTAATATTTAATTTAAAATCAAAAGGTTCTTCATTAATGAAATTTAATTCGTCAATAGATTCAGAAAAATCATTAAATGTTTTAATATCAGGATTATTTTTATCAAAGGTTAAATAGTTAGTAAATGTTTGATCATCATTCATCATTGTAGCATTATACAATTTACCTTCTACATTAAAAGGTTTTTGTGTTTTATCTATTATATATTTTATTAATTTATGAGAAATATCTAAATCCCATCTATCAAAATATTCTATATAAAAACCAGTATCATCTTTACCTTTTCTAACTCCATATTTACCCATTACAAAATTGTATTTATCAATACCTTTTTCTAATGAACTTTCTCTAAATAAAGGGTTTATAAAATTATAAACATCTTCTCCTTTATCATTTTGACCTACATAATAAAAAGTATTATGTTTTTGAGGTAGGCCGTTAGATAATCTCCAAGCATCATGACGTTTATTATATGCTTCTTCAGTAATATCTAAAACCCAAGATGGTAATTTTATATTTTCAGTTAAAAAATTATCATTTTCTTTTTTATACTCATCTATTAAAAATTTTTTAAAAGAAGCATAGTCTTGTTTATTAAAAATATTATTTATTGCTTTCTTAACAATTTTTTTATAATCATAATTAATAGGACTTATTGTATAATTTAATACATTATTTATAATAGTCTTATTTAATTTTTGATTTTCTGTTATTCCAAATAAAGTAAAATTAGCATTGTCAGTTAAATAACTTAATGTTTTATCTTTTTTTAAATCACTATATAATCTTTCTAAAGAAGTTTTAAAAAATAAATTTTTAATAAACTTCATTATCTTTTCATAAAGAGATGTTTTTTTATTTAAACTATTAAAATCATTAATGAAATCTATTTTTTCATCTGCTAATGATTCTTTTATATCATTATCTAAATTATTATAAATAAATTCTAAAGTATCTTTAGTTAGCTCTTTATCATTTTGAATAAAATCTTTTAAATTAGAATTTATATTTATAATAAATTCTTTATCAATATCTGATTTATTATTAATAGTATCTATAACATCATAATTATCAGCAGAAGGTATATCATTATTAGCAAGGAATTCTTTCCAAGCATTATTTTCACCAATTTTATTTACTAAAGATTTCCATTCCGGACTATTTATATTTGGACAACGCATATTATTAATTTTAAATAAATTGATTTAATTCATCTGCTAAAGATGTACCACCCGCACATTTCTTTTTTTGTTCTTCTATATTGTTATCAACAAGGTCTTCTGCTTTTAAAGCTGCTAAAAGTAAAGCACCTAAATCTTTTTCTTCTTCAGGAATATTAACTTCTGCTAAAGAAACTTCAGTTTCCTTATTTTCTATTATATCTTCAAATGAATTACTTAATGGTTCAGCATATTCAAATTTAATTACTGGATTTGCAAAATACACCCAATCATTATTTTCATTTTTAGATTCTATTCCTTTTTCAAGATAAGTTTTAGCCCCTTCCATAATATACTGATTATAAGTCATTTTTTTACTATAAAGTTTATTATCTTTTACACCAAATACAGTTATTTTATTTGTTGAATTAATACCTGATAAAGATTTATTTTTAGCATTAGTAAATCTAACAGTAGTTATAAGATTATCCATATAATCCAATATGTTTAAAGGTATATCATCTTCTTTTCTAATAGTTATATCTATCCATTTACCATTTAATTTACCTTGAAGTTTAATATTACCATCATTAAATATATCAATTCTAGATGTATTATCTGGAGCATCTACACCATTTCCTATTTGAGATAATGATTTACTATTTAAGTTAGTAATATGATGATCAATATAACTTTTTAAAACATTTATTGATACAGAAGCACCTTTTACATAATCAGCACCAACTGCTTCATATACTTCTTTTATTAAATCAGGGTTTGTTTCTTTATTTGTAAATGCTTTCCAAGCTTTTAATATAAATTCAGATTGTTCTCTAGCAACATTAGGTAACTTAATAAAAGTAGGAAAAAATTGACCTGTTGGGGTAGGAATTAACATTATAGAATATCCTTCATATTGAGAAATATTATCATCATTAAATGATTTAACAGGAGCTATTTTATTATCATCTATTTTATAACCTTTAGCAATTTCTATAAAACCATTACGTATAATACCAAACATACCATGTCTATTTTCTAAACCACCTTTACCTATTTCAGGATTTAATCTTTCAGTAAGTGTACCTTGTTCATTCATAGTTACTATAATTCCAATGGACTTATCATTTACTGTTCCATTTAATACAAAATTAGAATTATTTTTATGATTATCCAATATAACTTTTCTTAACTTCCTGTTAACCTTTAACTCTTTTTCTAAAGTTTTTGGAAGCTTATCATTTTTTTCATTTTCAGGTATAACTATATGTGAATATGCTTTATTAGGACCTTTTTGTTCAGCAATCCATTGTGGTGTATGTACAGCTCCAATTCTAGTTTCTTTACCTTTTATTATAGCATATATTCCAATATTTGCATTATCATAATTTGTACCATCAAACTCATCCACTTTAAAAGTTACAGATTTACCTGGCATAAATGTAGGAGTTGCTGTTTCAAATTCATAAGTTTTATTAACTTCACCTCTTTCAAATATTTCTTTACCAGGTTTTATTTCTACAACTTTTACAAAATGAGTTGTATTTCCTAAAGATAAAGCAGGTTCTGTTTGTCTTATTCCTTCTTGGAATATTTTATCTGCTTCTATACTATCTTTATCTAATATATCTTTCTTTTTATCATCAAATATTTGATCTATATCATTTATTACATCTGTATCTTCTGTTTCAGATTCAGTAGATATAATAGGTTTATTTAAATCTATTGTAAGTTTTTCACCATTTTTAGTTGGAAGTCCATATTTTTCAGCAACTTTTGTATCTATATCATCTTTATTACGTAATTCAATATATAAATTACGACCAGTCACATTTATATTATATCCAAATAATAAATTTTTTAAATCTTCAGGTAAATTTAAAACAACTTCATTAATTTTATCGTTAAGTTTTGTATCATCATTATATTTATCATGATTTACAACTATTTGATTTTTTAAATTTTTATCTATACTTACAGTTTCATCCAAAGTTAATAACTTTGGATTACCAAATTGTACAATAGCTTTATTAATCTGATTTAAAAAATCAGACATAACTTCTTCTTTAGTTAATTTAGATGTAACAGGTTTTGCATCAGGTGTTGTAGTTGTTTCTTTTTCTAATGCTGCTAATTCTGCATCATATTTAGCGTTGATTTCTTTTCTATTTGTTTTTTTATATTTAGTTTCAGTAACTCCATCTGGTCTTTTTATATTTTCTTCTACACGAGCTTTACCCATATTTAATTTAGCTCCTTTACCATCAGTGAGTCTGTAAAACTTATCTGTAATTTCTACAACCTTCCAAGTTCCATCATAGCTTCCTGTTGAAGATATTACGTCAAAGCTATCTCTAACTTTTAAAGTTATTAATTCTTCTAATCTTCTTCTTTCTATATCAGCTTTTTTAGCTTCTATATCAGATTTAGTATCTGTAGTTTCAGGAGAAGTTTTTTCTTTTGATTCTTTAAGTGCTTTAATTTGAGCATTTAAATTTATTAATTCTTCAGAAGGTTTCATTCCACCATCTGTTGTTACCATTCCACCATCAGGAAGATTTTTTATTTTATCTTCTAATTCTGCAATTTGTTCATCAATAGATTTATCACCAAGTTTTTCTTTTGTTTCTACAGCTGAAATAGTAATTTGTTCACCTGTATCTAAATCTATTGCTTTTCCATCTATAATTGAAAATTGATATATTTCTTTTTCAACATCATTTTCAAATGCATAAGATACTTTAATTATATCTTTACCATCTTTTTTATCTAATTCTTGAGATATAATATCAGCTACTTTACCATTTATTAAAATTTTAACTGGTTTCTTTTCTTTTGGTTCAGCTGTTTCTTTTTTAGTATCAGATGCTTCAGATTCTGGTACTTCATTATTTTTAACAAATTCATCTAAATCATCTTCTGAAAAAATTGCACTATCTAACTTTTCTTTTATTTCACGAGCTTCTTCTATAGTATCAACAACAGTTAATACTTCTCCACTTGGTGTAAATATTCCATAACTACCATTAGATTCCATAATAAAATGTTTATTTGGTTCAGAAAGACCTGCTTTAATTTCTTTATTAGCTGCTTCTTGTAATAATTGATGATAAGCTAATTCTGAACCCACTACCATTTTTGTATAAACCTGATCAAAATATCTAGGATTAGAAAGCATATTTATTGCATCAACATGCTTTTGACTTTTTTTATTTAATTTTATATAATCATTAAAGTCTACAAATAAATCTTCTACTTCATTTATGTTTACAGTAATGTTTTTTCCAAATTCTTTATTTTTTAATTCTAAATAATTTTTAAATGCATTATATGATTTAGTTACTTTTCTTTCATCTACAAGTTCTTCTTTATTGTCTAACCATTCTTGAAGTGATTCTTTTTGCTTTTCTTTTAATTCAATTTCTTTTTTTAATTTATCTTTACTATCTTTAGTAATACCTTCAGCTTTTAATTGTTCATTTTTAGTTTCTATTTCAAGATCTAATACAGACATTTCTTTTTTAATATTACTTTCTGAACCTAATATAGTATAAGCTGAAGCTAAAGATGAACCTAATGATTTATTAGCACCTGCTTTACTATATAAATCTAATGATCTTTCTAAAGCATCCATAGATTTAAATTCATTACTTGCAAGCATATCAATCATACTATTAAGAACTTGTTTTTTAGAAGCTTCTTTATTAAATTCTTTTGACCCATATGCATATCTATTAGGATTTACTCTAGGACCATACTTATCTTGTAACTTATTATAAATTTTTGCATATGATTCTACAGATTTTGCAACTTTTTCTGTATAGTCAGCAGTAGATTTTTTGTTTTCAGAATTATAATCTAAACCAACAAAGGCTTGTTCAAATTCTTCTTTAGACATATGTTTACCATATTCTCTTAATGTATCAGCTAATGCTTCATGTGTATCATTTCTTACAGCTTGTGAAACCATACTATGTAACATATCTGTACGTATATTTTCATAAGCAAATTTATCTCCAAGTTTAGCTGCTTCATCTAATGCAGAAGCACCTTCTTTTTGCACATTAAAATTTTTAATAGATTCAGAAAAAAACTTAGAAGGATCTTTAGCTATAGCATTAAATTCATTATAATAATTTTTTAATTCATCTTTACTTTCTTTTTTATTTTTAAAGTATTCTTCTTTTTTTTCTTCAGTTAATCCTTTTGTTTTATAAGCATCTGTAATTTTTTCTCCTAATTTACTTCCTCCTTTACTAACTAAAACAGTAGGACCATGTATTAACATTCCTGTTAAAGCACCTGATGCAAATGTTTTTAAACCTTGCATAGTCATTTGAGAAGAAATTGCTTTGTCTAAACTTTTTTTTGAACTAACTTCTATATCAGGATTATATGTTGCTTTATAAGAATTTAAATAATAATCTTTATAATATTCAGCAGAACCTTCTTGTATTAATTCTTGTATACCTTCTGTAAATTCAAATTTTAAAGCAGGTTTCATTATAGATTTAGCTAAAACTGTTCTTGCTTTTCTTGTACCAAAATCAGCAGCTATTGTTTTAAAATTTGAAAAAACATTTCCTGTATAATATTGACTGGTTGTTCTACCATTAATTTTACCTAACACTTTAAATCCTTTTTCTCCTACATCTTCTCCAAATTGAGAAAGTATTTTAGAAGTTATTTTAGAATTTTTAAAAACATTATCAAACATTATACGGTTAGATACAGCTAATACAGCACTATTAAAATTAAAATTTTTATCAGCAGCTTGCATAGCAATATCTTGTAAATTTTGTAATTCATTACCTTGTGCAAATGTACCTGTACGTTTAAAATAATCATCTTGCATTTGACTATATAAATCACTAAATGTTCCAGCAGCTTCCATTCTTGCTTCTGTAAATGCAAAGTTTGCTTCAGACATTGTACGTTTAAGTCCACCTAAACCAACTTTTGCAATATCTCCTGCTAATTGTGTACCAGATAATCCTGCATCCATACCTGTTCTAAATGTTTTGCTAATATCCATTGCAATATCAACACCAGGAATTTTTTGTCCTAACTTAGTAGCAAAATTTTTAACAATAGCTTCATTTGTCCATGTATCATGTAATTTTTTTAAATTTTTTATAGCTTTAGAAGTATTAAAAAATTCTTTACTTTTATTAAAAAAATTACCAATTCTAGCAATAGTACCAGCTGTTTTTACATCAGTTGCAAGTTCTAAGCCTGCTGCTCCACCTGCTCCAACTCCTGTAAGGGTTAAACCAGCTTCTATTGCTTTAGTTAATATCTGTTCAGATAACACTTGTATACCAGCACCTACCGCAAAACCAGATTGTTGTAAAAAATTACCAAAAGTTTGTCTATTCCAAAATGTTTCTGAACCTTCTTTTGTTGCATATATAGGATTAGAATTCATAATATCTTTAAGCTTATTATCTAATTCTAACATAGATTCAGCATCACCATGTAACCTATCCCAATCCCAATGTATTAAAGCATCTGTTGTTCTACCCCATTGTTTCCATCCATCTACAAATCCATTAGCAGCAAGTTTACCCATACCAGAAAATCCGTTAGATAATACTTCAGACCAAGATTGATTTTGACCATATCTTTCTTCATTATCTCCACTTAAAGAAATACCAAGCTTTAAATAATCAGGAGATGTAACATATCTTGCAGCATTTATTTCATCAGCATTATAATTAATAGTGCTAGTCATAAATTTTTCTGTTGGACCAGAATTAAATAAATCTTTAAGACCTTCACCCATAGGATTACTAGGTGCTCTTTTACCACCATAAGAATATGGAAAAGAAATATCACCATGTCCAGAAACAGGAAGACTAAAATTAATAGCTCCTGGTGAAACAGGAGGTTTATATATTTCTGGAGTAGGTCTAAATAAATCTTTTAAAACAGAAGGGTTATATGTTGGTGTTGGTCCTGGCATTATCTATATTTATTTAATATGTTATTATTACTTTTATTTAATTCATCAATAGTTTTTTGATCAGTTATAGAAACTGGTGGTGTGCTAGGATAATGTTTTTGTATTGTTGTATTATTATTTGGTATTATTGAAGAATACATAACTTGCCGTGCTCTTTCAATTACATCTTCTATTGTTACATTAGAAGGTAATACAGAAAACCCACCATTTTCACTATATGGTCCAGTTTTATTTTCTGCTAAATTAAAAGATTTCCAAACATAAGATAATACATTTGTTTCTTTATCTACAACTATATCTTGATAACCTATTTTATATTGTATTTGATTATTTTGATCTTTAAACATTTCATATTTTAATCCAAAATCTTCATCTACTTTTGTTTGTTTTATTCCTTTAGTATTGCCACTTAATAACATATCATAAAAAGAACCACTTGCTACTTTTGGTAATCCTGGTAATTCTGCATCTGATCTAATTTCAAACGTAACACTTCCATCCCATCCTAATTTTTTTAAATCTTTTGCATCTTTACCTAATAACACAGTTTGATCATAAACTAATGTAATATTTCTTTTACTAGGATCAACTGAACCTATAGGATTGTATTTAAAAGCAGTAAGTCCTTTTGTTGGATTTGATATTATTTCAGGTATAACATCAGAATTTAATTTTTCAGCTAAGTCTTCACTAGCATTTATTACACTATAATTATCATCTATTTGTATAACATTACCTTTAATATTTTGTAAAAAATCATTTGTAAGTTTATCAGCAACATCTTTATCACTTCTTATGGAAGAAGTCCATGTTATTGTTCTTCCCATTTGACCTGTTCTTTCAGTAATTCCTTTGTATAATTTAGAAGGTATTAATGATTTATCTGAATCTATTGTTTTACTTAATCTTTTATGCAATTCTTCTGGTGTACCATAATCTTCTACAATTTTTGTAATATCATGTTTTATTTTTGTTTCAGGGTCTGTAGTTACATATTTAACTTTTGAACTTGAACCAACATTTCCAAATCCTCCTGCAACTACCAATGCTTCTTTATCATAAGCTAATGTTCCATTTATATATTGTTGCATTAAACCTACAGGATGTTTAATAATTTTTCCTGTTTTATTTCCATTTGCATCAAGTAACTCAACACGATATTTTTTATTTTCAGATAAATCTTCTGCTGTAATAATTCCTGTTGTACCATCTTTTTTTAGAATACTAACTTTTTTATAATATTCAGGATTTTTTTGAATTTTATTATTTAAAGCTAAATCAAATTCATTTTTAGAAGCATATGCATTATTTATTTTTGTTTTTGCTGTTTCTATTGCAGTATAATTTTTATAATCATCTAATATACTAGCATCTAAATCTTTATCAGGTGTACCGTTTTTAACATTAAGTGTTTTTTTCCTTATTTTTTCTTGAACATTAGCAGCATAATAATCTCCTAATACCATTATTAATCCAGCAGAATTTTTAATATTATTAACAGCTTCTTTTGAAATATTATTTTTAAGTAATAAACTTTTTTTTGCTTTATCAAGTATTGTATTATAATCTTTATCAACTTCACCAGATTGATAATTTTTTGCTATAATACCCATTTCTTGAGGTGATATTATACCTGAAAAAATATCTGAATTAGTAGATTGTACAACATTTACTATAGCATCCATACCTTCATCAATATCAGTTTTTATTATCTTTTCAAATCTTGTAACAGCTGATGCAATATCATTATTAGATTCTGCTTTATTTACAGTAGGTACAGCATTTTCCCATTTAGTTTCAGTATCACCATCTTTACCTTTTCCTTCTTTTGTTGATGATGTTAAATTACCATCTGCATCTTCTTGCATTTTAGCTGCTAAAACCTTATATTTATAATCTAGATTTTGTGCAAATTCATTTGATTTTTGTTGTAATTCAAGCATTTTAAAAGTTGCTTCATCAGTACTAATAGTTAATGATTGATTACTTGCTGCCATTTTTGCAGCATTTTGTATATCTTTATCTAATGTCATACTTGCAAAAAAATTAGTAGGATTTTTTATTATAGTATTAACAAGCTCCTTATATTTTTCTTTACCTTTTTCATCAGTACCACCTTGATTTTTTAAAATATCATATTCTTTATTTATTTCTGTAAAAGCATCATCAATTAATATTAATTTTTCATTAAATGCTTTTAATCTTAAAGGGTCTGAACCAAAATTTTTTATATTTTTTTCAACTACAGATATTTCATTTAATAAATTTTCTTTTTTTAAATCATAATTTTTTAATTGTTCTTTAATATAATAATCTGGAATTTTTTTTACAGCTTCTTCATCTGAAATATCTATTCCTAAATTTTTTTTTGTATCAGCTTGAATATCTTGAATAGCTTGTATTTTAAAATATTCACCATACATGTTATATTGGTCTTGTGCAGAATTACCTAAATATGTTCTAAATAGTTCACTATAAGAATGAAGTGAATCATCACCATTAATTTGTTTATATACACGCCCATCTTGTGCAACACTAGCTTCTTGTCTCCATTCATTTTTTTTAAGCCATTCTTGAAATTCTTTTGGATTGTTTTTTAAAGCTACAGCACTTATTAAAGGTGTTTGATTAATAATATCTGGATTTTCTGCTGTTTTAATTTTATTCATATAATAATTCATCACCGTTGTTGGTGTATAATTATCATAATCTGGATGTTCTTTTTTTATTTTTTCTTGTTGTAATAATTGATTTTTTCTAGCTTTAGTATCTGCTATATGTGACAACATACTTTTGTCTTCCCAAAAAGGAGTATATAAACTATTTGCTTCATCAATGTTTGATTGTACAGAAAGATCAGTAGTTGAAATAGTTTTTAATTTATCTTTAATTTTATCTAAATACCCATTTCTTTCTTTACTTTTTACATCATTAATAATATCAGCATTTAAGATACTACTGTATCCTTGAGACATTTCATCATAATTCTTTTCATATCTAGCAGTTACTTTTTGCAAAGCACTCATTAAAAAAGGAAGGTTGGGTGAAGAAAGTACTGGATTAAATCCACTATCAGTTACCCCTGGTAAATACGTTGCCATAATTTATTAATATTAATATAAATATACTTTAAAAAGTTAAAACTAAAAAACTAACTATTATAAGTTTAAAAACTAAGCTTTTCTAGTATTTCTTTGATTTGAACTTCTAGCTTTCATTAATTGATCATAACTAGCATATCCTAAACTTTTAGACCAATCATTAAAATTATCAAAACCTGCTGCTACCATTGCATCATAATCACTATTAGAATTATTATTATTTTTTTGATTATAAAATGCTCTCATAGATTTTGGACTATGAAAACCCATACGGTAAGTTGAAGGATCTATAGCATAATAAGGACTTTCTGACATATTTAAATTATATATATCAGCTGCATTTTTATCAGCTGTATTTATAGCAGCTGTTATTCCTTTAAGATAATTTCTTTGTGATTCATTTAAATTTTGTCCATATATAGATTCAGCATTTCTTAAAAGTCTATCTTGTTCAGCATCATACATTATTTGTTTATTATTAGTATCAGTTGCTTGATTAGCTGCAATATTTCCTAATTGAACATTTTGATTACCATATTGACCAATAATATCTGCTACTGTACTAACAGGAAGATCTTTAGCACTCATTGCTGATTTTCCAGCAAACATATTGTTTGCTTGTCTTCTTGCATTTGCTTGTTCAGCAACGGCAGCTAATGCTCTTGCAGGATCAAGATATGTTGTTTCAGCTCTTTGAAATTTTGCAGTAGATTTAGTAGGTCTAGGACCTATATAAGGTTTATTTAATAATGCAAGTGCTATATTTCTTTTATCTATATTACTTCTACCATATTTTATTCCTTGTTTATATTTACTATAATCTTCATCTTCATTATCTTCTTTTTTATAAAAATTTAATTTTTTAGGTTCGTAATTTATTTTTAATAAATTTGGATCAAAATATTTTCTATTTTGTTGCATACCTAAATCAATTTCAGATAATGTAGGATCATTATAATTTGGTGTATTTTGCATTCCTAATTTATAATTAGTAAAAAGTTTATTTGAAGTTAAACTTGGTCCAGAATAATTTAAATTATCATTAGAAGGAGGTATAGGTAAATCATTATCTTCTTCACTAGGTGTAAAAATAGGTTGTGCATCAGAATTTCTTTTTTCTTTAATAACCGGTCCTTTTTCCATATCTATATGCCAACTAGGTTTTGTTACTTCACTACCTTCTTCATCACCTTGAAATCTTTTTAAACTACCACCATATTTAAAACCCATACCATACATAGCTTGAGGTTGTTTCATATATGGATCAAAACCTTCACCACCATATTGCATACGGTTATTATTTGGTAATTTAGATGTTTGTTGACTTTCTATATATTCTTTAGTTTTAGCATAATATTCTTCAGCTACTTTTGGTATACCTTGAGGATACCCTTTTTTACTTTCTTGTACTAAAGCTAACTGTGCTAATTTTTTATTATAATTTTGTATCATCAACTCTGCTGTTCTTTTTTCAAGTTGACTTGCTTTAGGACTTTCTAATATAGAAGTATATTTATTTAAATTATATTGTTTAGCTAAATCAGCAGGTGTATATTTTTTAGATGTTTTATCTGACTTGCCAAATACTTTTAATACAGAACCACCTAATTTCATTTTTTTAGTATCTGAATAAATAAAAGTTCCTTCAGGTACATTTAAAGGCACACCTCCATTAGTATGTCTTTTACCTTGTATATTAAAATGAGAATATGTATTATCATTACTGTTTGGTATTAAAGCAGTTTCACCACCTTCTGCTTCAATATTAGCTTCATTTCTAGGTACTTCTTTAATACTTCTATTTACCATAGATTGTTCATCATCATCTTGATTCATCCATAATCTTCTAGAACCAAGATCTAATCCATAACCCATTTGTCCACCATATGCAGCTGCAGGCATTTCTTCTTCATTTTCATCTTCTTCTTCTCCATAACCCATTTGTTGTTGCATATCAGGTTGCATTTCTTCTTGACCACCTTCACCTTGCAATTGTTGCATTACATTTTGTATAATTTCTATTACCTGTTCTTGAGGTAAACCCATTTGAATTAATTGTTTAGCAACTTCTTCTGGTTGTGTTCCTTGTTGCAACATTGCAGCAACACCTTGAACAATTTGTTCAGGATTAAGTTCTTGTTGTTGCATATTACCGCCATTTTGATATTTAGGCTGTTTTAATATTTTTACTTTGTATTTCATTATTGCAAATTTAATCTAAAAATTCTAACTGACCACCAGCTTTTAAAAATTGTGTAATTTCATCTTCATCCATTTCTACTACTTGACCACCTAATTGTTTTTTTACTCTATTAAAACTTGTATGAACATGTGTTTTGTGAGGATTATCTCCAGTATAAGCACTCCATGTATTTGTTTTAGTATTCCATATTCGGTTATTAAATATTATATATTTAATATTTCTATCTTTTGCTTCTCTAATTAATTTTTCAGCAACCTTGTTTCCTTGATCTATATTTTGTACACCAATATCTAAAGCATCTGCTGTATTATGATCACTACTAGGATTTTCTTCTCTATGTCTTTTATCTCCCCATATACCCATATTAGTTATTCCTGAAAATTCTGTTTGAAAATCTTTAAATGTTTTTCTAGCCATTGGGTTTTCACCAGCAGAGGTAGTATATTTTTTTTGTGCAACAGGTAATGGTGCATTAAATACAGCAGTTGGTGTATAATTAGTACCTGCTAATTTATTATAAGCATTTAACTTTAATTTAAAATCATCACCCCATTTTACACTGTTTCCAAAATTTCTTTTTGGTACAACATCAAATACAGATTTGTCACCTGCTGCTGCTTTTCTAGCAAATTCAGGATAATACCAAGCACCTAATGCATATACACCATAATTTTTAATATGTCTAGACATTAAAGATTTAGCAGCTTCATATTCAACTTTAGCATCAGTATCAAAAGCAGATTTAAATTTATTAAATGTATCATATTTAGAATTAATAGATTTATCATTTTTATAAATATCTTGCAATGTAGGAGTTGTAATTTGATATGTACCTGAAGCACTTGCTTTTTTACCACCTTCTCCTACTAATTTTGTACCCATTCCAACTTTTGTTTCACCTGGTTTAGAACTAGATTCAATACCTGCTACTGCTTGTAAAGCAAAATCAGGATCTATTGCTAATGTTGATGCATTAGTAGGAGTATTATTAACATTTTGATTATTTTGATATACACCTGTATTATCTACAATAGGTTGATTATTTTGAAAAGGACTAAAACCACTATTTGTAAAAGATAAATTAGCAGGCATTAAATTTATAGGATTATTAATAGGAATTACTGATTGAGCAGATGTAAATAAATTACTAAACCCACCGCCAATATTATATTTAGGAACTTCCATACCATACTTACCGTACATTCCTTTAAATGAACGTGCACCAATAGAACTTGGATTCATCATACCATAACTAGAACCTGTTTGACCATAATTACCTTTACCAGCAGCTTGTGGATTTGTATACATAGATGCTGTACTACCTTGATTAATAGCAGTATTATTTAAGTTTCTTTGTTCATTTCTATTATTTAAAACATTTCCAAATGCACTAGCTACATCAATACCTGTTTGTAAATTATTTGCAAGTCTACCAGCACCTCTACCAAATTTTTGTATATCAGTTTGACCTGTTCTCCATCTTGCACCTTTTCCTTGTTCTTTAAGATTATTCCATAAAGCAGGATCTTGTTTTTTAATATTAGTAAGTTGTTGATTACCTTTTGACCATGTAGTAAATCCTGTAGCAGGATTAACTGCACTAGAATATTGGGATGCATCATAAGGTTCAACTACAGGTTCTTCTTGTTGTTGTTCTTCTTCATATTCAGAATCTAATCCACCTAAATCAGGTGTTTCATATGGTGCATTTCTTCTTGCTTGTCTTCTTTGTTGTCTTGCACTTGGCATTTGATCATTACCAAAAAATGCACCTTTTTCTTCCGGTTCTTCATCAAAAGTATATTTTTCATTTGGATCAATATTAATAGTACCATCTTCATTAGGCATATTATCATATTTCATCATTGATCCTGTAGATGTTAAATTATCTTCTATTAAACCTGAAGTTGTAGAAGAACCAGTAACAGGAGGTGCAGTATTAGTACCACCTGGTTGAAAATAATAACCACCATTCATTACATATGTACCAGTTCCTTTTGCTCTATGTAATTTACCATCCATTCCATAATAACCACCTTGTTTAAAATTAGTTCTCATAGCAGGATAAATATTTACACCACCTAATTCCATTCCTGAATCATATGGATTAAAATCATCTATATTATTAATAAGTTCCATGTTTTGACTAGCAGTACCTGTATAATTCTTTATACCTCTTTCTTCAGCTAATTTTTTTCTATTTGAAAAAGAAGAATCTTGTTTTCTAGCTTTAAGTAAATCAACAATACTTTTATAATTTGGGGTAGATCTTACAATAGGTTGATTTGTAGCACCTACTTTTTCCATTGTTTTATTTAATGAATATTTTGGAATAGGTAAATTACCATTACTTGCATTTAAACTTGCAGGATCTTTATAACTAGCTCCTATATTATTAATTAATTGTGTAGGTTCAGGAGAAAACTTTTTAGGTTGAGGGGTAGTATTTCCAAAATTAATATTAGCAGTTCCAGGTTGATAATTAATTGGTTTACCTTGAAAATTTGCAGGTGGGGTATTAGGCATTTGATACTGTGCTACATTCATTCTAGGAAAATCATATTTAGGTTTTTCTAATACTTTACTTCCATATACAACATCATTTTTAGGAAATGAATAATAACCCATTCCTTTACCAGGAATATTCATTACCATACTGTTTATATAATTTCTTCTATTGCTACTTGGTGTATTTGTAATAAATTCTGCATTATACTTTGCAGCCATAGCATCTTGTTGTTCAGGTGACAAAGTATTAAACATATCTCCTAATTGTCTAGTAGTTTCAGAAAAACCTCTTTGTTTTCCAGATTGACTATATAAATCATTTTGAAAATTATTATATGTATTTGCTTTAACAGCTTCAGTAGCATAAGTTTGCATAGCTTTTTGATACTGATTATAATCTGTATACGGTGCAGTAGTTTGAACACCATCTTGAGCTTCATATAATGAATCATCATCACTAGATTCAACATCATAATTATCAGACATATCTTCTTCATCATCCATCATTTCAGGACATAAGTCAGGATATTCAGAACAAAAAGTTTCTTGATCAGGAAATCTTTGATAAAATTCTTCTTCTGATAAACCTGTGGTATTTAATATGTCTTGCTTTGTCATTTTTTTAAACTTTAAATATTTAGATTTTTTATTTCTAAACTATATATTATTAATTTACTTAATTTTATTGAGTATTCCTAATTTTTAAGATACTCTAACCAATTTCTGTTGTCTTTTTTAACAATAGAATTCATCATATTTTGACCACCTATTACCATAGGTTGTCCTCCATATTCCCATGTACCAAATCTTTTATGCCAATATAAAGGACTAAATGGATCAGTTGCTTTAGAACTATTTCTACCACCCATTCTACTCCAGAAATTTTCTTTTCTTTGTTCAGAATGGTGTTGTTTAAAATCTTGCATACCTTTATATCCACCATGTACTACTTTATAATCATCACCTTTTTTAGCTAACACCATCCATTTTTTACCAGGTCTTGTACTTTGTTTTTTTACACCTACATTGGTAAAGCCCATGTTTCTATATCTTTCTGGAATACCACCACCTTCAGCATAATTTGTATCTATATAACTATTACCTCCTCTTGGTGCATAATGATGTTCACCTATATAATTTTGATCAACAACTCCTTCACTATCACCCATAAATTCTTGTCTTATAAAATTACCTCTTCTATCATATATATCTATAGGATAAGTTCTTGGTTGTATTAAGTTTGTTAAATTTACAGTTTGTTTTGAAGGAACAGGAAGTAATTCACCACGTGTTACAATTTTAGGGTTAACTAAAGTAGGTGCTACCATTTCTAATCTTTCTAAATTTTCTTTAGATCTAACAGGATCCATCATCATTACTAATTGACTACCTTTAATTTGATTTGGTCTTACATTACCTGTTACTTGACCCATAGTAGTATTAACAGTTTGTCTTACAGGTGGTTTTGCAGTATTTGTTTTTTGAGCAGGTGGTTTTGAATTTTTTGCAGGTGGTTTTGTACCATAAGTTTTTTGCATGTAAGCCCAATCAGCTGCTGTTTTCATAGCAGCTGGTTTAATTGCTATAGGATCATAATCATATACACTAACCGCACCACCAGGATAATCTACATCTATTGGTGAATAACTAATTTCTGCTCTTGGTTTAATTCTGCTATCTACTAATGCAAAAGGAGCTGCTAAATTTTGCAATGGAGTTATTAAATCTCTATAATATTGTCTATAAGCATCACTTGATTTTGTTTTTCCTAAACCTTGATATTCTAATTTAGAAACATCAGAAGGATTTAAATTAAAACTTTTTTTATAATCATTATCCGAAAGACCTGTTCTTGATAATCCTTTTTCTTTATTTTCTTCTCTTATTCTAATTTGGCTTCTATAAAAATCTAAATTTTTATCATTTAAATATTTTAATTTATTTTTTATCAAATTTTTATCTACAGAAAATTCAAAATTATTTTTTTTTATTTTTCCTTTTTTTACTTCATTATCATAAAATTTATTAAGTGCAATTTGAGAATTCATTACAGCTAAACTATCAGAAGCAGTAGGTTTAGTTTGTCCTCCAGGTCCATACATAGGAATACCACCATATTCCATTTCTTCCATTGGAAGCTCCATCATTTCATTATTTTCAGGATTATACATCATATAATCAGATACTGAATTTGCATAATCATCTACCATAGTAAGTTTAGAACTAACCCATGGTTCTAAATTAGAATTTGGTTGAATAAACTTACGAAGATTAGTTAGTTTATTAATAGCAGCATCAATTTGACCAAGTGCCATTTCACCATCAGGTTCACCTTCACTACCATACATAGGAACGTTTCCTCCATTTTGATACCCATAATTATCTAACTGATCTAAATTACCAGCAGCAGCAAATCTAGCATAAGCTAATTCAGGTGGCATTTTTTGTCCACCAGTTGCCATGTTATTTATTATGTTTTGTTGTACATATTCTGGTAATGCATTAAACCCTGGATTGTTTGGTACACCACCATTACCCATAACTTCCATTCCATATTCTGCTTTTCTCCAACCACCTCCACGTTGTTTATACCATTTAGAAGCAAACCCATTTGCATAAGCTGATGGATATACATCATATTTAGATCTTGCAGCTGCTTTAGCTCTGCTCCATAATTCTGGATTTGTAGGTACATTACCTCCTGATTTCATGTAATTCATATTATTTATATTTTCTATATTGTTTATATTTTGACCACCATATTCCATTCTTTTATGATTATAAGAAATTCTTTGGCTTGATGTTTTTTCTTTTTTAAATTTTTGTTTTTCTGATGATGATAATTCAGATGCTGTTTTAGGTGTAGCAGATGATATTCTTTTAGATGGTCTACAAGCTGGATAATTTCTATTTTCACCTTCTTGTCTACCACAAGGTTTTCCTGTTTTAATATCTACCCATTTTTCTGCAAACCATCTATTTAAACCACCATGTTGTCCACCTGATTTAAATTCATTATAAAATTCATATTCATATGGTCTTGTTACTTTACTTAATGGTTCAAAATCAAAATCATATTTATCATAAAAATACATTTTACCATTTTTATTAACACCTATTTTAAAATTTTGAAGCGGATCAACATCTGAAAATTCTTTTTGATTCATATAACTTTCATTTACAAATGGAGCAAATGATGGAAGAAAAACTGATTGTCCAGGTTTTAATTTTAATTCTTGTATTTTTTGTTTAAGTAAATCTTTATTATACATGTCTTCACGTAATGTATAATATTTTGATGCTTTATCTGTTTCATTTAAAGGTCTATATTTAGAAGGAATAATATATTTATTTTTAACAGGTAAACCTAAACTCATTCTCCAAGCTTCTTCAGATGCTTCATAATCTCCTTCTTTATCTCTAAAAGGTTGTTTTTGTTCTGGAAAAAAAGTAGATTTAACTTTTGATGTAACTACATTAAATGGTCCAGCATTATCTAAAGCTGATTTTATTTTATTTGCATAAGGAATTTTTTTTGCAATTTTAGAATCATAATCTGTAAAAACATCATCTATTGCAGAAAAAAGAGAAGGATAAGCTACAGGTCTATGTCTTCTAAATAATAATTCTCTATCTTCTTGAGATTTATAATCAGGTGTAATATATGATACTCCTTTTATAAAATTTTTTCCTATACTTTTTAAATATGGAAAAGCAGAAACAATTTCTCTTTTTATTGTACTTGTAAGGGCGTCACCTGGAATATCTTCTCTTGTTAAAACACCAGGTAATTTTCTTACTTCCCCTTTATTTTGGTATTTTACTAATTTATTATTTTGTCCACCTAACCCATATTGGTTAAGTTCATTTACAGATACTTCTCTAATTTCACCTGTTTTTTTATTTCTTATTTTCATTATAGTAAATTTACTAATTTTTATTATATTTTATTCAATTATTTCCCAATCAGTTTTTTGACCACCCTTTTGTTTTTTAGGAATACCTTTTACATAAGATTTTATTTCACTTATAAAACTTGGATCTATAAATGACATTTCTTTTTTATATGGAGAATAAGACGGATCTTCTGTAAATATACTTCTTATATAAGCATCAACTCCACCATTTTCTTCAATCATTTCTGTTGGATACTTTGTTAATAACATTTGATGTAATTTATTACTATAATTTTGATATTGAGGAGAGTAATGTAAAGAATGACTAATAAAATCATTAGTAGCAGCATCTTTAATTTGCTGACGGTTCATCCCACGTTTATTAATTAATGTTGTAAATTCTCCAGGGTTTGGATTTTTAACAATTCCTTTTGAAGTATATATATTTCCTGAATAAGGATAACCTTCATCTGTATCATTTTGATTATCTAAAACTCCATTTTGATTATTATCTTTATCAAAATATTCAGGGTTATGATGTAATTTTTCTAATAATTTACGTTGATTTCTTCTTGCATAATTAATATTCATATTATCAAGTGTCATTACTTGTTGTAATGCAGGATTTTCATCAAGTATTTCTTGTTTCATTAACTGTCTATTTCTAAATGCACGATTAAATAAATTATTAGTTATTGGTATTTGTAATCCATTTTGTGCCATAGGGTATTCTGTAACATACTGCCCAGGAAATGTATAATTCATTTGAGGTTGCATCATTTGTACATAACCTGTATTATCTACACCTAATACTGGATAAGGTACACCTTCCATTGTTATTTGATTAGAATTAATTCTAGTCACTTGTCCTGGATGTGCCCATTGACCCATATCATCTTCTATTATTCCTCCTTCTTGTTTTTGATTTAATGTTCCTAATGTTGATATTCCTAATACTGTATATAATTTTTTTAATGAAATATTTGGTAATCTAATTTCATACACAGGTGATTTTTGTTGATTAAAATTTTCTCTTAATCTAACTTCTGCTTTAGGTAAATTATATTTTTTTAATAATGCATTTATTTCTTCCGCACCTAATTGAGCTTTTTCAGCAGATTTATAAAAAACATCTCCTAAAAAACTATCTCCTTTATTTTTTAATTTATTAAAAACAGCACTATCATTTAATGTAATTTCACCTTGTATACTAGTTTTAAATTTTGGATTTTTTGTTTGTTTTATTGTATTTGTAAAACTATCAAATGATAAAGAAAAAGGTTCTTTTATTTCTGCACCTATAGGAATATGTTTTTCTAATTCTGCATATGCTTTACCTGCTTTTATTTTACTACTAGGCATGTCTGCTGAAAAATAATATTTAATTTTATTATCTAAAGGATCTAACCAAGATCTTAATTCTATATATTCATTAGTTTTAGTATTTTTTACAGAAACTAATGTACGTTTTGTTCCAAGAATGCTTTCTTTATCTTTAACTCTTGAAGGATTATTTTCTAATATTAAACCGTTACCTAAATCAACTTCTTCTTTTGATGGAAGATCTCTTTTAATTTTAGCTGTATTTCTTACTAAATTAAACCTATTATTTTCTAAATAAGAATTTTTAATATTAGGAAATTTAATTTTTTTATATCTTTTTAACCAATGTGGTTTATAAAAATTATAGTTTTCTAAATTATGACCTGCTTCACTAAAAGGACTTAATACTCTTACATCCTTTGACATTTGTAAAGCTTCATTTACTTGATGTGGATTAACTGACACATAGTTTGTTGCAGCAGGATAAAAATCTTCATAATCTGCAAAAGGAACTTTACTTTCAATTAATAGTTCTGGTTCTTTAATATTTTTTGTATAGTTTTTATTAAAATAAACTTTTCCTTTATTAAAAAAAGGTAAAGATTCTCTTGTTGGTAAACGTAAAAGTTCAAAAGGAGTATTAGTTCTAGGATCTATAAATTTTTCCTCACTTGCTCTAATAAAAGCATCAATTCCTTTAGGATCATTATTTTCTACCATGCTTCTAGTAACAAGTGGATTTTCAATTTTATCTGGTGAAAAAACTTGTCTATAATAAGCATCTGGTTTTTCTTTAAATCTCCAAGGATTTATTTTAGATGCATTTGGTAAATATTTATTTCCTAAATTATCAATTAATTCACCTGTTCCTGCTAAAGGATTTGCTAAATTATTAATAAATTGTCCTGTAGTATTAGCACCTATTCCAGCTAATGCACCAGCAGCTAAAGGTGCAGCTACACCTGTTACATAAGGCATGTAAGAATTTGTTACATTAGACATTAAAGGAGCTTCACCTAAACCTGCTCCCATGTTATATAACATAGTAATAGGATTAAAATTATTTAAAAAAGGTTGTTCAACTTGATTTTCATTCCATCTACCTTTATTTTTTAAAACTTGTGCATCTACATATGAACGTTCTTTAACATTCATATCTTTATATTTTTTAGTAGCTCCTGTAGGTAAAGTAAAAGCAGTTCCTTTTTCTTTAGCTTTTCTTGCAGAAAGTTCTTGTTGTAATTCTTGTTGTGCTATTCTTTTATTTGTAGCATTTTGTCTTTCCATTGCAATTTGGTCAGACTTTCTGTAAGGAACATTAGAAAAATTTCCACGGTCTACAATAGGTGCATTTCTTTGTAATAATTGATCTTTAAAATTTACTTGACCTTTTGACTGATACTGATCTAATTGCTCCCCACCATTTTTCATTTTAATTGTACCACCACATTTATGACATGTTAATGGATCTTCACCACCATCTGATAGTTTCCATGACCAACCACAATTAGAACATTTTACTGTTCTATTAAGTGAATTTTTAGATACTAATCCACCACTTTCATATCTATCTAACCATTTTTTCATTTGTTGTTATTTTTGGGATACTTGATATTTTGTATTTATAAATTTAAAGATCATTTTTACATCATCTCTTCCAATAATTCCTGTTTTAGTTATAGTTTTAGGATTTTTTCTAAGAAGTACTTTACTGTTATTATGTCTAAACTTTTTTCTTTGTGTAGCCGGTTTGAGATAATTTACACTATTTGGATTAACAAACCAAATATATCCATTAGGTAATGTAGTTATTAATATATTTTCACTATTATTAAATTCACCTCTGTTTGCTGTTATATCATTAAACTGATCAAATCTATATTTTTGTTCTTCTTTAGAAAATAATATTTCTGTAGAACCTGTTAAATTTATTATAGGATATTGAAGATATTTAAAAGGATCAGTTTTAGATTTTAAATTAAGATTTAATAAACCAGATATTTGTTCTGAATTATATACTATAGCAGCATCAAAATTATAATCTAATACATGAAATTTATCTTGTCCATTAGTACTGTATTTATATGCTTCTAAATAATATTCTACACTTCTTAATGTTGTAGTTGTCATTCCTGTTGAAACTCCATATTCTATTTCAAAAGGATAATAATTATTATAAAAATTACAAAAGCTATCCCATCTATCATTATGTCTCCACAAAGATGTACCGGCTCCATTACATAAATTATTTGTTGTTAAAAAATGTCTTTTTGATGGAAGCATAAATGAAGGATGCCAATCATGAAAACTTATCCATTGTTTATTTTTAACATCATAAGATATAGTCCAAGATGCATCTTCAAAATAAGCGGGATCACATAATGTGATAGGTATTCTAGGAATTTCTCTAGGAGGTAAAATTTCTGTTGTATTATATTCTAAATTGCTTGTTTGAGTTAATCTACAAACAGGTGCTTCTACACCATAAGTATATACTAAATCACTTCCTTCTGTACATGTATATTGATTTATTGTAAATTGAGTTTTTGTTTCTGTAGTAAATATTACATTTAAATCATCAAAAGAAGTTGCTTGTAATATTTCAAATTGAGTATTATCTATTACCATTGCACCAAATCCTTGATTTGAACCTTTTAATGTTAATGTATTATTAGGTGTTAAAATTTGAATTGGATATATATGTAAATATGAACTACCCACATTATTTGCTGTACCTTTTAATCTACTACTAGCAACCATACTAGTAAAATTAGGTGTTATTAATTCTTCATCATTTAAAAAAACTTTAAAGTTTGTAGTAGCTGTTAAATGATTACTATTATATGAACATAATGCTATATAATAAATTTTATTTACTGGTACATCATTTAAATAAACATTAAATGTAATTGTATTATTAGGTACTGTATTAATTGTTTTAATTAATTTATTTACAGGACCAACTAATGAATTAAAAGTTAATCCTACTAATGTACCAACAGTTGTTATAATAGCTTCACCAGAAAGTGTTACAAGAGTAAATGCAGTTACATTTGGTGAATTACCAGTTACAGATGAAACTTTATATGTTGTTCCAGATGTATATCCAGAAATAAAACTTTCACCAGCTGTACCACTGTTTGTTCCAGTTATACTTATATAATTTCCAACCATTAATGTTGATGCTCCAATACTAAATTTACCACTAGTATTAGCAACTGCAACTGTTGGTTGAGGTACATTATTTATCCAAAAAGGATTAACCATCCCTATATTAGTATAAGTACCAACACCATTTTTAGTATATCCTAAATCATATAAAGCTGTACCATTTATTCCATAAGCAACATTAGTAGAATTTGATAAAGAATAATTAGTACTTGATTTAGTTGGTGTTGAATTTGTAACTAATTTACATTGGCCATTTATAGATATAAAACCTTCTTCACATCCTAAACTTACTGATCTATTATTATTTAATGTAACTTCTTCAAGAGCTAAATAAAATCCAAAACCAGGACTGTATAATATATTATTTTTTTTAGGTATATAATCTTTTTTAGAAAAATATACCACTTCATTTATGTTATCATATACAGTTGTTATACCTGCACCGATTACAGGATTGTCATCTAAATCAAAATTTGGAAAATATGTTTTTAACTTTAATGGTAAGTATCTACTAAACCACCATTTCATATTTGTTCTTGATATTTCTTCTAACTGTCCTGTATATACAAATATTTTACCTTGGTCTTGACTTACATAAAATACTCCTTGAGGAGTTGCTGTAATACCCCACCTACTTTGACATGAACCATATTCATATATTTGATCTGAATTAACAAGATTTTGTAAAGGTTGATTAAATAATCCTCCATCACCAATTGTAACTTTAACTCCTGTATCAGTTTGCAAACTATCAACACCCATAAGTTGTATAGGTGATTGTCTTTCAAACATTATTAAAGCACCTGTTTTATTTATAGATTTAACAGAAGTTATTTTATCAGGCATGTCTTTATAGTTATTAACTAAAAAACTTTGCCAATTATCACGTTTTAATTCATCTTGTTGTGGTAATGAATATTGTATTCTTCTAGGATAGTAAGCATAACATGTAGCTGCTACTTGTGGATCAAATGATCTTGATAAAACTTGACCCCAAGATATAAACTGATTATACATTTTAGATACAGATAATGAATAATCATATTTATAAAACCCTGATGAAAATTTTATTAAATCACTTCTAAACATTCCTTGAAGATCTGTAAAACCATATGGGTCATAAAACCTTTTACTTAATTCTTCATCCCAATCTCTGTACCCAACATTAACTTCTGATTCAACAAAGAAATCTCTTACTCCATTACAAAATAAATAAAAATTTCCTGGTTGTACTTTCCATCCAGAACCTGAAGGGTTAGGTTGATCCCCACCTATTCTTTTATAAAGACCAGTTTGATCTTTTTGCCATAATCTGTAATATAATCTTGGCCGTATAAATACAAAACCTGCTATTGCACTAGTACTAATTGAAGAACTACCTTGAGGATTTCCACCAGAATTTATATTATTATCATAATTATCAGCTGTATCTTCTGTATATGATTTTCTATTATCTACCCAAAATCTTGTTCCTATAATATTTTGATAATAAAGATAATTATAAACAGTATCTTCAGGTTGATCTATAAGCCAATCATTAAAAAATAAATAATTATTTTTTTCTGTATATCTGTTTATATAAGTATCACCACCAAATAATATAGGAGCATCTGTAATTTTATAAACACAACTACTAATGGGTATTTGTCTTATTGAATCTATTTGACCATATTGAGATGCAAAATCTACTTTAATTGCTGCGTAATTAGAAGAAATATCAGAAGTTACACAATCACCGTTTTCACCTAAAATGTTTAATGAATTATCAACAATTCCAGGATCAGGTAATGTTGAATTTAATTTCATTATTACATAAGGATTTCTGTAAAGATTATTTACTGACATACTATCAAATGACTGCACATTATCTTTTATAAAACCGTAATTAGATGTTGATATAGCAGCAGTATTAGTAGGAGTAAAACTATTATAATATCCATGAGAATTAAATTGTGTAGCATATTGTTCTGAACCAATTAATGATCTAATTAAATCAGCTAACTTTTGAGCATTTGCTTTTGTTCCAATAAACCCATAATAAAATACAGACATTGCAACATTAAGAACAGCTCTTGCAACATATATTATTGTTCCTGCAACAAGTTCTGGACTAGAACCTACATCAACACCTAAAGTCATATTATAAGGCATGTCATTTGTTGCTCCAATTGTTACAGGAGGAGCACCAAATGCTGCTGCAATAGTATTCATAATAGAAATAGTTAAAGCAAAACCATTTGCAACATCTGTACTTCTTTGTCCTAATATTTTAAATTCTGGATGTTTATATGGTGTTGAATAACACCCTGACATTTTTCCATGTATATAACCATATACTTTTAAATTAAAATCACCTATATATGGATTTTGAAATGTTGTATCAGGAGAATGAAAAGAAGCATAATTATTAATAGCTTTTACATTAACACCAGGTTCATAAAAAGGATCTGATGTACTAATATCATTGTAAGGATAATTTTGCATTAATGATTGTCCAAGTACAGATCCATCTTTAGCATTAAGAATATTATACTCTTTCATATTGTTAACCATTCCTTTTGCAACAATAGATTTTTGACCTTCTCTTGAACCTCTTAATATTTCATATCCAACTATAGAAGTTATAATATTTCCATTAATATCTTTAGGTTCTGTTATATTTTCAAATGTAACACCTAATACTCTTATTGAATTACCACCATTAGTAAAATGCCTATCTAATGTATTATCAGGAAATTTATGATGTCTAATATTTTTACCACATAAATTAAATTGTGCTGGAATATTATTAGGTTGATTCCATACTATATTATTATCATCAGGATATTTTTCTGAAGATTGCCAATATCCCATTAAACCTGTTGCAACTAATGTACCCCCATCAGGTAATAGTGTATTTGGTGTAGATAAAATTCTAGCTGTATTTTCTGTTTGCCAACTAGTATCAGGAATACCATTATAATTAAAAGGTCTTCCTGGTATATGATATGATGCAGATCTATCACCTGTATTATATATCCATCTTATAAAAAATGAATACACCTCATCTCTCATATAACCAACATTAGCTCCTGCTTTATGGTAATAATCTTCAGGGTATTCAACTGATTGCCATTTAGCAATAATTCTATTTGCTTGTGGTTGATAATTAAAATCAGGTTTTGTATATGTACCTACTCTTAATAAATAATTATTTAAAGGAAAAATTCCGTCTGATTTTTCTATAGCAGGTGTTATGAGTGGTAAAGAATCTAATGATATATTTACTAAACTAGGATCTAAACTATCAATGTAAATAACAGATTGTCTTGTTGAATATACACCTAATTGTTTTGCTACAGTTTGAGAATTAACAATAGATATAACTACAACTTCCATTTCTGTAAAATCAGGATCTGTATTTGATACATTTAAATTAATTGCACCACCTACACCTGAATGGCTCCAAATAGATACTGGATTTGATATAATTAAATAATCTGTAACTTTAATTTCATTAATCATATAAGCTACAGCCACTTGATATGTACCGTTAATTAATGTACCAGAACCTGTTGCTTTTTCTAATCTTAAACAAGGGACTGTTAATAAAGGTGCAAGTCTAAGTTGTTCACAATTTAATTCTGTAGTATCAGTACATGTAATACAACCTGTAGGTGCACCTGCTGGCCACACTCCTGGAGGATTTGTAATACTAATTCCATTATCATCTGTACAAGTTTGTTTCCAAGGTATATTAGTAATATCTAAAACCCTATCAGGATTATTTCCATCAGACCAATATATTTTTTCTGAACAATCAAATGTTCTTCTTGATGCCCCTGTTATTAAATGTTTTGTATTAAAATTTAAACATGCACTTCTTACTAATTGAGTATAAGTACATGTAAGATCATTAAATATTCCAATTTCACTATTTATATTATCAGTAGTAAACATAGCCCATTGATTATCAGCTAATTGTATACAACCAATTAAAGTAAATGGAAGGTCTACACAAAATTTATTAGAAGGTTCATTACCAACAACACCTATTTGTCCATCATGTGAATTATTAACCAAATTTCTAGCATGTGTCCACACCCCTTCACCAATGTATGTTTCATTGGGGTCTTTTGCCATACCTTTAGTAAAAGAATTTGTTTCAAGTGATGCCTGATTATTTGCCATTGTTATTTAATTTCTAATTTTTTTAATTTAATAAATTCATATATTTTTTGTGTAATATATCCACATAACCAAGCTTGTGTTTCTTCATCAACTACATCTCTATCTTCTGTTATTCTTACTGTTGCATGATAAATCTCATGTGCAATTGTATTATGTGTTAAATATTTTTTATCAATTAATAAATGATATTTTTCTATACTAACATTTATAAGTACACCTTCTACTTCAATAGGATCTTCATATTTAACTTTATATAAATCATAAACTTTTTTTATTTCTTTTTGAACAGTATCAGTAATAACTACTTCAAGTTTACTGTTAAATGTTTCAATATTTATGCTTTTTTTAAATGCCATTTTTATAAATTTATATAGTAAGATTTAAACATATCATAGTATTTTCCATACATAGCTTCCCTATTCATTTTCCATACCTCATACATTTCTTGGAAGTTAGGTGTATTAACCATACTTAATGCATTGTTTCTTGCAGGTCTTAATCTACCTTCAATTAAACTAATTTTTTGTGAAACATCTTCACCATTCATATATAAATTTTCTAATATACGTTGTTTAATTGCATATTCATAATATTCATTTACCATAGGATGATCTAGTACTAATAAATTACCATCATCATCTTCCATGTTTCCCAAATAATTTAAATATACTTTACCCTGTTCAATACCTGGTACATATAAAAATCCATTTTTTAATTCAGCATCTAACCAATCATGACCATGTGGTTTTCTAGAACATACAGGATCTACTGCTTTAGCTGGTCTAATACGTAATCTTCTAAATTCAGAATATTCTCTAGTAATAAAATTTTTTCTTTCTACAACTTTAACATGTACATCATCACATACTGTATAAGTTATTTCACAAGAACATGTAGGTTCTGGTTCATTACAACGGCTACAACAAGTTGCTGTTGGATCAACTATAACATTTTCTGTATGTCTTCCTTGTATAACTTCTTCTCTAATTCTAAAATCAGCACATAGTAATGCTAAAGTTAATACATAAAAATCATCAGGTAATCTTACTTTACCATCACATATATCAAGTACTCTTTGTTTTTCACTATGTATTCTTAAACCTAAATCATAATTAACTTTTTGTGCAATTTTAATTAACTGACTTGGTTCTATCATACCTTCCATCTCATAGGTAAAAAAATCAGCTTTTACCTCATTCATTAAGTCATCAAAAGTTCTGTATTTAACTATTGTATTTCCCATAATTATCTTGTAATATTTTTATTATCATGTACATCATCTGTTGGAAATTGTACCATAACAGAAAGGTCTTTTAAAACATTTGTTTCTATTTCACCAAATAAATAATCTGGCACACTAAAAGTTTGATCTTGTCTTACTACACAGTTGTAATTATTTTTACAATCACTACATTTGTATTGTGCAATATCATCTTCAAAAACTCCTTCAATTCTTACATATTGCCATTGAATATCTGGAAAATATAAGTTATCATTTAAATACCAATAGTAATTAGTTTTATTAAATTTAAAATTTTTTGATTTTGAAAGTATTGCATATTGAGTTGGAGCAATTGGTTGAAAATCTATTTGACCATCTACAGATGTTATTTGTCTAATTAATGGACCCCAATATCCTTGCATAAATAATGGAATTGTATTTCTAGTTCTCATTATTTTTATATTAGTAGATAAGTTTATACAACCTGCTTCTATTCTATCTATTTCTATTAATTCAACTTTATCTAAAGTTTGCATTATAGAATTAAATTTCATAAGGTTATTTTTAGAATCTTCACGTTTCATTAACCATTTAGCATGTTTATTTACAATACTATATATAAATCTATCAGTTAGAAAAGCATCTTGTCTAACTGCTTTTATTTGATTCCTAACCCTAGATACTACTTCTCCAATAGTTGTTTTGCTCATTTTGTTTATTTTTAATTCATATCAAATTCATCATATGTTTCAATAGCTGTTTCTACTTCTTGTTTTAATTTATCCACATATAATGATTTTCTAAATAATCTAGAAACTCTTACCATGTTATCAACAACTATATATTTTTTCCATTCTGTTGGATATGTTTTACTTACAGTTCTTTTAAAATCTCTAAGTGCTTCAAATCCCCATAATTCATGAAACTTAAACTTGTATTTAGTTTCATAATTTGTATAAAATATTTTTGCCAAGTATTGATCAGATTCCCAATTTTGATGTTGTATTTGTACTCCATGTTCTATAGATTTTTCTATATCTGGATTACTGTACTTCTTTTTTTTACAAGTACCAATAAACATATATCCCAATTGTTCCAATAATTCAACACCGTCTCTATATTCTATAACAGATTCCCACGTCTTCTGATTAAATATTTTTACT
>Ga0315905_10000290_pt1 | contig 54778 bp, 46 predicted proteins | sample LakEriMetagenome_5_FD_203522 | JGI IMG/M metagenome (GOLD analysis project Ga0315905, IMG submission 203522) | Freshwater fungal communities from buoy surface, Lake Erie, Ohio, United States - Buoy 4 MA121 | ecosystem: Environmental > Aquatic > Freshwater > Lake | place: USA: Lake Erie, Ohio...
GAAACTTTGTGGGAACTGAACTGAATCCCGAATACATTCAGTTGGCAGAGAACAGAATCAAAGAAGAGATCCCATCAACTCTTGCATCTCTGATGCAATGAGATATACTTACCTCCATGAAGAAGTTCTACACGAATGTTGCCATTCGCGGCAATCGCATTCTGCATCGCGGCTATGAGAATGGGGTTCCCTTTGCCGAGGAGCAGTCTTTTCAACCAACCCTGTTTGTATTAGGAAAGAAGGGGTCTGCATGGCACACGCTTGATGGCAAGAGTGTTGAGCCTATAGTATTCGATGACATCGACTCAGCGCGGGAGTTTGTGGAGAAGTACAGGGATGTCCATGCATATCCCATCTACGGGAACACAGACTATCTCTATCAATTCATCGGTGACGAATACAAGTCCGAGATCAACTATGACATGCAATTGATGCGGATTGCCTACCTCGACATCGAAACTGAGTCGGAAGAAGGCTTTCCCAACATCGATACTGCAAACGAGCGCATCAATGTCATCACGCTGATCGTTGGCGAGAAAAAGTACACCTACGCATTGGGGAGTGTCGATCTTACGAAGATGCCGACAGATTTCCATGTGAATGTGTATGACAACGAAGAGCAGATGCTTGGTGACTTCATGCTCACATGGCAGACTCTTGGGATTGACATCATCACAGGATGGAATGTTCAGTTCTTCGACATTCCATATCTTGTGAACAGAATGACTCGTCTGTTTGGTGAGAAGTTTGCCAAGAAGTTTTCTCCTTGGGGCAAACTCAAGGAGCGCAAAGTTGAGATCATGGGTAAGGAAAGTATTTCTTATGAGATCGTGGGCATCAACACGCTCGACTACTTTGATCTCTACAAGAAGTTCACCTATGTGACGCGAGAGTCCTACAAGTTGGGTCACATCACCTCTGTTGAACTTGGAGAGACGAAGGTTGCGTATGTAGAGTACGACAACTTCTCTGATTTCTACAAGAACGATTTCACCAAGTTCGTTCAATACAACATTCAGGATACCATTCTTGTTCAGAAACTTGAGGCAAAACTCAGGCTTCTTGAACTTGCAGTATCGTTGGCTTACTCTGCAAAGGTAAATCTCAATGATGTTTTCTCACAGGTCAGAACGTGGGAGCAGATCATTTATCACCATTTGCATGGCAAGAACATAGTCATTCCCCCGAAGAAGAAAGGAAAGAAAGATGCGTCATTTGAAGGTGCGTATGTCAAAGATCCGCAAGTTGGACAGCATAAATGGGTTGTCTCATTCGACCTCGACTCACTATATCCCCATCTCATCATGCAGTACAACCTATCTCCCGAGACTAAGACAGCAGATGGGATTCGAAGGATGGTTACGCCCGATTCCTTCATCAAGGGTTCGCCTCTTGCCATATCGGAGCGAGAGAAAGCCGTCCGCAGAGGAGTCTGTCTTGCTGCCAATGGTACGACTTATCGAAGGGATGTTCGGGGATTTCTTCCTGAACTCATGGGGAGAATGTACGAGGAGCGGAAGAACTATAAAAATCTCATGCTCGACGCAAAGGCTTCTCTCAAACGACTTCCTGTGGATGCGTCTGAGGAATGCAGAGAGAGTTTACGACTCTCCATATCGAAGTACCACAACTTCCAACTCGTTCGCAAGATCCAACTCAATTCCGCCTTCGGTGCCATTGGAAACGAATGGTTTCGGTACTATGATGAGGCGATTGCTGAGGCAATCACGCTATCGGGGCAGTTGTCGGTGCAGTGGGTCGAAAAAGATCTGAATCAGTATCTCAACAAGGCAAACGGCACAGAAGATGTCGATTATGTGATTGCAATCGACACAGACTCCGTCTATCTAAATCTTGGTCCGCTTGTGTCCAAGGTAATGCCAAACGAGAAGGACGAACAGAAGATCACGCAGTTCATTGACAAGGCATCCAATGAGGCAATTCAGAAGGTCATCAATAAGTCTTATGATCGTCTTGCTGAATACACAAATGCGTATGAGAACAAGATGCGTATGAAGCGGGAATCCATTGCTTCATCGGGAATTTGGACTGCGAAGAAGCGATACATGCTAAATGTTCGCATGGGCGAAGAGAATGTTTATCTAAAGGTTCCCGAACTCAAGATCATGGGTATTGAGACTGCTCGTTCTTCCACACCAGAGGTTGTCCGCAATGCCCTCAAGGAAGCCATCTCAATCGTTATGAATAAGGACGAGCATCATGTGCATGAGTTTGTTTCGACCTTTAGGAATGTTTTTAAGAGCCTTCCGCCAGAGAAGATCGCATTCCCAAGAAGTTGCAATGGGCTGAAGGAGTATGGTGATTCAAGTACGATCTACAAGAAGGGAACGCCAATCGCAACAAAGGGTTCCCTGCTATTCAACTACAACCTCAAGAAGAACAAGTTGGGCGGGAAGTATCAGGAGATACGCGAGGGTGACAAGATAAAGTTCTTGTATCTCAAGACACCCAATCCATTACATGAGAAGGTAATCGCATTCACATCAAAGATTCCAGATGAGTTCAACCTTGATGGGTTCGTAGATTACGATTTGCAGTTTGAGAAGACATTCCTTGAGCCTATTAGAAACATTCTTGGCGTTCTTGGGTGGAAGGAAGAGCCTGTTCACACATTGGAAGGATTGTTTAGATAATGGCTTATCTGATAGCAAACATACCCCCTATTGAAGTATTTGTCCGTAAGGAATTTCTATACGATTTTCTTACAGATCAAAGTGGAAAATCTCTTGGCAAAGACGAGTATGAATCGGCACATTGGCTGACAGTCAAGTCGATTCCAAATCAGGCACTCTATTTTGAATCATTGATTCATGACTATGGAGCGGTGTATGACAAGTTGCCTCTTCATGCTTTTGTGTGGAGAAAAGATGTTGATGCGAGAAAACTATATCCCTTGGATTGGTTGCAACTTTGGGATTGTATGTCATACAATATTTCTGTGATTCGTAAGGAGCGTCTGCGAAACGCAAGATGTGAAGTTATGATGAAAGACAAGTCTCGCGCACCTGGCTACTATCTGTTTACAGTAGACCCATGTGCATCTGATCCAAACGAAGTAGATGTTGGATGGTCTGAGACTCCGAATGAACACAAATCTTTCAACATCATAAAGTTGGACAATGGTCAGTTTGCAGCACAGCCCAACAATAGAATCATATGGAGACATCAATCACAAACTCCATCATCTGATCTCAAGATTCCATACTTTAAATTTTCTACGCGCAAGTGGTTCTGCGAGAACCAAGATCGTTGGAGTGCATCGGGTGCAACAAATTTTAACTACGACACAAATACTGACGAAGAGTATTGACAGTGTGTATACCTATAGTACAATGAAGTGAAGCCTAACATAAGGAGAATATCATGGCTACAAAATTGGTTAGATTGGTTACGGGTGAAAATCTTCTCGCAAGCGTTACCGACAATGGAAGCACACTCACGCTGAAGAAGCCAGCGATGCTTGTGATGATTAACAAGGGAGAAGTCGGTCTTGTTCCTTGGATTCCATTTGCTAAGGAAGAAAGCGTTACGATTGCAACAGACAAGGTTCTGTACTGCGTCGATCCAGAAGAGAATACAGCAAACGAATATAGCACAGGCTTTGGCTCAGGTCTTGTCATGCCAACTGGTGGCGTGAAGCCCGTTTCGCTCAAACTCTCTGGAGAATAAACCTTGAATTTCTTAAAGCAGATTGTGAAAGAGTCTGGCAATAAGTTTGCCAGCATCGTTGAGGATGGAATCGACGGAGCAGATGTCGCGGGATTTGTTGACACTGGTTCGTATGCTTTCAATGCGCTTCTTTCTGGTTCCTTGTACGGAGGAGTAGCGGACAACAAGATCATTGCCCTTGCGGGTGAATCTGCCACGGGAAAGACTTACTTTACCCTTGGGATTGTAGCGCAGTTCCTCAAGAACAATCCCGAGGGTATGGTTCTCTACTTCGACTCAGAACAAGCGGTCACATCCGACATGTTCGAAGGTCGCGGTGTTGACTCCAAGAGAGTCGCTGTGTTTCCAGTTGCCACCATTGAGGAATTCAAGACTCAATGCGTGTCGATTGTTGACAAGATCCTTGAGATGGACGAGTCTGAGCGCAAGCCCATGATGATCGTTCTTGATTCTCTTGGAATGTTGTCAACCGAGAAGGAAATGAACGATTCGGCAGAGGGCAAGAATGTCAGAGACATGACACGGGCGCAGGGAGTGAAGGCGACATTCCGAGTCCTCACGATGAAGTTGGGCAAGGCAAGGATTCCCCTTGTGATGACGAACCACACATATGATGTTGTGGGCGCGTATGTCCCAACGAAGGAGATGGGTGGTGGTAGCGGTCTGAAGTATGCCGCATCCACCATCGTCTACCTTTCTAAGAAGAAGGAAAAGAATGCGGATGGCGATGTCATCGGAAACATCATTCATTGCAAGTTGTATAAGTCTCGTCTGACCAAAGAGAATCAGATGGTCGATGTTCAGTTGAACTACGACAGTGGTCTGAATCGATACTATGGTCTTGTGGAGATTGCATTGACTCATGGCATCTTCAAGAAGGTATCGACTCGCATCGAACTTCCCGATGGCACAACGGCATTTGAGAAGAACATTAATGAGAATCCCGAGAAGTACTTCACGACAGATGTGATGAAGCGTCTTGAGGAAGCGGTTGCAAAGGAGTTCAAGTATGGAACAGCAAGTTCATAAGTTGGCAGTGGTTATTCCCTATAGGGATAGAGAAGAGAATTTAAAAATTCTTCTCCCCGAACTAAACGAATATCTTGACAAGCAAAACATAGTTCGAAAGATCTATGTTATTGAACAAGAATCTGGTAAGACATTTCATCGTGGTCTTATGCGGAACATTGGTTTTCTTGAAGCCGATTCGGACTGTGATTATTTTGTATTCCATGATGTTGATATGGTTCCAAAGACAACAGATTATTCATACGAACCAAATCCAACGCATCTTGCAGTCGCTGCGAGTCAATTCAACTATGGTCTTCCATATGAGGGATATTTTGGTGGTGTTGTTATGTTCACCAGAGAAGATTTCACAAAGATAAATGGGTATAGCAATGAGTATGTTGGGTGGGGTGGGGAAGACGACGATCTTCTTTACAGATGCCATCTTGCAAAATTGAAGGTTCAGCGCAAGTCGCCTGGAATATTCAAGTCTCTTGACCACCCAAGAGGTATTAACAATGTTGCGTATGATGGCAACATAAAGCGTATACAAGCAATGTGGCGTGGTGAAATTGATTGGAAATCGGAAGGTCTTAATACATCAAAGTATTCTGTGGTTGACAGAAATGAAACCGCAGATAGAACAATCATAAAGGTGAGCATATGAAAATAACAGCACATTCTCTTCACTGGCAAAACGTGGATCCCCGAGTTGTTGATGCACAAAAGAAAGTATTTGATAGATTTGAATTGCCAATAAATTACACAAAAGCAAATTATCCCCACGGTGCGTGGATGGATCAGATTTGCAGAGGTTTGGACTCTGATGTTTTTATTTTCTTTGATGCAGATTGTGTTCCTCTCGACAGAGAAATTGTTGATGAGTCTGTAGCATATGCTGTTGAAAACAACACATTTGTTGGTCTTGCACAAGCATCAAATCACATTCCACCATTCACACATATCTTTGCGGCTCCATCATTCTTTGTAATAACAAAGGCTTGTTACGAACAACTTGGTCAACCTTCTTTTTCCGAAACAAAGCGATCTGATGTTGCTCAAGAAGTGAGTTATATTGCTGAAGAAAAAAGAAAGAGATATAAGTGTCTCTACCCAACTAGATTTGATAGTGTACCTGTGGAGGGGGTGTGGAGACTTTCTAATTATGGCTTGTATGGTATAGGCACTCTATTTCAAGATAGAGTGTATCATTTGTATCAGGGTAGATTTAATCATAATGTTGAATTGTTTGTTCGTAGATGTGAACAAATATGCAACGGAAAATTTGATATGCAGGGAATGCATGATTCTTTGAAGAATTTTAGTGGAAGGATAGTTCCTTGAAAGTGTTGTTTCATGAGAATCAACTCTGTCTGCGAGGGACCAGTGTTGCTTTATTTGACTACGCGCGTTTTAACGAAGACCTGTTAGGAAACAATAGTTTTATTGCTTTCGATGCAAATTCTAGATTCAATGATGAGCAAGCAATTGAAAAGTTTGTTCGTAGATTTCCCGACAAGGTCTACTCTTATAGTAGTAGAGAACAATTCAAATCACTTTGCGATCATCTTGATGTCGATTGCTGCTACATGATTAAGAGTGGGGAGTTTGATGGTTTATTGTCAAATAAAAGAAATCTAATCCATGCAGTTTTTCAAGCATATCAGCCGCATGGAGATGTTTATGCTTATGTCTCACAATGGTTATCTGAGAAGATGACGGGCGGAAAGGCTCCGTTTGTTCCGCACATAGTCAGTCTTCCCGACCCAGTAGAAAACATGAGGGAAAAACTAGGAATTCCCACAGAAGCATTTGTGTTCGGTAGATATGGTGGAGAGGATCAGTTCGATATTCCTTTTGTCAAGGAAGCCATAGTTGAGTTCGTTGATGCCAACGAGACTGCTTGGTTCGTGTTTTTCAACACAAATCCGTTCACAGAACACCCAAGAATAAAGTTTTACAAGGGGTTTTCTGACATGCAGTTGAAGGCAAATGTGGTTGACTCTTGCGATGCCATGATTCATGCGCGGTCAATGGGAGAGTCGTTCGGTCTTGCAATATGTGAATTCCTCTATGGAAACAGACCAGTTCTTGCGTGGAATGGCGGTAATGATAAGCATCATCTTGACATTCTTCAAGACGCCGATATGCTGTACGCAGACAAGAAGGATCTCTTGAACAAGATGGATTCCCTTATGCGTTCAGAGAAAAAAACATATAGGCATTTGGTTGACAAGTTCAGCCCAAAAACCGTGATGGAAAAATTCAATAAAGTGTTTCTGGAGGTATAATGATAAGCAATAGAATGGGCGTGATAAATCATCTAATATCTAAGTTTGGGTATTCAAGTTATCTTGAGATTGGTGTTCGGTATGGAGAATGTATTCGTGCAATAAACTGTCAATTGAAACATGGAGTTGATCCTACACCAGCATGTCCTGAAGTAACTTATTCGATTACAAGCGATGAGTTTTTTGCCAATCATTGTAATAGAACATATGATATTATTTTCATCGATGGACACCATGATTCTGAATATGTCTGTAGAGATCTAAACAATGCACTCAAGGTTTTGAATCCGAATGGCACCATCTTTATGCATGATTGCTATCCTGGCGAAAAACAATTTTCTGTAAAGATGAAAGATATGTCTCCTGGTATGATGACATGGAATGGCGATGGCTTTAAGGTTGTCCATGCTGTTGTTGAAAAATATTGTGACGAATTGACCACTTGTGTAGTCGATATTGATCATGGTGTGGGTGTTATCAGAAAGAATAAGAATGCACCCATGGAAATTGTCTATGATGATGGCTATGATTTTGAAACTCTAAAGGCATTTCCCGAAGAAGAAATAAACTTGATTTCAGTTCAAGATTTTCTTGAGATATTTTCTTGACTGAGGAGATTATAAATGAAGTTTGATGATTTTGAATGCTATGTTGTGCATTACACACCTCTCGTAGAGCGTAAGAAATTTTTGCTGCGTCAATTTGATAAAGAAGGAATTATTGCTACTTTCGTTGAAAATTTTGATAGAGAACAACTATCATATCAGCAGGTTTATGACAATTTTAAGATGAATCTATGGGAGTATCAACGCAGGAGTCCAACTGGATATTCTCCTTACTTGTATCCTATGAAGCCAGCGGATGTGTCGAATTGCATGAAGCACAAAGAGGCTTTCAGGCGATTTTTGACAGAATCTAAAAAAGAGTACATGTTCTTGATGGAAGATGATGTTATTTTATGTGAGAATTTTGTTTCTATTTTGAATGAATATTTGCGATGTATTCCTTCAGACTGGTCTGCGGCTTTCATAGGGCAGGGTGCAGGGAAACACATTTCTTCTGCGGAATTACGAGAGGGTGTATATTGGTATCACAAAGATCACCCAGCCGATAGATGTGCGGACTCAGTTCTTTTGAAGCGAAGTTCTGTACAAGAAATCTATAATGGAATGGTTTCACACGGAATTGCGTTTCCACCCGATCATGAACTATCGTTCTGGTTTAGGTGTTATGGAATGAAGGTATATTGGCTTGAGCCACCAATAGTGGCTCAAGGATCGCAGACTGGATATTTTGAGAGTTATCAAGATGCTTTGTCCGGAAAGTACGAAGATAAATCTATCAGAGTTCGTTCGGACATGGGAGAACTCCTGTGAATGTTCTACTAGTTGATGTTGAACGAAGATATCAGTATCTCTATGAAAATTTTTTTCCATCCACTTGGAAGATAGACTACAACAACATCGGTAGGCAGACTTACGATCTTGTTCTCATGGATTGTGATGTTTGCAAACTAGATGATGAAATTGCGTGGAGTCATTGGGTTAGATTGAGTGATGGTGGTGTTCCCAAAAAAGAATTGAAAGATGAGTATCTTCAGCCTAGAACTTGGGGGTCTTCAGAAAAATACTCATCGTTGTATAAGTCTATTTTTGATCAGTTGAAACTCATAAGTTATGGAAAACTAGTAATAATAGATGTTGGTGATCGCGCATTTGCGATGAGTGGGCTAAACTGGTTGCAGAAAAATGAATGCGGTGTTGATTTGATTTTGAAGCGAGAATACAGAAGAACTCATATCTGGGATTATATGGCAAAAGTAAAGCCGTTTCCGTTTTTGACTTTTGACGGAAAGGCTTGTAATGTTTTGTATGGATCCCCACCGAAGCACAACGATATTACTGGAAAGGGGTGTTTCTTTATAGGGGATCCACTTCTTAGAGTTGAACTTGGATTGCCCGATGAGTGGGTTAATCGATATGACATGCTTATAGCAATGGAACGATTAAACTGTATCAATTGGTATAAAGAGAGGCTACAAAAAGAAGAGTATTTGTCTTTGTTCAAAAAGCACAGATCGTTTTTGCATCTGAATGGTACAGGACATCTTTGTAGTCGTCTCTTCGAAGGATTTGGTATGGGGTGTCTTTGTGTCATGCAGGAGACAGATTTAGTATTCCCGATGGGAAATCCAATTCACCCTTCGTTAATATTCAAGGTTCCTGAGCAAGCAAAGATAATAATTGAACGGATAGATTGCGATGATGATTATTATAATATGTGCATGGAATATCAAATGAATATGATAACCTCCTGTTTTAATCGGGACAAAGTTGGGGAGTACATATTGGGGTGTTTAAATGTATGATTATTTGATAGTCGGTGCTGGTATCTTTGGTTCAGTATTCGCGCGGGAAATGACTGATCGCGGTGCCAAGTGTCTAGTCATCGATAAAAGAAACCATATTGGTGGAAACTGTTTCACCCGCAATGAGGGGGGGATTCATGTTCATGAATATGGACCCCATATATTTCATACTGACAGCAAGCGTATTTGGGATTACATGAATCGATGGTCGGAGTTCAATCACTTCGTTCTGCGTCCCAAGGTACTCCACGATGGATCTCTCTATTCATTTCCTATCAACATGATGACTCTTTACCAACTATGGGGAACTAAGACACCACAGGAGGCAGAACGCAAGTTGAATGAAGTGCGAGTCGATATTCAAAACCCACAGAATCTAAAAGAATGGATATTGACTCAAGTTGGGGAGGAGATATACAAGAAGTTCATCTGCGGCTATACAACCAAGCAATGGAACAGAGATCCCAAGGATCTTCCTTCGTTTATCATTAAGCGTCTTCCGATTCGACTGACCTATGATGACAATTATTTCAATGACAGATATCAAGGTATACCCGTAAATGGATACACAGCCATTTTCGAAAGACTACTTGACGGCATTCCTATTGAGTTGGGAGTCGATTATCTCAAGGAACGAGACAGGTGGAATTCGGTTGCAAAAAAGATTGTGTATACCGGAGCAATTGATGAGTTCTTTGACTATGATTTGGGGACTCTTGAGTGGCGTAGTCTTCGCTTTGAACATGAGACTTTGCACATTCCTGACTATCAAGGGGTGGCAATAGTGAACTATACTAATGTAGACATTCCTTTTACACGCATATGTGAACACAAACACTTCAACTTCGGCAAGCAAAACTATACGATCATCACCCGAGAGTATCCACAGGATTGGGATACATCTAAAGAAAAATTCTACCCAATCAATGACGAAAAGAACAACACCTTGTTCCGCCGTTATCAGGAGAGGATAAATAATGATAAGTATATCTTTGGTGGTCGTCTAGCAGACTACAAATACTATGACATGCATCAAGTTGTTGGATCAGCACTAGCAAAAAGTGAAAGAGAACTGTTATGAACTTAATAAAGTATGAAAACAAAGATGGAATATTTTATCTATTCCCAAATGATGCTATTTCACAACATATGATGCGTGGCGATTGTTGGGAGGAACATTTCAGGGTTGTTGTAGAAAGTTTACTTAACAGAAACAGTATTTCTATCGACTGTGGTGCTAATTTTGGATACAACTCTGTTGTTATGGGAAAACTGCTTGATTCTGATGGTAAACTTATTTGTTTTGAACCACAAAAACTAGTTTATGATCAACTTGTAAAAAATTTGAATGCCAACGGCATAATGAACTGCGATACTTATTGTCGGTGTGTTGGTGAAAGATCTGGAGATGTTGTTCAGTTAAATCAAGTTGATTACAATGCATCTTGGGTAAATATCGGGGATACATCGGTTGGTTTTGGTGGGGAGACTACAGAAACTATTTCGATTGATGATTTAAATTTGCCGAGTGTTGGATTCATTAAAATAGATGTGCAGGGATATGAACTCCATGTTTTGCGTGGTGCAAGAAAAACTCTAGAAAAAAACCTACCCCCAATCTTCATAGAATTAGAAGCACACCAATTGATAAAATTTGGATTTACAGTAAATGATGTTGTTAGTTTTTTGAAAACTCTAGGATATTTTGTATTTCAAATAGTTTTGCCATCATATAAAGATGATTATATTTGTGTTCGGGATCCTAAATCCATAGAAAAGTTAGCATTGAGTCTAGTACTTAAGGAAGTGTAAATGCCATATCCCCTTATAAAATATTCTATTTGTGAACTTGTCAATATACTTGATGTTAAAACCGTTCTTGATATAGGATGCAATCAGGGACACTGGGCGGAAATTGTCACCAACTGTGTTCCTAAAACCAATATTGTTTGTGTTGATGGAAATTGCAATCACAAAAATGCTATTGATAGTAAAGGGTTTCGCTTTGTCTGTGCTTGTTTATCAGATAAAGAAAAAGAGGTTAGTTTTTATAGCAACCCCCATGGAGATTCTTTTTCTACGGGGAGATCATATTATCTAGAAACTACGCAGCATTTTAATGCTGACTGTTATGAAACAATAGTCACACAAACGCTAGACAAAATATTTTCTGATGATATTTTTGACATGATAAAAATGGATATTCAGGGGGCAGAGTTAGATGCATTAATAGGCGGAAAGACTTTGATTTCCAAATCTAAATGTTTAGTTTTGGAAACTGCAACTGGACTATATGATTACAATAAAGGATCTCCAACCCAAGATATGGTGGTTGAGTGGTTGAAGCATAATTCGTTTACACCAATTTGTTCTATAGACGATCTCCCCTATAATGGTGTTGTTGCACACCAAGATGTTCTATTTGTTGCAAACGATTATTTAAACTTGTTTGATAAGCAACCTTGACATCACCTGATCCGACACTATACTTACCTACATGATTGAACTGACCATCCTGCGTGAACTCACACGCAACGACCAGTACTTCCGAAAAGTCCTCCCCTTCCTCAAGGAGGACTATTTCGCTGATAGGGACACCAAGATTATCTTCAGAATGGTGTCTGACTATCTCGACAAGTACAACTCCATGCCCACTCGCGGTGCCTTGGAAATCATTCTTGATGCCAAGACGAATGTCGAACCAGAGGTGATGAAGCAATGCATTCAGAACCTTGACAAGATGTTCGATGACAGCAAGAGTCCTGATCTTGAGTGGCTTATTGACCACACAGAAAAGTTCTGCAAGGACAAGGCAATCTACAATGCCATCCTTGAGTCGATCCACATCATCGATGGAAAGTCCAAAGACAAGGATGTTGGATCTTTGCCCAAGATGCTTTCTGATGCGCTTGCCGTTTCATTCGACACGAACATCGGTCACGACTACATCGAAGACTACGGAAAGCGATACGAGTTCTACCACAGGGTGGAGAACAAGATTCCATTCGATATTGAGCAGTTCAACACCATCACGAACGGTGGTGTTCCCCGCAAGACCCTCAACATCATCATGGCGGGTACGGGTGTGGGTAAGTCCTTGTTCATGTGTCACCATGCATCGGCTTGCCTGACACAGAACCTTGATGTCCTCTACATCACTTGTGAGATGGCAGAGGAACGAATTGCAGAACGCATCGATGCCAACCTTATGGATCTTCCGATGGAGGATCTGAAGAAACTTCCTGCCGATCTGTACAACAAGAAGATGCAGCAGATTCGGAAGAAGTACACGGGTAGGCTCATCATCAAGGAGTATCCTACGGCAACTGCCAATGCGAACCATTTCCGTGCATTGCTGAACGACTTGAAGATGAAGAAGAACTTTCAGCCAGACATCATCTTCATCGACTATCTGAACATCTGTGCCTCTGCTCGACTGAAGATGAATGCATCGGTAAACTCCTATACATTCGTCAAGGCAATCGCTGAGGAACTTCGTGGTCTTGCAGTTGAGTTTGAGGTTCCGATCTTCTCAGCGACTCAGGTCAACCGAGGTGGATTCAACAATACCGATGTGGGGCTTGAGAATACATCCGAATCGTTCGGACTTCCCGCGACTGCCGATCTCATGTTTGCCCTGATCTCCACCGAGGAACTTGAGGAGCAGGGTCAGGTCATGGTCAAGCAGTTGAAGAATCGCTACAACGATATCTCTCGTAGCAAGAAGTTTGTTGTTGGGATCGATAGATCGAAGATGAAGTTGTTTGATGTAGATAGCCCAATCGTCGGGGACGAGGGCTTTGGGAAGAGTGAAGATGGTGTTAAGAACAACGGAAAGGGAAACGGAGTACCTTCCGCAAACGATAAATATGATGACTGGAATTTCGACTAATGTCACTTTTCATCGACAAGAAGTACATAAATCTTCTCTCACCGCGTCTTGATAGATTCGCTTGGAAGAAGCAGGATCTAGCCAATTTTCGTTGTCCTCTTTGCGGAGACTCAAAGAAGAACAAGGCAAAGGCGCGTGGATATTTCTACCAAAAGCAAAATGACATGTTTTTCAGATGTCATAACTGTGGTGCAAGTCACACGATGTATAAGTTTCTTGAACTCTTTGCACCAGCGATGTGCAAAGAGTACTCCCTTGAACGGTGGAGAAACGGTGAGATGGGGCATTCAAACTACACCAAACCAAAGGAGGAAGAGATGTTCGGGCTTTTCAAGAAGCCTTTTGAAGCAAAGGAAGGCACACCACTCGACAAACTGAAGAAAGTTTCTGATCTTCCAGACAATCATGTCTGTAGGCAGTTTGTAGAGTTGAGGCAGATACCAAGAAAGCATTGGGACATACTCTACTATTCAAGTGACTTTGCAAAATGGGCAAAACTTGTAGATCCTGAAGCAGCAGTTGAATCTGTTCCAAGACTTGTCATTCCAATCTTTGACAAGCATGGCAGCATGGTTGCTGCTCAAGGAAGAGCATTGTCGATTGTTGATGATCGGAATGCACGAAGAACAGCACGATACATCACTCTCAAGGGAGACAAGACCATTGAGAAGTTGTGGTATGGGATGGAACGTCTAGACTCCGATGGAGATGTCTATGTCTTCGAAGGTCCACTCGACTCACTCTTTATTCCAAATGCTGTGGCAATGATTGGAATCAATGATGGTTCAAATATTCCAAAGCCTTTGTTAGGAAGAAGATTGATATTCGCACTAGATAATGAGCCTAGAAACATCGCTGTTGTTTCTCAGTTGAAGAAACACATCGACCTTGGGCATGAAGTTGTGGTGTGGGATAGTGGAATCACACAAAAAGATATAAACGACATGGTTGTCGCTGGCATGAGCGTGTCTAGCATACAGAAAGCCATGAAGAGCAGCATATGCAGTGGCGCAGAAGCCAAATTGAGGTTTTCCCGATGGAAGAAAGTGACAACCTAAACGACGATGAACGAGAAGAAGCCGAAATGCTGACACAAGCATTTCTTCAGTTCACACATCATTTTCAGGAATACATCAAAGAAATAAATCCTGAACTTTGGAAACGAGCAGTTGATTACGCAAAGACATTTACTGATGTAGAAGGAGTGGAGTTTACATATGTTGATCTTTCAGGGAATACAGCAGAACAAGCCGAATGATCCGAAAAAGATAAATGTTCTCGACAAGGGTTTCGTCAGATACATTGATCATATGGGGAATGACCTCATGGTGGTTAATGCTGCCCGTGTGTCTTTTGCAAAAGAAGTTTCTAAATTCCGTGAGAAGGAAGATGGAAATCTAATCAATTATCTTGCAAGAAATAAACATTGGACTCCATTCGCACATCCACAGATCTGTCTTCACATCAAAGCACCAATCTCCATTCGAACACAACTTTTCAAACACAAGGTTGGATTCGTGGAGAATGAGGTTTCTCGTCGCTATGTCAAAGAAGAACCTGAGTACTACACACCGTTTTGGCGTGGTGCGCCCACCAATGGTGCCAAGCAAGGTAGTTCAGAATTTATGACTGGTACCACGATGCAGGACGAATCGTACAAGAATCTCTGTGATGATGCCCTTGACACCTACAAGGAACTCCTAGCCGCTGGTGTGGCACCAGAACAGGCTAGATTTGCTCTTCCTCAATCCATGTACACAGAATGGTGGTGGACGGGTTCTCTTGCAGGATACGCAAGAGTTTGTTCATTACGATCCGATGATCATGCACAATGGGAAGTTAGGGAATACGCAGCAGCCATTGCTAAACTCATCGAACCTCTGTTCCCGTATTCGTGGAAGGCAATCTACAAGTAAACCTAAATACAGGTGTATTGTAGATGAGGATTCCACAGGATGGTTGACAACTTTAGCGGCTTCATTGGCTCAGGAAGCATCTCTAAGGGAAACCTTGGTGATGTTTTCTCGTTGAAGTCGAACCTAAAGGATGTCCCCCGTGGAATAAACTTCAGTGTGGTTTCGGAATCCGAAGTCATACACCCATTCATCTACCGAAAAGGCGAAGGCAATCATAGAATTTGTCTCTTCAATGAAGATGTCGGACATGTTGTTCTTGTCGGAGATCCGCTCAAGATAGACATGATGTTCTCACTTGTGGAGAGAAGCATTCCAAAGGAGATACCCCTTGAGAAAACTCGGAAAGAAAAGCCTAAAGCGATTACGGAACAAAGTAAAGCAATTGGTGGAATACCGGGTCCAAAAGGGGAAAAAGGTGAGCGCGGAGAGCGAGGCTATACTGGCTTTCCTGGAGAAAGAGGTGCAGTTGGGGCGCAGGGACAGCAGGGGGAGAAGGGAGAACGCGGCGAGAAAGGCGAAAAGGGAGATATTGGCGAACCTGGTCCAAGAGGTGAACGGGGAGAGCAAGGAATCCAAGGAGATCGCGGAGAGCAAGGATCAAAAGGCGACCAAGGTCAAAAAGGTGAAAAAGGCGACCAAGGAGCGCAAGGAGAAATCGGTCTTCAAGGACCGCAAGGAATCCAAGGAGAGCGTGGAGAGCAAGGAGCAAGAGGCGAGCGCGGAATCAAAGGTCAAAAAGGAGAAAGGGGTCCGCAGGGACTCCAAGGTTCAAAGGGCGAGAAAGGCGAGAGGGGCGAGGTAGGATCGCAAGGACCGAAGGGTGATCGTGGTGAACAGGGAATCCAAGGTCCAAAGGGAGATAAGGGTGAGAAGGGAGATGCTGGTGAGGACGCCATCATCGATGTTCAGTATCCACTTGTCTACGACAAGACCAAGAAGATAGTCACGCTCGACAGCAAGAACCTTCTTGATAAGATGGAGAAGATCTTTGCTCCTCTTGCAAACAAGAACTTCGATCTCTCCAAACTTGATTGGCTTGCTGCATCGGGTGGTGGTGTCGGTGTAAAGTTGAATGGCAAGTACATTCGATCCACCATCAATGACATAGACTTCCGTGGAAGTGGAGTCAGCGTCACACAGGCTGGTGGCGGTGTCATTGTCAACATCACTGGTGGCGGTGGTGGATCAGGTACGGTTCGATTCTACGAGCAGGACAATGCTCCAACGGGAATGTCCGCTGGAGACATGTGGTTCGATACCGATGCTGGTGTTCTGTACCATGCCGTGACTGATGACTCAGGAATCATTTGGGTTGATTTCATCGGCACTGGTGCATTGAACGCAGTTTATAACACAACTGCCGTCACGGGAAATACCTATTATGCCACGGGAAATGATTATTACATTGGTGTTAGTTACAATGGTCCTGTGACCGTCATACTTCCCTACAACATCGTCAATGGCAAGGAAATGGTTGTGAAGGACGAGAGCGGTCATGCTGGCGATGGAGTCCACAGGCAGATCACCATACAGGGATCCTGTGGTGCAATGATAGACAACAAGAGCAGTGCTGTGCTGAACCTGAACAACGGAGCCATTCAGATGATCTACAGGAATGGATGGAGAATCATATGAGTTATCTTTTCAACAACGAGGTTGGGTTTGTTGGCAATGCTGTGGATGGTTTCAACCGCCTCAAGGTTTCCCAACCATACACTTTGTTCGACAGTCAGCACAGATATCAGATGAACGACAAGTGGGATACATTCGGTGTCACTGGTGGGACTGCGACATTTGCCATAAACGAGAGTGCCGTCCACATGGTAGTAGGAGTTACGGCAGGAAGCAAGGTAACTCGGGAAACCAAGAGAGTATTTGCATATCAGCCAGGAAAGTCCCTTTTGATAATCAACACGTTCACAATGAATACGCCAAAGGATGGGCTGTTGCAGCGAGTTGGATATTTTGGAATCTCTGGTGGTGCTACATTCGGTGTTCCCGCAAACGGAGTCTATCTGCAACAAGATGGATTGACCCTATCCATATGCCTTGCAAGTCAGTCGTTGAATACAATCACGAAGATCGAACAGTCTTCATGGAACGGAGATAAGTTCGATGGAAGTGGTGCTTCTGGAAGAACATTCGATGTCACCAAGGGAAACATCTTCTGGACTGACATAGAATGGCTTGGTGTTGGAGATGTCAGGACTGGCTTCTTTGTGGATGGCAGACCAGTCATAGCGCATACATTTCACAATGACAATGTTCACCCAACGACATACATGACAACAGCAGTTCTTCCATGTCGATATGAACTTGAGAATAAGACTGCCCAAGCAAGTGGAAGCACAATGCATCAGATATGCTCAACGGTCATGAGCGAAGGTGGATATGAAGGATTCAGCAGAAGATACAATATCACTAAATCCGGTTCAACTCTAGCCACACTCACCACAGCAGGAGTTCAATATCCCATTGTTGCACTTCGATTGAATTCACAAAGATTGGATAGTGTCATTATTCCATCCAACATATCTGCTGTTATTGAGCCAGGACAAAACAACAAGCCGCAAACTGTGCAATATAGAATTCTGTTGAATCCAACCCTAACAGGAAATACATGGACAACTCATTTCAACGGAAATGTCGATTACAACATAACTGCCACAGCAGTCTCCGGTGGAACCGACATCATCGGTGGCTACATCAGTAGCAGTGGATCATTGGATATTTCCAACATCAATGACTTCAACTTCCAACTCGGAAGAACACAGACGGGGATCAGCGATACTTTTGTATTGACTATGACTCCACTAGTGGATGGAACTCAAATTACCGCAGATATGTCATGGTTTGAACTAGTCTAAAATGTCTATAAATTTCCCAAACAGCCCCTCTCTCAATCAGACCTATGTGTTCGGAAACATCACATGGGTTTGGAATGGTTCTGCTTGGGATAAAGTTTCAACCGCCACGGGATATCTTGGGGCAACTGGACCGCAAGGACCAACGGGTGCTACAGGAGCAACTGGTGCCACAGGATCAATGCCATCTTTGATTGATGGTGGTGTCTTCTAGAAGAAATAAATATGTAAATAAGGGATAAAAATGGCAGATACTACCATCAAGATCAAGAGAGGCTTAACTGCGGGGGTTGTTCCCTCTGGACTCACATACGGCGAACTTGCCGTCAATGTGGCAGATGCCATTTTGTATGTTGGTGGTACAACTGGAGAAACCATACAAATAGTGGGTGGTGGTGGCGGTTCTGGTTCCACAGGTGCCACTGGCGCAACGGGTTCGACGGGTGCTACTGGACCAACGGGTGCAACAGGAGCCACTGGTCCAACAGGTGCCATTCCAACCGATTATGTCATTTCGTTCAATGGTCTTACTGGTGCAATAGGGATCACCGCAGGAAGCAATGTAACAATCACACAGAGTGGAAATACATTCACCATTTCCTCAAGTGGAAGTGGTGGGGGTGCCACAGGCGCAACAGGTGCCACAGGCGCAACAGGTGCCACAGGCGCAACAGGTGCTACTGGTGCAACAGGTGCCACAGGCGCAACAGGTGCTACAGGTGCCACGGGTGCTACTGGTGCTACTGGTGCTACTGGTGCAACAGGCGCAACAGGTGCCACAGGCGCAACAGGTGATATTGGTCTGACAGGCGCAACAGGTGCCACGGGTGCTACTGGTGCAACAGGTGCCACGGGTGCTACTGGTGCTACTGGTGCAACAGGTGCCACAGGTGATATTGGTCTGACAGGCGCAACAGGCGCAACAGGTGCAACAGGTGCCACAGGCGCAACAGGTGCCACAGGCGCAACAGGTGCCACAGGCGCAACAGGTGCTACTGGTGCAACAGGTGCTACGGGTGCAACAGGTGCTATTCCAACAGACTATGTTTCTTCGTTCAATGGCTCTACGGGAGCAATCTCGTTTATAAATTATGTTTCTTCCGTCAATGGAAGAACTGGTGCAGTCACTGGGTTAAGTGCAAGTACAGTGATGATTGGCAGCACGAATAACAACTCTACTCGTTATCTTGTTTTTGCTGCGACTGCTGGTGAACAAAGTCTATTGATTGACAATGTTACAACACCATTGTCATATGTGCCATCATCTGGAACAGTTTCTGCAAGATCATTTGATGCTACTTCTTCACCAAACCAAGTTAAATTGGATGCTACGACGGGTACTATATTCAATACAGATGGAACGAATACAAATACAGTCGCAGCGTATGGTTTTGAATATAGTGGTTCTTCTCCATATTTATTTTCCTCTGGATCCCAAAGAATATTTTTAGTTACACAAGGATTACAAATATCTGATGGTGATTACGATCAGATCTATGGTCCATCGACATGGGGATACACATTCCCCGCTGCACAAGGAACCAGTGGTCAGGCGATGTTCACCAATGGAAGTGGACAACTCTATTGGGGTACTGTTTCTAGTAGTTCTGCCGCAACTGGCGTAACATCTTTCAATGGACAAACAGGTGCAGTCACATTCGTAAACTACGTTGCATCATTGAACGGATTGACGGGTGCAGTTGGAATTGCCGCAGGAACAAATATTACAATTACTCCAAGCGGAAACACACTAACAATATCCGCAAGTGGTGGTGGAGGTGGTGCGGCTGGATCAACGATCACTACGATAGACTTCTCATCGGTAATAAATGAGTTGCAGTTTGATGTGATCATTCCATCACTTGGAGTACCCGTAATTGATTTTGCGTCGAGGGGGGATATAGAAAACTTGGTTGGCATTACTGCTGTAATGTTGAATGCAACGGAAAGTATTGCGGTTGTGGGGACTGTCGCCGGAGCAGATTGGTACAGGACAGACCCTCTTCCTTCGGGTGTTGCGGATTTTCTCACAGTCACGATGAAGCCACCATTCTATGGAGCAACTTCTGGTACAAGTTATGTGGCAGAAGATATAATTGGTCTGACTATTGCCAAACTTGGTGATAAGTTACCCGCAAGTCTATGGGATCCTGTCGGAGTAACAGGTTCGGTCATGCTCCTGCATAAAGAAGAGACATATGCAATCAAGACCATAACTGGTCAATCGTGGGTAGCAGCAGATACTTTTATAAATTGCAAGGTTCTTGGAATGACAACAAATGATCACGATCCTGAAGATGCAATACTTGAAGGTGTTCGATTTGAGATAAATAACATAGTGGCTGGAGTAGGCTTTGATATCATCGGTCATGCCCCAGAGGGTACTTACGGTAAATACAAGATAGAGTGCTTGGGAATCTAAAGGAGAAACAATGGGCGTTAATATTAAGGGTGGAAATAATACTGCTGGTCTTGCAAATGTGAGTTCAACATATGAATTGCAAGTGGTAACTCCTCAGACTGAGGAGAACGCAGGATTTGTCCAGTTGAGTACGGAAGTGGATTCCGGTGATGTATTGGGAACGCGCACCGTGATTCCTCCTGAATGCTCCGATGACTATCGTCTTCGTGTCGGTATTGATCAGACAATGTTCAATACAACCTTTGAAGGTGCCACCATTCTCACGACCACATGGTCGCAGTCGCTCTCATCGATGACAACTGCACAAAGCAACGGATTTATGTTGCTAAACAATGGATCATCGACCACATCAGGACAGGCTGCTTATATTCGTTCACACAGACATTTCTCAACATTCGGAACCTATCCCACCTATGTGGACATGTGGATTCGCGAAACGGCTCCCACTGCCGCGAACGTCATCAGCGAATGGGGATTGTTGTATCTTACCGCACAAGCCACAGCGCAACCCATTGACGGTATTTTCTTCCGTCGTACTTCTGGTGGTACTTTAAAGGCAATCGTTACTAATAACTCTACAGATGTTGCTGATGTCACCATCACCACGACAAATGTTCCTGCGCGTGACGGTGTTGGTACATTCGATCCAACCGAATCCAATCACTATCTGCTTGTATTCCACAATGACATAGTCCGCTTCTGGATCAACGATGTGCTTGTTGCTGAAATTCCATGTCCTGCTGCACAGGCACAGTTCTCTGCATCATCTGGTAATCCTGTTGGATTCCGTGTGGTCAACACTGGTACGGCATCTCCTGCTCGCCAACTTTCGGTTGGTTATGTGAATGTTGGATTTGGTGATCAGAATACAAACAAGCCTTGGTCGCATGTTCTGTGTGGTTTGGGTAACGGATCATATCAGTTCGCAAATGGTAATACGCCAGGACCAACAGTAACCCGCGCTGGTGCAACATTTGGACACCCTGCAAGCGGAACTGCTCGTGCTGCTGGTACATGGACTGCAACAACTGCTCCTGCTGTCAATAACCTTGGTGGTCTATGGACATCTCCTGCGATATCCACACTTACTTCAGATGCTGACTATCCAGTGTTTGCATTTCAGAATCCAGCAGGAACTGCCACACTTCCTGGAAAAACTTTATACATCACAGGTATTCGTGTTGGAGAAGCATATGTTTCTACTGCACCTGCAACTAACCCCATTTTACTATCGTATATCGTCATGGTTGGCAGCAGTGCGGTTGCCACAAGTACAGCAGATGCTGCATCAACCGTTTCGGGAAAATCCATCACGGTGGGCGGACATGGATTTTTAGCAACTGAAGCAACAGGAAGTTATAAGCCTGGATTCGAAGTGCAATTTAATTCGCCATTGATGGTTCCATCAGGACACTACTTCCACTTTGTAGTGCGTCCATTCGGAACAGTGACAGCCAACACTCTTGTAGTCACAAGCAGCCTTGCAGTAAACGGATATTTTGAATAATGGCACTCATACAAATTGTACAAACTCCCCATGGTGTTCCTGCGCTATACTGGAAAATTGCTACCGTTACTTTTAACACAAACGGATCTTGCGCCATAAGACTAGATGGATATTATGATGAAACTGCCCGTGGGCGAGAGTGTGAAGTGTTACGACAGATTACATACACAGTGCAACCCACAGATATGCCAACAGTTTTCCCATCGGGATTTACCATTGCTGATGCATATGCGTATGTAAAGACCCAAGTTGAGTTTTCTTTTGCTGCTATTGATGTACTCTGATTGGAAGGAACTATAAGATGGGCGTAAAGATTACAGGTGGAAACAGTTCGGTTGACTTGATGGATATAGATGCATATCACCAACTCAAGGTGGTGACACCACAGACTGGAATAAGTGCTGGATTTGCCAAATTGAGTACAGAAAAAGATGCGGGAAGCATTCTTGGTTCGCGGAGTTTAAAAGGCTTTGATTCTTCTGATGATTATCGCGTTCGTGTGGGGTATGACCAAACTATCTTCAATGCAACATTTGAAGGAACCACCCCGCTCACCACACAGTTCTATGCTTTTGCAACAACCACAGGCTCTGTACAGGCTAACGGAGTTCTCACAGTCAATTCTGCTGCGATTGCTGCGATGATAACAAGCGGTGCTGCGGCTTATGTCAGAACATGGAGAACTTTTCCTACATTCGGAACCTATCCTCTCTATGTGGATATGTGGATTTCCGAAGGTGGTCCTCTAGCGGTGAATGCAATAAGCGAATGGGGATTGTTATATCTTATCAATCAAGCCACACAACAACCGCTTGATGGAATCTTTTTCAGACGCATTTCGGGTGGTCAACTGAAGGGCATCATCACAAGCAACACAATTGATATTACAGAAATAACATTAGACACACGCAATGTTCCTTCCCGAGATGGTTACGGCTCGTATGAGCCAGAAGAAATGAACCACTACCTCATCACGGTTGACAACAATATTGTGAACTTCTGGATCAATGATGTACTCGTAGGAAGCATTCGGTGTCCATCATCGCAGTCACAGTTTGCCAATGCGTCGAGTTTGCCTGTCGGATTCCGAGTGGTGAATATAGCAGTTCCATCGGCTGTTCGACAAATCAATGTGGGGTGTATGAATGTTGGCTTTGGCGATCAGAACACAGATAAGCCTTGGTCAGATACAATGGTAGGAAGTGGTGCTGGAGCATACCAACTACAGATTGGAAACACGCCAGGACCAACGGTGACTCGCGCTTCTGCTTCCACGGGACACCCCGCAAGTGCAACCGCTCGTACCGCTGGTACATGGACTGCCACATCTGCTCCAGCATTGAACAACTTGGGTGGGTTGTGGACATCTCCTGCCATCTCCACTCTGGCATCTGATGCAGATTATCCAGTATTTGCATTTCAGAATCCAACAGCATTAGTTACGCGACCAGGCAAAACTCTATACATCACGGGTGTTCGCATTGGAGATACTGTTCCATCAGTTGCAGCCTCAACCAACCCTATTTTCATATCATACATTGTCACTGTCGGCTCAAGTGCTGCCGCAACCAACACGGGAGATGCGGCAACAACTGTATCGGGAAAATCCATTGTAATCGGTGGTCATGGATTTTTGGCAACTGAAGCGGCTGGTAGTATGAAACCGGGATTTAGTATGTCATTTGAATCTCCGCTCATGGTTCCTACGGGTCACTTCATTAATTTGATAGTGCGTCCGTTTGGAACCGTGACTGGCAACACGATGGTGTTGCGCGGAAGCGTTTTTTTCAATGGATATTTTGAGTGACACAACACCACAAAAATCAAACACAATAAGCGTTTGAAGTATCCTAAAAACAATCTATAAAACAATATTTTAGTATGCTTGAATCCAAATAGATTCGGTGTACGATATCCATCGCTCGACGCTAAATAGACAGCACAACAAAAACACAAGGAGTACAGTTTCACATGAGTTCTTTCCAAATGCTTCCTACCCCATATCAACACTTCATTTTCATCTCACGATATTCAAGATGGCTAGAAAAGGAGGGTAGGCGAGAGACATGGGAAGAGACTGTGGAACGCTACTTCAAGTTCTTTGATGAACACCTTGCGAACAATAGGAAATACAATCTTGATCCTGCACTTCGTCAGGAACTCAAGACTGCTGTCCTCAACCTTGAGATCATGCCTTCCATGCGTTCTCTTATGACCGCAGGAGAGGCACTTAAGCGAGACAATACCGCTGGCTACAACTGTTCATATGTTGCCATAAACCGTGTCCGTGCATTCGATGAAATTCTCTACATATTGATGTGCGGCACAGGCGTAGGCTTTTCTGTGGAGAGGCAATATGTCGAGAAACTTCCTACAATCGCTGAAGCATTCACTGATTCGGATACCACGATTGTGGTACAGGATTCGAAGGCGGGTTGGGCAAAGGCTTTCAGGGAACTCGTCTCTCTTCTTATTGGAGGTCAAGTACCCCAATGGGATTTGTCAAAGGTTCGCCCTGCGGGAGCAAGACTTAAAACTTTTGGAGGTCGTGCGAGCGGACCAAAGCCATTGGAAGATCTGTTTAGATTCACCGTTGACACCTTTAGACGAGCCTCAGGACGAAAACTTACTAGTATCGAATGCCATGATATCGTCTGTAAGATTGCGGAGATTGTCGTTGTCGGAGGAGTCCGACGTTCTGCTCTCATCTCCCTTTCAAATCTCACAGATGAGCGAATGAGGGATGCAAAGACAGGTGCATGGTGGAATGATAATCCACAACGCGCACTTGCAAACAACTCAGTTGCATACAAGGAGAAGCCAGAGATCGGCGTGTTCATGGACGAGTGGGTTTCACTCTACAAGTCCAAGAGCGGAGAGCGCGGAATCTTCAATCGTGCAGCAGCACAGAAGACTGTGGCAAAGTTGGGTGATCGCCGCGATCCGAACTATGAGTTTGGAACGAATCCATGCAGTGAAATCATTCTTCGTGATTGCGAATTCTGCAACCTCACTGAAGTTGTTGTTCGTCCCGAAGACACGCTTGAGTCATTGCGTCGCAAGGTCGAACTTGCATCTATTCTTGGAACATGGCAAGCATCGCTCACCCATTTCCCATATCTTTCATCATCATGGCAGAAGAACTGCGAGGAAGAGGCACTCCTTGGTGTGTCGCTCACAGGCATTCTCGACAACAAGATGATGCGTGGCGAAGAAGGTTCCTTGGAAAACATTCTCACAACATTGCGGAATCAAGCACAAGAGACAAACAAGACATGGGCAGCAAACATTGGAATCAATCCTGCTGCGGCAATCACTTGTGTCAAGCCAAGTGGAACTGTTTCGCAGTTGACCGATTCGGCATCAGGTATTCATCCTCGTCACAGTGAGTACTACATTCGTACTGTTCGTGCGGATCGCAAGGATCCACTATGTCAGATGATGATCGACATGGGATTCCCCGCAGAGCCTTGCGTGATGAAGCCAGACCACACAATGGTCTTCTCGTTCCCGATGAAGGCAGAGGGTTCTATCACCCGCAATGATCTTACTGCAATTCAACATCTTCAGTTGTGGCTTGAGTATCAGCGTCACTGGTGTGAACACAAGCCATCGATCACCATCACCGTGCGTGAGCATGAGTGGATGGATGTTGGGGCATTCGTGTATAAGCACTTCGATGAGATCAGTGGCATTTCCTTCTTACCGCACTCTGACCACAACTATAGACAAGCCCCCTACCAAGACTGCACCAAGATTGCATATACTGCTTTGCTTGTAGAAATGCCTAAAAATGTAGATTGGTCACTGCTGAAGAATTATGAAAAGACCGACACTACAGCAAGTTCGCAGACCTTTGCTTGCTCTGGTGACAAGTGTGAAATTGTTGATCTTACCACTTGACATTGACATAAGTATGATACAATGTTCATATCAGACACCATGGTGGTGACTGTGATATCTAAAAAGGAGACAGAATGAGAAACTTTATCGTTGGTTTGGTTGCAGCCGTGTCGTGTGGCTCAGTAGCAAATGCAGATTTCATTGTAGTAAACAATCCAGTTGTTGACACGGTTGGCTTCTACTCCGATGCATATGATTCAAAGGGTGCATACACTTATGCACAAAGTGGAGCGCAAGGTTTTGATCTTGAGGATTCGTACACAACTTCTTCATTGAAGTGGTGGGGTTCATCCAACGGATTCAATGATCAAGGTATTGAGAACTTTAGCGGATTTCAAGTTGTTGTGTGGAATTCTGATTTTAGTGGTCAGGCATTTACCACTAACATCGATATCAACAGTATCTCTGTTGTTGATACTGGCGAATTCAACTTCTTTGGTCAGCCAGTTTATGAATTCTATGTGCCATTTGTTGCACAACTCGCCGCTGGTTCATACTATATGAACATTGGTGCGATTCTCAATGATGCAGCGGGAGATCAGTTTGTTTGGTCACAAGGTCAGAATGTTCAAGACTTCTGGTTCACCGATGATAATGGACAGTATAATTGGGGAGATTGGCGACAACTTCCTACATTCATTGGCAACACAGCGGGTGGAGCATTTGTGCTTTCTGCTCCTGCTCCTGGAGCAATTGCTCTTCTTGGCATGGCTGGCTTGATTGGTCGCCGTCGCCGCTAAATACATTTAGTACCCCGCTTGAGATAGCATCTCTTGCCCGACAACCCCCGAAAGGGGGTTGTTTCTTTTAGATGGCATTAAATGTAAAAAATCATTATTATAAATAACTTTTGACTATACCGGTATAATCAAACCAAGGAGAAATAAAGATGGCAACTTATCGATGGGTTGGATCTGGAAATACTGGATCTACTTCAGCAAATATATTCAATTGGAATCATGCATCAAACTGGCGAATAAAAACTCAAATTACCCCCAATACATTTCTGTGGACCGGTACAACATTATGTCCCGGTTCTGTTGATAGAGTATTTTTCGGCTATAGTGATGGACTACTACCGGGAAATACAGCGTATATCGAAAAGGTAAAATCTCCATGTTTATTTGGCGGATTTATTGGAAATGCTGCCGGTGGCACATGGACCAATTCAGCAAATCCAACGGGAACCACGCTCAACAGTTCACTATACGAAATCGTTTTCTCAAATCAGGGAAATGTGAACGCGGCTGACGATAATTTTATTCATCTATACTCAGAAACCGAATATAATTTCGATGAAATGCCTTTTGGTGGTGGTCTAACAGCATCGATATCTTGCATCGAAAATCTTCAGTGGATTAAGAAATATTATCCAAATATGGGTGTTGATGTTTCTTTCACTGGTGGAAGTTTTACAGCAACAATTCCTACTGGATACAACTCGACTTGGGACAAACTAACCCTTAAATCATTGGTAAATAATTACTACAATTGGGGTTATAGCAATAAAGTTGGAACCATCAATGTTAAGTATGTTCCCAGTTATTCAACATTCGGTGCGTCTGGTGAGATTGCAGCGTTCAATACTTTAACTGTATCCTCGCAAAAGGATGTATACATTTCTGGTGGAGCATTTCATTCAATTACAACATATAAGCATTTGGATGGTCCATCAGGCTTGCAAGCACCAGGCAATAATCAATATCCTAGATATCCATCATTCACATTTGATGATTTAACTGTCGAGACATTTGACCTCAATGGTTGGGGTAAGAATCTTTTGACCAGTACCGTAAGATTTGCTGATCTTATTATAAACAATGAAGAAACAGCAAAGAACTGGACACCACTAGGACTTCAAAATAATGGAAAGGGATATACTGTAAAAAGTCCTCCAATTACTCATGTTCTTGGTAGCGGATCTATAACATCGGTTCTATCTTCCATTTATCCAGGAAATACTGGCAATATCAATAATAGAAAATCAACTATTGTTTTTAAACGAGATCATGCGCCGATGTATGATACGAGCAAGGCTGGGGCAACTTATGCTGATCGTTCTGTAAAGCATTGGAATGAACTAAGCCTTGCACATGAGCAGTTGTATTGGGCCAATCAACAAGAATTTTCTGTTCCATACTTTACCACAATACAAGGATTGCTTGGACAGTTTGTTACACCATTGTTAAATCCCGGTGTATCTGATCCTATAAGTGGATCTGCGCTGAATCCCTATACAACACAACTTCTTCTTGGAGAAATTCAAGGAACCACATCAGTCGATGTTGGTCAAATCATAATGAAGAATCGTGTGGATAAATCGGACTATCATGTATGTGTGCTAAAGATGGAAGGTCTAGTCAATGTAAATGAAGTATATCTTGGAAATTACACTATGATGGAATGCGTTGATAGAGGCGCACCATCATCTGGTTCCAAAATTAATATTGGTGAACTACGGCTTGCACCACTATCCACATTGAATCTTCGGGGTTCACGGGACTTCTATAATTTTGGGTCAAGAGGAGCAACTGGTGTTTCTGGTGGAATCATGGCAGCACAGCCAGGAGATTATATCGATGAGGGAAATCACCTATCAAATCCTGTTGGGAAAATAGTGTATCCACAGAACGGAAGTATAAGACTGTTCAATGTGAACACAGCCAAGGCTGGTTCGATTCAAATATCATCATCATTGGCTGTTTCTGAAGTTGCTCAGATAGCAAATACCAATAAGAAGGGATAAAATCCCAACAACATCTCAAACAACGAACAACCCCCGATCTCTCGGGGGTTGTTTCTTTTCATAAATACTGTCGAGTGGGTTATGATTTGACACCCACATGTGCAAACCCCCCGCTCTTCACACGGGGGGTTTTGCTTTAAACTGGTATTCTATACTTGATATGAAGTATAGGAAGATGCGAGACATTTTCTATCTTTATATTACTACCCTGTTCTTCAGGCACTATTGCTCGACTTAACTCAAGGTATTGGTATTCAGTAGATCCGTTTGTTTTGGTGTTTGAAGCCGTATCGCCTTCAATACCATCTGCAACCGAAAGAACCTGATAGATTCCATTATTGGATGTGGAGTTACTAATCCTTATATAAGAACCAGCAGTGATGCCTATGTTTGGTGTAGCACCAAACAATCTTGTTCCGCCAACAGGTACTTTGTATGCAAGAAGATTTTTAGTACCAACTGAAACAGGATTTAAGAATCTGAAATTGATTGTTGCTGGTGGTAACACAGTTCCATCTAGATCAATTCCCGATGGTGGTATGGTGTAGTGTGGTGTTGTTTGGTCAACTAGATTTCGTTGATATGCCTGATTAAATGATCCTATTGAACCATTATGTTCATATCTCGGTGATGTCGAATCAAAAATGGAACTAGTTCCACTTACAGCAATACCTTGAAGAACAATCTTGTTTCCATTTTCTATCAAACCTACAAACTTTCTTGTCTTATTTGTGCATGTGATTATGTTTGGATTTGTACCAGACGCATTTGATTTGGTTGCACTTGTAAACTCGCTGTATGAATTTATGCTACAAGTTATACCCAAGGGCAGTGCTTGTAGTTTACTAATCTTTTCTGCTACTGTGGGTATCCCTGTGACCAGATCAACGTAAGAAAGACCTGTAGCACCATTCGATAATGAAAGCCCATCCATTTCTGTTTGAGCAAAATTGATATAAACATGATGAGGTGATTTGCGGAATGAGATCTGATTACTTGGAGTTAGTTGTGAAGTTATTGGTGATTCTTTGCTATTGAATGCAATGTATGCAAACTCTTTATAGAAATTTTCATAATGCTGCCCCTCAACGTTGACATTTGACGGAAAATCTGCATTTATCCATTCTTGTTGAGTCATGGATTGTGGTGCAACATACTTGTACTCACCCAAAAATGCGTTTGGTATAGTCTTGCCGTGCATGATCACGGCAAAGGTATTTCCATTAGCAGTTCGGACTGATGTTTGAAACTTTGTTGCAAGGTTCTTTACGTCAATTGAATTTACAGCACCGATAGTTGTATTCAATGTTATATCAACTGTTCCGCCTGTAACATAAACACCACCCTGATTTAGCGTTGTTGTACTATTTCCAGATGTTTCATTGCTTCTACTAGGACCAATACTCGGATCATCCGCTGGGTCTGTAATATCTTGAATTCTTTCTAAGTAGTTTGGTATCTGAAGAACCGAAGAGTAGAAAGAATCTTTTCCGTGTGTTACCCCATTGAACGTATCTTTGCTTGCCCAACTAATATCCTTTTTGATATCGGTTGTGGTAAGACTTATGGTGATAGGGTGGTTAGAGATCGGTGTTGGATTTGTTATGTCTCCACCACCACCTTCCTCTTCTCCCTGCAACAAGGGAAGTGTTTCTGGAGTTAGAACTTCACCAAACTCAGATCTGCTTGCATCATAATCGAAGTTAGTATATGAGAATACTACAGTTTCTCTAAATCCTCTTTGATTTGGATTGTAACCAGGATCTGTAGGTTGTGGATTTAGTTTTCCTGTTCCTAAAGTTGGATCCCAACCAGTTCCAAGAGCGACCTTAGAATCAAAAATTGTTTTTGGCGTTCCCGCAGTCTCCCCTTCTGCAAAATAGAAGAACATGAATGGGTTTTCTGCCTGTCTATCAGCATTGTTTATGAGGGAACTGGGTCTGGTGCCATTTGGGTGTGGCAATCTACCATAGCGGAAATTTTCGTGGGGTACATTAGAATAAATCCACCCATAAGGAGCATCGCCGTTTGTTGTGTTTGCGGGAATAGTTTTGTGGAAAGTAAACCATTCGCCTCTTGTGCTACTATTTGGATTTAATGTTCTTCGGCTTATTCCTGATGGTTGTGTTGCCAAGAAAGAAAGCATTGCATTCCGATATCTGCTAGAAAACACGGGGAACCCTATTTTTGATGTTGGTCCTACAATTTGATTTGGACCAGCATTACCATTTGCGTCTCTCTCAAAGGGATATCGTAAATCAGAAATTATAGTGCGTAATTCTTTGAGGTTGCGTGGATTCCCGTATAAGGGATGTCCAATTGGGCGTATTCTGGTTTTACCACGAATACCAGTTTTAACTGAGTTGGTGCCGCCATCATCTATCCACACAAAGAAGTCTAATGGTTCAATATATGTTCCAATTCGCGCATCTTTACCCGTGGCAGGATTTATATCAACTTTAGTTTTATACTGTTGAACATTGTCAACTAAAGCATGATCAAATGCCGCTACCTCTGTTTCTAGCGCAGTATTGTTGGTAGAATTTATAGTTGAATGGTTTGGAACAGCACTTATGTATCTAGTTACATGCCCACCAAACGCAGGAGATGGGCTGCTGATGTTATAATCGATTCCATTTGCAAAATTACTATTATTGAAATTTTCAGTTCCGTGCATGTATGTGTTTCGCACAATCAGATTTTCATGTAAACATGTAAAATCAAGTTGTTGTGTGGCTGTTTCTGTAAAGATTAAGCAATCTTCAAATGTGAGATCTTTTACATGTCTTGTGATATAGTGTTGATATGTTTTACCATCAGCACAAGATCCGGGCCAATTTTTGCTGGGATCGTAGAAAAACAAAGGTATATTTCCATCAGATCTACCAGAAATATTCCACTGTGATGTAAACACGATATCTTTTAGTGGTCCAGACCCACCAAGTCCAAGTCTTGCGTTGATATCGGAATATCTCTTACTTCGTGGACTTGGATTGTTAAATCTATAGAAAATAAAATTCTGAACTCCAATATGATCTTTTACAAAACTCAATGCTCCTTGCACCGTTTGGAAAATGTCTGAATGTACAGCAAATAAAGGCGCACTGGTGGTGTTGACATAATTTCTAGAGACAAAGCAATCATATATCAATGGTTGGTATACTAGACTGCTTGGATATCTAAACACATCGGCTTCATATCTACTCAAATTACTATTGATAAATGAATCAATATCAATATCCGCTGGTTGTTCTATCACACTCAGTGTGCTATCCGTCACAAAAGAAGTTATTACCTGATTTGTGGTCATGTTTCCTCTACTGTTAGCAAACTCAGGGTGTGCCCAGCAAAAGTCAAACGTATATCCAGCATTGGTTAGTGTGAACCCAAGATTATTTGTGAGTTCCAAAGTTCTTTGTGTCGGTTGTATAAAAATTCTTGGGGTGGTGAGCGTAAGACCACCGCTATTTGGGTCATCAATTGGTATTTCTAGGCTAGCAACAGGTCTAAAATTATTACCCGCTAAAACATCTATAGAAGAATTCAACCCCTTTTTAATATTAGAGGGCCAGACTGCTCCAAGTATATCTTGTTCTCCTTTAATATCTGGCGCACCAACATAAGAAATATTATACGTCATACCAAGACTATCTGCCCACTTGATGAGTTCCTTAGTATCTCGTACAGTTCCATCAACTGCTGTATCATCTATCCACAATCTTGGACTTACAATAGGTCCGCAATTGGCTTTTGCTGTTGTATTTGTGTATTCATAGGTATTAGCATTTACCGATGATGTTCCAAGTACAGGATGATTTTGCCTTTCTTCTGGAATATTGGAAGTAATATTTTTACCCAAAACACCCTTTTTTACTTTCCATCTACTAAGTCTAACTAATGTTTGTCCGTTACCGGGATCGGGGGGGTTTAGTCCTTCAAGTTCTGGACCAATGCCAAATATATACTCGCTATAGGGCCAGTCCCCCTCAATGTAGCAATTCTTATATCTCATTAAGTGAGTTGCAATATTACCTCTAAATGCTTTCTTTATAGGGTGATCACTCAGCGCATCATCTGTTGTTGGTCTTGTATTAAAATTTTGAAGATGGTAGCCTCTTAGTTTGGCTTTATATTTTGCAGCAGAAGTTCCTATGAAACCGCTTGGGTCTGTGATAGGTTCATTTTGAATTTCGGGATCCGTGGTGATTATTACCCAACGCATTTTAGAGAAAACTTTATACTCAATTGCATTGGAATCCTTGAATCCCATCTTATGACCAAGTGCTTTACTTTCAGGAGTTGTTAATTCCATCAGAAAAATCGTCCCGCCGCCAACCTCTCCCTCATTATCAATTGCAACTTCATTCGCTAGAGTATTACAAAATGCGTGCTTAAGACGCATAAGTTTTCTATAGGCAAAGTCAATAGACTTCATTGGCTGAGTTTTGGAACCAGAGCGAGTTAAATCGTCAACTCCAGTCTCGGCATTTACATATACAGATCCAGTAAACAAAGAATTGTTAAAATTGCTAGAAAAATAGAATGAACGAATGCCGCTATCGTTTCTTCTTATAATTTTCATCTGTTCGGGGGTTTCCCAATATGGTGGAATAGAATTTACGGCAAATATATCTGTACTTGAGTTATTGTGCTTCCCTGCGATAATTCTGGGTTTTCCAAACTTTGGGTAGACAACGGCTTGTAATTCATGATGCGGTGTAAAAGTTACATTATTTGGTGTTCTAAAACCGTCGCTATTTGTAAACAGGGTGTTTGTTTGACAAACATCACCGCTATCGATAAGACCAGATGAAGCATCAATTCTAATCCAATATGCAGTTACATCTTTGACTGGGTGGTGTGATGGTTCTCTTACAATCACTCTTTTCGAGGAACCATTGAGGAAAAATTCCACGCGATCTATATCACCGGCACCGTGAAATGCTATGACACCAACATCAAGATGTGTTGGATTATCGATGTTGTTGTTACCACCAACTGTTTGATATGGAACCGTGACCCACCTACAAATAACATTCTTCTTTGCAAAAACATTGTCTGAAGTTGCAGGATAACTCTGTAACGTGTGTCCAATTTCAATGCCTGTAGTTGGATCAATGAAAAACAAAGGGACTTCTGCTTGAAGCCCTTGTTCATTTCTATTCAGATCGGTTTGCCATATATTTACACTAGCAACCTGATCTGCTGTAGCAATACCCGCAGTATCTTGTGGCAGTAATGTTGTGGGAAATGGCTGTGTTAGAGTTGTAAAGGTATTTCTACCAGAATGTGCTTGAATTTTTGGTGGGTTGAATAATTGCATAATTTTCTACTCTTTTAATTTGGTATTCTATACTTGATATGAAGTATAGGAAGGTGTGATACATTTTCTATCGTTATGTTTTTGCCAACAGCCTGTTCTTCAGGCACTATTGCTCGACTCAACTCAAGGTATTGGTATTCAGTAGACCCGCTTGTTTTAGTGTTTGAAGCAGTATCACCTTCAATACCATCTGCAACCGAAAGAACTTCATAGATTCCATTGTTGTTGGACGCGGAACCACTTATTCTTACATAAGATCCAGCAGTGATACCTATGTTTGGTGCTTCACCAAACAATCTTGTACCACCAACAGGTACTTTGTATGCAAGAAGATTCTTGTTGCCTATTCCTATAGGATTCAAGAATCTAAAGTGTATTGTTTGTACTGGTCCTGTTGTTGGTGCTGGAATAACATAGTGTGGAGAAGTTGGATCATCTATTGCAATTCGTTGATAAGTTGTATTTACAGATCCAATTCCACCATTATGTTCGTATCGGTTAGCACCGCTGAAAATAGAATTAAATCCACTTGCAGCAATTCCTTGAAGAACAATCTTATTTCCATTTTCCACAACTCCAACGAATTTTCTTATCTTGTTATTGCAAGTCACATCCGATGGGTTTGTACCAGACGTATTTGATTTGTTTGCACTTGTAAACTCGCTGTATGAATTTATGCTACAAGTTATACCAGGGGACAGTGCTTGTAGTTTACTAATCTTTGTTGCTACTGCGGGTGTTCCTGTGACCAGATCAACGTAAGAAAGACCTGTAGCACCACTTGACAATGAAAGTCCATCCATTTCAGGTTGAGTAAAGAAAATATAAGTGTGGTGAGGCGATTTGCGGAATGAGATTTGATTGTTTGTTATTTGTGAAACGACTGGCGATTCTTTGCTATTGAATGCAATGTACGCAAACTCTCTATAGAAATTTTGATAGTGAAGACCTTCTGGATCTATGTTATTTGGACTACCCAAAGCCTCCCACTCCTCCCTTGACAGGGATTGCGGTGCAACATATTTGTACTCACCAAACTGTGTACTTGGTATAGTCTTACCATGAAGAATGACTGCAAAAGTATTTCCATTAGCAGTTCTAACTACAGACTGAAACTTTGTTGCAAGGTTCTTTACGTCAATTGAATTGACAGCACCAATAGTTGCATTCAACTGCACATCAACTGTTCCGCCTGTAATATAAACACCGCCTTGATTGGGTATCAGTACACTGTTTCCTGATGTTTCATTGCTTCTACTCGGTCCAATACTCGGATCATTCGCTGGATCTGTAATATCTTCTATTTTCTCTAAGTAGTTTGGTATTTGTACTATGTCGGAATAGAAAGAATCTGCGCCGTGAGTTGTTGCATTGAACGTATCTTTACTTGCCCAAGTAATATCCTTTTTAATATCGGTTGTGGTAAGACTGATAGTGATGGGGTGGTTAGAGATCGGTGCTGGATTTGTTATAGTTCCTGTTTGATCTTCTTGAAATGTACTTCTGGGCAGAACTTCACCAAACTCGGATCTAGTTGCATCATAATCAAAGTTTGTGAATCTATATTGTAGATTGTTCTTGAATCCTCTTTGATTGGGATTTTCTTGCCAACCAAGTTTTTGTTTATTTAAAAATTGATTGTTTGGATCTATATTCAGTATTCGTGCATTTGTTTGAGATAGAGTTAGTCCAGTGCTTGGGTTTTTTGGAAGAATGAAGTTTTCGTAAGTTATTGCTGATGGCATCCACCCATAATTTGCCCCAACAAAATCTCCCTCTAATGTATTTTGATACCAAATACCTCTTGTAGTACTATTTGGTTGGTTTTCAACCAATCCAATATTATTTGCTATTGCATGATCTTTATCTGTTGCTAGAACGGGGAAAAATATATTCGAATTTGTTCCTATTCGCTGATTTTCTCCAGCCTGACCATTTACTTTTTCAAATGGATAATTTAAATCTGAAAGGAGGGTTCTAGCCTCTCGCATATAGTTCGGTCTACTACCATCCGGTCTACCTCTAAAATCTATACTCACCTTTTTCAACCCATCTGGGCTTGCTGTACCATCGCCAACAAATATAATCAGTTGTTTTTCATAGGGATCTAAAAGACTTTCATCGTTGTCAGACATACAGTATTGCTGAACATTGTCAAAAACAACCATGTCATAGTGGAGACAGTCATCGTTATTTAAATTGTTTCCCCCACTTGGATAATTCAAGGATGGTGCTGATGGAACGGCATCTTTATAACGATATACGCTACCTCCAAAGGTGCTTTGTCCGAGAAAACTGTTGTTAGGTATTGGTCGATTTGATACACCGGATACAATCTGTGTGTTGTAAAATAGAACATTTTCCTGAGGACACGTTAGAACTATTTGTTGAGATCCATCTGGTGTCTTCAAAAGACAATCAGAAAACACTATATCTCTAACATATCTACCCCCGAAAAATTCATAAGTGAGTCCATCACCACCTTCGGTTATAGAATAGTTGTGCAATCTGTCTGCCAGCGCATTTATTATTCTTCCTGAAATAGACCATTGCCCTTCTTGTCTGACATCGACTAATGGTCCTTCTCCGGAAACTCCGTGTCTTGCATCTATATCGTAATATCTTTTGCTTCTTGGGCTTGGATTGTTGAATCTGTGAATTATTAGATTGTTTATACCAGCAACTTTTGATTTGAAAGAATAAAAACCACTATTAGTTTGAAATAAATCTGAGTGTATTCTAAAAAGGGGCGCATTAGAAGCATTAACATAGTTGTGAGATCTAAATCCGTTTATGGTAAACAGTTGATAGTAAACTCCACTAGATCTAATGATATCTGCTTCCCATTGATCTAAAGTGGAGTTTACTAAGATATCAATCGAGAACTTTGCTGGTTCTTGCACATGCCTAATCACCGAGTTTGTTACAAATGCCTTTAGAGCAGTATTGTTCCATATCTGAGCATTTGGGCTTGATCCTTCTGGATCTGTCCACGGAAATTCAAATGTATATCCCATAGATGTTGTGAAGCCAACCCTATTTAATTGAGCCTTTACAAATATGGCTGGAACACTACTAAGAGATAAACCACTTGGAACCGGAGTTATACCATCTGAAGCAAATACACCTTTCTTATCATCTGAAAATTGAACCGAAAGATTGCTTTTAAAATCTGGTACTGGCACCATGGTGGTGGAATAGGTCATTCCATTTGCTTCAGCCCACTCATATATTTTGTACCTATTTCTCTCCCCACCATCAACTACTGTGTTGTTCAACCATTGATATGGTGGCACAAACCCCAATGCTGTTGATACCAATGATTCAAGTGATGTTCCATATTCATATGAACCTACTGATGTTTCATTGAATGAGAGTGCTGGAAATTCTTGATCCGTTGCAGTTATAGTTGAGGTATTGAAATTTGTTGTTCCCGTTTTTACCTTCCATATTTTGTAATTATTCTGTAATTTGGCATCTGGTGCCACGCCTTGATTTATCTGAGAATAATCTAGTTCCGGACCCATACCAAAAGCATATTCAGACCAGGGCCAGTCCATCTCCACAACGCAGTTGTTTAGTTTTATTAGTTGTACACAAATGCCTTTGCCCATATTTTCTTTTGTGAGTTTCCCTGTGCTTTGAAGATGACATCCTTTTATTTTGGCTCGTCTACCATCAGCAACTATTGGATCTCGTTCAATAGTCAACCAGCGCATTCTCGCAAAAGATTCATATTGTCGTAATCCCGTCCAAGAAACCGCACCCCATTTGTGACCATTGTACAATTCTGGTCCTTCGCCAAGATCTTTGAGGTATATTGTTCCCCCACCAACATCTCCCTGATCTTTAATTTCTATCGTTGAAAATGGGTTGTAGTGTTTGTGCTTGAAAGCCATCAATCTATTGATAGCAAATTCAATTGTTTTAAATGGTTGCTCAGATGAACCAGATCTAGAAATATCATCAACACCATTTGAAGTTGCATCCACATAAACGGCTGTATTAAACAATGTGTTTGATGTGTTTGTTGAAAAATAGAAAGATCGTATTCCCGTATTTTCTGATGTTCCCACCATCAACCCAGTATCGGGATCTGTATATACAGCAGTTGCATTATATGCTAGGGTGTTTTTATCATTGTTGTGCTTTCCAACAAGTATTCTTGGTTTTCCATTTTTTGGATATATAACGGCTTGCAATTCGTGATGTGGTTTTATTTCTATTGATGTTGGCTTTGGCAAACCAGAGGTAGTCTCCCCCCTAGAAACTATATCACCACTATCAATTGGGAACAAAGAAGAATCTAATCGCACCCAATAGGCACTCACATCCTGCTCTGGATTATATGTGACTTCTGTGACTGTTATTGGATTTGATATCCCGTTGAGATAAAAAACAACTCTATCTATTCCACTATGATGAAACGCGATAACTCCAATATCAAGATATGATGGATTTCTTTCCCCGCCAATAGTTTGGTATGATGGTGTTAGCCATCTGCAAACTACATTTTTTTCCGAACCCGACAAACGAAGGGGATAGTGAATTGGATCTATATCACCAATCATATCTGGCAATATACCATTTTCCGTCAATTTATCTGCTATGAGAGGCTCAGTGACTCCTCTCCAAACACCAGCATCATTTACCGCATATGGTTGTGATATTGTGCTAAACTGATTGATAGAATTTGATGGAACTATCACGGGGGGCTTGAATAATTGCATAATTTTCTACTCTTTTAATTTGGTATTCTATACTTGATATGAAGTATAGGAAGATGCGAGACATTTTCTATCTTTATGTTTTTGCCAACAGCCTGTTCTTCAGGCACTATTGCTCGACTCAACTCAAGGTATTGGTACTCGGTTGAACCACCTGTCCTAGTATTTGAAGCAGTATCACCTTCAATACCATCAATGGTTGCAAGAACTTGATAGATTCCATTGTTGGAGGCGGAACCACTTATTCTTACATAAGAACCAGCAGTGATACCTATGTTTGGTGAAGCACCAAACAATCTTGTACCACCATTTGGTACTACTTTGTATGCAAGTAAGTTTTTACTACCTGTTGCTATTAAATTACTGAACCTTAAGTGAATTGTTGCTGGTGGTAAGATATTACCATCTAGATCAATTCCCGATGGTGGTATGGTGTAGTGTGGTGTTGTTTGGTCAACTGGATTTCGTTGGTATGCCTGATTAAATGATCCTATTGAACCATTGTGTTCATATCTTGGGGACGCCGAATTAAAAATGGAACTAGTTCCACTTACAGCAATACCTTGAAGAACAATCTTGTCATTTCCTATCAAACCTACAAACTTTCTTGTCTTATTTGTGCATGTGATTATGTTTGGATTTGTGCCAGATGTATTTGATTTGGTTGCACTTGTAAACTCGCTGTATGAATTTATGCTACAAGTTATACCCAAGGGCAGTGCTTGTAGTTTACTGATCTTTTCTAGTACAGCAGAAGTTCCTGTTACCAGATCAACGTAAGAAAGACCTGTAGCACCATTCGATAATGAAAGCCCATCCATTTCAGGTTGAGTGAAGGAAATATAAGTGTGGTGGGGCGATTTGCGGAATGAGATCTGATTGTTCGTTATTTGTGAAACGACTGGTGATTCTTTGCTATTGAATGCAATGTATGCAAACTCTTTATAGAAATTATCATAGTGAAGACCTTCTGGATCTATATCACTTGGTCTGCCCAAATTTTCCCACTCTTCCCTTGGCATAGATTGTGGTGCAACATATTTGTACTCACCAAACTGTGTACTTGGTATGGTCTTGCCATGAAGAATGACTGCAAAGGTATTTCCATTAGCAGTTCGGACTGATGTTTGGAACTTTGTTGCAAGGTTCTTTACGTCGATTGAGTTTACAGCACCGATAGTTGTATTCAGCGTTATGTCAACCGTTCCACCTGTGACAAAGACACCACCTTGATTTGGCGTTGTTGTACTATTTCCTGATGTTTCGTTGCTTCTACTAGGACCAATACTCGGATCATTCGCTGGATCTGTAACATCCTCAATTCTTTCTAAGTAGTTTGGTATTTGTACTATGTCGGAATAGAAAGAATCTACACCATGAGTTGTTGCATTGAACGTATCTTTACTTGCCCAACTAATATCCTTTTTAATATCGGTTGTGGTGAGACTTATGGTGATAGGATGATTAGAGGTTGGTTGTGTGGTTGTGTTGGCAGTTTCTTCAGTTATAATTTGATCATAGTTGTATAGCCACCAATCGTATAAATTGTTGGTCATGAATTCAGCATATGAGTTTCCTTTAAAACTAGGACCAACCCAATCTATTCCAATTCCTGCTGTCGTTACTGTATCACTTTTATGATCAAATATTGTCGGCTTGACTCGGAAATCATATTTTCCAGTATTTTCAGCAGTTGGATCTATTAAGTAAGTTTGTAACGTAGACCCGTTCGCTGATTGGAAATAAAATCCTGTGCTGAAAATTGAAGTGTCGTTGGTAAATGTTTTGTCCAACAACAATTTAGAATTTGTTGCTGAGTCGGTGTAATCAAAATCTGAAGTTAGACCAACAGCAGAAATTGATGCGGATATTTGACTGTCTGTTGATTTACACAGCCATATATTGTTGTATAAACATGTGACTCCATCTAAATTCTTGTTGTAAGCCCACCATCTATAAATTGCTTTGGAATCCGGAATCATCACCCCACCAACAGTTATGCCTGGTAACCAAGAATGATTCCATGCAGATCCCGAAAATTTTCCATTGTAAATGGCATAACCTAATCCAGATTGATAAAAATCATCGATGTATTCTTGTGGGGCATTTACTATGAACGGTGTACTTCCACCGCAAAATTCCGCTGTTGTTCCCAAAATGTACGAACCGCTTGACCCACTAGACAAAGAACTTGTCGGCAATAAATGATTTGTGCTTAACTCAGTTTTTACTAAGTTTTTTACTACATGAAGTGGTCCTGTTAAAAAATTATTTCTTATAGCAAAGTTATTAAATTTCCACCACGGCATAGTCAAAGTTTCTTCTTTGTCTATCTCCACACTACCGACGTTATTGAGTATCTTAAAATTGGCTAGATCTCCCCGCATACCACAATTTCTTTGTTCCACCTCATATATTTTCAAACCTCTATCGGAGAACAACACATTATTTTTAATAGTAAAACCAGGATTGCCGCTTATTCCGTTATACTCTTGAATTGCCACACCGATATTGGTTGGGGTGTAGATAAAATTCTTTTCAATATTAATGTCGGCACACCTGTCATAGAATGCCATTCCATTCCCGTGTTGTGTTGCTATTGTAAAAATATTATTACCATAAACATTGTTTCCAGAACTACCAGACATGTAAATGCCGGTTTTAGTTCTCCACCCAACAACGGTGTTATATTTAATATTTACTCCGGTGCAGCCAGAGAAATGCAATCCTCTATAGAAAGATTTATAACATAGATTTCCTAAAACAAGAGAGTTGCTAAAGTTGCCATGGAAAGCAGCATTGTCTGCGTGGTGAAATGCATTATACTTAAATACTATATTTGAACTTATTTTAAAATTGTCTGCATTAGAAGAGTAGCCGACATTCTCTTCACGGAATTCAAAAATATCAAATCCTATAAATTGAATATTTTTAACTCTACAGAGATTAATACCAATTCTTAAGACTGGAATTCGTGGGGCTATTGTGCTATCTGATCTCACATAAAAATATTTTTCTTCGCCATCAAGTTCAAAAGCATATTCGTAGGTATTTCCGAGCCAAGATTTATTGCCAATAAAAGCAATATTTCTTACGGGTGAGTATGATGGTTTATCTAGGATATTAATCTTGCGTTCGGCATAACTAATGCCAACCACTTTATGGAATGACAAATTGTTATTTCCGCCTTGCATAACAAGCGTGGTATTGGTCCAGTCTGTGGAAATTCCCGAACCGTCTCTGGCAAAGACCAAATCCATCAATTGATTTGTTCCAACGCCAGTTATCCCATGTAAAATCCCATCAGTTGTTGAACCATACGGGACGAATCTGGAACCAGATATGTTTACAGAGGGAAAAGTAAATGACTCTGGGTACGAAAGATATAATTCTGGGTATTCAGAACCAGTTTCACCTCTATTCAATAAACACGGAGACAGCGTTGATGGAGATGTTAAAGATACATTGTGTGGAAGATTATAATCATAATCATACAATGAAAAATCTATCTTTTTTAGATCGGTTGTAAATGGTAAATGTTCTGGTTTAAATTTGTATCGTTTTATTCCCGAGAATATACCATTAACTCCATATGACGTATCTAATACAAGATCAATGGATCCCTTAATTTTACAGCCATGCAATTTTTCGGATACGACCACAATGTTTTTTTCTCTAAAGGTTTCATCACCAAAAAATAAAACTTTGTCTGTGGCAAATGCTAGAGCAGAGCCAGGAGTATTTGTGATATTGTCTAAATCATAGACACCTTCTTTTGCGATGATGTATCTTATCTCAGCATCAGCACCGGTAGAACCTATCATCGAATAGGCTTTTTGTGGCGTGTGATAGGGATTTGAACTGTCCCCATTCCCCGTAATATCACTGCCGTTTGGAGAAATGTAAATATATGTTCCTGGTGACTTTAGAATGTTTGCGATAAACAAATCATAGTCTTCAAGAAAATTCAAGAAATTTTGATCCGACATTTAAAATCCCTTAATCCCAATCTCTCTTACTGGACACGGTTAGTTTAAGTTTTGCATCAGTTATCTGTGCGTTTGCTGGAAGCGATGACAAGTTAAAAGCCATTGCTGTTCTTGTCGGTGTTCTCGCTTGAATGACTGTGCCGAATCCGGGAAATCCATCAGAACCATCTGATGGAGCATCATCTCCATCATTCCACGGATTCAATAGTCCGATTGGAATTTGTGTTGCTTCTTCAAGATTTCCACTGTTCGGCAATACTACAGTTCCAGCCCACCTATCATCTCCAAAGGCTGATGATGGATTGTGGTAATAGAAAGTATCAAACTCTGGTATGACTATGATCTCAGTATCAGTAAAATTTGTTTGAGATAATAGTCTTTTATTGCTAATGAATCGTTTGTTTATAAAGTCACTACGCATGTATTAGGTTCCTATGTAATAGAGAGTGGCACCATTGATGGTTGACCATGCATGAATTCTATTCAAGTTGTCTGTTTCGATGAATATCTGATCTCCGTTGTACAATGGGAATCCCCCTTGCGAAGAAACTGCGGTTGAGAAGCCAATGAATATGGTTCCTGTATTGTTCAGATCACTTCGGAAATGTACACCGCTGCTTAGAGCCACAGATGAGAATATGGTTGATGTGCCAGCACCACCAGATGCTATAGCAACCTTATTTGCAGTTCCACCTGTTGGTTGTACTATTGCCTTGATATCAACTTTCAATCCGTTTGCTGTGACAAGACTGTTGGTAACAGATGTGCTGGTGAGTATGTCTTCTATGGTACCGATATTGGTATTAATTGTGCTAACTGCACTGTTTATGGCAACTGTGCTTGCATCTTGAGTCTGTAGATTGTTTCCAGTGAATTTCAGTGAGTTCAGTGCAGTGAGTGCCTCACCCGTCAATCCAACATAGTCTCCACAGGCTCCAAGCACACGCAGTGTGTTTGTTGCAATGTTTGAAAGGTGCGTGAGACCAGTTCCACCAATATTCACGGTTCCTGTCACTTCAACTGGAATTACACCGGTGCCAGTATAGCCATGAATTTGTACTACTTGACTTGCGGCGGTAGCGTTTCCTAATGATATTCCGCTGATGGTCACACTTCCCAAACTTAGTCCGGTGACATTTGCCGTCACTCCTATAGAACCAGCCGCAAGATTCACAAACAAAGCACCAGTGCTGTCTACACTGAATGGGACTTTGGTGCTGTAGTTGTTGATGTTGGTAAGACCGTGCGAGAAGACTGAAACGGGCCAGGCACCAGAAAGACCAACAACACGGACGGTGTCTTCTGCGTTCGTTGCTGTATCAGTTCTTAGGCTAATTCCATTGGCATAAGGTGATGCACCAGTGGATGCCCGCATCAATCTAATTGGGAATCCAGAGGTTGAATCTGCAACGGGACTAGTTAATGACTCAACGGTAACGGTATTAAACACAGACACGCTATCAGAACCATAAGTCAATGAACGAATGTCGAGATCTGTTGCAGTAACTCCAACTGCCCATCCGCCAGAGTAGCCAACGATTCTCACAACATCTTGACCCGCAGCACCAGCCGTCGCTGGATCTCCCGCAGTCAATGCACGAATACCAAAGTTGGTTGCAGTTACTCCAACTGCCCAACCACCAGAATATCCAACCACACGAACGACATCTTGAGTGATTGCGCCAGCAGTTGTGGGATCTCCCGCGGTCAATGATCGAATATCAAGATCTGTTGCGGTAACTGCATGAGTGTTTACATTTACTGTTCCCGTTACAGTAACCGGTCCACCGACACTTGATACAGCAACTGAAGGAGTATTTACCACAGCAACGGGTAAACCGTTTGATGATGTAACTCTGGTTCCACCTTCTGCAACACCACCGTAAGCAATCTTCATTACTTGAAAATGATTACCCTCTGCTGCGGAGTAGTCTGTTGCTATTACTGCTTCTCCAGAAAATCCTGATACTGCCACATTGTTGTCCGTGTCGTAAGCCATTTTGATTCCTTTTTATGATTCTGTGATCTTGATTATTTATACTCCTTGACACCACAATACATAGAGTATAATCCTCATCATGATTGACCCCACACAGATATCCAACCTCATCGAACGAATGGTTTCCAACAGAAAGATCTCCTACATGGAGGCTGTTTTGGAAATTTGCGAAGAGCATTCAGTTGATGCATCGCTTGTGGCAAAGCACTTGTCTCGTCCCATCATTGAAAACATTGAGAACGAAGCACGACAAGTGAATCTATTGCCGCGTAAGAAATCATTACCATTCGCTTGACACACACCGCACACGCTGTATACTCAGCACATTGTCAGATACTCAGTACACCCAGTAAAAGGAGCAATACGATGTCAGATTTCGCAAGTTTTAAGAAGAGTTCAAAGAACAACCTTGGCAAGATTGCCAAGGAACTAGAGAAAGTCACTAAAGGCGGGGGAGAGAATTCCTACAAGGATGATCGTCTCTGGCAGCCCGAAGTTGACAAGACGGGAAACGGGTATGCAGTCATCCGTTTCCTCCCCGCTCCTCCAAGTGAGGATCTTCCTTGGGTTCGTGTCTTCAGCCACGGATTCCAAGCAAAGGGTGGTTGGTACATTGAGAACTGCCCCACCACAATCGGACAGAAGTGTCCCGTTTGTGAAGCAAACAACGAGTTGTGGAACAGCGGAAACGACGATGACAAGAACATTGCGCGTGATCGGAAGCGCAAGTTGTCATACATCAGCAATGTCCTTGTGATTGAAGATCCTGTCAATCCTGCCAACAACGGTAAGATCTTCCTCTATCGCTATGGTAAGAAGATCTTTGATAAGATCAACGACAAGATGAATCCTCAGTACAAGGATGAGGATGTTGTGAATCCGTTCGACTTCTGGCAGGGAGCGAACTTCAAGATCAAGATTCGTAATGTCGATGGATACCGCAACTACGACAAGTCAGAGTTCTCTGCATCGTCACCTCTCCTCGACGGAGATGACAAGGCACTTGAGGCTCTGTGGCGCAAGGAATACTCATTGCTTGACTTCGTGAAGCCTGATCAATTCAAGGCATACGGAGAACTCAAGACAAAGTTCCAATCCGTCATCAATGGTTCTCAGTCTCAGAAGGCAGAGGAAATGGATATTTCAGAGGAAGAAGAGGATGCTTCGGAGAAGAAGTTCACCCCGAAGTTCCCAACTGCTGAAGCGAAGGCACCTGGTCGGGAAACAAAGCCAAAGACTAGCAAGGTGAGTGAAGATGATGACGAGGATGATGCCTTGTCATACTTCAAGAAGTTGGCAAATGAGTGAGTTTTATACATATTGTTGTTCGCCCCAGTCTTCTCACTGAGTCGGCGTGGGGACAGTGCAAGCGTCTCATTACGCTATTCACTGCGCGTCGGGGAGTAACTTAACCCGCACAAGGAACTTCGCTACCGAACACCCCTCAGAAATGAGGGGTGTTTTATTTTCAGAACACAGCAAGAATAAATAGTGGTATGAAGAAGAGCAATAAAGCATTAATTGAATCTTTAAAAACAATCCTATCTTCCGATGATGAGTTGAAGAAGGATAGGGTAAAGATGCTTATTGATATTGGATTTTTTGGTTTGAATGAAAAGGAAAAAGAATCTTTGTTCAATCCAAAACCCACAAAAAGGAAGAATGCAAATGGCACAAAAGAAGAAATTGACCGAGAAGCATGAGTCGGACTATCAGTTTGCTCGTCGTTGTGCCGATAGAATGAATCTTCCATGGCAAGCAATAGTTTCTAATCAGAAGTATGTTGACATCATCAGAGAAGCACGTTATACTAATATGAGTGTGAGTGAAACCGTGGCTTACTTCAAGGAAGTTATTTCCGAGAAGAAAGATATTGAAAAGAAGACCAAGGTAAAGACACCTGGTCAAACCATGGATATATCAAAGAGGAGCAAGGATTTTCCAACTCCTCCCTGTGAAATGGATAGATGATTGAAAACATACAACTACCAACCCGTACAACTAGACCTTCCCGATCTCCGTGTGCTTGAGAGCAAGCATGGGAGAGTCTACATCACGCCTTCGGGAAAGCATCTGCCGTCTGTCACGACGGTCACTGGCTTCGAAGGCAAGGACGGGATAGAGATTTGGCGCAGGGCAAATCCACGCGAGGCACAACGAGTCTGTGATCGTGGAAACACGATCCATTCCATGATGGAACATCTCCTCAAGAACGAGGATGTTGTTCTTTGCGAACATTCTGATGTCAATGAACTCTACGAAATGCTGAAGAGCCACGTCGAGACAAAGATCGACAATGTCTATGCACTTGAGCAACACATGTGGAGCGAGAGCGTAGGACTCGCTGGCAGAGTTGACTGCATCTGCGACTACGATGGGAAACTTTCAGTTGTGGACTTCAAGGGTTCGACTCGCGAAAAGCACACAAGTGGAATCAAGAATTACTTTCAGCAAGCCACGGCATACTCTTTGATGTTCCAAGAACTCACGGGTCGAAAGGTCGAGCAGATCGTGATTCTTGTGGCTTGCGAGACGGGTGTCCTACAAGAGTTCGTAAAAAAGCCCGTGGAATATGTCCCCGGGCTTCTTAGTTCTCTTCAGTTGTACAATCAGTGGTATCAGTTGAATCCGATTACTGTCGAATTGTGATTGATGTAACGAACCTTGAGTGGTAGGATCTCTCCTGGTGCCATGACAATGCGCGTGGTTGCGCTATCTCTCCACAATTTGACATCTGCGGTTACACCTGTTGTTAGAGCAGTTGCTGTACACATGATTGCATTTGCTCCACCTGTCCACCCACCTGTTGGGATGGTAAATGACTCTGAATATTGTCTGTCCATGGTAATCCTCCTGTCATATTTAGCAAAACAGTGATTTGGGAAATCTCAGAGTGGGTCTATACATAGAGGTACATGGTTTCATTTTATAAAGGAGAACCAAATGGCAGATTTTCTAGGTACGGCTTGGTGGAGCATTCTCATGTTTGTCGCTGGTGCTGCAATCGGCACCCCACTTTGGAATTGGGTTTCCAAGAAACTTCCTTGGAATAAGTGACAGACAACCAAGTCTTCTCTAAAGAACACAGCGGCTTTTTGCCGCTGTTTTCCTTTATACATATTTTACGAAATCACGGAGATTCAAATGAACCCATTCACTCGCAGAGACTCGCTTTCCGATATTGCCGCAAACACTCTTGACAAGAGCAAGAATCAGACTCTTGTCGAGGCACTATTGGAATCAACATACAACACAAACCACCGCTCTGCGTTGGATGACAGGGCATTGTTCTACGTCGAGAAGCCAGAGAACATGCAAGTTATCAATGCATTCATCAAAAGGTTTCTCACAGGTCAACATCTTGATCCAATGGATCGTTTGAATCGTCTATTCCTACAGTTGCAAACAATCGGTCTTCATGTGGATGATGGTGACATGAATTTCGGTGTCAAGGATGCCACAAATGGCACATTCAATGTCTATCAGTATGGAAGACGCGCTAGTGATCACCCAATCTCTGGTGACGAATATATTGATGACGAAATCTTTCTTCGTTCCCGTATGCACGGTAAGTTGAAGATTCGAACATCTATGGTTCCTGGCGGACTCTACATGATCGATGCAGAACTCTACATGACATCTGAAAAGAAGAACCACGACTAAGTTTCTAATGTCAGACAATCGTATTCGTGATGAAGACTTTTTGACCTTCGCACTTGAAAACTATGATAACCCACAATGCTCCTCTCTTGAGGAGTTCTATGAGGATATAGACAGAATCAAGTATCTGAAGAGATTAATGAATCGCGACGATGGGGACACGGCACAGCGAAACAGATTGATCATAAACCATCTCATTGTTATAACCAATGTGTTTGGAATAGAAATTGGAAACCGAATACTGTTTCACAGAATGGAAGAAAAGTTCCATTCAAGACTCAAGACATTCCTTTATTATCTCAATGTGCTTCGCCACGAAATACCAGAGGCTGATCTTGCAGTAATACCAATGGAAGATTCTCTTTTGCAAGAACTGAGGAAGATATGAAAGACACTCCTGAAAACTTTAGCAAACACTTGGATGAAGAAGCCGAAAGACTAATTCTTGAGGCACTTGAGGATCAAGATAAGATGGACATCCTTGAGATTATGCTTGGAGAAGAAGTTGCAAATACTGCCTCTGCACCTGGTCTTGCCATGGTTTCAGACGGAGAACCCGTTTCTCCACGATACAAGCAACGCGAGTTTGGTAAGGGAATCTGGCGAAGGAAGAAAAAGAAAGAGCCAGTGTTCGAAACCTCAGATATAAAACTATCACTTGATATTGCAAACACATCATTGATGGAAACTCACTATGTTGTGTATGGTGTAGATGACATCAATGTCGATCAAGTTCTCTCACTCATTCCATCAGAAGAACTTGAGATGCTTGCTGAAGGAGCAAAGCGCAAGATTGTCATTCGTGGTGGAAAGAAGAGAATCGTCTTCAAGTGTCCAGCGGGACAGAAACTTGCCAAGAAGGGTGGAAAGGCTTGTGTGAAGATGGGTGGAGCAGAGAAGGCTCGCCGTTCCAAGCAAGCCAAGAAAGCCGCACGAAAGTCCAAGAAGAGCAGAGCAGCAGCAAATCGCAAGAGAGCAAAGTCTATGAAAAAAAGAAAGTCGATGGTGCGAAGATGAATAGTGTTATGACTAGAATTGCAGCAATTCTTTCAATGGGAGTTATGATGATTGGTGCAAAATGCACCTCGACTCCATCTATCATAAAACCAGAAACTCCTGTAGCCACAGTTGTGTATGATGATGTCAAGAAAGTTACAGAATCAAATGAGGTTGTAAAAGCAAATGCAGAAGAGATTCAGCAGTCTGCTACTGCCATTACTCAATCTGCTATTGCTATAAAGGACAAGACCGAAGATCCTGTTGTTGCTGAAGAAGCAAGTAAGATTGTTATTGAAAGTAACAAGGTGGAGAATGCTTCCATCTCAATACAGAAAGAAGTTGATATCGTGCAGAAGGATCTTTCTGCCGAGAATGTTCAGCCACTTCTTGAGCAAATTGAGCAACTTGAGAACACCAACAGCGATTGGAAGAAGAAGTACGATGATCTTGTTGCCGCATCGACCGCAGAGATTCAGAAGATTGTAAGAATCTTTTGGATGGTTGGTTTTGCAATGATTGTTGCGGGAATGATCGTAGCATACTTTCACAAGGTCATCGGTGGAATCATTCTCTGTGCAGGATTTGTTTCTGTTGGTCTTGCAGCAGCAAACCAATACTACTATCAAGAGATTGCCACAGTTGGTCTTGTAGTATTCATAATCGGATTCCTTGCATCTGCCATTTCAGTTGGCTACTTCATCTTCAGAAACAAGAAGACAGAAGAAGCAGTTGCAGACAATGTCAAGTTGCTTGAGGACATCAAGACCGAGATTCCCGAAGAGGCAAAGGTCAAGATCTTTGGTGATGGTGGTCTTGCAACAAAAGTGCAGAAGCAATCGACGCAGAGACTCGTCAAGGAAATCCGCTCTAAGTTAGTCAAATAGCGGAGAGAAGAATCTCACCATGCATCTTCTTGCAGATGTAATAGGCATCTATCACATCCGATACGGGTGATGTGATGTCCTTCTTGTCTGGTGTCATGATTGACTTGAGATCTATGCCAGTTTCCTTGAGAAACGCTTCGTGCATAGCAGTCTTGTCTGCGTTGCCCTTACCACAACCAAACTTCTTCACCTCTGTGGGTGGAATGATGGTAACGGGAATGCCCTCTTGAAATAGTTTGTACTTCAGTACACCTGTATTCTCAGCAATGTGAAACACTTTGCCTGTAGCGGAGTATGCATATCCTTCAAGAGCCACTTGCTTTACATCCTTTAGAATGTCTATTGCCCAATCAGCAATGCTCTGATACCGCTCCATATCTTCTTCCCATTCGGAGAACAACTCTCCATGAATGTTTCCCATGAAGATCTTGGCATACTTCTTGGTATCGGTCAGAAAGTAGAAGCAGCAGTCATCGAACGTGAATTTGCCACCACCTTCAAAGACGCAAATGCAAGGACCACAAAGAGAGTAGTCGATTCCTGCGATCTTGTGGAGTGTATGAGTCATATCATAGATATTTATGAGGAGATTTCATGCCAACAAATACAGACCTAGCAGATGTAAACGAAATCTATGTGGGGTATCTACTCGCCGGTGGTAAGTGGTGGGACGAAGCAGCAAAGACACAGTTCAATCGCAAGTCCCGCCAGATCGGAACAGAGAATACCTCCATACAGATGGAAAGGGCAAAAGTCATGATGGAAGAGTTCTTGAAGTGGGCAAAGAGCCACAAATATTCTGGTAAAGTGTCGCAAGTATGGTGGACGGCACGACCAGGAGATTTATCCCGTGCGGTGGGACAAGAAGTAGACTCTCGCAAGAATCCTACAGACATACTTGCGAAGTTTACCTCCGGACCAGCACAGGGATTTCTTGGACTATCTGCAAAGTCTACATCTGGTTCGGGTGACATTAGTTTCAAAAATCCAGGCATAGGAACTGTGGAAGCATCACTGAAAATTGATTTGAATAGAGTGTTGAGCGAAAGTGTTAACTCTGCCATCCGCAAGTTCAAACTACCGGAATCCATAAAGGAACGAAAGGAAGCCATACGAAAGTCAGCACGGATTCAGGCACAGACTCAAGAGATGGGTTCGGCGGTTCTAAGAAAAATACGGGACATCATGTACGGCAAACTAAACTCCATGTCCAACACCAAACTCCGAGACTACATTATAGAAAATTGGCTTGATGCTTCCAACGACTTGTATCCGCCGTATGTGAAAGTGACTGGAATGGGTAAGATCGGAATGATGACCGCGAAGGTGGAAGACCCCCTAAAGAACGAAAAACTATCTGCCATCATGAACGGTCGGATAACGCTACAAAAAATAGGCAACGATAGTATCGGTGTAAGCGCAGGGGGAAAGAATATACTGAAGATGCGCGCAAAGTTTGAGTCAGAAAAACTTGCATCTTCCATCAAGTTTTCTGGTGATTCATGGAACTGATCAACAAATGTTCATTACTTCTTTCTACGAAGTTTTCTTTTTGGGGATCTTGAACTTTTACGGCTCTTTGGATTCTTTATTTGAATCTTGATTCTTTCTGGTTCTCCACCACCAGCGGTGATGAGTTTATCGCCTGTTCCGCGCATTATTTCTCGCGTCATCTGCTTACGAATCTGCGACACAGTCCCTGCCTTTGCATTGACGGGTGTCTTTGCATAAGCATGGCAAACTTTTCCTGCACATCTTGCGGCAAACTGCCCCACACGTTTGGCAAAATCAAGAACATTTTCATCAAGTTCTTTTGGACCACCAACGATCTCTGCGCTTGGTATAGTTGCAATCGCAGTCTTCTTTGCATCGGACTGATTCACTGCTTGAATCACAACCTTGCGTGGAGTTCTTCCCTTTTCTCCAGGAAGCCTATATCGAACAAGGTATGTCTTTTCATTTGATGATTTTGGTTCTTTCTTTTCTGCCATATGGTCATCCTAGCAATGGTCTATCACCATTGTTGAGTTTTGATAGGTCAATCTTTTGATTCGTTGCAGGGCGGAAGGAGTTGATGGTAGGCTCCGTTCTCTCTGGTTGTGCCATTGGCATCCCTTGCGTTGGTTGGTTTCTGAATCTTTCTCTGCCGTTCAGAACACCCTCTAGAACTGAGCCACTCTTTGGTGCCTTCTGCTTGGGCTTTGGAGCGGTCGGCATTTCATTCACAACCTGTCTAGGCTGTGGTTCCTCTCGTCTTGCGGGATCATGTGTGCGTACTGAGATTGTTTCTCTTGGCACGTTGAACTTGCGCTCTATTGATTCTGAAAGTTTCTTGAAAGTAGTGTTCTCTGGTAGTTTCGATGCGCCAAGACGCTTGATATCGTCATTTGATGTAAACTTGTGTTTCATGGCTTCAAAGGTTTCCCTATCCTCAAAGATGTGCAATACAGAAGTGTTGTCTGTGTATAAAGTAAACAATGTATACTTCCCCGATAGATCGGGGTCATTGCTTTCCAAAAGAACGCGAGTGATGCTTGATGTTAAAGAGTCTGCCATCTCAAATAAACCTCCGATTTATTTATGAAACAACAAAGGAGAGGTTTCCCTCTCCCTTGTGTGCATGCCACCTTGTAGCCTAAGGTTTATTCGTCGCTGAGAAGAAGTGCGAGTTCGTCTGAGATCTCGCCAGTCTCTGCGAAATCAGCAAGGATTTCTGCAAGACCGTCTTCGCCATAGAGTTCGATTCCCTCTTCAAGGATCTCGTCAAGGATATCCCAATCTTCGGACATGGTATCAATACCACCTCCTAGAGTTGGTTTAGGTGCTTTTGGAGCAGTGGTTCCAGAGCCAGGTCTACGATTTGAGAGTTGGTTTCCTCTAGAACGTACACCACCCTTAGAAGCACCAGTCGATGCAGATGGTCCACTGTTTTGCATTCTGTTTAGTTGGTATGAGAGTGCTTCACCAGATGCCCATTTACTTTCGTTTAGTTCTTCAAGAATATCCAATGCCTCTTGAACGTCAGCAACAGAAACTGTTGCTGGTCTTTTTGCTGCTGGCTTGGAAGATGATGAAGCAGATGAAGTTCTATTAGATGCTGATGACTTTCTGCTACGCATTTTATCCTTGCCGCTTGTTGATGCTGAAGGACCATCATATGACATTTGGCTAAGAATACGGGCAAGGTCTTCTGCATTCTTTGCCCCAAAGACACCCGATCCACCCCAAGAATTATCGTTTGATGAGGTTGAACGCTGTGCTGCTACAGAAGACGAAGACTTCTTAGCACCACCAGTTGATTGTGCAAAAGAGCCAGCCCTTGAACCACTAACAACACCAGCAGCGTCAGTAGCAAATGGAAGCGTAGACTTCTTTACACCAGCAGGAGTTGATCTTTGTGTAAAGTTTGCTGCCTTTCTTACTGATGCAACGCCAGCACCGTCAGCGACGCTAGGGGTTGGAGATGATTTTCCTTGCTGTGATGCGAGAAATGCTGCAAGTTCAGATGCATTCATTGCACCACCGATAGATGGATCTCCCCATTGAACTTGACCAGTTCGTGTGTTTGAAGTTGCTGCTGCTCTACCCCCACGAATTCGTGAAACACCACCCTTTGATGATGGTGCCGTGGAAGTTGCCTCTTGAATTGATTCAATGAGTGATGAGTATCCTTTGCGATTGATTGCCATTGTTCTTACCTTTCGTAGTTTCGAAACTGTGTGAATGTGCTGATAGGTTCTAGAATATCAACACTTGTTTGAATATTTAGCATTTCTTAAAGTGCAACCCTCAAGGTTCTTCTTTCGGTTCAGTGTCTTGATGAACAACTGATGCTTGAGGTCACGGATTCTTGGTCTTGCTGGTGTCTTCACTTTTGCCATGATATAGTCTCCTTTTACTTGTATGTCTTGAGTTTACCAGTTCTCTTGAGATAGTTATAGCGTGGACGCATACCCTCTTGGTTGTTCTGTCCGAAGTCACCGCTACGAGCGCGGTTGCTGAATTCAGCCTGAGCCTGTTGACGCTTTCTCTTTTCAGGACCAGGTGCATTGAATACTTCTGCTCCTGCGGCTCTGCCACGGAACTTTCTAAATGCACGGTCGCGCTGATTGGCAAGTTGTCCTGCCTTCTGAGTGTACTTGCCACTCTTGCCAATGCGACTTCCACCAGCCCTGATTGCATCAGCAGATGCTCCACCACGTCTAGCCATGTTTGCGGCAACCTTGGCTTCTAGTTCTGCTGTTGCTCTTACGACTTTTGGATTCCTTGTGTTGTATGCCTTCTTCTTGAGACGCATCAACTTCTTGTAACCAGCCTCATCCAACTGCTCGGCTTCAGCAAGACCCTTTGCCTTCATAGCAGAGTGCTTGAGTCTTGCTCTTCCAAGAACTGCTGATGTTGCTCCACCAAACTTTTCCTTGTCCTTGTAGAACTTCTTCTTGAAGGAACGCTGCATGAAGTCTGCGACTTCGCCTTTGATGGGCTTCCCCGAAACATTGTGCTTGCGAATGATTCGCATACGCTTTGCACTGACTCCCTCTGCGAGGTCGAGTTCGGCTTCCTCATTCACACCCAACTCCTTCTCCTTCT